>Ga0268264_10003061_pt1 | contig 14485 bp, 15 predicted proteins | sample KBSSwiS32_FD_190357 | JGI IMG/M metagenome (GOLD analysis project Ga0268264, IMG submission 190357) | Switchgrass rhizosphere microbial communities from Kellogg Biological Station, Michigan, USA - KBS Switchgrass S3-2 (SPAdes) (version 2) | ecosystem: Host-associated > Plants > Roots >...
GATACTACCCTTGGCGCATAGGGAGAAAGCTTTTTGAAAGATGTGCTGCTGCTCGATTTCAAAAGAGTCCGATCTCCTGGTAAACGTAATTGCGTGCCGCGATTTCGGCGTTACGGATCGCGTCCTCTTGGCTAGTCCATGATTTGCGCGTGGCCGTGTACGACACCTGTTGTCCGGTAACCGTGCTAACTTGAGAAAATGTAGAAGTCGCGGTGTATTCTGGTATGGGTTTATCCGTGTCGAAGAAGCTTTTGGACCCACATCCATCGGGCGTAAGTAGGTTGGGCTGAACCTCGTTGTCCTCGCACGTGCCCTGGTATGGCGTAGTAAAGCCATAGGAAAACATTCTGTAGGCCGAAAGCCCAGCAATCCCAGACCACACGATAAGTAAGCCAAACGACTTATCGACCATTCCCTTAAACTCAGATTCAATGCAGTCCTCATTGCAGAGCGATGGCTGCTCGGGAGTCTGGGTTTTCATAATCCTCATCTGGCTTCTGCTGCCTGCGAATCTATTTCCAGATGCTCCGTATTTAACTCCAGAGTAAACCTGCCCCTTCGTCGCAACGACTTCTTTGGTCATACATGGCTGAAAGGCACCCTTACTCCCGCCAACAGCAACCATGAAAGAAGTTTTGCCTACAATCTCTTTAGCTTCGATCTCGGCATAGTTGAAAGTCTTGTAATCCCGATTTTGAAATAGGTGTTGCTTAGTCTGAACAAAGGACGTGATTGCCACGCCGTTGTCAGTCTTATCCGATAGGAACGCCTCCCAAACCCTGAGATTGTTATCATAGTCAACTGATCCAAAGAAAACACGCTCTTCTGATCCGATGATGCCCCGCGCCCACTCAATCGGTCTCCACCCAGCCCAGTATCCACACCAGGCATTCTGGTTTCCTTCAAACGGAGCTTGGTCTAAAACCCAGGTATGCCTATTGTACTTGTCTCCGTTCGGTACGGATTCAACCAAGTAGTTTTCGATGAAGCATCCGCAGACCCCGCTTAGATCATAGGAAAGGTTAAACTTTGAATCAAACATCTGGTTATCCTGGATGTCGATTCGAGAGCTCACGTTACTCTGCGTGGCGCTGTTCATGCTTATCATTCCCTTGGCGCTCATCCACCAGACTAGCCCATATTGCTTAACGATAGACCGCGCCGAAACGCATCCGACCTCGGGCAAGATCGTAACCTGAAAGTGCTGCGTAGCGAGCCACTGAGTTCTGTCCTGGATTGATGAGAGAAGCAGTGTGCCCGTGCGCTCTGTGAAGCAAACGATTCCCTGAGGTATTCCGTTACTGTCCTCAATCTCTACGATACCCGTGCATTCATCTGGCAGATAGAAAGCGCGGCCTTCATTGAGGTACTGGGTCTCAGTAAACTTTAGAGGATTCCCGATGTCAGAAGCAAAGATTTGGTTGCCGCGACTTTCCCAAAGTCGGTTATTACTCCACTTCATCCAAAGGCCCATCGGTGTTTCGTCTAGGCCAATTTGGGTGATTACGTTTCCATCCGAGTCTAGGAGCGTGCTCTTGGTTGGGTTAAGGTGCCGCGCTACCGTACCATCCCAGTAGGCCGCTCGGGTAAGCCCATCCTGCATTAGCAGGACAGAATAGGGATTGTCCTCAAAAATGAGTACACCAGCCGCGTCATAGCTAGTCGTTTTCAGGCAGGTCTCCCACGCGATGAACTTTGCCGTTAGGCTAAACTTAACACCCTTAAGCAAAGAGTATGTTTCGAACGGATACGCCGAGGTGTACACGTCTCCAGACACTACGAAAACTAGATGGCCTACGCCGGATGCAGGCTTATAGAAAGTGACCCCTTGAAAGTTTCCGCGTGGAAGAGTGAACAGAGTTTTGGTACCTGGCCGCGTCTGTACCACTCCGCCGCGACAAGTCGTATTCATCGAACTAACGAAACAGTTATCCGATATCTTGGTAGGCGATACGTAGGAGTTAGCGCCTAAAGCAAGATAATCAGATCCATCAACAAGTAATTGTTGGTCAGCCATTTACTCAATATATGAGCCTATCGTTTCCACACTCCACAGGCCAGTCATTGTACAAAATTTGAGGAGGCTTTATGCCACCCGGGGTCTCTGACTGGGCTTGATTATTGATCAAACGGATCGCTTCTCCTTCGGCTGCTCGGCCTTGTTCAAATTGGTTATCCTTCCTGAACTTAACGGCCTTGATTGCCAAAAGTAGCGCTTCTTCATTATCGATGTTGATCCAGTCCTTAAGAGAACGAACCTTCAAGTCGCGCTTCTTGTACTTGATCCTAACCCAGTTTTTGGCTGCGACCCTTAGTCTGCGATAACTTGGAACAGTTTCGTTAGGCCCATAGTAACCAATCGAGGTATGGGGCGTACCGTCCGAGTTGATTGCTATGAGCTTAACGAATCCGTTAGTAAGATCCTTTCTTACTCGATAAATATTGTCGATGGTTCCAACCAGGCTGTTTGGCTGCGAATAGCCGAAGACCGTAGGAACAAGAAATCCCTCCTCCAGTGCGCCAGTTTTTCCGGCAGTGTAGATCGGCTTACCGTTAGACGTGGCGTAGACACGCAGCATCTTTCCGTTGTCTGCTGCGCTTTCCACCTCAGCGATCAGCTTAACAGGTCCAGAAGGATCTCGATAGGTTACGACCGAACCAAGCTCATCAGCATATGGGCAGGGCGTACATGCTTGAGATCCAGGACCGTCTGGATGGTACTGGAAAAACTGATTGCGGATAAGCGTTGGCTGACCTGAAGAATTAACCTCTAACACCGTCCCAACATCTTCAGGAAGCGTGACAGTACCTTCACAGACGCATAAATCGAGAGTACCAATGCTTGGGTCAAGTAGGCTCTGGTCGGCGATAACCTTCACTGCATAGGTGAGCGCGCTGAACACAGCCGTTTGGTCACATTTACCAAGGGCATCTTGAGCTGAGGAATAGATATCTTCTACGAACATGGTCAGTATTCCTCATCGTCCTCATCATCGTCCGGCTCTTCCTTATCCTCTTCTTTGAGATTGATCATCTTGTCGGCGGCAGCGTCAAAGTCATCCTCAAGTTTACCCCCCGGTTTCTCGATTACCTTTTCGTCAGCGATTTCTTCAATGGGCTGAATCGCGTGAACGTCCACTTCGTAGCAGTAGCACATGGAACCGTCGTCCTCTTCTATCTCTTCTTTGCGCTTAACGTGGCCAATCGCAAGAAAGAAGAAGTCTCCATCGGGCAACTCAATCTCTTCCTTGGAACGAATGCGTAGGCACGGATATTCTGGGCCACGCTCTTTACCCATAATAGCGACACCGAATCCCGGCATCTCTAGCGAAGTCATTGGAGATTCTTTCTTAGCCATAAAATTATTGAGAGAAGAGTGAACTTCCATCGGATGTCATTCGGGCGCTTTCGTATTGCCCTAGGGTTATACTTGTTTGGCCAGCGATTGTGTCTGATCCAGATGGTTCTACAGTTACGTGCCCTACGCCCTTGTTTAGTACGCCGAAAGTTATGCCAGAACTCGCGGCAGCTAAAGGAAGAGTAAGCGTGATATTTGCTCCCGTGTTTGCCACGACAAAGCCCAGTGCTGGAGTAAGCGTAGTATCGACATTTACATAGGTTATCGTTTGTGCGCCATCCGTATTACTTTGAATCGACGTAATTAGGTCGGAAAGCGCGATCTGGTTAACAGTGCCATCAGCGTCTCGCCAAAACAGGATTGTGTCGGCTGGATCGATTGATGTCCTAATGGGATATGATCCAAATTGTGGCATAATAATTAGCTTGCTTTCAACAACTTAATCACAGCTCCGTCGATAAGGACTTCCACATATGACGTGGTATCTAGCGTCACTGCACCAGCAGTTACTTTACCCATACGCCAAAGGCCAGCAGCGCCAGAAGGAGCGCCAGTTTTTACTCCAGTAGTTACCGAAACAAAGCCGGTTCCAGAAGGTGTTAGTGTCACGTTTTGGTTGGACCCACTGCTTGTGAGTCCGCTTGCTCCAGAGAACACGAACGAAGTTCCATTATCCGCAAGCGTAACATTGCTGTCTTGGAAAACTCCTCCAGATGTCCCATTTAGCCTAACGATAGCGTTATCCGTTCCCGATCCTGATCCTATCGCATAATCGCTTCCCGCAGAAGCAATCGACAAAACTCCAGTAGCGGTTGTGTTTTTAAGCAGGCCGGTAGCCAAGGCTGAAAGTGCAAATTCATTTGTAAGTTCAGCATTGGGAAGCTGAGTGATGTACGTTGCCCCAACGGGGGCACCACCGCCTCCTCCTCCGCCTGAACTTGTGGCCGATAGCGTTGTGCCTACGATCTGAAGCCCGTCTCCAATGGAAAGAAACTTGATTGCTGCCGCGCTATTATCCCAAAAAACAATCGAGTCTTGGCCGGGACTAGTCAGGCTTGATCCCGTTCCGCCCTTAGCAATTGGAACCACGCCAGGAATAACTGTAAGCGAAAGGCTTGCCTCGACATCTTGAAATTCAATCTGCTTTACGCCGCCAACCGGTTGGCTAATGAGAAACGTATCGGTCGGCGCGATAATCGTTACCTGGGGGTATGATGCGAATTGCGGCACGTTAGGTAATGATAGTTAATATGGGCTGCCCCGATTGGTCGGTTATAACGCCGCAATCTTCATCAAATAGCCTAGAGCTAACCATGAATCCGCCTGTGCTCGGGTTGTATTCCGTCACGTACTGATCATCCGAGCACTCGATTACTGGCGCATCTGGTCGCTCGCAGGTTAGCTTAACCGGCAGAGGAAACGTCTGACCTTGATCCGGCGAAACTGGGTTCGCGAAATCTCCGCAAACAGCGGACGTACTTTGGTTGGTTGGAATCGGAAAACTCATGTCTTAAACCTGGTTGGCGATTTCCAGAGTACAGCCCGATCTTAACGAGATACGAACAGATTGCGCTTGGCCGTCAATCCAGATCTCATTTCTTAAGCTGAATCCACGCCACGATGATTAGCCCTATTGTGGTGATGAACGTGGTAGCCGCGCCCCAAATAGCCGCCCGCTGCTCCTTAAACGTTTGGTCTCCCTTTTTCTTGATCTCAGAAAGTTCATTCTGAATGTCCAATTTTAGCTGCTCGTGATCCTTGACCAGGCCCGTGGTCTGCATGGATGGATCTCCAAGAAGGCGAAACTTGAGGTCCCGCGCTAACTCAACGAAGGGCGACATGGACTCGCGCAATTCTTTCACCTCCATTGCCACGTTGCCCATAGTAAGCTCCATCTTATCGATGCGGTCTGCTGCTTTGATGCTTTCCTCTCCCTGCTTAAGGATTGCTCCCATTATCCTGCTGTTCGCTTCGTGCCGCTCTTTTTGTCGGCGCTTCTCCAACTCATCAAGTTTCACATTCAATGCATGCGTCGAAAGCCTTTCATGATCTTCAGCCATAACGAAACATCCTCCCAGTGTTTTTTATTTTGAAATCGGCGGAACGGTGCCATTCGCAGCAACCGAAGTATCCAATGAGTCTGCTGTGATCAACGTATGACCCCAGGGCGTTGTGATCTCTTGTTTGAAGTTCTTTAGGTGAACGTCCTTTCCGGGAACTAGTCCCTGCCAATTCCCACTGACGCAACCCGATAACCCGAACAAAATAGCCGAAACGGCCACAATAAGCGAAAAACGTTTCATACGAATTATTTTAGATTTGTTACCAATTTTACGAAAAGATTAGAACGCCTTATCCAAATAATGGCAACGTCTAATTTTATTGGCAAAAACCTATGGAGCAAAGATGTCTACGTTTATATAGCCCTTCCAATTGATCGTCGTAGCCAGTCCGCCTGTGATCCTAATGCGAATAGTTGCTCCAGACGTATCCATGCTCGCAAGCCACAGTGCGGCTCCTGCGTCACGCTGGCCTGATAGCAACTCACCCACCGATCCAAGAAGAGATACGACGTTGCTGAAACGCTTCATCGTCGTTTGAAGCTGCCAGGAGGCTGCGGTTGAATTGTCGGACTTGAGGGCAAAGACATTGGCCGAGATTCTGAAGACACAGCCATCCGGAGGTGTCCAAGTGAGCAGCGTGGTTTGCGTAGATCCGGTAGTTTGAACGTCTGCCGATATAGCTTGATCTCTTATTCGTGTGCTCATGCTGCGGCAATAGTTGTAATTGTTCCAGAACTACCAATCCACTTAAGTGCTCCAGAACTTACAAACAAAACCCCGCCTCCAGTTGGTGTTGATGGCGTTCCGGATTGATCACCTAAGAAAATCCCTCCCTGACCAGCAATTAGCTTCATCAGAATACTTGTCCCGTTATCAGTTGAAAAAACGATACTCTTAGAAGCATCTGACTTAAACGCCATGTCGTCCTGAACCGTTCCTGTTATAAAATCATTAGCCGCGTTAGCCGTTCCGGTTGAAAATTTAGAAGCCCCTCCCCTAGCGTATTGAAGAAGTGTATATGTACTGCTATTAATCTTTAGAAATGGCCCGGCTCCTAAGCCGTTCCCTATCGTCAGTGAGTTCTTGATAAATGCATTATCTAAAACCTGAAGATCGTTTGCCCCGTCATCCGTCACTCCGCCGACAATTACGCGCCCCTTAGAACCAGAGACGTACTTGATATATAAGCTAGTGGCTGGCGATGTTGGTCCGCCGCCAATTGCCATTCCTGGGCCACCCGCGCCAAATCCTTTAAATATTCCATCGCCAGCGTGAGCATCGGTTAGAAATTGACCGGCAGCACCTGCGACCCCAAGTTCAAAAGCAGCTGAAATATTACTCTGTTCAACCCTCATCCAAACTGGTTCATTTGCGTTAGAATCAGTTATCTTGAAGGTTGGATTAGTCCCAGCAAGGGGATTCCCAGAAACGGTAAGGCCAGATGTGGATCCGCCCCAAGTAAGATCGGCTGAAGCTCCGAACGCTCCTGAATTATTAAACTGAATCTGAGTATTAGAACCAGCTGGTGTTCCGCCTCCACCGGTAGCGCTTAGAACGCCAGCACTCAAGCTAAGTCCGCTTCCTACTGTAGCGGTTGTTACGTTTCCAGATGCATCGTTAGATAGTAGACCTGCTGTGGTGTACTTAGGTATCTGAATAAGGTTTGTTGCCGCAATTATTTTTAGACCTGCGCTCGCGCCATTATCAGTTGAGAATATAATGTTTTTATTTGCATCATTTCTATAGCACATGTCGTCAACGACTGAGCCTGTGATAAAATCGTTAGCGCCCCCCGCTACACCCCAAGAGGCGTTGGCAGTTCCAGAACGTTTAAACTGAATGAATCCATACGCACTGGTCTGAAAAGTTAATCCTATTCCAGCAGGCGTTGAAGTTCCAATTACGGTATTACCATTATCATCTATAGTGACCGTGCTATTTTGCCCGAGCTTTCCGGTTGTACCGTCAAAACGGACTACAGCGTTATCCGTAGCGCTGGCAGGCCCAACAAAGTCGCCGGTTCCTCCTCCGGTAGCTGTCAATGCTCCAGCAGTTAGCGTAAGACCCGAACCAACGGTTATCTCCTCAACAGCTCCTGTTCCTGCTGTGGTTCGGCCCAGCAGTCTAGCCGTAGACATCGTAATCCCATTGGCAGTGATTGCGCCTGGAGCTACATAATCTGTGGCCGCAACTGCTGCCGATAGCGCCGTACCGTTTCCTTTGAGTATACCAGTTATACTGGTCGATAGCGTGATCGCTGGCGTCGTTGTTGCTGTCGCTACAGTTCCAGCAAAGCCATTGGCGCTAACTACCGATACGCTTGTAACTGTTCCTGTGCCTGCCGCCGACCAAGTTAGATTGCCCGCGCCGTCGTTATGCAGGAATCCAACAGCGTCAGCTAAAGCCGAGAGTGCTGTAAGCGTAGCGTCTATCGGCTGGTAAAGCGTAGCAAGGCTCGGAATGTCCGCTATGACTAGGCCGCGAAACGTAGGCATTGTTGCCGCGCCTGTAGGTGGCCCCGCCCATACCGTGTTAGCTGCTTCGGTCGCCAGCGTTACGGTGAACGTACCTGCGGCGGTCACTGGCGAACCGGCCACGCTAAAGATAGCAGGCATGCTAAGCCCAACACTCATCACGGTGCCCGACCCGCCCCCTCCCCCGCCAATACCCATGGCGTTTACTTCGGCTACAGTCAGGTCCCTGGGGTCAGCAGCTAAGATAGTGTTATTCCCCTTAATCGTCATAGGCGGCATCTTCGCTAGCTTGCCGTTACCCACAGCATTCGGACTAATTGTCGTAGCCAGTGAACCGCCAGGCGTAGTAACGTCTCCGGTTAACGCTGGGAACCTAAGCGGCGGGATCGTGCCCGCAATGAGATCGTTAGCACTTCCGCTCGTTGCAATCGCGGCCAACCCAGGGATGATTGAGCCGACGCTAGTCCAAAATGGAACCGATGACTTTTTCCCATCTCCTTTCTGGGCAAAGACCATCAATTCAGGGCTTATACTTCCAGGCACTCGCACCGCCCGGCCTTGAGACGATCCAGCTAGCATGTCCCCCACGTCCCACGAAGTCATGGGAACCCCGATTTGAATAGGCTGAGCCATTACGTTACTGGTATGTTGTAGACGGTACTTTCGTAAGCTTCGATTAAACGGCGATCTGAATCTGAAATATTGCCAGAAATTACAATGAACTCAGCAATGTCTCCATCGAGTGCAGCGGTAGACCCTACCTGAGGCAAGTCAAAGCCCCCGCTTCCGCTATTTTGCAAACTGCTTTTTACTCCATCAATCGACAGATAGCAGTTAGCTCCGTTTTGGCACATTACCACAACGTGAGGAGCGATTGTCGGAGTAACAGCCGATACCGCATCAGCACCGCCCGCATACGTGTTCCACTGGCCAGAACCATTGATACCGCCAGCCGAACGTCCGTGGGCTCCCCCTGGATTCGTATCGAAAATTTGATTACTTGATGAAACCTGTGACGGTTTGAAAACGAAGATCTCAACTACGGGAGCGGCAAGATTGAAACTCGCGCTCGCCGCAAGTCTCCTAAAGGTGCTAGAATTGAAGCGCACAATCGCTTGACCGTTTATTCCATTGCTTATAAAATTTGGTCCACTACCTGAGAATGTTTCTCCCAAAGTGATAGCGCTTGTTCCGGCACTTGGCGACCACAAGGGTACCGGATCGCCTTCCGCAATTCCTGTAATATCGTTGGCGACGTAGCGGGCGATGAGTGTTCCGGTAGTTATAGTTGGAAATGCGATTGTTACCGGGGTCGAAACGACGGTACCGGGAGAGCTAGTGCCTATTGCATTAGTAGCCGTCAATGAAAACGTATATGCCACTCCATTAGTAAGACCGCTGATTAATATGGAAGTGTCTCCTACTGATGGAGTGAAAGTGCCGCCACCGGGAGAATAGGTGCCTGAATAGCTCGTGATTTTTTGAGATCCATAGGAAACAGGTGGAGTAATCAATAGAGTAACCTGCCCATTTCCCGGGGTGGCCGATAGAGCGGGGGCGCTCGGAGCAAACGGTACAGAAGTGTCGATATAGTACAAGAAACACCAACTCATTTCGTGGCCATTGTTTATAACAGCCGATGGCTTAAGGGACCATCCAGGCTTAAGTGCAGAACTAAACTTGAGTCCTCCGCAAGACGCCCAAAAATCGAATCCCGCTACTGTGGTCTTATTGGCGTTGTTGGTTGCCGTGCAGAGCGTCCACGGTGTTCCATATACACCCTGGGCGTTAGCGAAGTACCAACCGTAAAGAAAAAGGTCCTCTCCGCCCGACGAAGAAAATTTAGTTGTAACGACTCCATTCCCATCTGGATTTGTTGATTCTCCGTCTATTCCCCAAAACCAAATTCGCTCCAGATAATCGTACGTATTTCCGCTACTGGCTAGCCCGAGCACCGCAACGCTTTGCCACACCAACCATCCGGCTGCATTGGTTAGATTGAAAAATGTGATTATATCGTCTTTCGTGTATGTCTTTCTATTGATCCAGGAGACTGCATTTGATCTGAGGCGATATCCGCTAACTACCCCAGGTTTGTTTGAAATCTGAGTGAATAGGGTATAGTCTGAATCTGGGTGGCTCGTACTCCCTGTAGGAGCCAGAAGCTTTATGACAATGCCATTGCTATATGGAATAGGAAATTTAAGCCCGCCACTCATACCTGTTCCAGAGCCTCCCATGGTTCCATAGGAAATGTGCTGAGTTGCGGCACACCTAGCTGATCCCAAATGACCATCCAGGGCCGTTAAAAATAGTGTGCCCAGATCGGTATCTATATCGGGCAGTGCGGCCCCATCCGTGAATACTTGAAGTCTTCCATCCCACATAAGCGTACCATCGCTATTTGTGCCTAGCGTAATCCATATCATGTCAACTATCCCAGCGCCAGTAAATGTAGCAAGAGTTACACTAGTTCCTACGGCTGGACACGGATGTTGAACAAACGGAGTTGCCATCTCCGAATTAACTGTCGAAAGCGTACCGAACATGCCCAAACTTCCGACATTCGCCTTGGCGTTCAAGGCGTTCTGGAGATCCGTCTGATTGGCCAACGTTCCTGTGATTTGGCCCCAGACGCCGTTCCCTCCTCCACCTCCGCCTCCTCCCCCAGTTGAAGTGTTATCGACTATCTTTCGTAGCGAAATCGCTGGCGTATCATTTGATGACGATGTTTGACTCATGAGAGTAGCGCGGTATAATCAACTGTTAATTGGAGTAATTCTGAATACGATGCTTTAGGATCTGGTGCTGATCCTGAATAGCCAGCAGCCACAGCAAGAACCCAAAAGTTATACGCCATCTTATAAATCGAAACTTGGAAAGTATCGTTTTGATCGGATGTTAAGGGCGTTGGCATTGAATTTAGATTGATGAATTACGATCGGTGTTCAACGCTTTTCGATGCTCGGATAGGATCGCTTCCGAAAAGCCGGTGACTCTCCCCGGTTTCTGAGCACTTAACGTTCGGAGAGGATGACAGAGAGTAATCACCATGCCTAGGTTTACATCGGATAGTTTGACCACACATGGAATGTCTAGGTCTAGGGTCTATCGCGCCTACCATGCCATGCTTCAGAGATGTCATAACGAGAACAGCCCGCTCTATAAATATTATGGAGCCCGAGGGATATGCGTATGTGCCGATTGGCGTAATCCAAAAATCGGGTTCATGGCATTCTTTCATGATATGGGCGATATGCCATTAGACCACACACTTGAGCGTGTGGACAATTCTCTAGGTTATTCTAAAAAAAACTGCGAGTGGAGAACAATGAAAGACCAATCCAGGAACAAGCGATCAAACAAACTCCTTACTCGACCTTCTGACGGAAAGACAATGTGCTTTGTGGACTGGGCTAAAGAACTAGGAATAGATAGATCAGGAATATCCAGGAGGCTCAAAGAAGGCTGGACATTGGAGGAAACCCTAAGTCAAAAAAATCCCCCGGCCAGGATAAGCCCTGAAACCGGGAGATTCATGAGAAACAACAGAACAGTTAACTCTACCCGCTTAGATCAGTGACACCGACACACGTGGCGAGACCTAGGCCGCCGCTGCATCGTTTATACAAAATTGGGATAACGACGTGTGGCATTTGCGCCTGATAGGCACGAGCAATTTGGTAGATGAAATTACCAAAATCGCCGAAGGGGTTACAAGCGTTGTCAATGACGTTGCGCCAATTAAGCTCGCCACCGAACATTTGGGTTGCCCATTTGGCTTCACCCTCACCTGTGTACTTGGCTGGAACGAGGCGGCGGAAGGCTGACTTGTAGACCAAGAAGCCGACTTCGTATTGTGCGCCGAGGTAGGCAGAGTTATTGGCGTTGTAGAAGCCAAAGTCCGAAGTGGACTTGGTGTATGGCTCGATGAAGATCGGGAAGCCGTTAACACCAACGGTGTCGAAACGGAGGGGCTTCGGGTCGATGGCCAGCTTGATGCCGCGAAAGTTGACATCGATCCAAGCGTACTTCCAGAGAGAGTCTTTACCGTCCTTAAAGGAACCAGCGGTGGTTACCGATAGGACGTTGTTAACGCCTGCTTCGTTGCGCATAACATCGGTGATCTCGGGAGATCCGATGAATAGCGCATATTCGTCTGCGCCCTGGCCAAACATCATTGGCTGATAGTTATAACGGGCGTAGTCTGAGAGAGCCTTGAGCCAAGCGAAGGTAAGCTGGGCTGTGGGTACGCCGCCACGGAATGGGACAGAGACCTGCCACTCACCACCAGTGATAGCTTGGGATACTTGGGTGTCGGTGGCGCGAAGAACCGCTTTTGTGCCCGACATCGAAAGGAGGTTGTAGCGTACGTCTGCGTTGTAAACGTCCGTGATGGTTCGCTTCATCCACTCGATTGCTTGGACGAGCGAGTTTTTTACTGAGAAGCGTGTGGCGTTTACGCAAATTGGTTGTGACGTGCCGCGAAGTACTTGAAGCTTCGTGGTGTACTCGAACTGGCCCCATTGTGCCACGTTTCCGAGAGTACCGCAAGCTTGGGACAAGTCGCCGAAAACAGGCTGAACTTGAGATTGGCCGATAGCTGTACGGGCTGATGCGAGGGAGACGATGTTCTCACCTACGTTAGCCTCAACCGTACCTGCATCGAGGAAGTTAGCCCAAGGCGAATTGATTGCCAAGTGCTGGATTACCGAGAGAGTGATTACTGGATTCTGGTCGGCAATGAGCTGACCATAATCGGAGGGCGTGAGTGCGCACGCGGAATAAGAAGCCATTTTAGGGATTCTCGGGGCGACATAGATTTGTAAAGGCGACACAAGACAGCGCACCGAGAAAGCTCGATTCTCGCATCGTCTCTTGCTGCTCGCGGCGGTAAGCAGCGTATGTCTACGCCTCTGTCTCCTACTAGTCGGCGATTCTAATCTGAGCGCTCCGGCTTCGGAGTCTTAGCACTTTTTACGCCTTCAGTTTCCTGTGTGCTGATAGGTTCTATGGACTTAGGTTTTTCCTGAGTCAATAGGGAAAGTGATTCTGATCTGCGTTTAAGCAGGCGTATGATCGTGCGCCGATACCAAGCCAAGTCGAATTGGTAAAGAAACGCACCGAACCGATCCAGCATTACACCAGAGCAAGTTCAAGCAGCTCGTAAGCGAAGTAAGAGTAGAAGTTAACTGGCTCAATGCTGATGCCGCGAAACGTGAATGCTCCGCTAGCCTCATCCAAAACCTCTATCTCGTCCGCACGGCACCATTCCTTAAGGCAGTCAATCTCAGATTTACCAAGAATGAACTTAACCACGGTAGTACCTTCACCTTCCGATTTTTCCAATCGGGCTTGGATGCGATCAAAAACGGTGAGTGGCGCTTGCATGTTAAAAGTCAAATTAATTTTCTACCGCTTGCAACTCTTATTTTTTATGATTGACCGAAACGCTAAGAGATTTCTTAGTCGCCAAGCATCTTCGGTCGATAGACAAATTTTAGCAGGGATTATGGTAACAAACAATATGCCAGTTTCCGAGAGGATTCCGCCCCATTCAAAAGACTCTGAGTCTAGCTTATTGAGCAGCATTTTCATTGATGGAGTACACTCGCTAGCTAAGGCGATGGAGGGTCACATCTCGCCGGAATGCTTCTACGAGCCAGCTAACAGGCAAATCTACCAGGCGTTTCTTTGGCTTCACAGGCACGGGAGAGAACTCACACTGGATGTGATGATCGAGGAACTGAGAAAGACGCAGAGACTTGAGGCGATCCAGGTGGATGGGAAAACAGCCATAGCCTACCTTATGGAAGTGAGCGGAAAGGTTCCAACAACGATGGAACTAGACTATCACATAGATCGTGTGCGTGAGACATATGTGATGCGGGAGTTGATCCAGTCTGGCAGGAACGTGGCAGAGTTAGCTTACTCGGAGAATGCGGAAGTCGAAAAGTTCACAACCGAGATGAATCGAATCCTTTCGATCAGGCACTCAACGCAGGTGATTAAGACACTTCCGGAGGCTGCAAAACAATCAATCGACAAAGCGATTAGGATCAAGAACAGGATGCCCATCGAGACCGACATTGGCCTGGAGTGGCCTTGGCGAGAATGGAATGAGCGCTTTGGCGAGGCTAAGCCTGGTAGTCTTATCATCTTTGCTGCTCGTCCAGGGATCGGAAAGTCAAGCGCAGCGCGGCAAGCGGCATGGAGTTGGGCCGAAAAGTACGGAGATATTGCGCTATTCTCTCTCGAGATGCCAGTTGACCAATTGCCTCCGCTGTTCGCTCAGACCTTATCTGGCATTTCCTGGCGGCTGTTCAGGAAGAACCAGCTTGATGCTAGACAGCAAGATCAGTTCATATCGGCGCTTGGAGAAGTCCAGGCGTCTAAGACGCTGCATGTCTTTGATCGCGATAGAACACTCTCACACGTCATAGCGCGAACAAAGGCACTAGCCCAAACAAAGAAGCTGAAGGCCGTTCTTATCGATTATCTTCAGCGTTACGATCCAGAACTAGGGAAGGGAGAAAACCGCGACATTGCGTTAGGCAGAATGACGATGGCATTTAAGGACCTCGCGATGG
>Ga0268264_10003067_pt1 | contig 14469 bp, 15 predicted proteins | sample KBSSwiS32_FD_190357 | JGI IMG/M metagenome (GOLD analysis project Ga0268264, IMG submission 190357) | Switchgrass rhizosphere microbial communities from Kellogg Biological Station, Michigan, USA - KBS Switchgrass S3-2 (SPAdes) (version 2) | ecosystem: Host-associated > Plants > Roots >...
TTTGAAACAGAATTGGACAATTACCGGCGGGGTACGGTTAGTTTTCAGTTGCCTGAACTGGCAGAAGGTGTGCATACAATGGTGATTAAAGCCTGGGACGCAGCAAACAACAGCAGCGAAACCAGTATCCGGTTTACCATAAAAAAGAATGTGTTTACTATTCTTACCCTTTTAAACTATCCCAATCCGTTTGAAGGGTCTACCAGTTTCAGGTTTGAACACAACCGGCCCAACGCTAACATGCAGTGGACGATTAATATATATACGCCATTTGGTAAACTGGTGAAAACACTGGCAGGAACAATAAATAGTAGCGGAACCCGTTCAAGTGAGGTTGGCTGGAACGGAACAGCCGATCATGAACCCGTGCTTTCGACTGGTCTGTATATATACCAGCTGGAATTGAGCACAGCGGGTGGTGAAAAAGCGGTAAAAGCGGGCAAACTGATTCGGCACTAACTCGTATGTACTTAAAAACCTGTACTTTAGCAACTTACTAAAACATTATTTTATAGGATCAACTGTACGTAAATTTAATTTAGATGAAAAGCAATAAGACCTTTAAACTAATTGCATCAATTTTACTTGTTTCTGGAACTACTGCGTTAAAGGCACAGACTACTTCTGGTCAAACAATTAATGTTGTTACTACAGCTGTTCCATTTTTACGTATTTCGCCGGACGCACGCGGTGGTGGTATGGGAGAAACCGGCATAGCCACTTCGCCGGATGTAAATTCCTCTTTCTGGAACCTGGCCAAAACGCCTTTTAATGAGAGCAAAGGCGGTATCGGTCTTACTTATACACCCTGGTTAAGAAAATTACAATTAAACGATGTTTACCTGGCTACTTTGGCCGGTTACTATAAAATCAGTGATAATGAGGCTTTAACAGCATCGCTGCGTTATTTTAGCCTGGGTAATATCCAGTTTACAGATAACAATGGTGGTATCACCGGTGATTTCCGTCCGCGCGAATTTAGCTTTGATGGCGGTTATACCCGTAAATTGTCCGACAAACTAGGCCTGGGTATCGCACTCCGTTATATTCATTCCAATCTTGCTTCGGGCGGCGTAAGCAATTCGGGTACTACCTATAAAGCCGGTAACGCGGTGGCAGGTGATATCTCGCTTTATTATCACGGATTGAATCAAGCAGGGGAAGGATGGAACTTCGGTGTTACATTAACGAACCTGGGTTCTAAAATTGGTTATACCAACGATGCCACGCAAAAAGATTTTATCCCTGCCAACCTGGGTTTGGGCGCATCGCACACCTGGGTATTTGACGAAAGCAATAAGATCACCCTGGCATTGGATATTAATAAATTGCTGGTGCCTACACCTCCTGTTGTTACCAATGATTTTTCAACTGATTCTGCCGCACAGGCATCTTACCGCAGCAAAAGCTCTATCAACGGCTGGTTCAGCTCTTTCAGCGCACCAGGCGGTTTTTCTGAAACATTAAAGGAATTTCAACTATCGGGTGGCCTTGAGTACACCTACCAGGACCAATTTTCACTGCGGGGCGGTTATTTTTATGAGGACAAACTAAAAGGTAACCGTAAATATTTTACGCTGGGCGCCGGTCTTAAATACAATGTATTTGGTTTGAATGTATCGTATATCATTCCTTCGGGAAGTGGCATCAACCAAAACCCATTGTCGAGCACGCTTCGCTTCAGTTTGTTGTTTGATCTTGACAGTGAGACCAACGGCAGCAACAAATAATCTATACTTTATAAATAGTGTAAGCGCTCTCAACCGGGGCGCTTTTTTTATTCGACTGGTTCGCCCTCTTTGAGCGGCCCAGTCTATTTGCGACCGTGTTATGTGATCACCAACCGCAAACTGACAAAAGAGAATTCAATTTTCAAACAGCTCGAGGTTGAGCCACCCAAAGAGGGCGACCCAACCGTTCGCGATTTTCTTTGCGTCTTTTTCTTTTCCTTTGCTGTCTTCGCGCGAAATGAAACCTATGGGGTAAAATCCGCGTTGAAGCAATCACAAAATCTCTTAATTCCGCAATCATAAATTTTTTTTTATTATGTCATACAGGATCGGCTTCGGTATAGATTTTCACCAACTGGCTGAAGGCAGGGAATTGTGGATCGGGGGCATCAAAATTCCCCACCACAAAGGTTCACTGGGGCATAGTGATGCCGATGTATTGCTGCATGCTATCTGTGATGCCTTACTGGGTGCACTGGCACTGGGCGATATCGGTATGCATTTCCCCAATACCGACGACAGCTATAAAAACATTGACAGCAAAATATTATTAGGCCGTTGCCTTCAACTGATAAGCGATAAAGGATATCGCGTGGTAAATGTAGACAGCAGCATTTGCCTGGAAGAACCCAAAATTAAAAAGTATTCAACCGAAATGAGAAAGACCATTGCTGCCATACTTGAGGTTAGTGCCGACGATGTATCTGTTAAGGCCACCACTACCGAAAAAATGGGTTTTGCCGGAAGAGAAGAAGGGCTGATGGCGTATGCTAGCGTGCTGCTGAAGAAAATGTGAGGATATTGCTGATTTTGAGATTGAGTGATTTTGGGATTTCGTTAGCTATGGTATGCTCAGTAAATTCCGGGATTCCAAAATTTTCCAATCAAAAATCATTTTTGGATTGAGTGATATAGGATTCTATTGGCTACGGCAAATCCCGAAATCTCAAAATTCCGCTATTCAAAAATCTCTTTTCCTACATTTGCACCCATGCCCATACTCATAAAAATAATTAATACCTCTTCCAATCCACTGCCTTCTTATGCAACTGCGGGTTCGGCAGGTATGGATTTGATGGCAAACATTCATGCACCGGTAACCTTACAATCACTGGAACGCCAGTTAATACCTACCGGCCTGTTTATGGAACTGCCCCAGGGTTACGAGGCGCAGGTGAGACCCCGCAGCGGCCTGGCGATAAAACATGGACTAACCTGTCTTAATTCCCCCGGCACCATTGATGCAGATTACCGGGGTGAGATTAAAATCATACTGATCAACCTTTCAAATGAACCGCATACGATACAGCCGGGCGACCGCATCGCCCAGATGATCATTGGCAAAGCGGAGCAGGTTGGCTGGGAACTTGTAACAGAAATTGAAGCAACTGAGCGTAACCAGGGAGGATTTGGCCATACCGGAAAATAAAACCACCATGAAAATTCTTATAAGCATATTCATACTGGCCGTTGTTGCATCAGCGGCCAGCTGCAAATCAGCAAAAAAAATACAGATCGCTATTACCAAAACGAAGACGGATACCACACAGATGATCATTGTTGACAATGCACATGCAGATTCTGTAATGGTGATACAGGATCTGCTGAAAAAGCTGAACAGCAACCGTATAACGAGCTTCAAAACCTTTTCTGCAAAAATGAAAGTCAATTACCGCGATAAAGAAGGCGAACAACCGGAGCTGACTGTTTTTATTCGCATGCAGAAGGACAGTGTTATCTGGATATCTGTTAATGCCACCATTTTCAGTTATGAAGCGTTAAGGGTGTTGATAACGCCAGACAGTGTGAAAGTATTAAACAGGAGAGATAAGATAGTTCAGTTTCGCTCTGTCAATTACCTGAAGGACCTGGTGGATCTGCCCTTTGATTTTTTTACCCTGCAGGACCTGTTGCTGGGCAACCCGATCTATCTCGACAGCAATGTAGTGTCGTATAAAAAAAACGAACAATCTATAACGCTGATGAATGTGGGCCCGTTGTTCAAGCACCTGTTATCAATTACCAGTGGTGATTATTTGCTGCAGCATAGTAAACTGGATGATGCAGACCCGCTTCGCAACCGTACCGCCGATCTCACCTATAGTGGTTATGAAAATACAAACGGGATAAAATTTGCAACGGAAAGAAGGGTATCGGTATCAGAAAAAAGCAAACTGGATGTGGACATGAACTTCAAGCAGTACAGCTTTAACGAAACATTAAGCTACCCCTTTAATATCCCGAAAAATTTTAAGCGGCAGTAAACGTTGTATACTATATTTTTGAACAGTCCGTTGTATCCTTTTATTCTGCCTTTTTTATTTACCCAATAAAAACCGTTTATGCGTAAAATCTGTCTTTCTGCGCTTGTACTATGCATCAGCATGATGGTAGCTGCCCAGCAGCCCGGCAAAGCGGAACTGGAAAAGGAACGTGCTGCCATACAGAAAGAAATAGATGATGTAAAACGATCACTGGACGAAACCAAGCGCAACAAAAAAGCATCCCTGGTCCAGCTCAATGCCGTGCAGAAAAGACTCCAGCTCAGGCAAAGAGAAATAAATGTCATCAATCAGCAGATGAATCTTATTGAAGGCGATATCAACCAGGGCTGGCGGGATATTACCAAGCTGAAAAAAGAACTGGACACGCTGAAGCTGCAATATGGTAAAAGCGTTGTGTATTCATACAAGAACCGCAGCAACTATGATTTCTTAAATTTCATTTTTTCTGCTTCCAGTTTTAACGATGCGCTGAAACGGGTTTCTTATTTAAAATCTTACCGGGCTTACCGTGAAGAACAGGCTAGTAACATTGTACGTACGCAGGACCAGATACAGGGTAAGATTGCCAGCCTGAACCAGAGTCGCGAGCAAAAAAGCCTGGTGCTGAAAGAAGAAGACAAGGTAAAAGAAAAACTGGAGGATGAGAAACGCGAGAAAGACGAAGTGGTGAACAAACTGAAAGCGAGGGAGAAAGAATTGATGAAGGAGTTTGCGGATAAAAAAAGGCAGGATCTAAAAATATCCAACGCTATTACGGTGGCGATTAACCGTGCAAAAGCCGCGGCCATAGCTGAGGCTAAGAAGAACGCCGAGATAGCGGCAAAAAACAATGCTGCCGCCGCAACTGCTGCAAACAAGCCGGTCACTGCTGAAAGGAAAGTGGCCAAGCCTGAATTTCGCACTTTGGATGATGATCCCACTATAAAAATAGCTTCGGCCAGTTTTGAAAAAAGCAGGCATATTTTACCATGGCCGTTGGAAGCAGGCAAAATATCAATGCGATTTGGACCACAAACTATTCCAGGGACAAATTTGCATACCGACAATAAATTTTTGACATTTGAAACAGAGGCCGGAAAATCGGTGAAGGTTATTTTTGACGGGCAGGTAGCGCTGGTAACCTATATCGGCGACGTACAGGCGGTCATTGTGCGGCATGGAAAATATTTTACCACTTATAGTAACCTGTCTTCTGTAAGTGTAACAAAAGGCCAAGAAGTGAAAATTGGGCAAGTCTTAGGTAGAGTGGCGGAGAAGGAAGATAATATAGGAGAACTTGAATTAGGGATTTCTAACGATGCCAATAAAAGCTTTGATCCTGAATTGTGGCTGCGGCCAAACAGGTAGCCCAATACTTTTATTTTAGGTATGCGGGTCTGGATTTAGTGACCGCAGCTAATGTCTAACAGCTTCCTAAATACATTTACAAAACCGGTTATACAATCTTTCATACTGCGGAATGATATTATGGATATCGAATAATTTCGCATGATCGCCGGCCTTTTGTTTGAATTGTCGGAGGGTAGTATCATCTTTTAAAATATGCATGGCGTGCTTGGCCATTTCATCTACGTTGCCCACATTGCTTAGATAACCTGTTTCACCATCAATATTAATTTCTGGCAAGCCACCGGCATTGGTGCTGATAACCGGCACGCCGGCTGCCATGGCTTCCAGTGCTGCCAGTCCAAAGCTTTCATAATCGGAAGTCAGTAAAAAAAGGTCACCCACGGCCAGTATTTCTTCCATTTGTTCCTGCTTGCCCACAAAACGGATATCAGCGGCCACCCCAAGTTCACGGGCCAGGCTTTCAGCTGCTGGTCGCTCCGGCCCATCGCCTACAAATAATAATTTGGTAGGGATGGCCGAGTTTACAATCGCAAAAATTTTTACTACGTCCATCACCCGTTTTACTTTCCTGAAATTGGACGCGTGTAAAATGATGCGTTCGCCCCCGGGTGCAATCACGCGCCTGAATGCATCAATCGGTTTTTTCTGAAAACGTTGTACGTCCACAAAGTTGTGGATCACTTCAATTTCCTTTTCTATCTTGAAGGAACGGTAAGTTTCATCGCGCAGGTTATGAGATACAGCGGTAATGGCATCGCTTTCATTAATAGAAAAAGTTACCACCGGCGCATAGGTTTTATCTTTTCCCACCAATGTAATATCTGTGCCATGCAGGGTAGTGATTACCGGAATATTTTTTCCCTGCTTACGTAAAATCTGTTTGGCCATATATGCCGCAGAAGCATGCGGAATGGCGTAGTGCACGTGCAGCAGGTCAAGGTTGTTGTTGGCAATTACGTCTACCATAGTGCTTGCCAGCGCTGTTTCATAGGGGGGGTAATCGAATAAAGGGTAGGTGGGTACCCGCACTTCATGGTAAAATATATTGGCGTTGAATTCACTTAACCGTACCGGTTGCTGATAGGTGATAAAATGAACCTGGTGATTTTTATCGGCCAGTGCTTTCCCCAGTTCAGTTGCCAGTACGCCACTACCACCAAAAGTTGGATAACAAACAATTCCTATACGCATGATGGCAATATTATTTTTAAAAATGTGCTCGAAGGTAACTGAAATTCATGTCTTGACTGTAACCACTGCATTAACGGGTTTACCGGATGATTGTTTACTGCTGCACCGGGTATTGCCACGATCAACAACCTTTAAAGTGGCAAGGTTTTGAAACAGCCTACTGCATTAACCAGTTTAGTGCATGTTTGTTTACCTTATCTTTAGCAAAATTTATTTGTATGCGTTGGCTAATTGCTTTTAGTATGCTGCTATGCTCCTGTACCGCCATGGTGGCCCAGTCAGAAGATTCTTTGTTTATCTCGAAACTTTCAGATGAGGTGCTGAGCAGCGGCAAAATTTATGATAACCTGCGGGTTTTATGTAAAACGGTGGGTGGTAGGTTGTCCGGCAGTCCGCAGATGGTAAAAGCAGAACAATGGGGGCTCAATACACTCAAGGCTGCCGGCGCCGACAATGTTTATTTGCAGCAATGCATGGTACCGCATTGGGTAAGAGCAGGAAAAGATGAGGCCTGGTACAGCTACCGGGATGCGTCTGGTAAAGCCGTAAAGGTTGGGCTCGATGTGCTGGCGCTGGGTAATTCTGAGGGCACTGGTAAAAATGGCGTTAAGGCCGCTGTAGTGTACTGTAATAATTTTGATGACCTGGAAAGACAGAAAGACAATATAAAGGGTAAGATTGTATTTTTTAATTATCCATTCAATGAAAAACTGCTGCAGCCTTTCATGGCTTATATTGATGCAGGTGTCTACCGCCGTACAGGCCCCAGCCGGGCTGCAAAATATGGCGCTATCGCCGTGGTGGTAAGGTCCATGTCGGGTTCAACAGACAATAACCCGCATACCGGTGCCACGCAATATGATACGGCGTATACTAAAATTCCGTGTGCGGCTATGGGTTTACGTGACGCTGATAAACTGGGTACCTTGTTGAAACAGGGGAAAAATATAGAACTGTTCTATAAATCAAACGCGCATTTCCTGCCAGACACCATCGGGCACAATGTAATTGCTGAAATTACCGGCACTCAATTTCCCAATGAATTTATAACGGTGGGTGGCCACCTCGACAGTTGGGATCCGGCAGAAGGCGCAACAGATGATGGGGCCGGCTGTGTACATGCCATTGAAATATTAAGAGCGTTCAAGGTAGTTGGCTACCAGCCAAAACATAGCATACGTGTGGTATTGTTTGCCAACGAAGAAAATGGCGGCCGCGGTGGGCAGGCTTATGCAACTGCCGCAAAGAACAAAGGCGAAAAACATGTGTTTGCACTGGAGAGCGATGCAGGCGGTTTTACACCAAGGGCTTTTAGCCTGGGGGTAAGTGCAGAACAGCTTCAAAAAATGCAGGTATGGACGCCATTATTTGTTCCCTATGGTATTTCCCAGTTAGTAAAAGGCGGTGGCGGATCAGACATTGAACCACTGCAGGAGCAATTAAAGACACCTGTGGGAGAATTGTTTCCCGATGGCAACCGCTATTTCGATGTGCACCATGCCCGCAATGATGTGCTCGAAAATGTAAACAAGCGTGAGCTGGAACTGGGTGCCATTAATATGGCCGCACTGATTTACCTGGTAGATAAATACGGGCTTTGATTCGTCATCAAAAGAAACAAAAAGCATGAAAAAATTTTTGGGTATCAGTACAATAATTATCGTCTTATTTCTTGCAGGCTTTTTTTATTGGCACTATTACTATACCTATAGCGAGGGAAACCGTACTGGCTTGCTACAGAAATTTTCTCACAAGGGTAATCTTTTTAAAACTTACGAAGGGGAACTTGTGCTTAGCAGTATTCAATCCACCGCCGGCGTTGGCCTCGCCTCGGAAAAATTTTACTTTTCTGTAGCAGATGATTCGCTGGCCGCCAAAATGATGAATTACGAGGGGCATAAAGTTACCTTACATTACCAGCAAAAAAATGCAAGCATTCCATGGCGCGGGGATAGTGAATACATTGTAGATAAGATGACGACTGAACCTTAGCACCAAAAGATATCAGCGCCCTCGTGTTATTGAATGCGACCAGGATATATTTTTCACATTTCCCAGGTTCCACATCGTTTACGCCTGCAGCAAAAAAATCGCGGGGCGTTTATGGATATCCGGGAGTTTGTTTTTCCAGTCGGCAATGGTTTTTGTTTTAATGTACTCGCCGGCACCGGTAATATCGGCCGCAATACAAAGACGCGTAGTTGGTTTAAGTGTTTTGCAGATGCTTTCCGTTAACTGGTTGTTCCGGTAAGGGGTTTCTATAAAAATCTGCGTGCAATTCTTTTTTGCCGATTCCATTTCCAGATCTTTTAATGCCTTTATCCGTTCTGCCGTATCAATCGGAAGATAACCGCTGAACTGGAAACTTTGACCGTTCATGCCACTGGCCATCAATGCCAGCAGAATGGAGCTTGGTCCTACCAGCGGTTGTACACTTGCGCCCAGGGCATGGGCGACGTCCACCAGTACCTGCCCGGGATCTGCCACACCGGGACAGCCTGCTTCGCTGATGATGCCAATGGTAACACCGCGCTGTAATGATTTTTTAAAAACTTCTTTCACTTCCTGTTCTGCTTTGTGAATGGTATGCCATTCATACGCATCAATCACCATGTCCTTCCACAACCGTTTAAGGTAACGCCGTGCGCTGCGTTCGTTCTCTACAAAAAAAACATTGCAGGCCTGTACCGCTTCAAGTACATAGGAAGGTATGGTTTGCGGGCTCTCTTCGTCAATAAAAGAGGGGATAAGATATACTTTACCGAGCGCTGCACTGGCCATAACATAGAAGTTTAATCAACAAATATACGGGGAAGAATTGCTGATTTGGAGATTGCGGGATTTGGAGATTGCCTTAGCCCGGCTATAATGATGCACAAAATGAAAATGGTTCGTGCAAGAAATCCCAAAATCTCAAGATCCCATAATCAGCAATTACTTCAGCAAGCATACGGGGAAGAATTGCTGATTTAGAGATTGCGGGATTTGGAGATTGCCTTAGCCCGGCTATAATGATGCACAAAATGAAAATGGTTCGTGCAAGAAATCCCAAAATCTCAATATCCCACAATCAGCAATGACTTCAGCAAGCATACGGAGAAGAATGGCTGATTTAGAGATTGCGGGATTTGGAGATTGCCTTAGCCCGGCTATAATGATGCACAAAATGAAAATGGTTCGTGCAAGAAATCCCAAAATCTCAAGATCCCACAATCAGCAATTACTTCAGCAAGCATACGGAGAAGAATTGCTGATTTGGAGATTGCGGGATTTGGAGATTGCCTTAGCCCGGTTATAATGATACACAAAATGAAAATGGTTCGTCCAAGAAATCCCAAAATCTCAAGATCCCATAATCAGCAATTACTTCAGCAAGCATACGGGGAAGAATTGCTGATTTAGAGATTGCGGGATTTGGAGATTGCCTTAACCCGGTTATAATGATACACAAAATGAAAATGGTTCGTCCAAGAAATCCCAAAATCTCAAGATCCCACAATCAGCAATGACTTCAGCAAGCATACGGAGAAGAATTGCTGATTTGGAGATTGCGGGATTTGGAGATTGCCTTAGCCCGGTTATAATGATACACAAAATGAAAATGGTTCGTGCAAGAAATCCCAAAATCTCAAGATCCCACAATCAGCAATTACATCAGACTTCCTTCTCCTGGTAATACAAGCTAATGGTAGCAGCTACCACGGCATAGGCGGGTGCCAGTACCCAGCCAATGACAGGAACAAAATGCATGAGATAAAAAACAAGCCCGTTGCCGATGGCCAGGCCCTTGCGGTTACTGATAAACGTAACGCTTTGCGAAGGAGACAATTTATGCCGCTCGCAACTGTAATCGAGCATGGAAAATCCATAATAATAGCATTCAACAAACAGCGAAACAACCGGCATTACCCAGCCCACCACCGGTACAAACGATAATAACAAAATAGTAACCGTGTATACCGTTTGCCAGAGGGCATTGCGCAGTGCCAGCCTGATACCCCGGAACATATCTTTTAATAATTGCGGCCAGCTGAAAGGATAATCGGTTCCTTCCAGCAACGATTCCGTTTTTTCGCTCAGGTAGGCAAACACCGGTGAGCCAATGATGAGCCAGAGGTATTTAAAAAGGGAAAAATAGAAAAACAGCAGCAGCAGTTGTACCATTATCCTGCTCATCATGAATACAAAACTGAGCAGCCCGCTGCGTTGCTGCTGCAACCACCGTTCAATACCAATTACCTCGCTGAGGTAGGTAATGGCGGCACCGGAAGAGGTCCAGAAAAAATACATGCCAATGGTAAAAAGAATCATGTAAAGTATACCGGGGATCAGGATCCATTTCCATAAGCGGTGCTTGCTGATGAACTGGTGCGCCCTGTAATAAGATTGTATAGCAGTAATAATTTCCTTTAGCACAGGTTGGATTATTAATCTATAAATGTATTACTTTGAGGGGAGATGAGGATATTTTATTATGAAAAAACTACCGGCTTCATTTTACCACCGTACCGATGTGGTAGCGATCGCAAAAGAACTGCTGGGTAAATTACTGGTTACAACGTTCGGGGGAGAAACCACTGCCGGGCGCATAGTTGAAACCGAAGCGTACAATGGGGTTGTTGATAAAGCTTCTCATTCTTATGGCGGAAGACGCACCAACAGAACGGAAACCATGTATGCCCCCGGGGGAATTGCCTATGTGTATCTCTGTTATGGCATTCATCATTTGTTTAATGTGGTAACCAATGTACAGGACACGCCGCATGCCATTCTGATAAGGGCTATTGAGCCGGTAAAGGGAATAGACATTATGCTGCGGCGGATGAAAAAAGAAAAAGCTGATTACAGCATCGGCCGGGGGCCGGGCAATGTTTCAAAAGCATTGGGCATTTCTGTTGTTCATACCCGTTTATCGCTGTTGCAAAATGAAATTTATATAGCCGATGATGGCGCCGTCATTAAACCTTCGCAAATAGAAACAGGACCACGCATTGGTGTAGATTATGCAGAAGAAGACGCTTTGTTGCCTTACCGGTTTCATGTAAAAGGTAATCCGTATGTTAGTGGCGGGAAATCATTAAAAAACTAAACGATTGGACCAGGCACCACCGGTATTTAAAAAATCAATAGCACAAGCTCTCTTCACCAACCTTACATTTTGGGTGTTGATAGCCATTGTAGCCGGCGTGCTGCTGGGAAATTATTATCCTGCAGTTGCCATAAAAACGGAATGGATAGGCAAGTGGTTTATCAATGGCATCAAGGTATTTATTGTACCCATTATTTTCCTGACTATTGTATTGGGTATTTGCGGCATGGGCAGCTTAAAGAAGGCAGGCCGCATCGGCACCAAAGCACTGGTTTATTTTGAAATCGTAACAACACTGGCACTTATCACCGGTATTGTAGTGGCCAATATTATTCAGCCGGGCACTATTGACAAGAAGGGACTGACTATACAGGATGCTTCCAAATACACCTCCCGCGCGGATAAAGGTATAGACTGGGCAAGCTTTATCGCGGCCAATTTAACCCTGCAGGTCTTGATTGTTGCCCTCGTAGTTGGCATTGGGCTGAGCTTTTATAGCAGAAGGCAAAAAGTAGTGGACATGCTTTCGCGGGTATCCAGAATTGTTTTTAAAGCCTTGAAGTATTTTATGTACCTGGCGCCCCTGGGTGCGTTTGGAGGTATGGCGTTTACCATCGGGAAATTTGGACTGCACACATTGATCCCGCTCGGTAAACTGATGCTCACGGTATACGCCACCATGCTCATATTTGTATTTATTATACTGGGCGCTATTATGCGCTATTATAAAGAAAGTATATGGCAGTTCCTGAAATATATCAAAGAAGAATTGCTGCTGGTGCTGGGTACTTCCTCTTCTGAGAGCGCCCTGCCGTCTATTATGATTAAACTGGAGAAGATGGGCTGCAGTAAATCAGTGGTAGGGCTGGTGGTGCCTACGGGCTATTCTTTTAACCTGGACGGGACTTCTATTTATTTATCAATGTCCATTATTTTTTTAGCGCAATTGTACGGTGTGCATTTGTCGTGGCAGGAAATCCTGAGCATCATTGGCATTTTGATGATTACTTCAAAAGGTGCAGCAGGCGTCACCGGCAGTGGTTTTACCGTATTGGCTTCTACGCTGACGGCTATTCATAAGATACCGGTAGAAGGGCTGGCCTTTTTGTTAGGCGTAGATAAATTTATGAGCGAGGCCCGGGCGATTACCAATATAATTGGCAATGGGGTAGCCACTATTGTAATCTCAAAAAGTGAAAAAGAGTTTTTGAAGCCGGAACTTTGATCTACGGTTCTGGTGGTAAAGCCGATACAAGTTCCCTCCTTCGTCGGGATGACAGCTGCGTTGCGAGCTTAATTTCAAACAAAAGGTTGTTTGTTTATAAAATTGTTAGGCCAGGGCAGATCGCTGAATAAGTACGTCGAAGATATCCATAACACAGTTCTGTTTTTAAAAAATGAACCAATCGGTTTGTCATCCCGACGAAGGAGGGAACTCAACATTTGTAAAAGATGAAAATCACTTTTTACGATGTTGTAAACCTCCTCCAAAAAAAATAGTAAAACTTTATGTTTGGAAAGCGATACATGCTTTGTGAAATGCTCAATGTTCATCATAACTATTACATTTATATCACCACAAACCCACAAAAGAATGTTCTGTATACGGGCGTTACAAATGATCTGGTAACCCGTCTCATTCAGCACTGGAAGAACCGCGGATGCAGGTCAACATTTGCAGGCAAGTACTATTGCTATAATCTTATTTATTATGAACATTTTGGTGATATCAGGCAAGCGATTGAAAGGGAAACCGAAATTAAGGGATGGCGAAGGCAAAAGAAACTGGATCTGGTTGCGACTATGAATCCGGAATGGAATTTTCTTAATGCTTCTATCTGCGATTCATGGCCGCCGTATGGTGCAGCTGAATGATTGACCCTGCTATTGCAATTCTTTTCAGCTGTTTGCCAGTTCCCTCCTTCGTCGGGATGACAGCTACGTAGCGCGATCAATTCAAAAAGAAGCCCGTGTTGTAATAAAGTAAGGCATGCAGATTGGTAAATGCGTGTGTTTAGAAAAAATAATCAATCTTTTACTGTTGTTTGTAAACAAATCAACCGGTTTGTCATCCCGACGAAGGAGGGAACTGTCAGCCGCAAACGGAATACATCAAAATAACCGGGCAGCCGATATTTTGAAAAAAATTGATCAACTTTCAGGACGAATATCAGGTCCCTCCTTCGTCGGGATGACAGCTTCGTGGCGTGCTTAATTTCAAATAAGAAGTTTGTTTGTTATAAGATTGTAAGGCAATGCAGATCGATGGGGACCTGTACTTCAAAAAAATTCGTAATACACCTGTCTTTAAAAAACGGAGCAATCGGTTTGTCATCCCGACGAAGGAGGGAACTGTCAGCTGCAACGGAATACGTCAAAACTACCGGGCAGCCGATATTTTGAAAAAAATTGATCAACTTTCAGGACGAATACCAGGTCCCTCCTTCGTCGGGATGACAGCTTCGTGGCGTGCTTAATTTTCAAATAAGAAGTTTGTTTGTTATAAGATTGTAAGGCAATGCAGATCGATGGAGACCTGTACTTCAAAAAAATTCGTAATACACCTGTCTTTAAAAAACGGAGCAATCGGTTTGTCATCCCGACGAAGGAGGGAACTGCTACCACAAAAACGGAATGCTCAAAATAATTGGGCAGCCTATATTTTGAAAAAAATTGGTCAACTTTCAGGACGAATACCAGGTCCCTCCTTCGTCGGGATGACAGCTTCGTGGCGTGCTTAATTTCAAATAAGAAGTTTGTTTGTTATAAGATTGTAAGGCAATGCAGATCGATGGGGACCTGTACTTCAAAAAAATTCGTAATA
>Ga0268264_10003068_pt1 | contig 14462 bp, 6 predicted proteins | sample KBSSwiS32_FD_190357 | JGI IMG/M metagenome (GOLD analysis project Ga0268264, IMG submission 190357) | Switchgrass rhizosphere microbial communities from Kellogg Biological Station, Michigan, USA - KBS Switchgrass S3-2 (SPAdes) (version 2) | ecosystem: Host-associated > Plants > Roots >...
TGCTTCATCTCTTCAAGGGTGGTTTCAAGAGCTTGGGTTGCCTCCGACATTCGGCCGCAGATCGGGTGACATGGCACATGCCGAAGAAGGAGTCCTCGGCTGCCGTCCGTCGGTTTCGAGAGCTTTGGGAGGCACGCACCGAAGCCTCCGCGACCTCGGCCCGAATCGTCCAGGCGAGAGCCTTGATTCTATGCGCCTTCCCCTACGCTCGAATCTCGGAGCGATCGGTGACCCGAACGGCGCGGATCGGTCCTGGCACCCGAATGTCGGTGACGTTCACTTCGGTGGATCCCGCGGTTCCGCTTCCTTTCGGCGCCGACCGCGCGCTCTTCGCCTGGATGCAGACGCAGGCTCTACATCGCGGCAGCGTCGACTTCGGAGCGCTCAATCAGTACTTTGACGCTTTCCGTCTGGGCTCCAGCGGCCGTGAGTATCGAGTCGCCCACGAACGCCTTCGCCGCCTGGAGAGCTTGTCGATGACGATTCGGGTGGAATCGCCGGAAACGGAAGAGGTGGTCCACCTCCATCCTCTCAAGCGCGCGACCAAGCCTCGGCAGGGCGTAAACCGCGAACGACCAGCCGCAGTTCCCTTGGCCATCCGCCGCGGCCGATTCGGCTTCGAGCTGGATCCGGAGTTCTGGCAGCACCTCAAGTCTCACCCGGTGCCCCTTCCGCTCGCCCTCATGCGCCAGTTCCACAACCGGCCGCAAGCTTGGGATTTTGCCGCCTTCCTTCTCTATAGGAGCTTCGCGGCGCGATCGCCGAGTGTCGTCCCCTGGGACGACCTGGTGGACCAACTCGGGGCGCGCGATTCGTTTCCTCGCCGCCTCAAGGCGTCGCTCGCGAGAGTCCTGCGCGAGATCTGGGTTGTCTTTCCCGGATTTCCACCGCGCTTTCTTCCGGGCTTTCGAGGCCTGGCAGTGGCGCCTTGGAGACAAGACGCAATCTCCAACTGAAATTGCTCGTCGGATTGGGTGCGCGCTATCATCTAGCTCGTGATCGCAAGAATACGAGGAGACGGCAAGGCCATCGCTCCGGGGATGGAAAGGCGCCCCGCCGTGCGGGTCTTCCTGTGGTGGTCGATGTTCGTTCTCGAAGTAGATTGGAATAGGAGAAGCGGATGGCGACGATCTTGAAAGACCTGATGACCACTGAATTCGGGCGGCTTCGCCTCGACATGACCATGGCGGAGACCTGCACCGCACTGGCCAGCGAGCCAAGACTACTGGGCGCGGTTTTCGACGACCTCGACCGTCCAGTGACCTTGCTGTCCGAGGCTGATCTCGAGGCGTTCGCCGGCACGCCGGATAAGACCCTCGCCGAGGCGGTGGCGGAGCTGCCACCCGGCATCTTAGCGCCTTCAAGCATGAGAATGGAGACCTTCCTCGACGGTACCTTCGTGGCGCTCCGCCTAGGGGCGCGAGGCGTGCTGGTGATGGAGGATAATCAGATGGTGGGGGCTCTGACCGGGGCCGCAATCAATGATTTCCTGCCGCTAGGCAAGCTGACCCGGACGCGAGGCGACTTCGTCCTGGACGGCTCGATCATCACTGGCAAGCTTGTTCTGTACTGCGACGAATTTCATCATAGAAATGAGCTTCTCTATTTCAACCGCCGGAAACCGCCGACATGCCAGGTGACGACGCCTCGGGTCCATCCGATCCGCAGGAAGTGAACCGATGTTCAGCTCGGTCCTCAAGGAGGTCACGGGAGCGCTGGACCGGCGATTCCTGCTGACCCTGTTCCTTCCCAGCCTGCTCTTCTGGGGAGCTTTGCTTGCGGTCTTCTCGCCCCGGGAGGGCTCCGACGCCTTGCTGGCGGGCTGGAGCACGCCGAGCACCGAGCTCCAGTGGCTTCAAATCGCCGCGGCGGTGGCCTGGGTGACTTTTTTCGCCTACGTGCTCTCCTCGCAGACGACTTGGTTGACCCGGCAATTCGAAGGCTATTGGAGCTGGCCGCTGGGAGACCGTCTCTGCCGCTGGCGCAAGCGCCACTACGCGAAAGTCTTGAGCCAGCTAGAGGCCGCGGGAGACGAGGGCTATGAACGCATCTACTATGCCTATCCGCTGCCGGACGGGGCCAACGAACTGATGCCGACGCGGCTGGGCAACATCCTCAAGAACGCCGAGCTCTACTCCTATGAGCGATACAAAATCGATGCGGTCTTGCTGTGGCCGCGCCTGTACGCGGTCCTGCCGGATTCCTTCGTGGCGACGCTTGGGGAGGCCAAGGCCTCGCTAGAAATGATGCTGGTACTCTCGTTCCTGGGCGGGCTCTTCGCCTTGACGGCTGGAGTGGGACTGTTGATCCTGCGGGGGCCTTGGTGGCTCTTCCTGGGGTCTGTGCTGGGTGGCTTGGGGCTGGCCTACGTCGCCTACCGGAGCGCCCTTGGGGCCGCCATCCCCTACGCCCAACTGATCAAGTCGGCCTTCGATCTCTACCGAGGAGACCTATTGGACAAGCTGGGCTACAAGCGCCTCGAAACTCAAGAGGACGAGATTGCCTTTTGGGGAAACCTCAACAAGTTGATTTATCGCGGGACCGTCGAGGAGCCTTCGGCGTTGCCCTATCGGGGGGCAAGGGAGGATCTTGGGGAGCCGGAGCCGTCCGATTTCTGGCTCTCCATCCTTGGGAGACTGATCGAGCTATGGACTGGCAGAAAACGATCCTCGTAACCGTCCTGCTGGCTCTGGTAGCAGGCGGAGTCTGGTTTCTGTACCGCGGAGAGACAGTCGACGTCGCAGTTCCGGTCAGGGATTTGCCCGCATACACCCGGATCACGGCGCGGGATGTGAAATCCGTTTCTCGCGTCGGGTCCACGGTGCCTTCCGGTGGGGTCCGGAAGGCGGCGGACCTGATCGGCCGCTACACCCGTGAGCCGCTCTCCGCGGGGCAGGCGGTCCGCCGCAGGCAGATAGTGCCCGCGGCCGGCCCAGCGTCCTCGCAGGGAACCGTCGCCGTTCCGCTCTCCGCGACGGCCGCCATGGCCTTCGGCGGCCGTCTGCGCCCAGGCGACGAGGTGGCTTTGTGGTCGCTGCTTCCGCCTGCCGGCAAACCAACGGCCGAGGGCCGGCTCCTCCTCGACCATGTCCTGGTCCTGGATCTGCTGCCTTTTGCGGACGCCGGGGGGAAAAGAGGTAGTGATCCGTTCGTGATTGTGCTGGCCGTTCCCGTTCAGTGGCAGGCGCAGGTGCTGACCGCCGACGCCCAGCAGGCTCTTTCCCTGACCCGCCGGCAGTGAGGCCTGCCCAGACACCAGGTTCGCACGGTGCCAAACGCGCGGGTCTCACAGACTTGTGACGCTTGGCGGAAGAAGGCCGGGCGAGCCGATGATCGGCGGCATCCCTGGAAGGCATGAAGGATCGACGCTGACCAAAGAGGTCCGCGATGGCTTGTAGTAGGCATGCTCTTGAGCTGGCCTTTAAGCCTCCGGGGCATCCCTCGCCTTTTTACAGATTGGCGGTTAAATGGATATGATTGCCGGCAACCAAGAGGCGCTTCCAGGCAATGGCGATCCGACCTCCAAGTAGGGGTCCGTCGCCATTCGTAAATGCCAATGGCTGTCGGCAAGCGGGCACAGTCGTGCATGACATTTCTTGAGGCGGCCACCCTCCTGAACCGTAACGCGACTGGAACCGAGAGATGAGCGATCTAGTCATGCATATCGACCCGAGAGACTGCTCTTGGGTTGTGCAAGGACCGTCAGACAGCGATCCGGAATACGAAGTTCCCAGCCCTCTCGCAGACCAGGAGTTTCTGGGTCTATTGCGAGAATTGCGAAATAACGGTGCCGCATCGATCCGGATCGAAGGCAATCTAAAAGCCGTCGCCGAGCAACGTGAGCTAGAGGAGCTGGCCCGACGTATCTCTGATCGCATCACTGCAGTGTTCTCAGCTCCAGCCCGCCAAGCCATCCTTCGGAGGCTCAATCAGGTTCAGTTTGGACGGGCTCGTCTGACGGTGCGCGTCGCGGATCGCGGACCACGTACCGACCAAGCGTTGGCTCTACCTTGGGAGCTGCTCGCTCCAGATCTACAGGCCCCCAAGCCCTTCCCCGTCCGCCAGGGCGTTCTCGAGGTAGTGAGGGAGGCTGTCGTAGAGGCCAGCCCCGAGCTACCACCTCCCGCGACGTCCCTGGCCGTGGCGGTGATGGTCTCGGCGCCCGAGGATCAAGCGGCGCTCGACTCCGAGAAGGAGGAGCTTCGCCTGGAGACAGCTCTCGCTCCTTTGGGTCATGCCGTCGCATTCTCTGATCTCGGAACTCTCGACGCTTTGATCGACCTTGTGGACGAGCACCAAGCTTCTGCGATCCTATTTAGCGGTCATGGCGTTCCGGGGCGGCTTCTTTTCGAGGACGAACTCGGATTCTCGGCGCCCGTGGAGGCCGAAGAGGTTCTTCGTCGCCTACGGACGATTCTTCTCAAACCGGGACGCGGAGATTCGTTCCCTCGCGTGTTCTTTCTCTCTTCATGCCATGGCGCGACCGCGGCGGGGCGAGCCATTCTTGGCGACGGTCCCTCTACGGCGGCAACACTCCACCGGGCTGGTTTCCCTCAAGTTGTCGGCTATTTCGGATCGATTCTCGATAGCCAGGCAGCTCGCGCGGAGGCCGTCTTCTTCTCCGCTCTGGCCCGTGGCGAGACCGCGCTTCAGGCGGCGCACGAAGCGCGTGCATCCCTCATCGATGCCTTTGAGATTGAGGATGAGAAGCACGTCTATCCCCTCGGCTGGACGCAGCTGGCGGTCTATCACCGCGGACCGGATCGACCAATGGCCTTACCGAGGAAAGCCGGGAGAGCCCTACCGCCACGTTTTAGGCGCCGTAGGGAGGACTGGGGCTGTGTTCAGGCCCTCGTCCATGGCTTCATCGGCCGGCGCGGACTTCAGCACGAGGTCCTTAGGCGGATTAGGGATGGCGAGCGCCTTATCGTGCTCTATGGCCCCGGCGGACTTGGGAAGACTGTTCTCGCGTGCCAGATTCTGCGTCGGGGATTGGCCAGAGAGCCTTCGGATCGATTGGTCCTCTGCCCGAGATCCGGCGAGGACGCAGACTTGTCAGACCTGCGGAGCCAAGTAGAGCTCCATCGCAAACGCCACGGCATGACGGCTCATTTCTCGGAGCGGAAGCTAGAAGATCAACCAACCGGCCCTGGAATGGCCAATGCCTTCAGCGCCGAAATCCGGGCACTGCAACGTTCGCGGCCCGGCCTTGTGGTCTACGTTGACCGCCTCGATGCCGTTGAACAAGAGGCGGGTGAGCAGAATGGATCGACGCCTATGACAGATGCCTTGTGGCAACAACTCAGGGCTCTTTCAGAGGAAGGGACTCTGGTTTTTGTCACCACCCGCATCTTGCCGCCGGAGATTCCGCCTCGATCCTGTATTGGAGTCACTTTCCTGAACATCGCTGAGTCTCTAAGAATCGCCTCGTTCATGGTCGAGCTGGCTGACCTGCCCTTTGACGAGAGAGGGCGACTGGTCGAGTGGGCTGGCGGCCATCCACTCACACTTGAGATTCTCGACCGTGCGATTGACCGTCGCTATCAGCGATTGGGATTAGGCCACGAGATAAGAGACCCGTGGAATGAGCTCGTGGAACCCGTTATCAAAGAAGTCTCCGAGCAGATACTCGTAGAACTAAACTTTGAGGCGCTCTGGCGAAATCTACCCGATGCTGGCCGAGAACATGCACGGTGCCTGGTGAGCTGGCCTCAATCGATGACGTCCGCTCTCGTCGATGGGCGGGGAGATGCCCGAGACCTATTGATTCGCCGCGGTTTCTTGGTTCGCGAGCGAAGAAAGGAAGGTCCTTACTCTTCGCGTTGGATGGAGAGGTGGGGCCTGCTGCCGCGATTTCGCGAAGTCATCCGGAGAGACCGAGATAAACTCGAGTGAATACCCTATCAAACCACCACTCTTTCTCCTCTGGAAGCGAGCGCTGTCGTAGCTCCGTGGTGTCATGGCCACCATCATTTTCTACCTGACACTCACTCCCGGCGATGAGACGTGGACCCTCATCGGCCCCTTGCTGTCTCGCCCCTCCCGCGAAGTTCCCAACCCTCTCGCGAACAGATCTCTTTACGGCCTCGTGGCGAGCTTACGAGAGTGGGCGAGCCAGCCGGTGCCGCTCGACCGCCCCGATTCGTTGGGGACCGCGGCGTTCGTCCAGGGACTGGCCCACCGGGTCTCCGACCGGCTTACTCAGGCCTTGCTGACAGAGGACGACCGGCGAGCCCTGGTGGCGGCCCTCGACGGCAACGGCCGGGTGCGGCTGGTGATCCGGGTCCGGCCCGCCGCCGGAGGGTGGAATCAGACAGCCGATGCCGCACTCGCTCTCCCCTGGGAGCTTCTGGCTCCCGAGAGCGGGGTCTACCCGGTGCGCGACGGCCGGCTCGCGGTGATCCGGGAAGCGGTGACGGATCAGGCGCCGGACCTCCCCGAGCCTTCCGGACCGTTGACGCTGGCCGTGACCATCGCCGCGCCCGAGGATCGGGCGGGCTTTCCTTATGAGCAGGAAAGCTTCCGGCTGCTCGCGGCTCTCACGCCGCTCGGGCAGCGAGCGGTCTTCTCGAACCTGGGTGGGCTGAATGATCTGGTCGAGTTGGTGGCGGATGTTCGGGCCACGGCCATCCACTTCAGGGGCCACGGACTGCCGGGTAGTCTCCTCTTCGAAAACGCCCTGGGGTTCGCCGACGAGGTGCCGGTGGCCGAGCTCCAGAGGCGGCTCGCCACTGTCCTACTGAGCCCGCGGAGGGCGGGGACCTTTCCCGGCCTTTTCTTTCTGGCGGCGCCGTACACCGCGCGCGAGGTGGCGCCTGCCGGCCAGGAGCCGGCTTCCAGCGCTTACGACGAAGAATCCTCCGCGGCCGCCGCCCTTCACCGCGGTGGCTTTTCCCAGGTGATCGGATTCTTCGGACCGGTCAACGCCGACCTGAACACCCGCCTGGAGGAACGCTTCTACGGTGCGCTGGCGGAAGGGAGGTCGGCTCTCGTGGCCGTGGAGGAGGCACGGACTGCTCTGCTGGAGCCCGTCGGCGAGGCGGGCGAGCCGGTGCACTATCCCTTCGGCTGGAGTCAGCTCGCGGTCTATCACCGGGGCCCGGATCTTCCCCTCGCTCGGCACGGACAAGGCGAGGTCCCGTCGCTCATCCATCGCCGAATCGTCGAGGTGAGTGGCCTGCCTGTCCTCGAGCACGGCTTCATCGGCCGGCGAGGAATGCAGCACGAGGTACGCCGGAAGGTAGAGCGCCAGGGTCAAAGGCTCGTTGTAATCCAGGGGCTCGGCGGCCTCGGCAAGACCGCGCTGGCCAGCCAGCTCCTGGTGCGTGCCTTCGCGCCGGAGCCGGCCGATCAGCTCGTCCTCCGTTGCCGGGAACTCATGGAGACCGACGGCGATCCGGTCCTGGAGCTGCGCGCCCAGGCCGAAGAGCACGGCCGCCTCCACGGTCTGCCGTTCTGGGACGAGCGAGTGAAGGAACTCCGCGAGAGGGTGCCCGAACAGGCCGCCGGTCTCGCCGTAGTTCTTCGGCGGCTACGGCAGGAGCGGCCCGGTCTCGTCCTCTACATCGACAACGCCGAGACCCTCCAGAGCGGCCCCGCGACGGAGGACCCCGCGGCGCTCGGAAGCTGGCGGCCGGGCCTGGAGGCGTGGTGGGAGGAGATGGAACGCCTGGCCGACGAGGACGGCTGCCTGATGATGGTCACAACGCGCTATGCCTGGGAGGGGCTTTCGCCACGCGCCTTCGTCGCCCTACCGCCCATGGGACCGGCGGACTCGCTACGCCTGATCGATTCCTTCGAAACCTTGGGGGATCTTCCGCTAGACGTGCGGGTACGCCTCGCTGAACGGGTGAATGGACATCCGCGGACGGTGGAGTTCCTGGACCGGCTGATCGCGCAACGGCGAGAAGAAATACGAAAAGTCACCGACGCATGGACCGACCTGATCGCACCGATCCTTCCTGCCCAAGAAGTAAAGATCCGGGTGGATCTCCTAATCGAAAAGCTCTGGGACAAGCTTTCGGAGGGAGCCAAGGAGCATGCCCGCGCGTTGACCGTGCTACGGAGACCGGCGCCGCAATTCGTGATCGATCGGATGGGGGGGGTGCGAGATGAGCTCATCCGGGCAGGGTGGTTGACGCGTTATCGGGAGCAGGTGCGGACTGGCGCAGGAATCCGGTGGTCCGAGCGCTGGGGACTCCAGGCTCTGCCAAAGGGATTTGTTACTGCCATAAGGGCAGGCGATCTCCAGAAGGATCATCGGATGGCCGCCAAGGCTTGGGAAGCGTGGCTAGACTCTTCGGGCACGCAAAATGACGACGCAGCTGAGGCAATCCACCACCTCCAGATCCTCGGTGAAGGAGATCGCGCGTGGCCGATCGTTCACAGGTATACCGCCTCGCTGCGAGACCGCGGACAGTTTCGGGAGGCACGCGACATCCTTCGGCAATGCGAAGGCAGCGGGACGACTGGCGATCGCCTTGCGCAAGCGCTCCGCTTGCTGGCTCAGATGGGCATGAGCCTCGGGGAGCATGGACCCGAGCTTGCCAACCTGCTCAATCGGGCGTTCGTCCTGGCCGAGTCGAAGAGAACTCAGGCCCTCGTCGTTCATGAAACGGGCGTCCTTCTCTTCGACCAGGGAGATTTGAAGAATGCCGAATCTGTCCTGCGACACGCATTAGACCTCGCAGACCAACTCCCTGACTTTCCCATTGTCGAGCGCATCGCCTGGGAGGAGCCCTTGGCCACGGTCGTCGAGAGGAACGGCCGCCTTAGTGAGGCAGAGCAAATTTTTCGCAGGAGCTTGGCAGCTCAAGAGCATGCAGGGATGCCGGGAGACACCATTCAAGTAGCGCTCATCCGTTTCTCCCTTGGTCGGGTTCTTGTCATGCAGATGCAATATTCGGAAGCGGAGACGTTGCTGCGTGCTGCGCTCACTGGGGTCGGCCGCTTGCTCGGAGAGGAGCATCCTTCCTCAACAGCAACCCTCCACTTTCTCGGAAAGGCGCTCGAAGGCCAAGGGAAGTACCTGGAGGCTGAGGATCTTCTCCGGCGCGCCTCCTCTTCGATCGAGTCACAATCAAGCCAACAGCTCCACAACATGGCCTTGAACGATCACGGCCTCGCACAAGTCCTTCTCGCGCAAGGCCGGGTCTCGGAGGCCGAGACTCTTCTCCGGCGGGCGCTGGCGCTCAAACAAAAGGCTTACGGACACGAGCACCTCGAAACCTTGGCTACAAAGCAAACACTCGCAGTGGCTCTGGATCTCCAGGACAAGCTCCACGAGGCGGAGAGGCTTCTCCGGGAGGTTCTCGCCTCGTTTGAGAAGCTGGCTGGTCCTAATAATCCAGAGAGCGCCGGAATCCTTCAGGCGTTGGGTTCGGTCCTCCTGAAAAAGGGTCAGACCGAAGAGGCGGAGAGTGTCCATCGGAAGGGGCTGAGTCTAGTGGAGACGAGCCGGGGCACGCTTCATCCTGAATGCTCTGTTCATCTTCACTCGCTGGCTAGCGTTTTGACGGCACAAGAACGTTATCAGGAAGCCGAGGAACTCCTGCGGAGGGCCTTGTCCATTAACGAAGGCAGCCTCCCCCCGAGCCATCCTATCCTTGGCCACCTGTTCCATGGCCTGGCGAGGGCGCTGGAAGGGCAAGGGCAGCTTGCCGAAGCGGAGTCCCTTTTCCGCCGATCGCTGGCCATCACCGAAGACGTCGACAAAGATCATCCAGAAGTCTTTCCGAGCCTGATCAACCTTGCCGATATCGTGCTCCAGCAGAATAGAATCGAAGAGGCCGAATCCCTACTGCGAAGAGCTCTTCAGATCGCCTTCCAATCTTTCGGTCCGGCCAGCGGGCCAGCGGGCGCAGCCCTCGCTCGGTTAGCCTTTCTCGAGGCGCGGCTCGGCCGGCGCGAGTCTTCCGCCACCGCGCGCAGGGCTCTGGAGGCTCTCGCAGCCTCTCCAAACCGGGACGCCAGGATTGAGCGCGATCTCCAAGCTATTGCACAAGCGGGGTGATTCGGATGATCACGCTGAAACTGCCTTTTACAAAGACCATTACGATCCGCCCCGCGGGAGAAGCTTGGGTTGTCACTAGCCTCGGGGCCGATCCACAAACACTTCCTGATCCACTGGTCGACACGCCACTGGCCGGCCTGCTCCAAGAGCTGAGAGAGTGGACGACCGGCCGGCGTTGCGAGGGGATGCGCAAGCACCTTATTAGAAAGGTTTTTGCAACGGCTCGCAAGATTTCAGGGCGGCTCACGCCGGCCCTGCTCTCCGATACGGAACGCCAGATACTGGCCGATGAGCTTGGCAGTCGTTCGGTCCAATTGGCGATCCGCGCGCACTGACGATTGCCACCAAGACACTGGGGCCGGCCGGAGCCGATGCAGCCTATGTATTGATAGCTCTCGCGCCGCTTCAAAAGGGGTACTCGGTCGCCCTCAAGCCCAGGAAACAGCACGCCGAGCCTTGGAAGCTTTGGATAAAGGTCTCGGGCCGCAACACCCTGTCACAAAGGGTGCATGGCCAGTCCTCGAAGCAGTGTTGAATGGCGGAGCGGTCCCCTCCCGTCGCTCTTTTTAGGGTGATTCCTCGAACGTCCTCATCCTGGCGTAGGTGCCAAGATCTCCTGTAACTCAGGCAAGGCGTCGCGGGTCTCCGGATGATCGGGTCCAAGGCTTGCGAGCAAAGCATCAGAAGCACGCCTGGCCGTGTCCTGGGCTTCCCGGAGCCCAAGAACAGCCTGTGTTTGGGCAAGCTGCGACAGGATCAGAGCCACACTTGGATGAGCCTCACCGAAATGGCTCAGTCCGATGGCCAGGGCTCGCTCGACCAGATGCAGGGCCTCTTCACGGTCCCCGTTGGTGCCGATGACGACCCAGGCAAGCGTCGTGAGAGTTGGGCAGAGGGACGGGTGGCTTTTCCCCAGAGCGGCCTCTCCAAGAGCCAGGGAACGACGCAGCGGTTTTTCGGCTTCAGCGAATCGCCGGCTTTCTGCCAGCACCCAGCCCAGCATATGAAGTGCATTGCCGACGGCGGGATGGTCGTGGCCGAGCTCTTCTTCCTGGAGCCCGACCGCCCGGTTCGCGGCCTCTTCGGCCTCGGAGAAGCGGTCCAGGAAGGTCAGCGCGCCGGCCCACTGCTCGAGTGCGGTGGCGAAATTGGGGTGCTCTTTTCCCTGGGAGTTCTCAGCAATCGCGACCGCCTGGCACAAGCAAGGCTCGGCCTCCTCATAGCGTCCCATATGCGTGAAAACGCTCCCCAGTTCCTGCAGGATCGTGCCGTAGTCTTCATGGGCCGTTCCGAGGAGCTGTCCTGCCAGGGCGAGAGCCTGACGGAGAGAATCCTCAGCCTCCTCATAGCGTCCCTGGTCGGTGAGCACAACACCGAGCTGGTGCAACAGGGATGCGGTCGTCGTCAGGGCTAGATCCGAGTGGGCTCGGGCGATCGCGAGCCCTTCACGGATTGCGGTCTCCGCGTCGAACGGTCTGCCTAGGTGAAGCAGGATCTCTGCCTTTTGTCGCAAAAGAAGGCAGAGATCCGGATGTTGGCCGCCAAGCGCACTCAGGTGAATTGACCAGGCTCTCGCCTGTGCATCCTCTGCCTCGGCAAATCGACCCTGAACAATTCGCAAGCCCGCCAATAGGTTGAACGCAGCGCCAAGGTACGGATGGTCGGCCCCCTGGACACTCTCTCGAACCTGAAGAAGCTCGGTAATCCAGGGCTCGGCTTCTTGAAATCGGCCCAGGGACCGCAACTCGCCAACGAGCTGGTGTAGTGCGCTGCCGTAGGAGGGATGGTCCTTCCCAAGAGTTTCCGTTACGACAACCAGCACACGCCTAAGAAGCGCTTCGGCCTCGCTGTGCCGCCCCTGCTTGGAAAGGACGCAGGCCAGCTGATACAAGGAGGATATAAAGGACGGATGCGTCTCCCCGCGGGTCTTCGCCTCGGTCACGAGGATCTGCCTGAACAACGCCTCGGCCTCTTTGAGATGGTCTTGCGCGGCGAGCAAATACGCCCGGTTATGAAGCCCGGAGATGATTTCGACATGATCGAATGGGAGGGTTCCGCTCTTGATCTCCAGCGACTGCTTCTGGAGTGCCTCGGCTTCTGCAATTCGGCCCAGGCGCAGGAGGACGATCGCCAGACGCTGGAGCACGATGGCGCTGACTTCAGGGCCGTCCTCGGAAGATTCCTCGATCGACGCGAGAGCTTCTCGCTGGAGCACTTCCGCCTCTGCATACCGACCTTGGGCCTCGAGCACGATTCCCTGCTCGCTCGAGATTAGCCCTTTGAGTCTTTTTCCGGAAGCCAGGCCGCAAGCAGCTTCGAGAAGCACCTCCACTTCCGCCACCGGCTCTCCGCGAATGTAATTAAGCTGGGCGGCGATCAAGAGTGCCTCGGCCATCTGTTCCTCATTGAGGCCAACGTCGATCGCCCCCTGGAGGGCCGCCAAGCCTTCGTCATACTGGGCTCGACTCCGCCTCGACAATGCATAATCGCGAACAAGTGGCCAGACCCGCTCTGTCTGCCCCGCTGCGAGAAGATGATGAGCGCCCTCGGCATAGTCGGGCCACCGCACGGTCGCGTGTTCCTTCCATGCTTCATAAGCCGCGCCAGCCTCGAGGTGCGCCTTATGTTTCCGAGGGCTTCTTACTTGCCTGAGGATCAGCTCCCGGACGAGGAAGTGAAAACCCCACCTGTCCAGCCAATTCATTCTCGCTCCGAAGGAGGATTGCTCGCGGAAATGAGTCAGCAGCCCCGATCGGATCAGCTCATCCCGAGCCTTTCCCAGACGATCGATCACGAATTGCGAAGCCGGTACCCGCAGCACGCTGACTGTTGTCGCGTGCTCCTTCGCCCCCTCCGACAAGCGCCGCCATATCTCCTCCAGGAGCAAGTCCGCGGTGATCTGTTCCGCCTGCTCCGGCAGCACCGGCTCGATGAGGTCGCGCCAGGGATCGAGGAGCCGTTTGCGGCCGAGCTTCCTTCGCTGCCAGCCCACCAGGCGGTCGAGATACTCCACGGTCCTTGGATGGCCGTCGACCCGCTCCGCGATTCGGGTCCGTACCTCCCGCGGCAGCCTGGCGAGGGACGGGAAGCAATCGATCATTCGAAGCGAATCGGCCGGACTCATGGAGCCGATGCCGACCCAGGCCCGCTCTCCTAGATCGCTCCAGAGATAGCGCGTCGTCAAGAAGATCAGGCCGTCTCCCTCGGCCTCCAGCCGCTCGAGCGCTCGCCACCACGCCTCGGCTCCGGGCCGCCAAGCGCCGAGGGCGCGGGCATCTTCCGTTTTGGGGCCTTCCTGCAGCGACTCGACGTTGTCGGCATAGATCGCCAGGCGCGGCCTGTCACGCCGCAAAGCGCGGACGACTTCGACAAAGCCCTCCACCGGATCCAGGAAGCACTCACGGAGATCCTTCATTCTCGCATCCCAGCAACGAAACCGATGAAGTCGGCCGTGCTCCTCTGCTTGACCGCGCAAGGCCAGGACAGGATCAGCGGCATCTTCCGCTTCCTGGCAACGGAGGATCAGTCGATCCGGGGGTTTGATCTCGAAAATGCGGGCCAGGAGCTGGCTCGCCAGAGCCGTCTTGCCCAGACCTCCTAGCCCCTGAAGGATGAGCAGGCGCTGACCGCCGTGAACCCGACGCCGTATCTCGTGCAGAAGATCGCGGCGGCCGATGAAGCCCCGTTCGAGGACCGGCAGGCCATGGACCTGCACCATCCGCCGGAAGCGCAAGGGCACCCGCGTGCCCCGCCCCGGCAAGGCGAGAGGCCGATCTGGACCGCGCTGATAGACGGCGAGTTGAGTCCAGCCGAAGGGGTAGACGACCCGCTCGCCGGCTGCGCCCAGCGGCTCGTTGAGGGCCGAGCGGGCCAGCTCCACGGCATTCACTGTGGAGCCGCCCTGAGCCAGGGACCCGTAGAAGCGTTCCTCCAGGCGGGTGGTCAGTTCCGCGCTCATCGGGCCAAAGTAGCCGACCACTTGAGCGAAGCCGCCGCGGTGAAGGGCGGAGGCCGCGGAGGATTCTTCGTCGAAAGCGCTGGAAGCCGGCTCCTGGCCGGCAGGCGCCATCTCGCGCGCGGTGTACGGCGCCGCCAGAAAGAAGAGGCCGGGAAAAGTCCCCGCCCTCCGCGGGCTCAGTAGGACTGTGGCGAGCCGCCTCTGGAGCTCGGCCACCGGCACCTCGTCGGCGAACCCCAGGGCGTTTTCGAAGAGGAGACCACCCGGCAGGCCGTGGCCCCGGAAGTGGATGGCCGTGGCCCGAACATCCGCCACCAACTCGACCAGATCGTTCAGTCCACCCAGGTTCGAGAAGACCGCTCGCTGCCCGAGCGGCGTGAGAGCCGCGAGCATCCGGAAGCTTTCCTGCTCATAGGGAAAGCCCGCCCGATCCTCGGGCGCGGCGATGGTCACGGCCAGCGTCAACGGTCCGGAAGGCTCGGGGAGGTCCGG
>Ga0268264_10003070_pt1 | contig 14454 bp, 11 predicted proteins | sample KBSSwiS32_FD_190357 | JGI IMG/M metagenome (GOLD analysis project Ga0268264, IMG submission 190357) | Switchgrass rhizosphere microbial communities from Kellogg Biological Station, Michigan, USA - KBS Switchgrass S3-2 (SPAdes) (version 2) | ecosystem: Host-associated > Plants > Roots >...
GGGCGGTCACGTCCGCCAGGTCGTCGAGCTGGACCCGGCAGGACATGCCATCGGCCAGCACCACCGCGGCCGGGTTCGCGCGTACGGCGGGCAGCAGGTGGGTCTCGGCGACGGCGACCGAGACGTCGTAGTGGCCCTTCTCCATCCCGAAGTTGCCGGCGAGCCCGCAGCAGCCCGCGACCCGGGTGACGGTGGCGCCCGCCCGCTCCAGCAGGCGCTGGTCGGCGCCCCAGCCCATGACGGCGTGGTGGTGGCAGTGCGGCTGGGCGACGACCTCGACGCCGGTGAGGTCCGGCAGCGGCAGCTGCTCGCGCTCGATGAGCTCAGCGAGGCTGAGCAGCCCCGGTGTCTCGCCGACCAGCTCTGCGGCGTCGCTGCGCAGGGTGGCCAGGCACGAGGGCTCCAGACCGATGACCGGCACGCCGGAGTCGACGTACGGCTTCAGGGTGGCCACCGTCCGGGCCATCAGGGTGCGGGCCTTGTCGAGCTGTCCCGTCGAGATCAGGGTCAGGCCGCAGCAGGCGTCGTCGGCGATGACCCGCGCGGTGAGGCCGACGGAGTCGAGATAGCGGATCGCGGCGAGCCCGTTGCCGGGGAAGAAGTGGTCGCTGAAGGAGTCGGCCCAGATCCACACGTCGGGGCTGCCCCCGGTGGGCGCCACCTTGCGCATCGTCCTCGAGGCGAACGCCGGGATGGAGCGCCGCTGGTCGATGCCGGCGGTCGCCTTGGCCAGCCGCGCGACCGGCTTGAGCCGCGTCATCCGGTTGGCCACCGGCGCCATCGGGGCGGCCAGGTCGGCCCACCAGGGCAGCCTCCCGAGCAGCCGGTGGCTGCGCGGCCTGCGGACGCCCTGCACGTCGTGCTTCTGGTGCAGCGCCTCGGCCTTGTAGGTCGCCATGTCGACGCCCGTCGGGCAGTCGGAGGCGCATCCCTTGCATGCGAGACAGAGGTCGAGCGCCTCGGCGACGGCCGGGTCGGCGAAGCCCTCCACGAGCGACCCGTCGATCGCCTCCTGCAGCACGCGGGCGCGGCCCCGCGTGGAGTCCTTCTCCTCGCGCGTCGCCAGGTAGGACGGGCACATCACGCCCGTGGTCGACGCGGCGACGCATCTGCCGACACCGGTGCAGCGGTGCACCGCGTTGCCCAGCCGCTGCTCGGGGCGCTCCCCGTCGTGCGGCAGCATCATCAAGGAGACCACCGGAGTCCGGGCCCGTACCGGGCGCAGGTCGGCGTCCAGCGGCGCGGGGTCGACCAGGTTGCCGGGGTTCAGCAGGTTGCGGGGGTCGCAGATCGCCTTGACGGCCGCGAAGAGCCGCAGCGACTCCACGTCGTACATCAGCGGCAGCAGCTCCGAGCGGGCCCGGCCGTCGCCATGCTCGCCCGACAGCGAGCCCTTGTGGTCGCGCAGCTTGACCGCGCACGCGGTGAGGAAGTCGCGGAACACCTTGGCCGAGCCGCCCTCGCCGGGCTCGAACGGGAAGTCGATCCGCACGTGCACGCAGCCGTCGCCGAAGTGGCCGTAGGGCACCCCCTCGAGACCGTGGCCGGTGAGCAGCTCGTCGAAGTCGCGCAGCCAGGCGCCGAGCCGGTCCGGCGGCACCGCTGCGTCCTCCCATCCCGAGTACGCCGGGGTCTTGAGGCTGCGCGCAGCCAGCCCGGCGCCGTCCTCGCGGATCCGCCAGAGCGCCGCGGCCTCGACTGCGTCGGTGACGAGCCGGTGCCCCGACGCGGCCGACTCGGCGACCACCGAGGCGAGGTTGGTCCGTGCCTCCGGGCCCACCAGCTCGACGAAGAGCCAGCCGGAGCCGGCGGGGAGCTCGGGCACCGCGCCGCCCCTGGCGCGGACCAGGTCGACGATCCGGGCGTCGAGCCCCTCGCACGCGACCATCGCGCCGCTGCCCTGCCCTCCGGTCGCGGCCAGGAGCGCGGGGACGGCGTCCGCGGCCTCGATCATCGAGGGGTAGCCGAGGACGACCAGCAGCCGCTCGACGGTGTCGTCGACCAGCCGGACGGTGGCCTTCCGCACCAGGGCCAGGGTGCCTTCGGAGCCGGCCAGGAACCGATCGACGTTGCGGCCGCGCTCGGGCAGCAGGTGCTCGAGTGAATAACCGCTGACCTGCCGGGTGAACCGGCCGAACTCGGTCCGCACGTGGGCCAGGTGCTGGCCCACGAGGGCAGCCAGCCGCGCCTCGACGTCCTGGGCGCCCGGGCCCCACGCCACGTCGAGGGCGACGACGTTGTCGGACGTGCGCCCGTAGCCGAGCGCACGCGAGCCGCACGCGTTGTTGCCGATCATCCCGCCGACGGTGCACCGGGTGTGGGTCGAGGGGTCCGGGCCGAAGCGGAGCCCGTGCGGGGTCGCCGCCCGCTGCAGGTTCGCGTGGATGACGCCCGGCAGCACGTCGGCGGTCCGTGCGTCGGGGTCGACGGAGATGACCCGGTTGAGGTGCCGGACGGTGTCGACGACGATGCCGGGCCCGACCGCGTTGCCGGCGATCGACGTGCCGGCGCCGCGCATGGTGACGGGGACGCCGGTCTCGGCCGCGACGTCGAGGATCGCGTCGAGGTCGTCACCGGCGCGGGGCCGGGCCACCACCTGCGGGACGACGCGGTAGAGCGAGGCGTCAGAGCTGTAGAGCGCCCTGGTCAGGGCCGAGTCGTCGACGTCGGTGACCCCCCGCTTCCGCAGCTCCCCGATGAGATCCGAGGAGCTAGCTGTGGTCACCTCACCAGTGTTCCATCGACGCGACGAACACCTGCGCCAGGTCTTCCTCCGTGGGCGTCTTGGGAGCGGTCGCGAGCAGCCGCTGCTGCTGGGTGGCGCCGGCGACCAGGTCGTCGACGTCTGCAGTGCTGTAGCCGACCTCGGCGAGGCCGTTGGGGATCCCGACGTCGCGCATCAGCGCGGTGACCACGCCGGCCAGGAGCTCGGGTCCCTCGCCCTGGGCGTCGGGGTCGAGGATCCGGGCGGCGCGCAGGTGACGCTCGGGGGCGGCGTCGAAGGTGAACCGGAACGCCGCGGGCGCCGTCAGCGCGACCGCCATCCCGTGGGGGACGATCGGCTCGTCGGGATAGCCCTTCGGCCGGTAGTCGCGGACCCGGCCGGCGATCGGGTAGGCGTTGGCGTGCGGGATGTGCACCCCGGCGTTGCCGAAGCCCAGCCCTGCGAACGTCGCCGCCATCGCCATCTGCTCGCGGGCCGCGCGGTCCTTGCCTCGCTTGACGGCCTTGCGGAACGAGCCGGCCAGCAGGCCCATCGCCTTCTCCGCCCACAGGTCGGCGATCGGGTTGGCGCCGCAGTAGGGCACCCGCTGCTCCGGCTGCTTGGCCTCGAAGTCGGCGTACCAGCGCGCGGTGTAGCTCTCCAGCGCGTGGCAGAGGATGTCCATCCCCGCGGCCGCCGTGACCATCGCCGGCTGCGTGATCGTCAGCGTCGGGTCGACGATCGCGAGCCGGGGCCGCAGTGCCGGGTGGCTGATCCCGGTCTTGACCTTGAGCGCGAGCACGTCGAGGACGCAGATCGTGGTGCTCTCGCTGCCAGTGCCGGTCGTGGTGGGGATCGCGACCAGCGGCAGCAGCGGCAGCTGGGGCGCGCGGGCCTTCCCGACGGGGGCGTTGATGTAGTCCATCAGCTCACCCGGGTTGGTCAGCAGCAGGTTGACCGCCTTGGCGGTGTCGATCGAGGAGCCGCCGCCGATCGCGACGACGGCGTCGAGGCGCCGGCCGGTTGACTCCGCGTCGCGAGCGAAGGCGACCGCCTCCTCGAGGGACTCGTCGGTCGGCTCCACGCGAGCGCGGTCGAAGATCACGGTCTCGATGCCGTGCTGCCAGACCTGCTCGGCGATCCGGGTGGGGTGGCCGGTCGCCATCACGCCGGCGTCGGTGACCAGGAGCACCCGCCGGACGCCGTATGACGCCAGGTCGTGTCCCACCTCGGCCGAGGCCCCGGGACCGAACTTGAGCGCCGGCGCGGCATAGGTGAACACGGACTCCTTCACCCGGGCAAACCTACGCTGGCGACCGTCTCCTCCGGGCGGCCAGCGCCGACGCGACGACGTCGCGGGTGCGGTAGGGGTCGGTGCCGAGCGCCGAGACGGGCACCCACGCCGCCCCGTCGGTGGTGCCGTCGACTTCCAGGACGACCGGCTCCCCGTCGGAGACGGTGGCGTCGAAGACCAGCTGGAGCGCATGGAAGTCCTCGCGCCGTCCCGAGGGTGCGGTGCCCTCGAAGTGGGTCGAGCCGATCTCGAGGACCTCACCTGGCGTGCATGCCAGGCCGGTCTCCTCGTGAACCTCGCGGACCAGCGCGTCGCGGGCGTCCTCGCCGTGGTCGATCCCGCCTCCTGGCAGGGTCCACCATCCGGGGTGCGGGCCGCGGGCGGAGTTGCGGGTGAGCAGCACCTCCTCGCCACCGGGCCCGTCGCGGACGACCAGCGCGTAGGCCGCCACCCGTTGCAGCTGGAAGGGCTGGTGCTGGTCGAGCACCTCGGTCACCAGCCCCACCACGGGCACCGTCCCGTCGAGGACGCCTGCCACCGGTTTCCAGGCGGCGTCCATGGTCGACCCGTCGACCTCGACGACGTGGGGCTCGGGGCTGTCGACCGGCACCCAGCCGTCGTAGACGATCCGCACCGCGTGCGCGTCGGCCCGCCGGCCCTGCCGCCAGGTGTTGCGCTGGTGGAAGGAGTAGACGTGCGCGGTCTCGCCGACCACCACGTCGAGACCGGTCTCCTCGTGGACCTCGCGGACCACTGCGTCGCGGGGGTCCTCGCCGTGCTCCAGGCCGCCCCCGGGCAGGGTCCACAGCTCGCGGTCGGTGAGCCGCTTGGCGAGCCGGCTGAGGAGGATCTCCGAGCCGGCGCCGCGGTCGCGCAGGATGACGGCGTACGCCGCCACCCGCTGCACCTTCCGGACCCCCCGTCGCTCGGCCATGGGTCAAACCTAGGCGGTCCAGCGACCCGCGGCCCCGACCCCGCGGTCGCCGCCCCGCGGTCCGCTGGGTCGGGGCCGGGCGCTCAACCGGAGATGACGAAGAACTTGCGCAGTGGCGAGCGGACCCGCCACGTGCTGGTGGTCTCGGCGCTGAAGGGCGCGACGTCGCCCGACCGAAGCGCGACGGTGGCCTCGCCGTCGACGGCGATCTCCACCTCGCCCTCGACCACGTGGACGCACTCGTCGTGACCGAAGTCGTAGCGTAAGACCGAGGGCTGCACGGTGAAGACGCCCGCGTAGAGGGTCGCTGCCCCGGTGCCGCTGGTGCGCAGCCAGGCGACGCCCGCGTCGGGGTCACCCTCCAAGACCTCGGCGAAGCCGTGGAACGGTTCGAGGTGCGCCGGGTCGTCGGTGCCGAGAACGATCGTGCTGGTGCTGGTCATGCTGTCCTCCTGGTTGGTGTGCGGTGTTGACGGCACCCAGGCTCGGTGGACGGCGTTGCAGATGTGTTGTGGCGCCGCTGCTTGTCAGCGAGTCGCTCGAGGCGGCGGCGGCGACCTTCGCCGCGTGCGGGGCGGCGTTCGAGCTGGCGCGCACCGATGTCCTGCTCGGTGACCCCGATGCCAAGGCGCGGCTCGACCGGTTCCTGCGGCCGGCCGGCTGAGCCCGCTCGGTCGCCCCGTCAGGCGAACGGCGCCCGCGCGTCGCGCGCGATCGAGCGGCGGCCGGCCCAGCGCCAGACGCGCGCCGCGCGGTCGCGGTCGTCGTCGGTCACGAGGTTGCCCATCCACCGCAGGGCCAGCGTCATCAGCCAGTCCGAGCGCATGCCGGCCGGGCCGAGGGTCTTGAGCAGGCCGGGCACCGTCACCAGGCCGGCCAGCCGGCGGGCGATGGAGAACGCCTCGCCGTAGTGCTCGCGGAGCAGCGCCGGCCAGGCGGTCTCGAGCGGCTCGCCGGCCGCGATCATGTCGGCGACCAGCCGCCCGGTCTCGAGCCCGTAGTCGATGCCCTCGCCGTTGAGCGGGTTGACGCAGGCGGCGGCGTCACCGATCAGCGCCCAGTTGGGGCCGGCGACGTTGCTCACGGCGCCACCCATCGGCAGCAGCGCCGAGGTGGGCATCCGCAGGCCGCCCGAGAGCTGGAACTCCTCGCGGCGCAGCTCGGCGTACTGCCCCATCAGCGGCTTGATGGCGAGGTCGGCGGGGCGCTTGCTGGTGGCCAGCGTGCCGACGCCGATGTTCACCTCCCCGGTGCCGAGGGGGAAGATCCAGCCATAGCCGGACAGCACCTTGCCCGCCTCGTCGCGCAGCTCGAGGTGTGAGCTGATCCACGGGTCGTCGCTCATCCCGCTGGCGATGTAGGACCGGCCCGCGACGCCGTAGACGGTGTCGCGGTGCCACTCGCGGCCGAGCACCTTGCCGAGCGGCGAGCGGACGCCGTCGGCCACGACCAGCGTGCGGCAGCCGATCTCGAGCGGGCCGTCGTCGGTCTTGAACACGACGCCCGCGACGCGGCCGCCCTCGCGGCGTACGTCGACCGCGCGGGCTCCATCGACCGCGGTTGCGCCGGCCTTGATCGCCGTCGTGCGCAGGTGGTCGTCGAGCTCGGTGCGGGCGACGGCCGAACCCCAGGACGGCAGCGTGCCCCCGGGCCAGGGCAGCAGCAGAGTCTGGCCGAAGCCGTGCGCCCGGAGCCCCTGGTTGACGGTGTGGGCTCGCAGCCAGTCCTCGAGGCCGAGCCGCTGCAGCTCGCCGACCGCGCGCGGCGTGAGCCCGTCACCGCAGGTCTTGTCGCGCGGGAAGACCATCGCGTCCGCGAGCACCACCTCGGCCCCACCGCGCGCCGCCCAGGCGGCCGCGGCCGAGCCCGCCGGGCCCGCCCCCACAACCAGCACGTCGGCGTGCGCGGGCGGACTGGTCACCCACTCATTGTCTCAGGGGGTCCCGTCCCACCGTGAATCCGGTCAGGCTCCTTGCTCGCCCAGTGGCGGGAACCTCTCCTCCGCCTCCTCATAGCCTTCGGAGTCCTTGAACATCCCCTTCTCGACGTCGAAGTCACGCTGGGTGTTGTCGACCTCGGCGTCTTCTGGACGGTTGTCGGGGTCGAGGCGGCGCTGACGCTCCTCCTCGATCTCGTCGGCGTCCTCCGGGTCCGCGCCGCGCTGCCTGGTGCTGTGGGACTCCTCGTCGGAGTCCCCGGCTATGGCAGGCTCCTCGTCGCCTTCCTGCGGCGGGCCGTCCGCCGCGTGCTCGCCACCCTCGCCCGCAACCGGCGGCGGGTCGCTGTTCGGGTCGTCGTCGGGCGCGGCGTGCTTGCCGGGAGCTTCCGGCTGGGACTCGGTCATGGCTCAGGTGTACCCGAACCGCAACCCCAGGTCACGCACCTCGGCCGGTTCGTGGATCCACCGCGACCCTGCGGTCCCGGCCGGTGCCGAGCGTTGGGTGGCCCGCTCGGACGTGCACCTCCCACCGCTCCACGTGCATGACCCAGAGGCGCAGGCCGCCCTCCTCGCTCAGCTCCTCGGCGCTGAACCGGCGACCGCCGCGGCCGTCGGGATCGAATGCCCTGGGCAGGTGCTCGTCGAGCTCGTCGCCCGCGACCTCGCGTGCGGTGCCGGTCACGTAGACCGCGCTGCTCTTGCCCGGCGGCCGGGTCGAGTCGAAGGCGACCCCGCTGACCCGAGCGTCACGGGCCAGATTGCGGGAGTGGTGCGTGTCGGCGTACGACACCCAGTAGAGGTCCTCGTAACCGGATGGCGTGAAGTAGACCGGCGAGGTCCGGGTGCGCCCGTCCTCGTCGACGGTCGCCAGCACGACGTAGCGGATCTCCTCGAGGATCTCGCGGGCCAGCCGGTCCAGGTCGGGAGCGCTCACGGATCCTTCGACCCTGGCTCTCGCCCGGACTCATCGGCTACCGGTAGGCCTTGTGCTCCAACAGGTGCACCTTCGGGTTCGCGCACCCCTTCGTCGGGTGGTCGATGAAGAACGAGTGCGTCTCGTCGGGCGCGTAGACCCGGAAGCCGTCGACCTTCGTCGGCTGGCAGAGCTTCCTGGGGTACGGCGCATACGACGTCTCGACGATCGGGCTGCGCACCTTGTCGCCCGGCGCCAGCACGGTCCTGGGCGTGGCCCCCGGTGTGCGGTCGGCCGGTGCGCCGACCTGGGTGCCGTTGCCGCCACCGACGTAGGACAGTCCCCCGTAGCCCTGCACGAAGCAGGTCTCCTGGGAGCTGTTGCGCAGCACGATCCGCCCGTAGACATGGCTCATCGCGGCGTCTCCGCCTCGGTAGTGCGCGCTCAGGTTGGCCTTGGTGCACTCCGGCACGCCGCGACCCGCCGTCTCTCCCCCCGTTGCCGCCGACCCGTTCGGCGCCAGCATCATCATCGCGCCCGCGACCGACCCTGCGACCACCGTCGCCGCGCCGCTCCAGAAGGGCACCCTCATCCAGCGCTCCATGACACCCATCCTCCTGTGGACCCACGAGCTGTGCGTCCGTCAACCAGTGTGACTCCGGGCCGGCGGCCTCAGTTGCGGACCGGGCTGAAGTTCGGCTGAGAAATCAGGCCGCGAGGAGGACCGGCTGGGGGCCGGTGGGCGGCTCCGGGTCCGAGGGCCGGGCGGGCAGCTCGACGACGGGCGCGACCCGCTCGGCGCGCCTTGCGCGCAGCGTGGTGACCACGGAGTGCACGGCGACGGCGGACCAGACCAGGTTGGAGGCCACGCTCGGCCAGGCGCCGTACGCCGCGCTCGCCGCACCGCAGAGCAGACCACCGACGCCATTGATGGCCGAGTAGCGCAGCGACGCGGCACTCCACTGCCCACGACTCAGCAGGACGTAGGCGCCGATGGTGCCCACCGTCCCGATCCACCCCATGGCTGCCGCGATCATTCCCGGTTCCTCGATGTCTCTCATGCGGGGCCGAACGTCGGCCCGACGAATCAAGGGTGACCCTCGATCGCCATTAGCGCAATTGCACCTTTGTTGACGCTGGATTTAGCATTGCTAATGTGACCTTGGACCCACGACGGCTGCGCTTCCTGCTCGCTGTCGCCCGCTACGGCGGGGTGCTCGCCGCGGCCGACGAACTTGGTGTCACGGCCTCCGCGGTGTCCCAGCAGCTCGGCAAGCTCGAGCAGGAGACTGGCCATACCTTGCTCCAGCGCACGCCCTCCGGCAGCGTGCTGACCCCGGCCGGGCTGGCCCTCGCCGAGGCCGCAGAGGACGTGGAGCGGACCTTGGCCCTGGCCCGGGCCCGCCTCGAGCAGGACGACGCGACGGTGAGCGGCACGGTCCGGATCGGGGGGTTCCAGTCCTTCCTCGCCTACGTCCTCTCACCCTCCCTGCCCGGGTGGCGCGACCGCTACCCCGCCCTGAGGATCGAGAGCTGGGAGGCCGAGGGCGAGGTGCTGATGAGCGCCCTTCGTGCCGGCGGCCTGGATGCCGTCGTCGTCGAGGTGGACGCGGGCGAGAGCTACAGCCCGCCCCGGGGCACCACGGACGTGCCGCTCCTCGACGACCCGTGGAAGCTCGTGGTCCCAGCCGGCGCCCTCCGAAGCTCCGACGTCATCGACTTCACCCGCCTCGGCCTGCCCTGGCTCGGCGTCGATCCGTCGGCAGCGAGTGCCAAGGCGATCACCCGGGTACGCCGGCTGCTGGGCGGCGACAGCTCCAGCGTGCACACCTACTACAGCTTCCAGAACGCACTGGCTCTCGTCGCGGCGGGCGAGGGGGTGACGCTGGTGCCGTCGCTGGCTCTCGAGGGACTCTCGACGGACGGTGTCGACGAGGTGGACATCCCCGGTCTCGGCATGCGCCGGGTCGGCCTGCGCCACCTGACCCGCTCGCGCGGGGCCAGCCCGGCCCTGGACACCACCATCGACCTGATCCGGGAGGCGGCCGCGGCGTTCTCCTACGACTTCTCAGGCAGCTGAGCGGTCGCCGAGCCGGGCGCACTGGAACAGCAGGACCAGGAACCACACGAACACGATCATCAGTCCGATCGCCGCAACGACGACCATGACGGTCACCGGCGCGACCAACGGCGCTGACGAGATCGGATCGGGCACCAGAAGCAGGACCGGACCGAGGAACACCCCGAAGCCAAGCGCGAACCAGCGGAGCCGGTCGGCCACCTCGCTCTTCTCCGGGACCAGGGCGATGAGAGCAGAGCAGGTCGAGAACAGGACCACCAGCTGGGCGAGGCCGGTCGCGACACTGATCGGCCAGCCCTCCGCACCGAACCACTCCGGCACCGACCCCACCAGCCCGAGGGCAGCCGCTGCCGCACCAACGGCGAAGGCGGGATGCAACCGGCGCAGGTCCAAGGCCGCAAGCAGCACCATCGCCCAGCCGACCGGGTCGGCGATCAGGTCCAGCTGTTCGATGTTGAGGTCGAGGGCGATCACGAGCAGGCCCCACGCCATGACCCTCAAGTGACCCACCGGTGGAGGATAGCCAGCGCACCATCGGACTGGACTTCAGGTCGACCTGAAGTGGGACGCTGGTCGAGTGCACAGTGATGACGAAGCCGCGGCCCTGTTCGAGCCGCGCGGATGGGAAGAGCGCTACGCCGGCGAGGGGAAGGTCTGGAGCGGCAACCCCAACGCCCAACTGGTGGCGGAGGCGTCGAGGCTGACGCCCGGCACCGCACTCGACGTCGGGTGCGGCGAGGGCGGTGACGTGATCTGGCTGGCCCAGCAGGGGTGGGCCGTCACGGGGGCCGACTTCTCGGCCAACGGGCTGGCCCGTGCCGCCAGACATGCCGAGGAGGCCGGCGTCGCTGACCGCACCGACTGGTGGCAGGTCGACGCCCGCACCTTCGACGCCGGCGGGCGCACCTGGGACCTGGTGACCACGCACTTCCTGCACCCGCCCGGCGGCCAGATGGTCGACGTCGTACGCCGCCTGGTCACGGCCGTCGCACCCGGCGGCCATCTCCTCGTGGTGGCCCACGCTCCGAGCGAGCACCTCTTCGCCGGTCACCCTGAGGAGCAGCGCCGGGCGATGTTCCTGGCCGAGGAGCTGCTGCCCGCCCTGCCTGATGACTTCGAGGCGCTCGTGGTCGAGCAGCGGCCGCGCACCGTCACCCGCGAAGGCCGCACCTTCGACATCGACGACTCGACCCTCCTGGCCCACCGCCGCCCCTGACCACGCCGACCCGTCGTTACCCGACACGAGTAACGACGGGTCACGGTCCACAACCCGCGCCGACCCGTCGTTACCCGTAACGAGTAACGACGGGTCGGCGTGTGGGAGGCGCCGGGGAGGCCGGTTGTCGTGCACAGGGATTGTGCGGTGCCAGGTCTGTCCACAGTGTTGGGCCAAGCTGCGGTGGCTGGGGGCGACACCGCCTCGCCGTGGGCGCGCCGGTCCGGATCGTTCGTCGAGCACATGCAGAAGGCCCCCTGGTCAGCCGGGGGCTGACCAGGGGGCCTTCGTGCCGTTCTCAGTTCTGGTAGGACCCGAAGTCGAAGTCCTCCAGCGCGACCGCCTGGCCGCCCTGTCCTGCGAACTCGTAGTCGTAGGAGTCGTAACCGGTGACGGAGTACGCCGCGGCGCGGGCCTCCTCGGTGGGCTCCACCCGGATGTTGCGGTAGCGCTCGAGGCCGGTGCCCGCCGGGATCAGCTTCCCGATGATCACGTTCTCCTTCAGACCCCGCAGCGAGTCCGACCGTCCGTGGATCGCCGCGTCGGTGAGAACGCGGGTGGTCTCCTGGAAGGAGGCCGCGGACAGCCACGACTCGGTCGCGAGCGAGGCCTTGGTGATGCCCATGAGCTCGGGACGACCCGAGGCCGGCTTGCCGCCCTCGGAGACCACGCGCCGGTTCTCCTCCTCGAACCGCACGCGGTCCACGAGGTCGGAGGGCAGCAGGTGGGTGTCACCGGACTCCAGCACCGTGATCCGGCGCAGCATCTGCCGCACGATGATCTCGATGTGCTTGTCGTGGATCGCCACGCCCTGCGAGCGGTAGACCGCCTGCACCTCGTCGACCAGGTGCTGCTGGGTCTTGCGGACACCGAGGATGCGCAGCACCTCCTTCGGGTCGGGCGTGCCGACGACCAGCTGGTCGCCCACCTCGATGTGGTCGCCGTCGGCGACCCGGAGGCGCGAACGCCGGCTGACGGGGTACTCCTGCACGTCCGAACCGTCGTCGGGGGTGACCTTGACGACGCGCGCCTTGTCGGTCTCCTCGATCTCGATCCGGCCGGCGACCTCGCTGATGGGCGAGACACCCTTGGGCGAGCGGGCCTCGAACAGCTCGACCACGCGGGGCAGACCCTGCGTGATGTCGTCGGCCGAGGCGACGCCACCGGTGTGGAAGGTACGCATCGTCAGCTGGGTGCCGGGCTCACCGATCGACTGGGCCGCGATGATGCCGACGGCCTCGCCGATGTCGACCAGCTTGCCGGTGGCCAGGGAGCGGCCGTAGCACTTGGCGCAGGTGCCGGTCTTGGCGTCACAGGTCAGCACGGAGCGGACCGACACCTCCTCGACACCGGCGGCCACGAGCTCACCGATCTTGACGTCGCCGAGGTCCTCACCCGCGGTCGCCAGCACCTCGCCGGTCTCCGGGTGGGTGATCTCGACGGCCGCCGTCCGGGCGTACGCCGCGGTCTCGGCGTTGTCGTCCTTGCGGACGGTGCCGTCCTCCCGCTTGACCCCGATCCGCTTGATCAGGCCGCGCTCGGTGCCGCAGTCGTCCTCGCGGATGATGACGTCCTGGGAGACGTCCACGAGCCGGCGGGTCAGGTAGCCCGAGTCCGCCGTACGGAGCGCGGTGTCGGCCAGACCCTTGCGGGCACCGTGGGTCGCGATGAAGTACTCCAGCACCGTGAGGCCCTCACGGAAGTTGGACTTGATCGGGCGCGGGATGATCTCGCCCTTCGGGTTGGCCACCAGGCCACGCATGGCGGCCACCTGCCGGATCTGGTTCATGTTTCCGGAGGCACCCGAGTCGACCATCATGAAGATCGGGTTGGACCGCTCGAAGTTCGCCTCCATGGCGTCCCCGACCTTGGCGGATGCGTCCGTCCAGATCTCGATGAGCTCCTGACGACGCTCGTCGTCGGTGATCAGGCCGCGCTCGAACTGCTTCTGGATGTTGGCGGCCTGGGTCTCGAACCCGGAGAGGATCTCGGCCTTGTTGGCCGGCGTGACGACGTCCTCGATGGAGACCGTGACCCCGGACCGGGTGGCCCAGTGGAAACCGGTGTCCTTGAGGGCGTCGAGCGACGCCGCGACCTCGACCTTGGTGTAGCGCTCGGCCAGGTCGTTGACGATCGCGCCCAGCGCCTTCTTGCCCACTTCGTAGTTCACGTAGGGGTAGTCGGCGGGCAGGGTGTCGTTGAAGATCGAGCGGCCCAGCGTCGTCTCGAGGATGAGCGACTGGCCCTCCTCCCAGTCCTCGCCCTCGCCGAGCGGCGGGACGATGTCGGAGAGCTTGATCTTCACCTTGCTCTGCAGGCTGATCTCGCCGCGGTCGAAGGCCATGATCGCCTCGGCCTGCGAGGAGAACGCCCGGCCCTCGCCGAGCTCGCCGTCGCGGTCGGTGGTGAGCCAGAACAGGCCGATGATCATGTCCTGGGAGGGCATGGTCACCGGGCGGCCGTCGGACGGCTTGAGGATGTTGTTGGTCGACAGCATCAGGATCCGAGCCTCGGCCTGCGCCTCCGCGGACAGCGGCAGGTGCACGGCCATCTGGTCACCGTCGAAGTCGGCGTTGAACGCGCCGCAGACGAGCGGATGGATCTGGATGGCCTTGCCCTCGATCAGCTGCGGCTCGAAGGCCTGGATGCCGAGGCGGTGCAGCGTCGGTGCGCGGTTGAGCAGCACCGGGTGCTCCATGATGACCTCTTCGAGCACGTCCCAGACCATCGCGTAGCGCGAGAGCCCGGAGGTCGCCCGCTCCACCATCCGCTTGGCGGACTTGATGTTCTGCGCGTGGGAGAGGTCGACCAGCCGCTTCATGACGAACGGCTTGAACAGCTCCAGCGCCATCATCTTCGGCAGACCGCACTGGTGCAGCTTGAGCTGCGGGCCAGACACGATCACCGAACGGCCGGAGTAGTCGACGCGCTTGCCGAGCAGGTTCTGGCGGAACCGGCCCTGCTTGCCCTTGAGCATGTCGGACAGCGACTTCAGCGGCCGGTTGCCCGGGCCGGTGACGGGACGACCACGGCGGCCGTTGTCGAACAGCGAGTCGACGGCCTCCTGGAGCATCCGCTTCTCGTTGTTGACGATGATCTCGGGCGCGCCGAGGTCGAGGAGCCGCTTGAGCCGGTTGTTGCGGTTGATCACCCGGCGGTAGAGGTCGTTGAGGTCGGACGTCGCGAACCGGCCACCGTCGAGCTGCACCATCGGGCGCAGGTCCGGCGGGATCACCGGGACGGCGTCGAGCACCATGCCCTGGGGCTGGTTGCCGGTCTTGCGGAACGCGTCGACGACCTTGAGCCGCTTGAGGGCACGGACCTTCTTCTGGCCCTTGCCGGTCGCGATGATCTCGCGCAGCGACTCGACCTCG
>Ga0268264_10003076_pt1 | contig 14441 bp, 12 predicted proteins | sample KBSSwiS32_FD_190357 | JGI IMG/M metagenome (GOLD analysis project Ga0268264, IMG submission 190357) | Switchgrass rhizosphere microbial communities from Kellogg Biological Station, Michigan, USA - KBS Switchgrass S3-2 (SPAdes) (version 2) | ecosystem: Host-associated > Plants > Roots >...
GGGTGCGCACGCTCTACGACGAGTCGGCCGAGATTCTCCGCTGGCTGGGGGAGTGGACCGCGCCGACCAAGCGCCACACCCCCGACCGGCCGGGCAATTACGATCCGATCCCTTCGGCTTATCTGCGCGGTCTGCCGGAGCTGCAGACCCAGCACACCTGCATTCTGCTCGAGGACGTCGAGCTCTCCTGCAACCTGTGCTGCCCGAACTGCTTCGCCGCGAGCTCGCCGCAGCTCCAAGGGGTGGTGCCGGTCGACGAGGTGCTTGCCAACGTCGACGCCCGTCTGGCGCGCGAAGGGGGCCGGCTCGACGTCGTGATGCTCTCGGGCGGCGAGCCCACCCTGCATCCGCAGCTGCTCGGCCTTCTCGGCGGCCTGCTCGCCCGGCCGATCGGTCGCATCCTGCTCAACTCGAACGGCATCGCGATCGCGCAGGACGACGCCCTGGTCGCGTTCCTGGAAAAGAATCACCGGCAGATCGAGGTCTACCTTCAGTTCGACGGCCTGCGCGCCGAAACGCATCGCTACCACCGGGGCGCGGACTTGGGGAAGATCAAGGCGCGCGCGATCGAGCGGCTCTCGCGCGCCGGGGTGTTCACGACCCTCACGATGACCGTGGCCCAAGGGGTGAACGACGACGAAATCGGCGACGTGCTGCGCGTGGCGCTCGACACGCCGTTCGTCGGCGGCGTCTCGATCCAGCCGCAGTTCGGCAGCGGCCGCTCGACCGCGATCGATCCGCTCGATCGATTGACCCACACCGGCACGCTAGCGCGGCTTGGGCCCCAGACCGACGGCCTCGTCACCTGGCGCGATTTGACGGCTCTGCCGTGCAGCCATCCGCACTGTTGCAGCATCGGCTACCTGCTGCGCACGGATTCCGGCGACTGGCGCTCGCTCACCTCGATCGTCGGGGCCGAGACGCTCCGGTCGCACCTCGGCCTCGTGAGCAACCGGATCGTCGATCCGGAGCTATCGGCCGAGCTGCGCAAGCTGGTCAAAGAAGCGTTCCTCGGCCTGTTTTCCGAATCGAGCTCGCTCGCCCAACCGGGCCTCGGCGCGCTGTTCCGCGACGTCTGCACCGCCTGCGATCTCGGGCTCTCCACGCTGTCGCGCCTGGCGGGCGAAGCGCTCACCGGCCGCGGCGAAGGGTTCCGCCGCCTGGTGGGAGACCGGATCAAAAGGATCACGATCAAGCCGTTCATGGACATGAACACGATGATCGAAGAGCGCCTGATCCAATGTTGCGTCCACGTCGGCGCGGTGGGTGAGGATGCCGAGCACCAATGCGTGCCGTTCTGCGCCATCCAAGCCTGGAATCCGCTCAGCCGAACGAAGCTTGCCGAACGCGCGGGCGCCCGAAGGGAGGTGGCGGTCGCATGAGCGAACCGATCGAAGCAAGACCGAACGAAGCCAGCCCGAACGAAGAAAATCCCGCCCTCGCCGCGGCGCGCAAAGCGCGAGAGGAGCAGGCGCAACGCGCGGCCGAACCGCCGCTCCGGCCCCAGGCCGCTCCAACAACCGCCACGCCGCTGATCGAAGATCCGTTTCGCCTCTGCACCTACGCAACCCTCGTCGCCCTAGCCTGGCTCTTCAGCCCGCCGGTGGTCCTCGCGGTCTGCGCGATCTTAGGATTCGTCGCCTACGCCAAAGCGCTTCAAGCCGGGCTCAAGCGCAGCCGCTGCCTGCTGCGCGACACGCGTTTGACGTTGGTCTATCTTGGGGTTCTGGCGGTGATGGCGTTGACGTGGATCGGGTTGCGGGTCGCGCAGACAGTGGCGGACCCGTCGTTCAAAAACATGGTGCGGGCCTTCAGCCCTTGATTTTCGAGGTCGGACCGGAACCTAGGGCGTTGCCCTAGGCTATTATTGCGCGGGCCTTCGGCCCTCAAAAGCAGCGATTTGAAAGGTTATCCGAGGCGAGGTTTCTAAGGGCCAAAGGCCAATAAAGGTTATCCGAGGCGAGGTTTCTAAGGGCCAAAGGCCCGATTAATAATAGCCTAGGGCAACGCCCTAGGTTCCCGATTCAACCGCAAGTATCAAGGGCTGAAGGCCCGCTCTATCGCTTCTCGGTCGTGCGTCAATTGGCCGTCGCGGATTCCAACCGAAGAACCCGGCTCTGCAACGACTCCAGCGAGTCCTCGAGCGTTCGAAGCCTGCGATCCAGTTGGGAATAGGACAGTGGGATCATCGCGCGGACTTCGGAGAATTCTCGGGCGACTTCCACCTGGAACCGGTCGAGCCGTTCGCTCACCGAGCTGACGCCTTCGGCCACCTGCTGGATATCCGACCGGAGATCCTCGGCTATGACGCCGAAATAGCGATGAAGCTCATCCTGCTTCGCCTCCACCCCTTCGAATTTCGTCTCCAGTCCAACAAAGGCCTTCTGGAGGTTGTCCTGCTTAGCCTCCACGCCTTCCGACGAGCGCCGCAGGGCGACCAGCTCGTCCAGGATCCTTTTGGTCAGATCGTCACTCATAGCGCTATCAACTCTACCAGTTTCCCGCCCCCTACAGCACCTCGTCGATCGTCACCACGTCCACCAATCCGAACGCCCCATACAACGCGGGAATCAACCTCTCGGGCGGATGTTTCCGCCGCAGATCGGCCACCCGGTCGGTGCCGGCGCGGTAGGCGGGGAGGTACATCCGGCCGAGGAGCGGGTGTCGGCCCCAGGCTCCGGAGAGCTTGCCGGCGCGCTCTTCGGTCACGAGGTAATCCTTGCGCAACACGGCGGCCACGTCGGGCTGCGCCCAGCCTTCTTTCCAGGTGAGGTAGGACGATTGATTCTTCGCGTCGTCCTGGAGCAGCGCGAGCAGTACCCCGAGCTGGAGATCCTCGTCCGGCAGCTCGGCGACCTCGGTGACGCCGTGGGCCATCAGGATCGCGTTGTTCGCGATGCCTTCGAACAGGGTCGCCGAGCGGGTGTTCATGGTCAACACCGAGGCTTCGAACCCAGCCTTGCCCTGGACATAGAGCGCTTGGAGCAGCGCGAACGTCGCGACGTGGCCGGGCACCACTTCGTGGCTCACCAGCTGGGCGAATTCGGGCACTGAGATTTCGAGCTTCGCGTTGATCTCGTAGCTCGCCTCGTACTCCGGCGTGCCGTCACTCTTCCGCGCCCGGCCGAGGTAGTTCATCGAGCCGGAAAACCAGGCGTCTTCGATCGGCAGGAATTGGATGTTCGCCCGCGGAACGCCGCGCAGCGCCTCGGGAAGAAACGGCGCCACGTGTTTTTCGGTCAGCGCGTCCTGCTCCGCGATGAATGCCGCGCCGAGCGCGCGGATCGATTTCTTCGGCACCAGCCGCTCGCGCCGCCAGGCGTCGACCTCGGCGTTCAAATCCGCGCCGCCGTGGCCCGATTTCGCGAGCAACACCGCCACCCGTTCGCGTTTCGCGGTCGGGGAGGAGGGCTCGGGCAACTTGCCGGTCGAAGCGACCACCGCCCGCTCGTAGGGCACCGGCTCGCCGCGCCCCAGCTGCTCCATCGCGAGATCCCACATGACCACGAGGCAGTCGCCCAAGGATGTGAGATAGCGCCCGCGCAGCGTGTCGCTCGCCCGGCCCGCGGCCGCAACGTGATCGATCGCGCCGCGCACGTCGACCCCGGCGAGGTAGGGGTCGATCGCTTGCGCCGCGGCCTCTCGATCCTTGGCCGACACCCCGCCGATCGCGCGCACCGCCGCGGCCGTGTAGTGGGTGTAGGCGCGGGGCAGAGGCTGATCCGAGAACCAGGAGTCGGCGATGAAGCGGCCGACCCCCGAAGGGTTCATCACGTCGCCGCCCCAGAGCGTATCGATCCCTAAGACCGCTTCCGCGATCGCGGCGGAGAGGGCTGCCTCCACCGGGTTTTCGCTCATTTGGCCACCTTGTGCTCACGCACCGCGCTCACCCAAACGTACACGCAGAGGCCGATGAAGAGCAGCGCCGAAACCGACTGCGACACCGGGTCGTTGTCGTAGAACGGCAGCTTGATGTTGTCCTCCGCGTACCAGGGGAACAGGCGGAACGCCGCGCCGAACACCCCGCCGAGCGCGCCTCCCGCCATCAGCCCCGAGGCGATGATCACGCCGCGCTCGCGCATCGACCGCCCTCCTTCGCCGCCCACGCCGCGCGACCGCTTCTCGATGAAATGGGCGAGGAAGCCGCCGACCAGCGCAGGGGAGTTCAGCTCCAGAGGCAGGTACATGCCGAGCGCGAAGATCAACGCCGGCACGCCGAGCATCTCCATCGAGAGCGCGATCATCGCGCCCGCGCCGAACAGGATGTAGGCGATCGGCTGGTGGCTCATGAAGCCTTCGACCAACGCTTTCATGATCGAGGCCTGCGGCGAGACCAGCACCTGGCGCGGATCGCCCGGCACCGCCTCGCCGAATTGGAACGCCTTGGCGAGCAGCATGATGGTCGCCGCGACGGTGATCGCCGAGACGAACACGCCGAGGAACTTCACCTTCTCCTGCGCGGCGGGGGTCGAGCCGAGCCAATAGCCGGTCTTCAGATCGGTAATCGTCTGGCCCGACACCGAAAGCGCGGTGCAGACGACGCCCGCGATCGCCATGACGAAAAACATTCCGGTCGTGCCGGTGAGGCCGAAGCGGAGCAGCACGACCGAGGAGATGATGATCGTGAGCATCGTCATGCCGGAGACCGGATTCCGCGCCGTGGTGGCGATCGCGTTTGCCGCCACCGAGGCGAAGAAGAACGAGAAGAGCAGCGTGAGACCGAGGCCGATCACCACGATCAGCAGCGAGGCGCCGAGCGAGTTGAAGAAGATCCCCGCGGCGAGCGCCGAGACGATCACTCCGGCGAGCATGATGCCCACCGAGATGTCGCGGTCGGTGCGCTCCTGGCCCGCATCCTCCCCCTTGCGGAACGCGCGCGCCGCAATCGAGAACGAACCCGCCACGATCGGCAGCGACTTGATGATTCCGATGATCCCCGCGGTGGCGATCGCGCCGACCCCGATGAACCGCACGTAGCCGCGGAAGATCTCGTTGGCGGACATCTCGGCGATCGCCTTGGTCCCCGGATAGACCACGTCGGGGAAGTGGCGTCCGATCATCCAGATCAGCGGCACGAGAACCAGGTTCGACACCACGCCGCCGGCGCACAGGATCATCGAGGAGCGCAGGCCCATCACGTAGCCGAGCCCCAAGATGAACGCGATCGCGTCGAACCGCAGCACCGCCTTGGCCTTGTCGCCGATCGATTTGACCACCCCGATGAACTGGAAGTCGAGCGTCTCCTTCCAGACCTGGAAGGTGGTGACGAAGAAGTCGTAAACCGCCGCGATCCCCGTCGCCTGGAGCAGCAGCGCGGCCTGCGATCCGCCCTTCTCGCCGGTCACGAGAACCTCGGTGATGGCAGTCGCCTCCGGATAGGGGAGCTGGCCGTGCATCTCGCGCACGAAGTAGCGGCGCAGGGGAATGAGGAAAAGGACGCCGAGCGCGCCGCCGGCCAGGCAGATGAACGTCGTCTGCACCGGATGGGGATCGAGATTGAGAATGTAGAGGGCGGGAAGGGTGAAAATCGCGCCCGCGACCATCGCGCCCGACGTGCCGCCGATGCCCGACAGGATGACGTTCTCGAGCACCGTGGAGCGCCGAGAGTAGACCCGGGCCAACCCGATCGCCAGGATCGAGATGGGGATGGACGCTTCCATCACCTGCCCGACCTTCAACCCCGAATAGGCCGAGGCGACGGTGAACAGGATGCACAGCGCCAACCCCCAAGCGACCGATCGAACGGTCACCTCGGGCGGAGCCGAGCTGGCAGGCACCATCGGCGCATAGGTCTCGCCGGGAGCCAGCGGTTGGTAGGCGTTCTCCGGAAGGGACTTCGATTCGGGAGCGTCCATCCGTCCTCCTCGTTCAAGCGGCAAAGGGTCTAAGGTCGCGACAGTGTAACCCAGGCGCCCGGAGCGGCGCCCCGGCGCACGCGATCCATCGCGACTTGGGCCGCGGAGCCTCCCGGGCCTCTTTAGATCTCCACTTCTCCCTCCAAATAGAAGACGCACCCACCCTCCAGCTCGACCCGATCTCCTATGACCCGACAAACGATTTCTCCGCCGCGCCGGGAGGCCTGGAAGGCGCGAAACTCCGTCCGGTTCAGTCGTTCGGCCCAATAGGGAGCGAGCATGCAGTGCGCGGAGCCGGTTACGGAGTCTTCCGGGATTCCCATGGCGGGAGCGAAGTAGCGGCTGATGAAGTCGTGAGTTCCGTCGCCCGCGGCGGTCACGGTCATTCCGCGCCGGTCCAGGTGGGCAAGCGCCGCGAGGTCGGGGGTGAGGTCGCGCACGGCCTGTGCGTTTTCAAGCAGCGCCAGGTAGTTGAAGTCGTTGGCGAGGATCTCGATCGGAGCGACGCCCAGCGCTTTTTCGAGTCCAGGCGGTGCCGGAATCGGTTCGGCAGGCCGGGTCGGGAAGTCCATGACGTACCCGGTGTCCGTCCGGTGTACCGCCAAGGGCCCGCCCGCGGTGTGGAAGACCACCCCTCTTCTTTTCGGTTCCAGCCGCTCCATGACCACGGCGCCGCTGGCCAAGGTCGCATGTCCGCAGAGCGGTATTTCGGCGGTCGGGCTGAACCAACGGAGCGAATAGTCGCCGCCCTGGGGGACCAGGAAAGCCGTCGCGGGAAGGTTGTTCTCGGCCGCGACGGCCTGCATCGTCGCGTCGTCCAAAAAGCTCGGCATCGGCATCACGGCGGCGGGATTTCCACCGAAGCGGAGGGTGGTGAAAGCGTCGATTTGGAAGATCGGCGTGCGGGCGGTGGGCGGGCGCATGGGAAGAATCATGCCTCGAATCGCTCCCTCCGGCGGACGGGATGGGGCGGGCCTTCAGCAAGGCTCCCCCATCTCACCTACAATTCCCCCGTTCGCCCAGATGAGCCGGAGTGGCGAAATGGCAGACGCAGAGGACTTAAAATCCTTCGGCCGCAAGGTCATGCGGGTTCGACCCCCGCCTCCGGCACCAAATGGCTGTCTGCCTGTAGAATGGCGATCATGGAACTGACCATCGAGTTGCCCGACGTGATCGCGGAAAAGGTGCGCGCTCGCACCGACAGCGAGGAATTCCTTCGGCACGCGGTGACGATTGCCCTCGAAGCAAGGGAATCCATGCCTCTGCCTCCCCACCTGGAGATCACCCCGGGCATCGTCGGCGGAAAGCCTCGGATCGCCGGACATCGGATCACCGTCCATGACATCGTCACCTGGCACGAGTTGCAGGGAAGGAGCGTCGACGAAATCTCGGCGGACTACGATCTCACTCCGGCAGAGATCCATTCGGCTCTTACCTACTACTTCGACCATCGCGAGGAGATCAATTTGGCGATGCGGGAGAGCGAGGCTTTCGTCGAGTCCCTGCGCCGCCAGACTCCTTCCAAGCTCCGGCAAAGGATAGAAGGCCGGGCATAGCCGCGTGGTCAGGAAAGTTAGCTTCTACACGGACCCGCCCCGCCTCCGGTTCGATCCTCTCCGACCTCCTGAATCAGCGGACGGTTTGACCGGAGCGCGGCCCGTCTCGGCCTTCTTTTCGTGCTCTCCGGTTGCCACGTAAGTCACCGTGTCCCACGCATTGCGGATGCCGATCAGAAGCAGGCTGAGCGTCGCGCCGCCGACGACGAAAAGCGCAGAATGCGGATGGCTGGGCAGGAGTATCGCCGCGACCACGAGGGTCAGATATATCCCGCAGGGCACCAGGACGTACCACCACCAGTCGTCAAGGTCGGGGGCGTAACCCGATTGCCGGCTCGCCCTTCGAGTGACGATCAGTGCGTACACGAGGCCAGCCAGGCCACAGGTTACGAGCGTGACGGATGCAGCATGTAGGCGGTGCCAGGGCGCGCTCATTACGGCGGAGAGCACGAGGGCGCCGGCAAAGTGGAACACGGTCGGCGTTCCGAAGGCATTCAGCGTTTCGCGTGAGGAGATCACCTGACGCTCGTGGAGCAGGGTGATCACCACGAACTGCAGGCCGACCAGCGCCGCGCCGGACGAGCCGACGATGACGTAAAAGCTCTCCCACTCGGACAGGATCGGCATGGCGGTGGTCTCCGCGAAAAGGCCCGGATCGGGCGGAACGAACGGACTTCGAAGAGCGTTGGCGTGGGGGTCTCGGACTCTCGCAGATGCCAGCAGTTATTCCTTTTCGGGGCAGGTTCACTTGCCGTGAGCCAGCGCCTCCATTGCCGCCCGCGCCAGGAATCCGCTCCTTGTGTCACCGCTTTTCTTGGCACGCGCATCCACGCGCGCCAGGAGGCGGCTGGGAAGCGTGATGTTGATGCGTTCCGCCTTATCCGACACGCGCGACAAGTCCACCTCCACCACCGCCCAGATCCAGCCTTTGAAATCTGGGTTTTTCCGGTGCGTCTCGATGGACTTGGCGGCGGGCGCAACCTCGCCGCGCTCCACCACATCCTCCAGCCATAGTGCGATGGCCTCAGGCGCGTTGGCAATCGCCTCATCCAGCGTATCGCCCGCCGAAAAACAGCCAGGAAGGTCCGGCACGACCACGCCGAAAGCGTGCTTCGCGTCGCCGGGTTCAATCGCAATCGGGTACCGCATGGTCATCTCCTACTTCAAACCGGCTTGCTTGCGAATCGCATTCACCAGGCCCTTGCCGAGGTCTTTCTTGGGATGCGGCACAACCACCGTGCCGGGCTTGGTGGCGTGCTTGAACATGTGATGCGAACCGCTAACCCGATCCAGAGCCCAGCCATCAGCTTTTAGCTCTCCAATCAGGTCTTGGCTGTTCACGGTGTGTATTGTACACACTGCACGCATGAGGGCAAGGACCGGTAGTCTCCTCAGCTAGGAAAGTGCTCGAACCGATAGGCGAGGTCCGGGCCCTCCTCGCCTTCGTACGCCAACTGCGCCATCAGCAAGGCGAAAGGTTCGGTGTAGCGGGCGATGCGGAGGGGACCGGCGTCGACCGGGTCGAAGCCGACGTCGCGGATCAGCCCGGCCGCCAGGGCTTTGCTTTCGGAATCGTCGCCGCAATAGACCAGACTGGGCCTCGGAGTCTGGTCCCGTGCAGCGAAGACACCGAAAAGGACTTCGCTCGGGATGGTGTTGAACGCGGAGACGATCCGAGTGGCGGGCAGCATTCTGGCCAACTCCTCGGCCCCCGACGTGGTGTGGCCAATTTCCAGGGCGGTGTCGTCGAGGTTCATCGGGAGGGAGCAGGTGAGGAGCACCTTCCCCGACAGGTCGCCCGCTTGTTCCAGGACGTCGGCGAACCGCGACCAATGAACCGCGAGCAGGAGGACGTCCGCGTCCTTCGCGGCCTCCCGTGGGGTTCCCGCCCAGGCGTGCTCCCCGGCTTCGCGGGCAAGCGAATCCAGCGTCGATCGTTGACGTGAGTAGCTGAACACCACCTCGTGCCCGGCGCGCGCGAAGAGCGTCCCAAGCTTGCCCCCCATCAAACCCGAACCGAGAATGCCGATGCGCATCCTGAATCCCTCCGTCCGCCTATTTGTCGCTCATGGCCTTTCGCGGGTAGACCTCGATCGTGTCGCCGATCACGATGGTCATCAGGTCGTAGCCCACCGCGAGCGGTCCCGAGTAGGTTCGGCGCGTGTTACCGATCAGGTCTTCGGGTGTGGTGGGCGAGGGCACGATGTGCGAGTAGACGGCCAGGCGCGGTTTGACCCGGCTGAAGATCGTGCCCGCCTGTTCGGGAGTCGTGTGGTGGGCAATGATCGCATCGACGGCGTGGGGGTCTTGGACCAGCGTGCGCTTGAGCTCGACCTCGGGGCTGACCACCTCGTGAACGAGAACGTCGACCCCTTTGACCTGTTCGACGAGGGGCTCGAAGAATCGCGTGTCGCCCGAGAACGCCGCCGACCGCCCTTGGTAGTCGACGCGATAGCCATAAGCCGGAGTAAGGAGGCTGCCGTGATCGACCGCGAAGGCGGTCACCTTCAACCCGTCCCGGTCGTACACCACGCCCGGTTGGACGTTCTTCGCGGGGAGGCGAACTCCTTCGCGCGGGTGGCCCTCATCTTTCGAGCGGGCGTTGATGTCCCACTCGTAGGCCTGCTCGAGATGGCCCGCCATCTCCGCCGTGCCGGGAGGCCCGATCACCTCCAAAGCTTTCGCGCGGCCGAAAACCCAGCTGGTGAGCCACAGGTCCGGCAGGCCCACGACGTGATCCGAATGCAGGTGGGTGATAAAGACGGCGTCGAGGCCCACGAGGGCATCGCGCCCGCCGATTTCGAACAGCCGCTGCGAGGCGCCGCGCCCGGCGTCGATCAACACCCGCCGCGCGCCCGCTTCGACCAGGATCGACGGCCCAAATCGCTCCAGGCTGGGCCGCGGATTGCCGGTACCGAGCAGGGTGACCGTGAGCGTTCCAGTCGGTTGTGCCGCAAGCGTAGCGCTCCAGGCGGCGGCCACCAGGCCCCCGAGAATTCGTGCTCGCCTCATAGGACGGCATTTTACCTGGTCGGCGCAGGCTCCCGTGAACGACCGCGGAAGGGATGCGCTAGGAGCCGCCCTCGAAGGTCGTAGATCTCTCCTTGGACGGCCACGCAGCGGGCGGTCTTGGCGTTTCGCTCTTGCGGTTGGAACGTCCAGCGGCGACCAGTGGGATCGGAGGAGATTCGACCCGGGAGCGGCCGGCGGGTGGCGCAGTCGGAAACGATCAGGGTGCCGGCGTTCACTCCGAGCACCGGCTTCGTGAAGGTGACCGCGATGGCGCCGCGCGGGAGCCGCTCGGCGCGTTCGACGACCGGCGGGGCCTGCTCGGCGGGATGAGGAATCGAGGAAAAGCCGATCGGGATCGAGGTGTCGCCCCGTCCTTCGCCCGGTTCCGCGGCGACCGTGAAGCTCCACGTCGTCTCTTGCGTGGTGCAGTTCCGTTGCGCGTCGCAGAGACCGGGCGCCAAGCGGGCGGTGTAGGCGGCGCCCGGCGCGAGGAAGACCTGGTGCGGGAAGAGTCCCCAGACGCCGTCGCCGATCTGGTCGACGAACGCGGGGACCGGTTGTCCCGCCGCGTCCGAGAGCGTGAAACTGTCCGGATTGAGACCGGCGACCGGCTCGGAGAAAAACGCCTTGACGACCGCGTCGGCGTAGACCGAGCGGGCGCCGTCGGCCGGGTAGGTCGCGATCGACGGGGCGGTCCGATCGAGATCGCCGCCGCGGATCTCGATCACCAGGTTCTTCACCTCCATCGGCACCGGCGGCGCCCCTTCGACGACGGCCGGCTCGACGGTCGGGGTCCGGCCGTCGCAGAGGCCGCCGAGCACGCACGGCTCGAGCGTCAGATCGAGATCGGTATCGGCCAGGTTGCCGAGGAATTTCTTCGCCACGATCCCTTCGAGCGATTGGTAGTAGACCGCCGCGCCAACCGCCACCGGGCCGCGCGTGCCGGGCGGAATCACCACCGAGTAGCGGTCGAGGCGCGCGGTCGCTCCGGCGTGGGGGAGGGGCTGGAGGCGCGTGTCGACCAGGTACGAGTCGTCATAGAGATCGCCGTCGCCGTCGCGGTCTTCGAACACCGGCAACCCGCGCGGGTTGCTCCGGTCGATCGTGCGCCCCGCCGCGTCCACGGGCAGGCCGTTCTTGTCGACTTTCAAGTTGAGCGGCGTGGCGTACGGTAGCGCGAGCGTCGGACAGCCGTCGCCGAGCGAGGCGACCGCGCGGAACTGGTAGGCGTACGGATCGGGCGAGCCGGCGGGAAGCTCATGCTCGCCGCACTGGGGGAAGTTGGGGTCTCGGCCCTTGGCGCGGGTGAGCGAGCCGATGCCGATCGAGGTTCGTTTCCAGTAGGCGTCGTAGATCGGCAGCTCGCGACCGGTCGCGAGATCGAAGGCGTGAAGCGCCACCCAGGCGTTTCTCCCTTCCGGAAAGCCGGAGGGAAAATCGTGGCCGCTGCCGCTGTTGGTCACCCGGAGACGAAGGGGTACGCGGGTTCCGGCCGGCGCCGCGGGCGGTCCTGCGAGATTGAGGTCGAGCACGTTGCGCAGGCGGTCCCAGGCGAGCCGGGCGTGCTGGGTCGTCGGCCCGCGGTTCTCGGGCTTGAGCCAAAAAGCGTTGTGATAAGGGCTCTTTTCGTCGGCGGAGGAGAAGCTGTAGATCGACAGCTCCGGATACGGTTCGTTGCCGCCGTTCGGATCGACGTCCGCTCCCGCGAGGCGCGGCAGATAGGTATTTCCGCCGATGAAATGATGGGTGAAGGCGATCGATCGCTCCGGCCCGTCGTCGCTGACCTTGCCCGCCAAGGGAGCCGTCGGCGCTCCATGGGAATAGAGCGTTTGCGCCGTGCCGGGCCGGCCGAAGTCCTGCTGCATGTGGCAGGTCTGGCAGTCGCGCTTGAAACGCGGATCGAAACTCTTGTTGCCCGGCCGATCGGCATAGCGGCTGTTCGACCACTCGGTATAGGTACGTTCGATCGGGAAGCCGCCCACCCATTTTCCGAGCGCATTGGCGATCGGCAGCGCGTTCGTCACGTCGTGGCAGGCGGCGCACATCTCGGCCCGTTCATGCAGCGCCTGGTACGCCCCCGTGTGGCCGGAGAATTTCGCCGTCTGCCGTTCGATCTGGCGCCCGAAGACGCCGCCGACATAAGGATCGATCGCGGCGGCCGGCGCGGGTTTGGCCGCCGCCAGCGGACCGAGAAACTCCTGGGATTCGATCGCGTGGGGCGAGAGCTGAAAGGCGCCCGCGCCGATCGCATAGCCGAGCGTGCGCGAGCGGGGATCGGGGACTTGGGGTCGATCGGGCCGCCGCGCCGCGCCGCCGACGGCCGGCGTCGGCGGTCCGCTCTTCCGGTAGTTGCCGAACGGGGTTTCCCGTGTGTCGGCCAGGGTGTGGCAGACGGCGCAGAAGATGCCCCGCTTGCCGCTTTCGGTGTTGCGGATCTGGGCGTTCAGAGTGGCGAACGCGATGCCCGTGCCGTCGTCCGCCGTCGGGTCGTACTTCGGATCGAGCGCGCTGTCTTCCAGGCCGGTCGCCGGATCGGTCTTGACGCTCGCGTGGCGCGTGTTGTCGGCGTAGTTGCTCGGCATGTGGCACTGCGAGCAGAAGCCGTCGAGCAGCGAGCCGGAGCGCGCGAGGGTCTGGTGCCCGGTGCCGAGGTCGAAGGTCGACGAGCAGCCGGAGTCGGCGAACGGATTCAGCCGCGCCCTCTCGGTGCCGTCCGGCGGTTCGGGCACGGCGCAGTCGCCGTTCGTCGAGGTCAGCCGCGAGACCAGATAAAACGCGCCGCGCCAGGCCGGATCGCGCCAGGAATTCGACATCATGGAGCCGTTCCATTGCTCGAAGATCTTGCGATGGCAGGTGGCGCATTTGCCCGGGTTCAGGCGGCCGTTCCAATGCGACTCGAACGGCGGCGGGGCCTCCTTCGCCTCCGCCGCGAGATAGGGCGCGGCTTCGGGCGGAAGGTTGTCCAGGCGATCCGAGCTGGGCAGGCTCGGATGGACGGCGGCGATCAAACCGAGCGTCGCTCCGAGGCCGAGCAGGCCGGAGATCCAAGGGGTGCGCGAAGGCGAAGGAACGATCATCGGGTCTCTTGGAGCGCTTGGCGTGGGTTCCTACTCAAGCGTTGGTGTCTGTGGCCCTCCGGTACGGGACAGACCTTCCGAGCGCGCCGAAACCGTTGCCAAAAAATCGCGAGCGCGTTTTTTCGCTCCACGGACACTCTGATACGTAGAGGGCTATATAGGCAGACGATCTAGGCCACATAGGCCGGTCCTATGGGCCTTGTGACGGGCGCGAAAAGCGTCCGCTTCGCCCGGGAGGTCGAGAGAGTAACCGGACGCAGCAGAGGGAAATTCGCTTGATTCAGATGGCGTAAGTCGAGGGGCGGGTCCGGTGACGCCGGGCTTTCGATACGGGAGAGGTGTGTCCGAAATCCTTGCTCCGGTTCTTCCGGGAGCTGTGGCGCTAGCTTGCTCCGGCTTCAAGAGGGCGACGGATTCGCAACAACGAGGGCACCAGACGTGGAGCGAAACATGAAAAGCGATCGCAACCCAATTGTGTACTTTAGTTTCACATTCTTTCTACGCGGGGCGCTCCTGTCCTGGATCTATCTCGCGTTCTCCGCCGTTGCCTACGGCGCCTTCGATCCGGCCGCGACGTTCGACGCCAAGTGCAGCACCTGTCACAGCGTAGGACACGGCATCGTGGTCGGTCCCGACCTCGAAGGAGTGACCGCGCGCCACGACGCCCCCTGGCTTCATGCGTTCATCCGTTCGTCGCAGACCGTGATCCGCGCCGGCGATCCGAGCGCGGTGGCGCTGTTCGGCAAGTTCCAGCGCGTGATGCCCGATCATCCGTTCTCCGACGCGGAGATCGACGCACTGCTCGCCTATATCCGGGCCGGCGCGCCGTCTCCGCACCCGGAAGAGACGATCCGCGCGGCGGCGACCGCTTCGCCGCGCGAAATCGAGCGCGGCCGCGATCTGTTCTTCGGCCGCGCGGCGTTCGCGCGCGCCGGAGCGGC
>Ga0268264_10003080_pt1 | contig 14434 bp, 16 predicted proteins | sample KBSSwiS32_FD_190357 | JGI IMG/M metagenome (GOLD analysis project Ga0268264, IMG submission 190357) | Switchgrass rhizosphere microbial communities from Kellogg Biological Station, Michigan, USA - KBS Switchgrass S3-2 (SPAdes) (version 2) | ecosystem: Host-associated > Plants > Roots >...
CCCGATGTGCCGCCGTTGAATGCTGTGTTGGTGCCTGTGTCTCCTCGCGCACAAGGGCTCGCGAAGGCGCGCGGATGATACCATCGCGCCCCCTGCGAACCACCATCGCGCCATGGCCCGATCGACCGGCCAACCCGCTCGCGCGCGCGAGCGCGCCAAGCCCAGCGTCCCGCCCACCGCACCGAGCAAAGAGCTGCAGGTGTTTGCGAACCCCGCGCCAGAGCGCGACTACGTCATCCGCTTCGACGTGCCCGAGTTCACCTGCCTGTGCCCGCTCACCGGGCAGCCCGACTTCGCTCACTTCACGATCGAGATCGTGCCCGACCGGTTGTGTGTGGAGTTGAAAAGTCTGAAGCTGTACTTCTGGAGCTACCGCAACGAAGGGGCGTTCCACGAGAAGGTGACCAACGCGGTCGTCGACGACCTGGTGCGCGCCATCGAGCCCCGCTTCATCCGGCTGAGCGCCGACTGGTACGTGCGCGGCGGCATCCGCACGTTCGTCACCGCCGAGCATCGCAGCAAGGGCTGGTCGCCCGCCGTGCCGGTGGAACTGCCACCGGCGCGCACCCCGTGATGGGCTCAAGTGCGCTCGCATGAGCCTTTGCGCGTAAGGTGGACGGCGTGACGCCTTCCGCCACGCCGCGATGACGGCGCGCCTCAGCATCGTCGTGCCGACCTTCAACGAGGCCGCGTGCATCGGCGAGTGCCTGCTCGCCCTGCAACCGCTGCGCCGCCGCGGCGCCGAGCTGATCGTGGTGGACGGCGGCAGTACCGACGCGACGCGCGCGCACGCTGAGCCGCTGGCCGACTGCGTGCTGCAGGCGCCGCGCGGGCGCGCGCGCCAGATGAATGCCGGCGCCGCCGAGGCGCGCGCCGAGACGCTGCTGTTTTTGCACGCCGACACCCGGTTGCCCGACGGCGCGCTGGACGCGATCGAGTCCGCGCTGGTCGATCCGCGCACGCATTGGGGGCGCTTCGACGTGCGCATCGACGGCAAGCCGGCGCTGCTCAAGGTGGTGGCGTGGCTGATGAACCTGCGCTCGCGCGTCAGCGGCATCGCCACGGGCGACCAGGCGATCTTCGCGCGCCGCTCGGCGTTCTTTCGCGTCGGCGGGTTCCCCGACCAGCCGCTGATGGAGGACGTCGAGTTGAGCCTGCGCCTGCGCCGCTGGTCGGCGCCGGCGTGCCTGCGCCACCAGGTGGCCACCTCGGGCCGCCGCTGGGAACGCGACGGCGTGTGGCGCACCATCGCGCTGATGTGGCGACTGCGCTGGCTGTACTGGACCGGTACGCCGCCCGAGCGGCTGGCCCAGCTGTACAAATGAGCGACCCCCCACGCTGCACGGTGATCGTTTTCGCGAAAGCACCGCAAGCGGGCCGCGCGAAGACGCGCCTGATCGGCACGTTGAGCGCCGAAGGCGCCGCGGCACTCGCCGAGCGGCTGCTGCACAGCGCGCTGGACCGCGCGCTCGCGGCCGACGTCGGCCCGGTGGAGCTGTGCGTGACGCCCGACCGTGCACACCCGGCATTCACGGCGCGGGCCCACGACGGCACGGTGCGCCTCACCGACCAGGGCGATGGCGACCTCGGTGAGCGCATGGCGCTCGCGTTCGAGCGCGTGCTGCGCACGCAATCGTGCGCCGTGCTGATCGGCACCGACGCGCCGGCGCTCGACGCCACCTATCTGCGCAGCGCCGCCGCCGCACTCGAGCGGGCCGACGCGGTGTTCGGCCCTGCGGCCGACGGCGGCTATGCGCTGGTGGGCTTGCGGCGTCCCGCGCCTGGACTGTTTCATGGCATGCGTTGGAGCCACGCCCGCGTGATGGCGCAGACGCGCGAGCGCCTCGCAGCGCTCGGCCTGCGCCACGCCGAGCTGCCGCTGCTGCACGACATCGACGAGCCAGCCGACCTGGTGCACCTGCCGGCCGATTGGCGCGCGCATTGAGGCAACGCACGCGCACGTAGAACCCGACCGCTCACTGTCACTGCCCGACCGGAGACGCCCATGCTCGCCATCATCGGAGGAACCGGCCTGTACGACCTGGCCGGCATGCAGATCGATCACGAGCACAGTCCGGACACGCCGTTCGGCCGCGCGTCGGGCCCGGTGATGCAGGGCCACCTGCACGGGCGCGACCTGCTGTTCCTGGCGCGCCACGGCGCCGGACACCAGCTGCTGCCGCACGAGGTGAACTACCGCGCCAACGTGTTCGCGCTCAAGCGCGCCGGCGCCACGCAGATCCTCGGCTTCTCGGCGGTCGGCAGCTTGATCGAGGCGGTGGCGCCGGGCCAGATGGCGATGCCGTCGCAGTACTTCGACTGGACGCGTGGCCCGCGCGAGCGCTCGTTCTTCGGCCACGGCGTGGCGGCGCACGTGTCCACCGCGCTGCCGGTGAGCGAGCAGCTGATGCAGTGGGTCGCGGCGCAGGCCCGCTCGATGGGCCTCATGCTGCACAGCGGCCTCACGTACGCCTGCGTCGAAGGCCCGCGCCTGGGCACGCGCGCCGAGAGCCATTTCCTGCGCAGCGCCGGCTGCCAGCTGGTGGGCATGACCAACGTGCCCGAGGTCTTTCTCGCGCGCGAAGCCCAGATCTGCTACGCCACGGTGTGCCTGGTCACCGACTACGACTGCTGGATGGACGACCCGAGCCAGCACGTGAGCATCGGCGCCATCTTCGAGCTGTACGGCCAGAGTCTGGCCAACGCGCGCCGTCTGCTCGAGGCGCTGCTGGCCACTGAGCTCCCGCCTGAAGAGCCCGCGATTCGACAGGCGCTGCAAGGTGCCGTGATGACGCCCGACGGCGCGCTCGAGCCGGCGCAGCGCGAGTGGCTCGCGGTGCTGCGGCGCTGATCGCGCGCCGGCCTCCGTTCGCGCTCCGAGATAATCGACGCATGAATCCGCTGCTGGCGCGCCTGCATCCGTACCCGTTCGAGCGCTGGCGCGAGTTGACGTTGGGCGTGCAGTACCGTGGCGAGCTGTCGCCGATCAGCCTGGGCATCGGCGAGCCGCGCCATGCGACGCCGCCGCTCATCGAGCAGGCGATCAACGCGTCCCTGAAGGGCCTGTCGGTGTATCCGCCGACCATCGGCGAGCCGAAGCTGCGCGAGGCGTGTGCCGCGTGGCTGGCGCGCCGCTATGGCGTGCGCGTCGATCCAGCGACGCAGTTGCTGCCGGTGAACGGCTCGCGCGAGGCGCTGTTCGCCCTCGCGCAGGTGGTGCTCGACCCGACGCGCGACAGCGCCGCCGTGGTGTGCCCCAATCCGTTCTATCAGATCTACGAAGGCGCCGCGTTGCTGGGCGGCGCGCGCACCGCGTTCGTCAACAGCGACCCCAAAATCAACTTCGGCGTCGATTGGTCGCAGATCGACACCGCGACGTGGTCGCGCACGCAACTGGTGTACGTCTGCTCGCCCGGCAACCCGACGGGCGCGGTGATGCCGCTGGCGCAGTGGCGCGCACTGTTCGAGCTGTCGGACCGCCACGGCTTCGTGATCGCCAGCGACGAGTGCTATTCGGAGATCTACTTTCGCGACGATCAGGGCGCGCCCCTCGGCGCACTGCAGGCCGCGCAGTCGCTCGGGCGCACCGATTACCGCAATCTGGTGATGCTGACCTCGCTGTCCAAGCGCTCCAACGTGCCGGGCATGCGCTCGGGCTTCGTGGCCGGCGACGCGGCGATCATGAAGGCGTTCCTGCTGTACCGCACCTACCACGGCAGCGCGATGAGCCCGGTGGTGCAGGCCGCGAGCATCGCCGCCTGGGGCGACGAAACCCACGTGCAGGCCAACCGCGCGCTGTATCGCGACAAGTTCGCCCACGTCACGCCGCTGCTGCAGCGCGTGCTCGACGTGCGATTGCCCGATGCGGGCTTCTACCTGTGGGCCGCGGTGCCGCAGGGCAACGGCGCGCCGGGCGACGACATCGCGTTCGCGCGTGGGCTGCTCGCTCAATACAATGTGACCGTGCTGCCCGGCAGCCTGCTGGCACGCGAGGCGCACGGCGTCAACCCCGGCCGCGGCCGCATCCGCATGGCACTGGTGGCGCAGACCGCCGAGTGCCTCGAGGCCGCACAGCGCATCGTCGACTACACCCAACGGCTGCAGAGCCGAGCACAGCCATGAGCGAATCCGCGCAATCGATCGTCGACCTGGCCTGGGAAGGCCGCTCTGCGTTGAGCCCGGCCAACGCAGGACCCGAGATCCGCGAGGCGGTCGAGCAGACCATCGCCGATCTGAACGCCGGGCGCATCCGCGTCGCCGAGCGGCGCGGCGTCGGTGACTGGCAAGTCAACCAGTGGATCAAGAAAGCGGTGCTGCTGAGCTTCCGGCTCAACGAGAACCGCGCGATGCGCGCCGGCGACCTGGGCTTCTTCGACAAGGTGAGCACCAAGTTCGCGCACCTCGACGACGCCGAGCTGCGCGCCACCGGGGTGCGCGTGGTGCCGCCCGCGGTAGCACGGCGCGGCAGTTACCTGGCCAAGAACGTGATCCTGATGCCGTCGTACGTGAACATCGGCGCCTATGTCGACGAAGGCACGATGGTCGACACCTGGGCCACCGTGGGCTCGTGCGCGCAGATCGGCAGGAACGTGCACCTGTCGGGTGGCGTCGGCATCGGCGGCGTGCTCGAGCCGTTGCAGGCGAACCCGACGATCATCGAGGACAACTGCTTCGTCGGTGCACGCTCGGAGATCGTCGAAGGCGTGATCGTCGAGGAAAACTCGGTGATCAGCATGGGCGTTTTCATCGGCCAGAGCACCAAGATCTACGACCGCTCGACGGGAGAAATCCACTATGGCCGGGTGCCGGCCGGCTCGGTGGTGGTGAGCGGGTCTCTGCCGGCCATCGACGGCAGCCACAGCCTCTACTGCGCCGTGATCGTGAAGCGCGTCACTGCCTCGACACGCGCCAAGACCAGCATCAACGAATTGTTGCGGGATTGAGCGGGCACACTAGCGGTTGATGCAAACCGGGGCCTGGCGTGGGCTCCGCCCGGCCGCCTCGAGGGGCCGCACCGCAGTGCGAAGCACGGAGGTCAGTGAATGAGCGGCAACATGGAGAAGGTGCTGCGCATGATGGCGGACAAGAAGGCGTCGGACGTCTTCCTGTCGGCGAACATGCCGATCCTGATCAAGATCAACGGTCAGATGCTGCAGCTGTCCGACCAGTCGCTGACCCCGGGCCAGCCTCGCCAACTGCTCACCGAACTGCTGTCGCCGCAACAGCTTGAGGAGCTCGACGACACCGGCGAGCTGAACATGGGCATCGGCATGGAAGGGCTGGGCACCTTCCGGATGTCGTGCTTCCGCCAGCGCGGCTCGATCGCCGCGGTGATCCGCCACATTCCGAGCGATATCCCGGGCCTCGATACGCTGAACCTGCCGCCGATGCTGTCGCAGCTGGTGCTCGAGAAGCGCGGCCTGATCCTGATGGTGGGCGCCACCGGCACCGGCAAGAGCACCACGCTGGCCTCGATGCTCGAGTGGCGCAACCAGCAGATGGCCGGCCACATCCTGACGATCGAGGATCCGATGGAGTTCGCCTTCACCAACAAGCGCTCGCTGGTCAACCAGCGCGAGGTCGGTCGCGACACCAACACGCTGCAGGTTGCGCTGAAGAACGCATTGCGCCAGGCCCCGGACTGCATCCTGATCGGCGAAATCCGCGATCGCGAGACGATGACCTCGGCGATCTCGTATGCGCTCTCGGGCCACCTGGTGCTGGCCACCCTGCACGCCAACAACAGCTACCACGCACTGGGTCGTATCCTGTCGTTCTACACCCCGGAGTCGCGCCCCGCGCTGCTGAGCGACTTGTCCTCCGGCCTGCGCGCCATTGTGTCGCAGCGCCTGGTGCGCGCTTCGGCCGGTGGCCGGTTGCCGTCGGTGGAGGTCCTGCTCAACACCAAGCTGGTGTCGGAGCTGATCGACAAGGGCGAGTTCACCGCAATCAAGGAAGCGATGGAAAAGTCGCTGGCCGAAGGCTCGCAGACCTTCGAAGAGGATCTGGCCCGCATGATCGGTGACGGCCTGATCACGCGCGACGAAGGCCTGTCGCATGCCGACTCGCCCACCAACCTAATGTGGCGCCTGCAGAACGACCAGACGCCGATCGCGCGCGCTCCGGTCAAGAGCGAGGACCCCGATACCGCGTTCTTCACCGAGATCGCGCTCGACGTGGTCGCCGAGAGCCCCACCACGCGCAGCGCGCCGCTGACGCGACGGTAGAACGCCGGCCGGCGCGGACCGGCGCGCCGATTGCGCCGCGTGTCCTCTCGGGGACGCGACGCTTGCAGCGTCGCAGATAATTGACGGCATGAGTGAGACGCTGCATCTGCTCGAGGCGCTGATCTCGCGACAGTCCGTCACGCCCGCCGACGGCGGCTGCCAGGCGCTGATCGCCCTGCGGCTGCAGCCGCAGGGTTTCTCGTGCGAGTCGATGCCCTTCGGGCCCGCCCACGCGCGGGTCAGCAACCTGTGGGCGATCCATCGCGGGTCACGCCCCGGCCCCACCGTGGTGCTCGCCGGTCACACCGACGTCGTGCCCAGCGGACCGCTCGAGCAATGGCGCAGCGATCCGTTCGTGCCAACGCATCGCGATGGCCGCCTGTACGGCCGTGGCGCCGCGGACATGAAGACCTCGGTGGCCGCGATGGTGGTGGCCAGCGGCGAGTTCGTGCGCGCGCAGCCGTCGCATGCGGGCGCGGTGGCGCTGCTGATCACCAGCGACGAGGAAGGCCCGTCGATCGACGGCACGGTGCGTGTCGTGCACGCGTTGCGCGAGCGCGGCGAACGGCTCGACTGCTGCATCGTCGGCGAGCCGACGTCGGTGCAGCGGCTGGGCGACATGATCAAGAACGGACGCCGAGGCTCCCTGTCGTGCAAGCTCACGGTCAGCGGTGTGCAGGGCCACGTGGCGTACCCGCAACTGGCGCGCAACCCGATCCACCAGCTCGCGCCGGCACTGGCCGAGCTTGCCGCCACCGAGTGGGACCGCGGCAATGCGCACTTTCCGCCCACCACGTTCCAGGTGTCCAACGTCCACGGTGGCACCGGCGCGCTCAACGTGATCCCTGGCAGCGTGGCCATCGACTTCAACTTCCGCTTCAGCACCGAATCGACGCCCGAGTCGCTGAAGGCGCGCGTGCACGCGGTGCTGGAGCGTCACGGCCTCACCTGCGATGCCGCCTGGACGCAGGGCGGCGAGCCGTTTCTCACGCCACCGGGCTCGCTGAGCGAGGCGTTGAGCGCAGCGATCCGCGCCGAGTGCGGTGTGACGCCGGTGCTGTCGACCACCGGCGGCACTTCCGACGGTCGCTACATTGCCAAAGTGTGTCCGCAGGTGGTGGAGTTCGGGCCGAACAACGAGACGATCCATAAAATCGACGAGCACGTGATCGTGGCCGACATCGAACCGTTGAAGAACGTCTACCGCCGCACCCTCGAGACCCTTCTGGCATGACTGTCCTCGAATTGATCGAGCGCGCCAGCGCCCGCCTCGACCAGGCGGGCGTTTCGTTTGGACAGGGCACGACCAACGCCTTCGACGAAGCGGCTTGGCTCGTGCTCTGGCGGCTCAATGTGCCGCTCGATGCGCTGGACGACGTGGCCGAACGCGCGCTCGACGAGCCGACGGTGGCCAGCGTCGACGCGCTGATTGCGCGCCGCATCGAGAGCCGCCGGCCGGCCGCTTACCTGACCGGCGAGGCTTGGCTGCAAGGCGTGCCGTTCACGATCGACGAGCGCAGCATCGTGCCGCGCTCGCTGATCGCCGAGGTGCTGGCCGACGGCACCCTCGATGCCTGGCTGCACGGCCCGCCGGCGCGCGTGCTCGATCTGTGCACCGGCAATGGCAGCCTGGCGGTGTTGTGCGCGCTGCGCTGGCCGGCTGCCTCGGTGGACGGCTCGGACATCGCGGCCGACGCGCTGAACCTGGCACGCCTCAACGTCGAACGCCATGACCTCACCGACCGCGTCACGCTGCACGCCGGCGATGGCTTCGCCGCGCTGCGCGACCGCTACGACCTGATCGTCTGCAATCCGCCGTACGTCAACGCCACATCGATGGCGGCGCTGCCGCCGGAGTTCCAGTGCGAGCCGGCGCTCGCGCTGGCCGGCGGCGACGATGGCATGGACCTGGTGCGCCGCGTGTTGCGCGACGCAGCGGCGCACTTGCAGCCGCACGGCCTGCTGGTGCTCGAGATCGGCCACGAGCGCGCGCATTTCGACGCCGCGTTCCCGGCGCTGGAGGTGGCGAGCCTGCCCACCAGCGAAGGCGACGACGCGGTGCTGTTGATCACGCGCGAGGCGCTCGAACGGGGATGAGCAGGGCCCCATGATCACGTTGCGCGATGTGACACTGCGCCGCGGCGCGAAGGTCGTGCTCGAGCGCACCAGCCTCACGGTGCACGGCGGCGAGAAGGTGGGCTTGGTGGGCCGCAATGGCGCCGGCAAGTCGTCGCTCTTCGCGCTGCTGGCCGGCCGGCTGCACGCCGACAAGGGCGACGTCGAGGTGCCGCCGCGCTGGCGCGTCGGCGAAGTGGCGCAGTCGATGCCAGAGACCGGCGACGGCGCCACCGAGTTCGTGCTGCAGGGCGACGATGTGCTGATGCGCGCGCAGGCGCAGCTGATCGAGGCCGAAACGGGCGGCGATGGCCACGCGATCGCCGAGGCGCACCTCGCGCTCGAGGAAGCCGGCACCTTCGATGCGCGCGCCCGTGCGCAGGCGCTGTTGCTCGGGCTGGGCTTTCGGGTCGAGCAGCTGGATGCGCCGGTCAACAGCTTCTCCGGCGGCTGGCGCATGCGGCTGCAGTTGGCGCGTGCGCTGATGGCGCCCAGCGACGCCCTGCTGCTCGACGAACCGACCAACCACCTCGACCTCGACGCGCTGGTGTGGCTGGAGAGCTGGCTGGTGCGCTACCCCGGCACGTTGATCGTGATCAGCCATGACCGCGAGTTCCTCGATGCAATCACGCGCGTGACGCTGCACGTGGACGAGCATCGCGTCGACCGCTACGCCGGCAACTACAGCGCCTTCGAAGAGGCGCGCGCCGAGCGCATCGAGCAGGCGCAGTCAGCCTATGCCAAGCAGCAGGAACGCATCGCGCACCTGCAGCGCTTCATCGACCGTTTTCGAGCCAAGGCCACCAAGGCCAAGCAGGCGCAAAGCCGCGTGAAGGCGCTGGCACGCATGGAGAAGCTCGCGCCGGTGCTGACCGCGAGCGACTTCCAGTTCGAATTCCGCGAGCCGGCGAGCCTGCCCAACCCGATGCTGAACCTGCGCGACGTGAGCTGCGGCTATGGCCGCGACGCCGTGATCCTGCGCGGTGTCACGCGCAGTGTGATGGCGGGCCAGCGCATCGGCGTCCTCGGCGCCAACGGCCAGGGCAAATCGACGCTGGTCAAGACGATCACCGGCGCGCTGGCGCCGTTGGCCGGCAGCATGGGCGTCGGCAAGGGCCTCGTGATCGGGTACTTCGCGCAGCAGGAGATGGACCTGCTGCACGAGGACGACACGCCGCTGCAGATGATGACGCGGCTGTCGCGCGCGTTGGCGCAGCAGTCGGGCGGCGCCGACGCACGCGAGCAGGATCTGCGGAACTTCCTGGGCCAGTTCGCATTCGCAGGCGACATGGTGCACCAGCGCGTCGGCACGCTGTCGGGCGGCGAGCGCGCACGTTTGGTGCTGGCCACCATCGTCTACCAGCGCCCCAACCTGCTGTTGCTCGACGAGCCGACCAACCACCTCGATCTGACGACGCGCGAGGCCCTGTCGATGGCGCTCAACGAGTTCGAAGGCAGCGTGATGCTGGTGAGCCACGACCGCGCGCTGCTGCGCGAGGTGTGCGACGAGTTCTGGCTGGTGGTCGATCGCGGTGTCGAGGAACTCGATGCCGACCTCGACGACTATCAGCGCTGGCTGCTCGAGGTATCGCGCTCGCGCGCGCGCGGCGGCGACGTGCCCACGCGCCCGGGGCGCGAGCCGGCTCCATCGCCCGCTGCGGACAAGGCCGTCGCAGCGGGTGCGGCGTCGTCCAAGGCAGCGGCAGCCGTGCCACCGCCCGGCCGCCGGCGCGACGAACGCAAGCAGCAAGCCCAGTCGCGTGCGCAGCTGGCCAATCGCACCCGGCCGCTGCGCATGGAGATCCAGCAGATCGACGTGCGGCTCGAAAAGCTCGGCGCCGAGAAGGCCGGTCTCGAGGCCGCGCTGGCGGCGGGTTCGGTGGTCGGCGACGCGCTGGCCGACACCGGCAGGCGCCTCAATCACATCGCGGCCGAGACCGCGATGCTCGAGGAGCGCTGGCTCGAGTTGCACGCGCAGATCGAGGCGATCGGCGCGGCTGCGTGAGCCGCGCGCCGCAGTGCCGATGCGCCGCAGTGCCTTGGCTCTCTGGGCCTGTGCCGCATTGGCGGTCGGCACGCCCTGCGCACACGCATCGTCAGATGGCGAGCGCGAGGCCGGCGACGTGCTGGCCACTGCGATGCCGCTGGCCACGCTGGGCGTCGAACTGTGGCGCGGCGAATCCACCGGCGCCAAGCAGTTCGCCTTGTCGTTCGTGGTCACGGTGGCGAGCACCGAAGTGCTGAAGCGCGCCACGCACGTCGAGCGGCCCGACGGCACCAACGACCAATCGTTCCCCTCCGGCCACGCCGCACGCGCATTCGCCAGCGCCACCTACGTGCACCGCCGTTACGGTCTGGCCGACGCGTGGCCGCTCTACGCGCTGGCCACCTACGTGGGCTACACACGCGTGGTATCCGAGCGCCACCGCTGGGCCGACGTGGCCGGCGCGGCCGGTGTCGCAGCGCTGTCGAGCTGGTGGCTGGTCGACCCCAAGCAATCGGTGAGCGTGGCGCTTGCCCGCCACGGGGTGTCGGTGCAATGGCGCACCGCGCTGCCGTGACGCATGCCAAAACCATTTAGATTGTGTGCAATTGAGTTGCTCGCTATACTTCTCGCCATGTCACGCAACCGCTCCGCTCCTGCATCGCGCGCTCGAGCCGATTGGCTCAAACTGGACCACCAGCTGTGCTTCGCGCTGTATTCGGCGTCGCTGGCGATGACCAAGTTCTACAAGCCGCTGCTCGACCCGCTCGGCCTCACCTACCCGCAATACTTGGCGATGCTGGTGTTGTGGGAGGGCGACGGCATCACCGTGTCGCAGCTCGGCGAGCGGCTGGCCCTCGACTCGGGCACGCTGACACCGCTGCTCAAGCGGCTGGAGACCGCGCATCTTGTGCGCCGCCTGCGCGACAGCGCCGACGAGCGCCGGGTGCTGCTGCAGCTCACGCCGACCGGCCGCGCGCTGAAAGCCAAGGCGCGGGCCGTGCCCGAGAACGTGGCGTGCGCGTCGGGCTGCGCTCTCGACGAGCTGGCGGCGCTCACGACGCGCCTGAAAACGTTGCGCGATCAGATCCAAGACACCACGGTCCGCGCGGCTTGACCCGCGCCGGATGTCACCCACCCACCCCGAAGGAGCCCACCATGGCGATCGAGAAAGCCCTGTACACCGCAACCGCCACTTCCACCGGCGGTCGCACCGGCACCACCAAGTCGTCCGACGGCCGCATCGAGCTGCAGCTGTCCACACCCAAGACGCTGGGCGGAGACGACGGCCCCGGCACCAACCCCGAGCAACTGTTCGCATCCGGCTATTCGGCATGCTTCATCGGTGCGATGAAGGCGGTGGCTGCGCGCCAGAAGATCAGCCTGCCCGCCAACGTGTCCATCAAGTCCGACGTTTCGATCGGCCCGCTGGCTGGCAAGCCGGGCGCGTTCGGCATCGCCGTGGCGATGGCGATCACCGTGCCGGGCATGGACAAGGCCGCGGCCGAGTCGCTGGTGAAGGCGGCGCACGAGGTGTGCCCGTATTCCAATGCGACGCGCGGCAATGTCGACGTGAGCCTGAGCGTGGCGTGACGACACTGCACGGCTGGAGCGAGTCTTGCCACCGTTTGAATGGCGGCCGGATCGTCCGGCCGCACGCCCGGAGACGCCGCTAGCCGCGCGCCGGCTGCGCCATCAAGCGCAGCATGAGCTCCACGCGCGCCTTGGCCGGTGTCAGCGCACCGGCCGAGGGCCAGGGTTCCTGGGCGTTGCCCGGATCGAGGATCGCCCCGTCACCGCAACGGGTGGCGCGCAACACCGCGATCCCGGACCACTGCGCATCGTGCAGCGCGCGCTCGATGGCCTCATGCACGGTGCCGTTGCCGCTGGCCGCGATCACGATGCCCTTTGCGCCGCTGCGCGCCAACGCGTCGATCAAGGCGCCGCTGGCGCCGGCATGGCTGGTGACGATTTCCACTGCCGGCCAGCCGGCCGGATCCTGGTCGAGCACGCCGATGCCCAGGGCCTCGCCGTTGGGCCATGCGCGCCGGCGCTGCAGCCGCCCGTCGTCTTCGAACCGCGCCAGCGGGCCGACGTCGCCGGAGCTGAATGCGTCGACTTTGTGCGGGTGCGCCTTGCGCACGTCGGCCGCACCGTGCACGGTGCCGGCCATCGTCACCAGCACGCCGTGTGCGCCCGGCTCGCGCGCCACGCCCACCGCGTGCACCAGGTTGGCGGGCCCATCGGCCTGGCGTGAGCTGGCGGGCCGCATCGCGCCGGTGAGCACCACCGGCTTCTTCGGTGCCAGCACGCGTTGCAGCAGGTGCGCGGTCTCTTCCATCGTGTCGGTGCCGTGCGTGACGACGATGCCGGTGACTTCCTCGCGCAGCAGGTGATGGTGCACGCGTTGCGCCAGCGTCTGCCAGAGCGCATGCGTCATGTCTTTGCTGTCGACCTGTGCCACTTGTTCGGTCTGCAGGGGCACATCGGTGAGCTCGGGCGCCGCCTTGATCAGCGCCTCGACGCTCAGTTGAGCCGCCTGATAGGCCAGGTCGCTCTGACCCTCGGGCGCCACGCCGGCGATCGTCCCTCCCATCCCGAGGATCACAACGATGTTTTGCATTTTTGCCCCATCTGTATAAAAATACAGCCACTGGATGCATCAACAGGCACCGCCGTGGAAGAAAGTCCGAAGCTCACTGCCCGCCAACAGCAGATCCTCGACCTGGTGCAAAGCACCATCGAACGCAGCGGCGCGCCCCCCACCCGCGCCGAAATCGCGGCCGAGTTGGGCTTTCGCTCGCCCAACGCGGCCGAAGAGCACCTGCAGGCGCTCGCCCGCAAAGGCGTCATCGAACTGGTCGGTGGCACCTCGCGCGGGATTCGTCTGCGTCCCGAGACTCTACGCGCGCTCAACGAGACGCGCGGCAAACAGTTTTCGCTGCCGCTGCCGAGCCTGGCGCAGCTGGCGCTGCCGCTGGTGGGACGCGTGGCCGCCGGCAGTCCGATCCTCGCGCAGGAGCACATCGACCAGACCTACCTGGTCGAAGCCAGCATGTTTCCGCGTCGCCCCGACTACCTGCTGAAGGTGCGCGGCATGAGCATGCGCGATGCCGGCATCCTCGATGGCGATCTGCTGGCGGTGCAAAAGACGCGCGAGGCCAAGAACGGTCAGATCGTGGTGGCGCGCCTGGGCGACGAGGTCACCGTCAAGCGCTTCCGGCGCACACGCAGCACGATCGAGCTGATCGCCGAGAACCCCGACTTCAAGACCATCGTCGTGCCGTTCGGCGATGTCGATTTCGAGCTCGAGGGCGTGGCCGTGGGGCTGGTGCGCAACCAGATGCTGATGTGAACCCGCCCGATCGCGCTGCGCCCGAGACGGCAGTGCACGACATGGTGTCGTCGATCAGCCCGGCCATGACCTTCGGCCCGCGCATCAAGCCGCGCAAGGCGGCACGCGCCGCCGAGTGCGACACCTTCGAGCAACTGCCCAACGTCGGGCCGGCGATGGCCGGCGACCTGCGCGCGATCGGGCTCGTACACCCGCGCGAGCTGGCGCACCGCGACCCGTTCGTGCTGTACCAGGCGCTGTGCGCGCACACCGGCAGGCGCCAGGACCCGTGCGTCCTCGACACCTTCATGGCCATCACCGATTTCATGCGCGGCGCAGCGCCCGCGCCGTGGTGGACCTACACCGCGCAGCGCAAGGTCCTGTACGGCAGCGTCTGACGTGCCGCGCGCACTGCCAGAATGCAGCCATGCTGCAAGTACTCGGCCGCCCCAACTCCATCAACGTGCGCAAGGTGCTGTGGCTGTGCGAGGAACTCGGCCTGCCGGTCGAGCACACGCCGTGGGGCGTGCCCGAGCTGCCGCTGAAATCGCCGCAGTACCTGGCGCTCAACCCCAACGCGCTGGTGCCAGTGATCCGCGATGGCGACTTCGTGCTGTGGGAGTCCAACACCATCTGCCGCTACCTGGCGGGGCAGCACGGCCGCACCGACCTGCTGCCCAACGAACCGCGCGCCCGTGCCCGCGTCGAGCAGTGGATGGACTGGATGGCCACCGAGCTCAACAGCGCGTGGCGCTACGCCTTCATGGCATTGGT
>Ga0268264_10003083_pt1 | contig 14428 bp, 8 predicted proteins | sample KBSSwiS32_FD_190357 | JGI IMG/M metagenome (GOLD analysis project Ga0268264, IMG submission 190357) | Switchgrass rhizosphere microbial communities from Kellogg Biological Station, Michigan, USA - KBS Switchgrass S3-2 (SPAdes) (version 2) | ecosystem: Host-associated > Plants > Roots >...
CGAGTGATCAGCATCCCGATTTTGTTGTTACATTTTTATTATATCGGTTATGAAGTGTTCGATCATTGGAAGTTGACATCAAAAATTTCTGACCGGGTGCTCATCCACATTAAGCGGACAAAACTGCTGGATGGAGAAAAATCAAAACTGATTTCGCTCGCATTTTTGTTGATTTCCGTGCTGGGATCACGCGGCAGAAAAAGCGAACACATTCGATGGCACACATGCGCTTTGCTTTTCTTAATTGGCCTTATAATTTATTTTTTGAGCGATTTCTTATTTCAAACTTCGATTGACAAGTCAGAAAACTTCGGATGGTTTGTAATCCTCAGTGTCGGAGGGTACTTGCTGGTTTTATCTGCCACATCACTTTTTTCACGAATCATAAAAAATTTTTCTCCCAACGATATTTTTAACCGCGCCAATGAAACCTTTCCGCAGGAAGAGCGCCTCATCGAAAACGAATTCTCCGTCAACCTGCCGTCGAAATTTCGAACACGAAACGGATACAAATATGGTTGGATCAATCTGATCAACCCAATGCGCGGTACACTCGTTTGCGGAAGCCCGGGCGCAGGTAAAACACATTTTGTCATCAAACCGTTGATTCGACAACATATCGAGAAGGGATATGCGATGTTTATTTATGATTTTAAGTATGACGATCTCACGTCCTATGCATATCGGTGTTTGCAGCAGTACAAATCAAACTATGCGGCCGAACCGCAATTCTGCGTCATCAACTTCGAGGATCTCTCACGATCACATCGCTGCAATCCGCTCGACCCGGATTATATGCTCGATATTTCTGACGCAGCAGAATCTGCACGAACAATATTACTCGGATTAAATCGCGACTGGATTCGGAAGCAGGGAGATTTTTGGGTAGAATCCTCCATCACGCTCCTTACATCCATCATTTGGTTTCTGAAAAAATATAACGGTGGAGAATTTTGCACATTGCCACACGCCATTGAAATGATGCAGCAGGATTATGACAAATTGTTTTCTGTGCTGAGATCGGAACCAGAAATTAGAAACCTCATCAATCCCTTTGTGAGCTTCTTTGAAAATGATGTGATGGAAACGCTCGAAGGACAAATGGGGGGAACGAGAATCGCCCTTTCAAAACTCTCGACTCCCTCTTTGTACTACGTTATGACAGGAAATGATTTTTCGCTTGACATTAATGACTTTGGCGAACCGAAAATATTTTGTGCAGGCAACAGTCCGCAAAAAATGCAGGTGTATGGAGCAGCGCTCGGTTTGTTTCTCAATCGTATGCTAAAAACAATCAATCGGCAAGGCAGACAAAAATGTGCCGTCGTTGTCGACGAGTTATCAACGATTCGCTTTTTAAATCTTGATACTCTTATTGCTACCGGTCGCTCAAACAAAATTGCCGTTACGCTTGCCATCCAGGATTTGAGCCAACTCACAAACGAATATGGTCGCGAACAGGCAAACGTGATTATTAACACAGTCGGAAATTTAATTTGCGGTCAGGTCACTGGCGAAACCGCAGAATCATTTGCAAAAAGGTTTGCAAAAATTAAACAAGACAATCAGAGTATATCTATCAACACAAATGATACATCAATCACCAAATCAAAACAACTTGGCGAATCGGTCCCTGCGTCGAGACTTAACACGCTTTCATCAGGTGAATTCGTTGGGGTTATTGCGGATGATCCAAAAGAAAAAATTCAACTAAAAGCAATTGACGCCGAAATCTTACACATAGAAAACAAGTCTCTTGAAATGAGTTGCGACAATCCAAATATTTGGGTAACCCGGGAAATTAAATTGGAAACAATCAATTGCAGATATGAATTGATAAAGAATCAGGTTTCTGATCTGCTAGTCGACAAATTAAAGGAGATGCTAAATTCTCCTGCTCTTGCCGGATTTTTTGTTAGAAAACAAGATCGCTAGCGAGTTTCTCGCTGTAGGAGCACGTTTAAATCGGAAATTTCAAAGCTGCGCGATCAGCTAGCAAGGAAATCGTAAGAGAAAACCCTTATACTAATTTGCATCGGGAATTAGTAACTTTCTGGTAAAAGTTCACACAATTTCCAATATACTTAGGTGCACCAAGATCAACCATTTCACTATTGTGATGGCATGGATTTAATGATATGATTTGAATTTGGTTGCAAAATGTCCTACCCTCAGTTACTCAATCTGCATTTTTTTGCTATTATGAAGTTCATAATTCTACTAATTTTTTTTGACTTCACCTTTGGTGTAATGGGTCAAAAAAAATTCGCATTGGTAATTGGAAATGCCAATTACAACGACCATAGCTTAAATCTTAAAAATCCGGTACTAGATGCAAATGTCATTAGTGACAGTTTAAAAGCTTGCAATTTTGCAGTTTCAAAACTTTTGAATGCATCGTTGAAACAGTTCAAACTGGAATTAGTCAAGTTTGCCCAAAAAATTGATTCCGAAAAATGCGTTGCATTATTTTACTACTCTGGTCACGGTGTTCAATCTCAAGGAACAAATTACCTAATACCTACGGACGCACAAATCGCGAGTGAGGCGGCTTTAATGGATGCCGCAATTTCATTAGAAGACATTTTCTCGGTTTTCAAAAATTCAAAGGCAATCGTAAATATTTTTGTCCTCGATGCTTGTCGATCAAATCCATTCGTCCGCGGTTTGCAAATTGGTTTAGCGCCAGCAAAGAATCCCGAGGAATCAATTATTTTATTTTCCGCAGCACCAGGTCAAGCAGCATATGAAAGCACAATCGATTCGGTGCGTGATTACTCAATCATCCTTAGCAAGTATCTAACCGATTCAACATTGACAATTGAACAAATTCATAAAAGTGCATCTCGGATCATTCGGAAAACGTTTCCGACCCAAATCCCATGGATCTCATCCAATCTTGATTTTGATTTATACTTATCGGGTATCAAAAGTGGGATACTAAATACGGAGAACCTACGACAATTTACCTCGAATCGGGCGATGAACTATTCTTATGAAAATAACACACCCCCCACCGGGAAACCCGATTCTAGTAACGCAGGCAAAATAAGAAAAAGAGATATATACGAAGTCAAAAATACTGCTCTTTTTATTGGAACAGATGAGTATACGAGTTCTGACTGGCCAAAATTGCATAATCCAATTTTTGATGTAGCCTCAGTTGCTTCTGACCTTAAGACCCATTTTGACTTTGATACAATAGTAATGCGTAATCCTAATCGAAATGAAATACAAATCGCATTAAGACAACTAACTAAAGAAAGTGAAAAAGACTCAATGGTTAACAGTAATATCTTAATATATATTTCCGGACATGGCGGATTTGATCCGAATTCCGAAGGCTATATAGTTCCAACCGATGCTAAAACATTAACGAATGACGAATTTCTCGACACCTACATAACTTATTCAAGTCTAAAAAAATCACTGGAACATTTTAAATGCCGCCATTTGTTGTTGGTCCTAGATGTTTGCAACGGCGGAAATTTTTCTGATCCAAAAAATCTATATCGAAGCAAAAAAAAGGAGTATCCTGAACTTGCTCCTCGGGAAGTGTATATCAGAAAAGCTAGGTTTAAATCTAAGTTATTTATTACTTCGGGCGGAAAAGAAAACGTCTTTGATGGGATTGAAAATAAACACTCGCCGTTCGCATATAAGTTTATTTCCGAAATAAGAAACGCTTACGTGGCAAATAAAGCATTGACATTTGCGAGATTATTTGTCGAGATGGAGGCACTTAATCCTCAGCCTACGCACGGGGATTTTGGTGATAGTGAGCCTGAAGGCGATTTCATTTTTTTGCCGAAAAAATAGATCGATCATACTAATTAAAATCAAAACCTAATGTTTATGTCAAAGCTACTTTCAATCTTGGCGTTTATTGCTTTTTTAAGCTCATGCGGTCCGACGAAAACTATTGATTGCCCACCAAAATTTACTATATATAAAAACGTTGAGAAAGCTTATCCAACTTATACTAAGGAGTTGGATCTGGGTATTAAGAATTCCCTCAATGCTATTGACAAAATTCAGGATACATTGTCTTTAAGTGTTAAAACCAAAGTTGTCAAGTTGCGACAAGATTTAGATAACATATCATCAAGAATTCAGATGCTCACCATATCTAACTTGCAAAGCTACTACGCCGGAATTTGTGACCCTAATCGGAGAAAAAGTTTTGATGAATTTCAGAATAAATTGGCTGAATTGACCTTGAAAGTTTCCCAAGTGGCAACTAACCTGGATACAACTAGATCAAATCAAACTGGTGAGCAAAAAATTGATGCCGCATCCATCAAAACACAAGAAGTTCTTGAAGATATCGGGAAGTCGGCGGAGAAATAAATGATACTAATTTTGGATGTATGAAGTTAGTAATTAAACTATTGACTCTAATTTCCATGCCGCTGTTGCTGGTGGTAGAAGATTCATGTTCGCAGACTGTTCTAAAGGAAGTCTACTACGCCAATGCAAATTTTACAAAAAGCTATTATGTAAAATTGAAGTTAGTTGCCAACATTTCGCCTCAATCTTATAAGGACGTTATTCAAGTTGTAGAAAAAGGTTCAAATGCACTAAAATACGAATTTGAAAATCTAGTTTTAGGCGATTTCAAATTAGCGACTAAGGTTAACCCAGGAGAAATTCAACTTGGTTTCGATACATTGGCAAATCTTGTAACAATGTTGCCGGAAAGTATTGTTTACTCTAAGGAATTCGATAAGCTAATTTTATTTTTTGGCGAATGGGGAATTAAAAAAATAGTTTTATTTAACTGTGTCACCAAACAAGTCGACGATTCATTGGTGTCTCCTTCAAGTCTTTCATCTGGTGGGTTTGGATCTAAGAGGTTTTTGCAAAGGAAATGGGATATCACTGAACGCTACATCGTCGTGACAAGCGAAGTAGGGCAACTTTCTCTTTATGACTATCGGCATAAATTAAACCTAGTCGGCAAGGTTGCAATAAACTTTAATGTAAGGAACGACCGAACAAATTGGCCAACTTTAAAACAAGCGCTCTCAATAAAATCTGCCGAAATATTCGTCGTTTCTGACACTCGTGAATCGAATACCTATATCGCAATGTTTGATAACAAGGATCGACAAATTCGAATCATCGATTCCGGGAGTATTTCTAATGTGGGCCTCTCTAATGATAAACTGGAGTTATATTATGTTCAGAATCTGGAATTAAGCACCGCAGCGCAGCAACTCGTGCAGTTTGATTGCGCTCAACAAAAGATTAAATCACGGACTCGATTCTATCAGCTTAAGCGAGTAATTGGAGACCTGCAGAAACTGGACAATGAAGAAATATTTTTGTTCTCCGCAGAAGGTGAATCCTTTGAGTTTTGTTTAAATGTATTCAATGCAAAAATAGGTAGAGTTGTGGATGTCATTCGAGTGAATGGCGATCAAGATATCTCTATCGTTAACGACACATTAAATTTGATTTATTTAAATATTCATAACCTTAAATCGAGAAATCAGCTGGCCTCCAACTTGAGTAATACGCGTTCTCAGGAATTTATTCAAAGAATCTCACTCAGGCGCTATAAAACAAATTCTGACAATTCCCTCAAATTCAACTTTTCCAACAAGGTTGATGGTAACCGCCTCTATACTTCTGACAGATTCTTTTATGTCAAAGGTAATGTCACGGATCGTTCTTGCCGAATTAGAAATATTTCATTGAACGGAAAAGAGATTACGCTTTATGCAGGTGACACAACGTACTTCAACGAATTGATTGACCTCCAAGAATTATCGAACAAAGAATTAAGTTTTCGAATTGAAGACGATTGGGGCAACGTGTATGAAAAAACTCTTACTTTAATTGCTGAAAAATTGGACATAAATAATATCCTGAAAGAATATAAAAATTATGCTTTGTTAATTGCTGAACAAAAATATGTAGACGGAAATGATCTAATATATCCAATTAAGAATGCTCAAAAGCTAAAAGAAATTCTCGTCAAGAATTATACATTTGATTCCAATCACGTTTTTTTACGAGAAAACCTTACACGTCATGATTTAATTGCCCTCATGGATTCACTGAGTCAAATACTTAAGGAAAATGATCAATTGCTCATTTATTATGCTGGACATGGATCTTATGATTCGCTGTCAAATCGAGGATTTTGGATTGCATCCGATGGTATAGCAAACAACAAATCAAATTGGTTTTCAAATAGTGACTTACGAGATTATATCTCAGGATTTCGGGCAAAACATGTTTTGTTAATAGCGGACGCATGTTTTGGGGGAAGCATTTTAGATTTGCAAACTCGAGACATGAAACAAGAATTGGTATTTCAAAGTCTTTTTACGAAAAAATCACGACAGGCTATTACAAGTGGATTTATTGAACCAGTGCCTGACAACAGCGTCTTTTCTAAATATCTTTTGAAATTTCTTGAGGAGAACAAGTCAAAGTATTATTCCGCAACAGATTTATTTTCCGAAGTGAGAATCCCTTCGGCCTCAAATAGTGGACAAACCCCTCATATAGGCATCATACATGAATGCGGTCATGAAGGCGGTGAATTCTTTTTTATAAAAAAATAATATCGACCTCAGATAGCCAGAACATTCTAAATTAACCTCTTTAAAAATCTTATGCGGAACATTTTACTTTTTTGCTTTTTAGTCTTTTATATCAATTTTTCGTTTTCGCAATGTCCGACCGATGAAATTGTAAATATGAGGAAAACCGCTATAATCTTCGGCGAAAGGCAGTACAAATTTGCTTCGCTCTTGCGCAACCCAGCAAACGATGCTCAAGACATGGCGGATTCTTTGCAGTCAATAGGATTTGAGGTGCATTTATACATCGATAAAGACTTTCGAGAAATGAAAGATTTAATCGACATCTGGTGTCAAGATTTGAATAATTTTCAAATCGCTCTATTCTACTATTCGGGTCATGCTTCAGAAGTCGGTGGCATTAATTACCTTTTTCCAATTGATGCCAATCCGATGAGTTTAGGTGATTTAAATTTTATGTGTTATCCAGTTAATTTGGTTTTGGATCGGATGGATGAGAGTCGACGAAAAGTTTCAATCATGATACTTGATGCCTGTAGAGACAATCCTTTTATTAAAAAGTGGACACGAGGAGCTGACCATATAGGAATAAATTCAATGCCCGCGGACGGAGTATTTATTGCATATGCCGCCCAACCTGGTCATGTCGCGTTGGACGGCAATGGAAGAAATGGTGCTTACACCGAGTCCCTATTAAGCTACATAACGAAACAGAATATGTCTCTCACAGACATTTTTACCAAAGTAAATTATGAAGTCCGAAAGAAAAGTCGAGAATCACAAATTCCATTTTATACTAATTCTTTGCCAATAAATTTCTGCCTAAGTGTTGAAACAAAAGACCTGAATATTTCGAAATCACCGTCAAGTCTAAATCAACCATTGTCTAGTATTTCGATGAGTGAAAGCCGTGGCATTATTGCTATGACTCACGCAAAAGATAGCACCCTCTATCTTAAAAACGTCACCTCCTTGGGTAACGTGGTCGCAAAAAAAACTCCAATGAGTTTAGACAAGCTAAAAATTTCTGACGAAGAAAATTTCTTCTGTATCTCGAAAGCTTCAAAATGTTTCGCCTTATTTGCATTACAAACAGCAGAATTGAAATGGAAGCTGGACTTAGCTGGGGCACCGGAGTCATTTCAAATATCAAATGATCAAAAGAGGGCATTTATCGCGTGTACTAATTCCGCTGACTCAGGACTTATTTATGTAGTGGATCTTATTAAAAAACAAATTTCAAAAACTATCTACGGTTTGAGGGGAATATCACAGATCGCCCTTTCAAAGGACAATAAATTCCTTTACGCAATTACTAACACAAACCGTAAAGATCATCCACTATTTGCGATCGACGTTAAAAAAGAAAAGATCGAATATATTATAGAAGGCGTTGCGGAGGGCAATTCAATCGCAATCTCACCAGATAATTTGTTCTTAATTATTCCATTTGACAGCGCCGCCAACTTTAGCCAAACTAATTTGATTGACTTAAGCAAAGGAAAGCTAATAAAAAAAATTAAGTTAAAGTCAAACGGCTTTGCGTTTACTTTTGACGGGAAATTTTTACTGTCGTATAACGACTCCAAATTATCCTTTATCAGAACGAATTCCTATGACATACTAAACTCCATTGAAATTTCCGCGCCGGCGGAAGGGCTAGTGATGTTTGGAAGCGAAAAAGGAATTCTTTGGTTGCCAGGGGAAAGAAGAACTTATTTGTTTTATGTGAAAGACGAGGTAAGTGTGGTCGACAAAAACGATGCAGACTATAAACTAAAAATTTTTAATCAAAGAATGGAAAATTCTGGTGTGGAAGAAAAACGAAAAAAATACGAACCATTATTTAACGAAATTGGAGATTCACTTCGAAGTTACACGTCTCAGGCAATAGCTGAACTTAAGGGGAGCTTTTTAAATCAAACCGGTTCACCGAGTTGCAATTTTAACGATTTAAAATTTGAAATGAGGGCTGGAATCTGGTCAGGCATTGATTTGACGAAGCAAATCTGGCCAATCGTTAATGGCCGAGTAGATGGTGATAAAATCATAATTAGTTTTAGGCATGAAGGGACAGGTCAAGAAGAAGAATTTCCAAGTTTCATTCTGCACCTTGATTGGAAGGCATTTCATAAGTTTGTGCGAGGCTATTACTTCGCAAGATTGGATGATCTCACACCAAAATAAACGACTCGTCGCGCCGGTTAATTGGTCTCGCTGGCAATTGATCCTGCTGAGAATGGACCATCATTTTTCAACTTGCATCGTTGGTTTATCCTTCCCTGATAAACTTTCGGAAGTTCCGGACGCTAACCCGATCTTGTATTACGCTTTGTGTTACACTTCGCTTGCAACATTTTGAATTCCAACGCAAGTTCGAATCCTCGTGGGACAACGGGGCAAACACAAAAACCCGCTTGGAATTTAATTTCAGCGGGTTTTGTATTTTGGAGAATTGATATAATAATTCGTTTTTCCTTTTTGTTTTACACTATGTGTTACGGTTTGTGTTACGATTTGGCGACTTGAGATCTTAATGAAACGGTACGAGCCATGCTTCCCGACATTTTTATTAATTCCCAAACAAAGTTACACCAGGATTTATGATAATATTAAAGTTAACCCCTCCAGAATTTGAAGGGGTTAATAAATACTTCACGGCTTGCTCGGCTGGTTAGTGCACGAATTTTATTACTACTTTCGGGTCCAACACCAACAACGTGCTTTAAAATGTGAGAAATAATTTTTAAAGTGTAATCATACGAAATTGGTAAGTTGATTTCTATTCGAAACAAGATGAAAACACGGTTCATCGAAAAGATTTGTGACAGTAATTTGTGCGATGAACAAAACCAGGTATTATGCTCAATTTTTTACTGCTACGATACAAGAATGGCGACATCTATTGAAACCGGATAAATACAAAAGTATACTTATAGAAATTTTTTTGTTTTTAGTTCGAGAACAACGATTATCGATAAACGCATTTGTAATTATCAGTAATCATCTTCACACAATTTGGCAGGCACAGGAGGGCCACGAGCCAGATGAGGTACAAATAGATTTTCTTAAATGCACATTATTAATGATCTGTAAGATTTTATCATAATGAATGAACGATTCTGGGTTCCTAGGTCATTATAGAGGTTAACAAAAAAATGTTGTTCGTGTGGTGTCCGCTCGGCAAGATGCTTCAAATTAAAACACAAACAACGGCGTGGAGAAGTACACCGACCATCGCAGAGATGACAATTCTTACTTCGAGTGTTTCAGCTATCTCTGTACCCTTTTTGAAATTTGGACGAATTCATGTGCTCGCTTTAATTTTTTCGGAGATTTCGAATTTTTACCGGGTCGATACGTATTATTTTTATCGAGGAATCCTTAAAAAGTATTAAGGTAGAATTTCCAAAAGCGAATGCCAAACTTCCTCTCGAATGGTTAATTTTTAACGAAATCTTAATCCTTCATCGTAATATACCAACTGGTGATAGTGAGATTTAAGAATGATTTGGTCAGCAATTTGCCAACAATTTCTAAGGCGTGTATTTTTACCAATAATTTCTGTCTTTTAATCCTTGATCAAACTTTGCCAATCCAATGCTGTCTTGCAATTCAAAAAACATTGGGGCGGGCTTGGTTGGGTCAGGTAGAATGTAAATTCTTCGTATAGTATCTGGAAAATTTTTCTCTTCGTCGGAGTAACAAATTCTGATATAGAGATATACTTGTCTTGGTTTCATTTTATCAAACAAATATTCACAGCCAAAACCCATGCCGTCGTTTTTTACTATCGGGTCAGGGTTCTTCCCGGTCAATGGAAGACTAAAATCTACCGTGTCATTTGTTACTCGAATTTCGTGGAGTTGGATTTTGATATTAGCGGCAGTCCGATCCCCATAGTTTTTCGCCGATCCTCCAACTCTATACAAAGTATCATTCAACTTGCCAATGAACATTGGAATTTGGTTTATACGAAGCAAAGGACGAGTTTCTTTCAATTTTTCTATTTTTTCTTTCTCAGTTTGAAAATAACCCAAGACGCCGAGTGCAATTGTAACTGGCACGAGAATCCATCCGAACCATGACAATTTCTTATTCTCAAAGTAGTCCTTAAGGATACCGAAAATTGTCGAGACAAGACCTAGTATCAAAATTGAAATACTCATAAAATAAAGTTTTGGTAGGAGAGAACCATAAAAAAGTTTTATTCTCCCATCCGTTGAAATTTATTAACAAATGTGCAAATTAAAAATCGTTTAGCACGCTTTTTCCCCTCAACCGCCATTTACTTACATGAGCACATTCCTTATCCTATTTGCAGAGTTAGGTCTGGGTTCTTAAGGTTCAGCTCTCTTTTTTGAGCTAAAATATTTTCTTACGAGCCATATTTGCAAAATAATGACAACGATTGGAAGGATTAAGTATGTCAACGACATTCCTGGGGGCATTCTATCCCAACAAAATTTAAACAACCAGATCAACGCCGCTGTTGGTGTAACTAGCAAGACTCTCTTAATGAATACTGAAATTTTATCGATTTTTATCGCCAATGTCAAAAGGGCTAAGGCACACAACTCTATAAGTATCCATTGAATTATGAATTCAAAATAATTTTCGTAAGACCACAAGAATTTACCTGCAACTATTGTTTTGTTGACGTCCTGAAACAAATCTTGATAGTACGAAAACCGGATATTCTCTTTAATCAGCATTTCTCTCAAAATGGAATCGTCACGCCTCATCAAATACATCGGATAATTGTTTGTGTGATTCAAACTATCTTCGATATACTTTAGCCTAATAGATTGGGCAATTCGAAAGGCGTTTGGATAATTCACGGCCATTCGGAAATATTCTGAAGATATATAGAAGGTTTTAACCTTAAAGTCATACCATTCTTTGAACCATCCGGGAATCATTTGCATTAATCGTAAGTACGTTCTCTCTTCGGTGTAAACCCCTAGTCCATTCACGACGTATTCAAACGAACCTCCGTCAACTCCACTCAACCACAAACGTGACAAGAAAACCGCGCTGTTATCGCGAAGCTTGAACGCTCGCACCGCCTTAAGTGATAAATTTTCTATAACCACATTTTTTGCAGTTATTAAATACATCGCTTTTGTTGTATCAAAGATCTTATAAGCCTGCTCGGGCGGGATCATTTGTGTGTTTCCTAAAAATTCTCCACCATACAATAAAAGCAGTTGGACTGGATAGTCGGTTGCAAACACTGTTGCGTTTTTATCTACTCCGTTGTCCAATTCCCAATACATTCCTTCAGAATTCGATATGTAAATTTTTAATTGGCAGCAAGAGTCGCTTAACAAAGGAAGCGAATCAAGAAATTGTCGTGAAATATAAGGCTTGACACTATCCTGCAAATAAGTTAGACATGCGTTTGCAACTCGGAGTACTGTGTCAATTGTCAAACTATAGTTTTCATCGAAACGTTTTGAACTTTTATCATATTTAATTTGATTTATCCTTCCATGACCGCAAGCCCCAAAAAAAAACTGCAAGACGATTACTATGACCGACAGAAAAGAAAATTCTAACTTTTGTTTCAATTTAAATTTAATCGTCATAATTCGCCTTAAAATTACAACTCAATCTTATACCGCTTCCTTCTATTTCTTGTAATTTCTCCCATATTACACCCGGGAAAAAGGCGGTATTTTTGAATAGCTCGATAACAGAAACCAAGGTTTGACCTTCATACATTCGAAACGCGATAATGATTACGCGATTTCTTTCCAACACCAGGTTTATCAACACAATCTCAATTTGACGTTGTCCCAAGAATTTCGGGTTCATTGAACATCAAACTACATTTCGATTCTTCTATTGTTAAGCACTGTAAAATATTTTCAATTTATATTACGCTTTGTGTAACACTTGGCTCACAACATTTTGAGACAGAACGCAGGTTCGAATCCTCTGACAACAAAGACTATTTTATTCGTCTTTAAAATAATTTACAATGTCTTATAGAATGTTTTAATTGCAAGAATTTGAAGAATTTTCCTCCCAGATTTACGCTTTGTATTACACTTTGTGTTACACATTTAGCGACTGGTCAACATCGTTGTCGGAAATCTCTTGTTGGATGAAAAATACTCACCCGTTTGTGTTTCAAATAAACCAAATGAAAAAGCTATCCACCAATCCCGTGGGTGGAGTGATACTTTTTACCGGGCAATTCCGTTCGCTCTTCTTTTGTTTTTCCCAATAATACAGTCAACCTATTCTCTGGTTACCCTCTTTCAATTCCGTGGGCAGTAGCGACAACGATTGCGGTTTGCGAATTCAAAGAACTATCCGAAGCCGGACGATTTTCTCCATTTTTCTTTTCACTTTCTTTTATCGCTGAATTTCGTTTGGCGACGACTGCGTGATTGTCCAGGCAGAACTGATACTGGCCGAAGTATACCAGAACCTCCCACCATACAAAAAGTACTGATTGTTCTTAGGATATTGGACGATGAGAAACGGAGTATTGATGACTTTCTTCATTTTTATTTTTTCATCCTGTTGCAGCTTGGGCTCTCCGTCTATTGTTACCAAAATTGATGGCGTTGTTGCGTAAATAATTTTCGGTGGATCATTTTTGAAATTTGCCGCGGCTTGCTTTTGTTCCTCTTCAACAGAAGCGGAAATCTCATCCAGTGTACGTTGCAATTTCCATTTCGGGGCTTCAGTTCTAATAAGGATTTCAACTGATTTATTTTTACAGAATCATTGATTCCCGACAACTTCACGTGGGTCCTTGTAATACTGAAGTGTTCATGAAACGGGCGAAATAATATAGCAAAGGATATAATCAACAACCACTATACAAGAACACATTTCATGGGGCGTGATCTAATTGTTTTTTGTTCACTGGCATTTCTACCACTTCTCATTTTAACACAGTCTGGCAAAAAATTACTTGGAATAGCCGTGCCATACTCCCTACGTATACTCTTATCTGTGAGTAGAGGCAAGTAATGTTTATTCGGTAAATATTTCCCAAGGGAAAGTGCTTTTGTACAACGTGGGGAGAATTTTTCTAATAAGATGCGGGCTAGACATGGATGCGAATTCCGAAGATAGCAATTAGTAACTGAACCTCATTTACGGCGGGATCAAGAATAGCCAGAATTAGCTAACCTAGGTTGGAGAAGAAACAAGGATAACAACGATTTTTTAAATCCGTCGTTATCCTTTTGAATTTTTGAGTATAAAAATTATTTTGAACTCAGTGTGGGTTGATAGAAAACTAATTCTGCCCAACGCTTATCAATCGCATCCGCATAATCTTTTAAGAATACATCAAAAGATCCTTCACCATTGGCACTATTGTATCGATCCTTAAGTGGTTTACGAAAATCATTGGCCAATTCTTTCAGACCCTGTTTCAATCTTGTGACATATATGAACGAAGGATCGCCGGAACCGACGGACCGGTAAACGGCTACCGATTCGTTACCCGCCTTCCAGATATTTTTCATTTTTTTCAACATATCATTCGTACTGCTAATCTTCCCAGGTTTTGTAATCATATGTGTGATCAGAATCTTGTCTGCATAATCAGTGAGCTCCACAGTACTCAGATCGGCATCAAATTCAAAAAAAGCCTCCGAGCCTTGTCCTTCTGTTAGGGGAGAAACACTGTTTGACCAATCCGCCGTATGTTCAGCACCGAGATCAGCACGTCCGTCTAATTTTTCCCAGGTATTAGGACCTTCGGTGATCATGTATCCTCCTGCATCAGGCCCTGATTGAATGGCCCATACGCGCCATTTCCAATCGCCTGTGTGATATTTTTGCGCATGATTGGCAAGCGCTTTTTCAAATTCAGTAATCTTTTCAGGTTTTGCAAAAAC
>Ga0268264_10003084_pt1 | contig 14421 bp, 5 predicted proteins | sample KBSSwiS32_FD_190357 | JGI IMG/M metagenome (GOLD analysis project Ga0268264, IMG submission 190357) | Switchgrass rhizosphere microbial communities from Kellogg Biological Station, Michigan, USA - KBS Switchgrass S3-2 (SPAdes) (version 2) | ecosystem: Host-associated > Plants > Roots >...
GTTTTCCGGATTGATCACCGGCTGCGGCACCAGGCCGAACGGCAGCGAGGCATAAGTACCGCCGAGCGTGGCGAAGTCGTTGGTCGAGAAATACGTGCCGGCCGGATCGGGCTTGGTCTCCGAAAACTCGAGCAGATACGTGCCTTCGACTGACAGGTTCTGGGTGATGTTGAACGAACCCCAGATTTGGTTGACCGGCAGATAAGCTTCCTTGAGCTCCGCGCCGGCCACGTGCAGTTGCGACACGTCGTACGGATTGAGCGCGTTGATGCCGCCCTGGATGAACGTGCTCTCGCCCCAGTTCAGCACCTGCTTGCCGAAGCGCACCGTACCGTGGTGATCGCCCAGATCGAAGTTGTCGTAGACGAACGAATCCAGAATGCGCAAGCGCTTGCCGACCTGATCCCGCGCCAGCTGCGTCAGCTTGTCGTTGTTGGCGTTCTCAAAGTCGTAGAAATAGCTGGCGCGCAGAAAGCCGCCGAAGTTCGAGCCGTAGTCGATATGAAACTCGGTCGTGCCTTTGACGGCGTTGGAAAACAGATCGCCCGAATCGTAGTTCAGGTTGCCGTCGTCGTGATTGGCCGAGAACCCGCCCCTGGCCGCGCGCTGGGCTGCATTCGGCGCCAGTCCGATCAGCGGATTGAAATGCGCCTTCGCGATGCCTGAGTCGCTCGGGTCGGAAACACGTTCCGACACGCCGTACGACAGCGTGGTATTGACCGTGCCGTGCCAGCCATCCGGATCGCCGAACTCCAGCGCGTGGGCCGATTGCGCGGCAAAGGCGGCAAGCGCCACCGTGATCGCGGCGGCAAGCAGGTGAGTGCGCGCAGTGTGATTTTTGTTTTGCGTGATCATGATTTGTCCCCGATTACTGCGTGCGGATGACGGAAGGATCGGCGATCTGTACGACATGACCGCCGCTGATGAACATGCTGGCCATCTCGGTCTGCATTTCCACCGTGACCGGGCGCGAGCTGGTCGGGTCGAGCAGCGAACCATGCACGCCCTGCGTGAAGCGAACGACGCCGCGGATCGAAGCTGCCTGCGTGGTCTGCGTAATCGTGTTCAATCCCAGCGCGGCGATCAGCGGATCGGTTCCGGATAGCGGCGCTCCCGGTACATTATTCGGTATCACCTGGTCCGACGGATGCGTGTCGTCGCCAACCACTTCCTGCGCAAGAATGCTCTTGGATGCGGTGGCGAAGGCGAAATTGATCGAATCGCCCGAATCGACGACGGTCTGGGCCGCGACCATGAACGCGTCGTAGTCGGGCGTGCCCTGCTGCAGGCCCGCTCCGGCCAGGCCGGCGTGGATCACCGGACCGAAAGCCGGCGAAGCGTCGAGCAGACGCACGACACCACCGCCCGGAACATTGAGCACGCCGACGTTGACGTGCGGATTGATCGCCATGAATTGCGTGCCGATGATCGAACCGAGCGATTGGCCAAGGAAGTAGATGCGCGAACCGTCGAAATCGCCGGTCGGGTTGCCGCTATAGCTCATGGTCGGAATTGCGCGCGTCAACTCCATCAGATCGGAGCTGGCCTGGCGCAGGTTGTCGCGCGAGGTGAGCAGCGAGGCCAGGTTGATGAAATAGCTGCCGGAGGTGTCGATCTTGCCGTCCGGACCGGCCGCGCCGGTGTCGTTGTTGGCGAAGTCCAGATCGAATGTGCGCTCGCCGGTTACGAGCCCCGCGGCCGGTGATCCGGCCAGCAACTGGTTGCGATAGAACGGGTTGTTCGGTTCGGTGACGCCGTGCAGCGGCGCGTCAATGGCAACCACGGCAAAGCCGGACAGTGCCAGCGTGGCTGCCACGGCGAACATGTCGGTGCGCTTGCGCGTGATGCCGTGCTGGAAGATCACGACTGGCCAGCCGGCAGCGGGCTTGGTATGGCCGGTGTTGGCATTCGGCACGGTTATCAATACCGGAATGACCTGTGTCGACGCGGCAACCGGGAACGGATTGAGGAACGTCACGTTCGTCGAAGTCGGGTCAAGCCCGACTTGGTCGAACGGCGGCACGTAGGCACCCGGCGCGGCTTGCCAGAAGCTCGTCAGCGCTGCCGTGGGGTTCTGCTGCGACGGTGTGCCCAGGTAATACGGCACGGCGAGCGTGCCAACCAGGATGTCGGCCGCCGGCGGCAGGGCCAGCGCGCTCAGATCAAGGCCGGTCGGTACCACGTGTGCGGTCGGCGCCGGAACTTGCTCGACACGACTCTGCACGGCCTGCATTACCGGGGTGATGCTCTGTGTCGTAGCCACCCACGACAGCACGACGCGCGCGTCGGTCGCGCCGCCGTCGAACTGATCGAGAGCGTATTCCTGCGAATTCACCAGTTGGCGCAACGGTTCGAGGGCGCAGGCAGTGCTATCGGGCAGCAGCGGATCGGTCGAATGCCCGTCCGCGGTACACAACGCGTTGTGGCGTTTGGCCAGGAAATACGTGGTATCGGCCGTCACGTCGTTGCCGGCACCGTCCGTGATGCTGGGGGCCTGGCCAGGATTCAGGTGCCCGCCGTTGCCGAGTAGAACCACCATGTACGAGGTGAGCTGCTGCAGCGGCGCAGTCGGTACGATCGCCAGCGTGCGGCCCGTGGTATCGGACGGTGCCAGCACTGCGACAAATTCCTGCGGCGCGCTCAGTTCGCGCGTAATGCCGGTGACGCCGCCACCCGGGCCGGTCAACGTGACTTCGAACACGCGTACGGTCTGGCCGGGCACGATCGTCGTCGCCTTCGGCGGCGTGCTGAACGTGGTGCTCCATGGCGCGGTGGTGCTGAAGCCGTCGAGCGCGTTCATCGCTACGCGCGGATCGCCGTAATTGGCCGGGTTGGCCACCGGGATGTTCAACGTCAGGTCCGTCGTGCCCGACAGCAGCAGGTTGGTCGGGAACGGCACCACGGCATGGGCCGGGTCGAACCGGGCCGTAATCACGCCGGTGGTCGGGTTGCCGTCGCCATTGGTGGCGGGAGGCGCGGAAACCGCGCGCGAACTGTTGCTACCGCCGCCGCATGCTGCAAGCAGCAGAGACGACGACAGCGCCAGGAACAAACTCAGTCGGGCCTGCATAGGGAATTCCTGATAGTGATATGGGAGCGCAACGACGCCCGTATCATAGGCAGTTCAAACGAGCGTTGGCAACGGCAATTTAACGCCAACGGCGCAATTCATTCTGCTGCACTGCAGCAGGTCGGGCCGCGCGTATTGTGGAAATGTATACTCATGCCGAGCCCGGCAGCACATCCTGCGCCAGGAACGCACCGGGCGCGTAGCCGAAGTCGCGCGCCGCATCGGTGTTGTCGGCAACCAGGGGTTCGCGCAGGCGCGCCAGCGCGGCCGCGCCAAGGCCGCCCGACAGCCGCAGAGCAAATAGCGGCACCGGAACCGGCAACACGGGGCCGGGCACCGTGCTGCGGATTCGCCAGAGCATGCTGTTGAAACTCAGGCGCTCGCCGCCGCCAAGTGCATACACCTTGCCGTACGCGGCCGATTGTTCGAGCGCGGCGGCGCAGGCTTTGGCCAGATCCGCCGCGTGTACCGGCTGGCGCAGGCCGGTTGCGCCGATCGGAATCGGCAATATGTGCCAGCGCCGCGCGAAGCGCGCGATCGGGGCGAGGCTGCGGTCGGTTCCCGTCCCATAGATCAAGGTTGGCCGGAAGATCGTGCAATCGATATGCCGCTGCGCGCCGAGCTCAAGCATGCGAACCTCGCTCGCGCGCAGCCGCTCGGCCAAGGCGCGCTCGCCGGCGTCGGGCGAGGCGCGTTTGCTTTCGGCGCTCATCGAACTGAGCGCGATTACGCGCCGTGGAGCTGCGGTCTGGCGCTCCAGCCAGCCCGAAAAAGCATCCAGCGGACCCAGGCTCAAGACGATGTCGGCGACAGGCCAAGCCAACCGGGCGTCATTCAGATCACCTGTCATCCAGCCGACGCGCGGAACCCGGCTGACCGCAGTGACCTTATAATAGGCCCCCAGTTGCGGCAGCAAAAAACCGCCGACCGCTCCGCTGGCACCGAATATGAGCACGCTGGACATGGGTTTCGCACTGTCCGGCGCAGATGCGGTTTTAGTCAAGCGCTACTTGCGGCTTTTTCAGCGTTCCCATATACTTGTAAGTCTTTCGTTTCATTTCACGCCGCACGCGGCAACAGGATTTCCCATGAAAACGATCAGCGCGAAAGCTGAGACGGTTAAGCGCGACTGGTATCTCGTCGACGCCAGCAACAAGACGCTCGGACGTCTGGCGACGGAACTTGCGCGCCGTCTGCGCGGCAAGCACAAGACCGTCTACACCCCGCATTGCGACACCGGCGACTACCTCGTCGTAGTCAATGCCGAGAAAGTCGCGGTCACCGGCAACAAGATGGACGACAAGATCTATCACCACGTGACCGGCTACATCGGCAACATCAAGTCGATCGCGCTGAAAGATCTGCTCGCCCAGCATCCGGAGCGCGTGATCGAGATCGCGGTCAAGGGCATGCTGCCGAAGAACCCGCTCGGCCGTGCGATGTACAGCAAGCTCAAGGTCTACAAGGGCCCGAATCACCCGCACACCGCACAGCAGCCGCAGGTATTGGACATTTAATCATGGCAACCACTCAACAGAATTACGGTACCGGCCGCCGCAAGTCCTCCGCCGCGCGTGTGTTCCTGCGTCCGGGCAAGGGCAGCATCATGGTCAACGGCAAGACGCTGGACCAGTTTTTCGGCCGCGAGACCGCGCGCATGGTCGTGCGCCAGCCGCTGGAGCTCACGAAGCTCGGCGACAAGTTCGACATCCTCGTCACCGTTGAAGGCGGCGGCATCACCGGCCAAGCCGGCGCGATCCGTCTCGGCCTTGCCCGTGCCTTGGTCGAATACGACGAAACTCTGAAGTCGCCGCTGCGCAAAGCCGGGTTCATGACCCGCGACGCGCGCGAAGTGGAGCGCAAGAAGGTCGGTCTGCACAAAGCCCGCCGCGCGACACAGTTCTCCAAGCGCTAATCGCGATTCGCGTTGCGATCTACGGATCGCAACGCACGTGTTGCTACGGATCGTTGCAAAAGTCAGAGTTGCGATCCGACCGCACTGGGAGATCGTCTAATGGTAGGACTGCAGACTCTGACTCTGCCTATCTAGGTTCGAATCCTAGTCTCCCAGCCACCTAAGCCCTTGATTTTCAAGGGCTTTTTTATTTTTTGGCTCTTGCGAGCGGATTCCCAAGATATCTCAGGACGTCTTCGTAACAGAAAATAATCCAGCAGAAAACCTTGGTTGTTGTACTTCTACGTCCCACACGAAGCCACAACAGCTCACGCAAAATGTGGGGTAATTTCTGGGGTAAACGCAGCGGGCTGTTTTCTTCAGACACGGCATCGCGATCTGAAAGTGAAGCGACCAGAAATGGAGACGATAAATGAACAATTCCGTATGCATGCTGCGCATGCCGGACGTCCTTAAAAAGACAGCGCTGAGCCGCAGTCAAATCTACCGTCTGATCAAACAGGACGAATTCCCAAGACAGGTGCGACTGGGCGAGCGCGCGGCCGGCTGGGTCGAAGAAGAAGTCGATGGTTGGCTACGCGAGCGCATTGAACGGTCGCGGACGCATGCGGCAAGCCGTTCGCTGACTCCTCGTGTGAAGAAGCTTGTCACCCTGCGCATATTTCGAACTGGCGGTTATCGACCCAAAGCCGCCGTTGGTGTAGGCAGCTTTTGGGGACGCGACAGCGACTAGCAAGCTCGATCAGCTCTCAGGCATTCCGCACCACTGGAAAACGCCGATTGCAGAGCAATCCCGCAGATCCAGCGAGACGGCCATGCCGATCGGGAAGATCTCGGCGAGTCATTCGCAACGCGCATAGCATCGAACTAATGGTCTTCGCGCCGGCTCCGCTCGCGAGTTATCTATCCTGACATGCCTTGTCGGGTTGTTCTTTCGGGCGTATGGTGAGTTGAGCAGAAGCGGGGTTCACCTGGGGGCAGCATGCAGACTCGCACGATCGACGGCGCACGTGCGCCGCAGGGCTCGTCCATTCTCTCGAATTCCGTCGTCGTTTCCGGCGAGCATAGATCGCGCTGGCTATCGCTGAACGCAGTCATTTGGTCCCTCATGGTTCCCTTGGCGATCGGCTCGGTGAGCGCAGGGTCACCCGCCTCGGGTGTCAGCGAGAGCCGGCCTATCAGCGTGCGCGCCGCCGGTCGCGGTTGGCCGAACATCAATCTGCGCGATGGCTACCGCAGGGGAGTCGAATATCGCGGGAATCTCGCCTACGTCGCAGCGTTGAAGCTTGGTGTCGCGCGGCCACTGGCGCTCGCCGCGGCCGATTTCGATCACAACGGAACTCCTGACGTCGTCGCCGGCTATGCTGTCGGCAATACTGGCGTCCTCTCCGTGCAACGCGGAAATCCCGACGCGTTCGCCCCGATCGATGAGTCGGTCTTCGTGCGTCTCCAACAAGGATACGAGCCCGAATCATTGCTGCCGGCGGCAGATCTTTACCCGGTTCCCGAGGCGCCGGATTTTCTCCTCACCGGCAGCTTCACCAAGAGCTCGAGCAAGGACATTCTGCTCGCAGCGAAAGGCGGTGGACTGTATTTGCTGAAGGGCGACGGCAACGGAAAATTCGGCGCGCCGCAGCAAGTCCCGCTGCCGGGCACGGTGACAGCATTGGCCGCGGGAGAATTCGGTGCGGCGGACGGATCCACTGACATCGCCGTCGGCATCAGCACGCCGCACGGCGACGCATTGCTGATTTTCGGCGATGCCGCTCAGGGTTTCGTCGAGCCGGCAGTTGCATTGCCGCTTGCCGCGCCTGCGAAGGCGATCGAGTTTGGCAGCCTCGATGACGATCCGTTCACAGATGTTGCGGTCGCCACTGGTAACGAGGTACTCGTCGTGCACGGGTGGGGGCGCGCGGAACACGTCGATCTCGCCTCGCGTATCGAGCGCATCGAAGTCGCTGCAGACCTGCGCGGCTTGGCAATCGGCGAATTTGTGTGGGACCGCGCCGGGCGCAGCGAAATCGCCGCGCTGGCGGCGGACGGCAACGTTCACGTTCTGCGCGGCGCTGGCATCGATACGCGTCCATTCTCGAAGGCTGAACTTGCCGCTCGGACGCGAGCATCGATCGCGTCCGCTGCGCGAACCGCCACAGACGTGGAGTCCGTACCGAGTTGGAGGCCAAAGGCGGGACATGCTGGCTGGCTCGAAACGCCCCAAATCAGCGCCAGCAGTTTTGTGGGCACCAGTTCGGTTGCGGGCAAGCCGCTGCTGCGGGCCAATATTTCGTATCGCGAAAGCGACGATCTTCTGCTCATTGGCGAGAGTCAACCGAAACTCGAGTTCGTGCACGAAGTCGCAAGGATCTCGGCGGCCGACAAGGCGCGTGTGTTGGATCGGACGACATTGGATCTGGAGAGCGCGCCGGTAGCGGTATTGTCTTTGCCGAAAAAGCTAAACGGCACACGCGATTTTGTCGTGCTCGATTCCAGCAATGTCGCGTTCACGATTATCCCGCAAGCGCCAAATACGACGATCACGGTCGATCGCTTCGACGATCCGGCCGGCGCGGCGCTGACCGCGGCCTCCGCATGCACCGGCGCGGCCAGCGATTGCAGCCTGCGCGGCGCGATTCAATACGCGAACGCCACGACGAACACGACCATCAACCTGCCGGCCGGCACCTACGTGTTGTCCATCAACGGCACGAACAAGGACGGCTGCGCATACTCCAACGGCCTGTCGAGCAACGCCGACGGAGACCTTGGGCTCAACACGGCGATGACGCTGGTCGGCACGGGCGCGCCGAGCACGATCATCCGCCAAACCGGCACCGGACTCGCGAACGACGGCGATCGCGTGATGTGCTTGGCCGAAACGTTTCCGGTCGGTCTCGTGATCGGCATGTCCGGTTTGACGATCGTCGGTGGGCGCGACGGCGCCCAGGGCGGCTCGGTCCAGGTGTTCGGCGGCGGCGCGATCATCGGCGGCGAACTCAGCAACTCGCTGACGCTGACCAACATGGTCTTCGCCAACAACTGGACGACCGGCGCCGGCCTCGGCGGCGCAGGCGTGCAGATCACCGGCGGCGATCTGAACATCACGAACTCGACGTTCGGCGGGAGCAGCGCGCCCGGTCTCTATACCGATCGATCGTCGACGAACACCGCCAATTCTTCCGGGACCAGCGGCGGTGGCGTCTCGTTCACGCCGTCCTCGCCAATGCACGCGGGCGGAACGGGCAATCTGACCGTGACCGGTACGACATTCAGCCGCAACACGTCGCAGGGTGCGGGCGGCGCCGGCGCCGACGTCTACATCCTCGCGTTTGCGTCGCCCGGCGGCATCGGCACGGGCACGGCGAATTTCGGCGGCAACACGCTGTTCCAGAACAATCAGGCGCTCTCGACCGGGAGTGGCGCCGGACTTCTCAACGAATCCATTCCCACGATCGTCGCGAACACGACATTCACAAACAACGCCGCCAACAACCGCGGCGGAGCGGTCTACGTCGCCGGCAGTAACCTGCTGTTCGACAGCACGACCGGCGCGATCACGATGACCGGCAACACCGCGCCGAGCGGCGGCACCTCGGTTTCGACGGCGTCGGCAGTTGCCGTCTCCGGCACCAATACGACACTGGGCGGCAGCATCGAGATCTCGTCGGGCGGCAGCTGGACCAACAACACGGGCAGCGCCCTCGCGCCGACCGACGTGGTCGTCACCGGCGGCACGTTCACGATGAACAACAGCACGATGAATGTCGCGGGCAACCTGACGGTCCAGCCGGCCGCGATCCAGGGTGCGACGTTCAACGGCAACACCGGCACGGTCAACATCGCCGGCAATTTCACCTACTCGCCCGGCGGCTCGGGCCCGGTCACCTCGTTCAACGCCGGCACCGGGACGTTCAACTTCAACGGCAGCGGGGCGCAGAGCATCACGAACGGCACGAGCATCACGTTCTTCAATCTGACCGATTCGAACACGACGCAGCCTTTGACGCTCAACAATAGCCTCGCCGTCAACGGAAGCCTCAACGTCAATGGCGCCAATGCGATCCTGGCGCCGGTCGCAGCGGCGGTCATTAGCGGTACCGGCACGCTGACCGGCACCGGCACGGCGCGCGCATCGCGCATCGCGGCAACGGCGGATTTTCTGTCGCAATACACGCTGACGAACAAGACGCTGACGAATCTGACGATCGATTACAACGGCACGAGCACACAGACCGTCAACAACGCGCCGGCGTACAGCAATCTCGTCATCTCCGGCAGCGGCACGAAGACATTGCAGGGGAACACGTCGATCAGCGGAAATCTGAACATCGCGGCGGCGGCGCTCGCGAGCGGCAACTTCAACTTCAGCCTCGGCGGCAATTGGACCAATGCGGCCACGTTCACGCCCGGTACGGGTACCGTAATCTTTGCCGGCAACACGGGCACGCAACAGCTCACCGGCAACACGACGTTCTTCAATCTCACGCTGAACAACACCGGTGCAACCACCAATTTTGGCGGCACGACCACGACGATCGGCAACGATCTCGTTGCGAGCGCCGGCACGATGGACGGCGCCACGTCGACGATCACCTTCACGGGCGTCACCGACAACGCCGGCGCGATCAGCGGCGCAGCCGCCAAGAATTTCTTCAATCTGCAGATCAACAGCCCGGCGACAATCAGCAACAGCGCGGGCGGGGACGTTACGATCGAGAACAACTACACGAATGCCGGAACTTTTGCTCAAGCCGCCGGCATTACCACTACGTTCGCCCTGGACAACAGCAACGATGGCGCCCACGCCCTTTCGGGCGCCGGTACGACGACCTTCGGCAACGTGACGATCAATGGCTTGAATACTCTGGACGCCGGCACGCACAGCTTCAATGTGGCCGGCGGGAGCTTCAACGTGCAGGGTACTTTCACCGGCAACGCCAGTACCGCGACGTTCAATGGCAGTGTCGCGCAGTCGATCAACGGCGATGGCGTCAAGAACTTCAGCGGTTTGCTTGTCAATAACGCCAACGGCGTTCAGGTGGCGAACGGCACAGGCGCGGTCGATGCGTCGGTTTCGGGGCTCTTGACGCTCAACACCGACCTGACCGTTGCGTCCGGCGCGATCCTGCAGCAGAGCGGCACGTCGGCCGGAGGGGCCGACGTGATCGGTACGGTCCGCCGCGCCGATCTGGGCGGCGTGTCGAGATCGTTCGGCAATCTCAACAATGCGATCACGATCAATTCCGGCACGGCGCCCACCCAGCTCGACTTCAATCTGGTCAAGTCGGCTCCCGCAACTTTTCCAGTCGCGTTCAAAGTGGTTCCGCGCGATATCGTGCTGACGCCCACGGGCGGCGGCGGAATGTCCGCCACGTTGACGCTGCGCTACATCGATCCCGCCGAACTTACTCCGACCAGCATCACGGAATCGTCGTTGACACTCTGGAAGAACGTCGGCGGCACTACCTGGACACCACAGGGTGGCACGATCGATACGACGAATAATTTCGTCAGCCTGAGCGGAATCAGTTCGTTTTCGGAATGGGCGATCGGCGAGGCCCCGGACTTCACGTTGACCCAGGCGAACAGTGTCAGCGGCTCGGCCGTTGTCGGACAGCCGTGGACGTGGACGCTGACCGCCCACCATACCGGAGCGCCGGCGACGTTCACGAATGGCCAGGTGATCCTGTCTGACAATTTGCCGAACAGCAGCGTAAATTATGGAGCGGCTTCCGTTCAGAACGTGTCGAATATTACCGGCAGCGCCAATATCAGCTGCAGCATCGTCAGCGGCGATCTGACATGCACGGCGACTGGCGGAAGCGTGACGTTCAACGGCGGATCGGGCAGCTTCGATGTCGCCTTCTCCGCAACCGCGCAAGCGGTCGGCAGCTATGTGAGCCCGCGCAGCGGCGGGAGCGCGGGAATCGATCCTGCCAACGCCGTGCTGGAGAGCAACGAAGGCAATAACGCTGCGAGCGCCAATACCGTGACCGTGGGCAAGGCGAGCACCACGACAACGATCACTTCCCACACTCCGAATCCCTCCGAGTTTGGACAGGCGCTGACGGTGCAGTGGGGTGTCGCGGTGACAGCGCCCGGCGCAGTGGGCGCGGCGCTGTCGGGTAATGTCACCGTCAGCGCGGGACCCGACTCGTGCAGCGCTGCTGTATCCGTTGGACAATGCGCCATCAGCTTCACAACTGCTGGCGCCAAGAGCCTCATTGCGACCTATGCCGGTGACGGCAACTATAACGGCAGCCCTTCATCGGCCACATCGCACACCGTACTTGCGCCGCCGACTATCGCCAAGGGATTCGCTCCGGCGTCGATCCAGGTGGGGACGAGCTCGACGGTCACGCTGACGTTGAGCAATAGCAACGGTAGCGCGCTGACGAGTGCGGCTTTCAGCGATACGCTGGCCAATATGAGCGCAGCGGGTGGCGCGGTGACTGGCACCTGCGCGGGCACGACGCCCAGCACCTTGGCGGCTGGTGCGACGGCATTGGCTTTCACAGGGATCTCTATTCCGGCGAACGGAAGTTGCACGGTCATCTTCTCGGTGACGAGCAGCTCCATCGGCGTGCAGCCGAACACGACGTCCGGCGTTACCACGACCCAGACCCCAGTCGCGGGAGCGGCGAGCAATACGGCGAATCTGACGGTTGTGAAAGCAAGTACGACGACGGCGGTCACGCCTTCGCAGGGCACGATTACGTTGGGTGACACTGTGACGTTCACCGCGACGGTGACTGACGGCGCCAACACGGCGACGGGTATCGTTACGTTCTTTGACGGCAATACTCCGATCGGCAGCGCGACGTTGAATGGCGTTGCCGGCAACGATCAGGCGTCAATCACCACGAGCCTGCTGTATGCCGCAAGTTCCCCGCATTCGATCAAAGCAATCTATCAGGGCACGGCGTTATTCGCTTCCAGCACGTCGGCCCCCATCGCCGAGACGGTCAATCGACGCACGAGCACGACCGGCGTGGTTCTCAATCCGACCACGGTCGTGGTTGGGCAATCCAGTACGGCGACGGTCACCGTGACCGATAGCGGCTCCGTTCCTCCGGGTACGGCAGACACCTTTGCGCCGACCGGCGCGCCTGCTGCCGGACGGACCGGTTTCACCGCCGCGCTGTTCGGAGACGGGCTCGTGCTCGTCAGCGGCGGCTTGGACGCGAACAACAACGTGCTCAAGAGCGCCGAGATCTATAGTGCGTCCGGCGGGTCGTTCGCGTCCACCGGTGATCTGAATGCCGCGCGCACAGGTGCAGTGGCGGTATTGCTGCCGAACGGCCAAGTTCTCGCCGCGGGCGGTTCGAGCGACGGCACGGCCAACGGCGCGCTCAACACGGCCGAACTCTTCGACCCGAGCACCGGTACGTTCACAGCGACGAGCAACACCATGAACTCGGCGCGCTTGGGTGCGACGGTGGTGCTGCTCAACACCGGCAAGGTACTGCTGGCGGGCGGCGCCAATTCCGGCGGCGTTCTCAACTCTGCTGAACTTTATGATCCGAACACCGACACTTTCACGACGACGGGCAACTTGAATGCCGCGCGTAGCGGCGCCAGTGCGACGTTGTTAGGGACCGGCAAGGTTCTGGTCGCAGGCGGTTCGAGCAACACAACCGCTAACGGTGCACTGAACAGCGCTGAGATTTTCGATCCTGCCGGCAATGCTGGCGCCGGAGCCTTTGCTGCTGTCGCCGGAGCAAGCCCGACGCTGAGCACGAATCGCTGGCAACCTGAAGCCGTTCGGTTGCTCAGCGGCAAGGTGCTGATTGCCGGCGGCATGAACTCAGGTGGCGCAGTGGCGAGCGCCGATGTGTATGACCCGGTCGCCGACGGCTTCGCGGCCACGAGCGAGCAGATGTCGCAGGCCCGCTCCGGCGGCACGGCGGTTGCGCTGCCCAGCGGCATGGTTTTGCTCGCCGGCGGAACGACGAGCCAAGCTGTGGATCTGTACGACGCCGACAGCGATCAGTTCAATACGACCGGCTCGTTGCAGCAGTCCGACAATGGCTTGCAGTCCGTATTGCTCAACAACGGCCAAGTCTTGGTCGTCGGTTTGACCACGAGCGTTGCGCCGGCATCGGATGCGCAGGTGTATGCGCCATCGTTCAATCCGCTCGGAACGGTCGCGGTGTCTTCGTCGGAAGGCACCGATGTGATTGCGGGCGCATGCGTGCTCACACCGAGCACCGGCACGGCTTCGACCTGCAATTCAACCGTGACACCCGCGAATATTGCGGCCAGTCCACACACGATTACCGTCACGTACGCGACCGATGTCGTGCACTCTGGAAGCAGCAATACCGCGAGCCTGACAGTCGATAAGACCGATACGACGACAACCGTGGGTTCCTCGGCTGATCCGTCTGTCTTCGGCCAGTCGGTCACGTTCACCGCGACCGTGTCGCCCGTCGCACCCGGTAGCGGTACGCCAAGCGGCACAGTGGCATTTCTGGATGGTGGCAATTCGCTCGGCACCGGTACGCTGAGCGGCGGTGTGGCGACGTTCACGACGTCCGCGTTGGCCGTGGGCAATCACACGATCACCACGCACTACGCCGGCGACGCGAATTTCAATGGCAATGACGGCTCTTTGACGGGTAATCCTCAAGTCGTCAACAAGGCCGACTCGGCGACTGCCGTGACCTCGTCGCTCAACCCGTCGGTGTTCGGCCAATCGGTCACATTCACCGCCACGGTTTCCGCGGTGGTGCCGGGCGGCGGCACACCGACCGGGACCGTGACATTCCTTGATGGCGGCGTGTCGATCGGCTCAGGCACGCTCGTTGGGGGCATCGCGACGTTCGCGACGTCGGCCCTGGCGAAGGGCGATCATACGATCACGACCGACTACGTCGGGGATGGTAACTTCAATGGCGACTCGGGTTCGTTGAGCGGCAACCCGCAAGTCGTCGACAAGGCTGCGAGCACGACATCGCTGGGGTCGTCGGCAAATCCGTCGGTCTTCGGCCAGTCCGTGACATTCACCGCTACGGTCGCTGCGGCGCCGCCGGGCTCGGGCACACCCACTGGCACAGTGACGTTCCTCGACGGCGGCAGTCCGATCGGCTCGGCACCGCTCACTGGCGGCACTGCGACATTGTCGACGGCAGCATTGACCGTGGGTAGTCACGCGATCACCGCCAATTATGGCGGCGATGGTAACTTCGACATCAGCAGCGGTGGGATCAGTGGCGGCTCGCAGATCGTCGCTGCGGCAAATACGGCGACGGCCGTAACCTCGTCAGCGAACCCTGCCGTATTCGGCCAGACGGTGACGTTCACGGCTACGGTCTCCACGCTCGCCCCCGGCGCGGGAACAGCAACGGGAATTGTGACGTTCCTCGATGGTGGTGGCGCCATCGGCACCGGTACGCTGAGCGGCGGCATCGCGACGTTCTCGACATCGGCGTTGGCT
>Ga0268264_10003093_pt1 | contig 14402 bp, 10 predicted proteins | sample KBSSwiS32_FD_190357 | JGI IMG/M metagenome (GOLD analysis project Ga0268264, IMG submission 190357) | Switchgrass rhizosphere microbial communities from Kellogg Biological Station, Michigan, USA - KBS Switchgrass S3-2 (SPAdes) (version 2) | ecosystem: Host-associated > Plants > Roots >...
TGGCACTTGCCTCGCACAGCCGCCACCCCTTGTCGCGCGCGCTCAGCCGCGCCTTGGTGCAATCCGGAACGCGGGCGGCCGAGCTGGACCATGCGAGCGAAACGCCCGGCCGCGGAGTCCATGCGCAATGGCGCGGCCGCACAGTCGCCTTGCGCCGCCCCGACGTGGCTGGCGCCGTCGCCGTCGCGCTCGATCTGGACGGGGAGCCGGTGCGGCTGATCACCTTCGTCGATCGCCTCCGCCCCGATGCAGTGCAGGCTCTAGCGCAGCTCAAGGTGCAAGGGATCGACTGCTCGATCCTGTCGGGCGACAACGCCGCCGCCGTCGCCGAAGTGGCCCGCCAGACCGGCCTCACCGGCCAGTCCAGCGCCAGCCCCGCCGATAAGACGGATGCCGTCACCCGCTTGCAACAGGCCGGACACCGCGTGCTCATGGTGGGCGACGGGCTGAATGATGGCCCGGCGCTCGCCTCCGCCGACGCCTCGATCGCGCCGGGGACCGCCAGCGACGTCGGACGCCAGGCTGCCGACGTCGTGTTCCTGAGCGAATCGCTCACCGCCCTGCCCCGCGCCGTCGACGCAGCGCGGCGCACGATGCGTGTGGTGCGCCAGAACTTCGCGCTGGCGATCGGCTACAATGTCCTGGCGGTGCCGCTCGCCATCCTTGGCTATGTCACCCCGCTGATCGCAGCCGTCGCCATGGCCACGAGCTCGATCCTGGTGATCGCCAACTCGCTGCGGCTGGTCTGGGCCGCGCGATGACCTGCCTTGCCATCCTGGTACCGATCGCACTGACGATGGGCCTGTGCGGCCTGGCGACCTTCTTCTGGGCGTTGCGCGGCGGCCAGTTCGAGGACCTCGACGGCGCCGCCAACCGCATCCTCATCGATGACGAAACGGACCCGACGCCATGAAGCCCGTCTTGCTCCTCGGTCTCATGGCACTGCTGCCCGCCGCCTTGAACGCCCAGGCGCCGGCGGCGCCGATGATCGCCATGGCCATCTGTGGCGGCTCCGGCCCCGTGCCCGCGTTTCCCGGCGCGCCTTCGGCCCCAGCCAAGCCGGAAGGGCAGCCTTGCTGCGCGAAGGCCTGCCACACCGGCGGTTGCCGCAAGCGCTTCCTGCGCGCTCCTTGACTTGCCGCAATGAACATGGGCGCGGAGGCTGCCAGTACCCTTCGCATGTGGACGTACTACCCCGAACTGCTGAGCAAGCCGGTGCCGCGCTACACCAGCTATCCCACTGCCGCCGAGTTCGGCGACACGATCGGCAGCGCCGATCTGGAGGCCGCGCTTTCTCAAGCGCATGCAGACGTCTCGCTCTACGTGCACATCCCCTTTTGCGAGACGATCTGCTGGTATTGCGGCTGCAACACCAACCGCAACAACCGCGCTGAACGGCTCGCGAGTTATCTCGATGCGCTCCATGCCGAGATCGCGCTGGTCGGTGACCTCCTGCCCCGCTCTGCACGTGTGAGGCGGATTGCCTTTGGCGGCGGGAGCCCGAACGCGGTCACACCGGTCGACTTCGTGCGGCTGATGCTCTCGCTGACACAGGCATTTTGCGTCGAAGATCCCGTCATCTCCATCGAGATCGATCCGCGTTCGATGACGACGACCTGGGCCGAGACCCTGGCGAGCGTGGGCGTCCGGCAGGCAAGCCTGGGCGTGCAGACGTTCGATGCCGGCGTGCAGGCCGCGATCGGCCGGGTGCAACCGCTCCACCTGATCGAAAGCTGCACCCGGATGCTGCAGCAGGCCGGCGCGAGCTCGATCAATTTCGACCTGATGTACGGACTGCCCGGACAGACCCTGGAGATGCTCCAGAGCACGTTGGAAAGGACGGTGGAGTTGTCTGCCAACCGCATCGCCTTGTTCGGCTATGCCCATGTCCCGCATCTTATCACCCGGCAGCGGCGCATCGATGCCTCCGCCCTGCCCAACCAGGAGGCGCGCTTCGCCATGGCAGCGCACGGCCACGACGTCCTGCAGGGCGCGGGGTACACGCCGGTTGGCTTCGACCACTTCGCCCTGCCGGGAGATCCTCTCGCCCAGGCGACGCTCAGCGGTCGCCTCGCGCGGAACTTCCAGGGCTTCACCGACGACGATGCCCCAATCCTCATCGGCCTCGGCGCATCGGCGATCAGCAGCTTCACCGGACTTCTGGCGCAGAACGAAAAGAACACCGGCCGCTACCAGATGATGCTCTCGCAAGGCCGCCTACCCGCGACGCGCGGGGTCGCTCGCTCCGACCTCGACCAGGCCCGCGGCCAGATCATCCAGGACTTGCTTTGCCGGGGCAGCGCCGTCATCGCGCCCGCGCTCTTGCGGGAAGTTCAGCAGAGCCTGGCTCCCTTTGCGCGAAGGCGCCTGATCGAAGTGGACGAAGGCCGATTGACCCTGACCCCCTCCGCCCTGCCTTACGCCCGAGTCATTGCCGCCGTCTTCGACGCCTACAGGGCGGAGTCGGCCCGACGCTTCAGCGCGGCCGTATAATCGTACGGGAGGCTGCACTTAGGTGAATTACGGATATCCGCGTTCGTCCCGCGCAAGCGATACCCCTCGCCAGAAGACGAGTGACGAGGCGATGGACAATGAAATCCTGTACACAGTGCGTGATCCGCGAGAAGGCGATCTGCCAGTCGTTGTCGGAAGACGAGCTGGACAGCCTGAACGCCGTCGGCCGCCATCAAGCACTCAAGCGCGGCCAAACCGTGGTCTGGCAAGGCGACGAGTCGCTCCTCGTCGGCAATGTCATCGACGGCGTGCTCAAGCTCAGTGTCACCAGTGCCGAGGGTAAAGACCAGACGCTCGGCATCATGTTCCCCAGCGACTTTATCGGTCGGCCGTTCGGAGCCAGAACCCAGCATTCCGTGGTGGCGCTTACGGATGCGCACATCTGCACCTTTCGCCGCTCTGGCTTCGACGACTTCGCCCGGCGCCATCCGGACCTCGAGCATAGCCTGCTACAGCGAACGCTGCTCGACCTCGATCGTACACGCGAGTGGATGGTGCTGCTTGGCCGCAAGAGCGCCATGGCGCGCGTGGCTTCGTTCTTGGTGGCGATGGGAGAACGCGTGGGCAGAACTGTTCAGGCAGATGACAACGGCACGCTGCACTTCGACCTGCCGCTGAGCCGTCAAGACATTGCGGACCTGCTGGGCCTCACGATCGAGACCGTCAGTCGGCAGATCACGCACCTGCGCGAACGAGGCATTATCGAGACACCAGGGCGACGCGGCATCGTGGTGCTCGACGGCGAGAGCCTGAGGGAATGCGCCGAAGAGGCGTGATTTGGCAGGCCTTGAGATACGCGGAGCACGAGCGGCGCCGCTCTCCGGCATGCCCCCCTGGATGCTCGATCGCGCGAACGATAGTCATGCCTTTTGTACGTACGTCCAGCACGTCCTCGCGCAGACTCTCGGGCGGGCGGCAGCGTCCTCGGCGACCTGCCCGCGCACAAGTCATCCTCGCGGTGTCAGCTTAGCGCCCATGACCATTACCAACCTCCGACGTCGTGCGGGACCATATCAGAGGAAATATTCGCTCGTCTGCGACAAGATCACCTTGCTTCAGAGGAGGGTAAGGAAAATTTTCGATGGATTGGAAGCGTTCCATAAAATGCGCGTGACTGTCATCCCAACGTACGTCTTCGCCGATCCAGCGGGTGGCCAGAGCCCTACGCGTATGTGTGTGCGAGCTATTGCCTGGAGCGCCATGAACCACGAGCGGATGGTGAACGATTACATCCCCCGGCTCGACGTCCCAAGTGAGGAAATCGTAAAGCTCGGGCCTGTCGCGAATATCCTCCAAATCCATGCGAGGCGCGGTCGATAAATCAGCGTCCAACGCCTCCGGCGGGCACCGATGAAGGCCGTCCTCTTCATCTTCGGTGAAGGAGCCGGGCTGGAACGTGCGATCCCAAAGATGTGACCCCCGAACATAAGTCACGACACCGGTATCCGGCGTGGCGGCATCGAGCGGAACCCAGATCGATAGCATTCGGTCGCCTGTCAGCGGCCAGTAAGGGAGATCCTGGTGCCAGGGCGTGGGCTTTGACGCGCGAGGCTCCTTCACGAGCAACTGGTCCGCAAAGAAGCGGATATCGCGAGATCCGGTCATCGTTCCTGCCAGCTCGCCAAGACCGCTTTCTCTGACGAACGCCTCGAGTTCTGCACTGCGCAGCCACAAGAAGGAATCTCCGAAAAAGCGCCCTTCTCCCTCTCTCCCTAAATTTCTCCCGGAACCACCTCGCAACATGATCGTATCAACCGCCGAGCGGACCCGCTCGATCCAGTCACTGCTGATGACGCCCCTTACAAGCGCCGCCCCATCGCGTTCGAAGCTTGCTTTTGCATGGCCGAACTTCGTCATGATCCATCCTCCCGAGGGAAAGCGAAATACATGCACATCGTTTCTCTAGGAGCCACATCGATCGTGCACCGCTTGCAGCATGCTCATGCCCGGGCCTCTGAAGTTGCACTAAAACCGGCTGGCCGGCTTGGCAAACTTAAAACCGAGCCGCAATCATCCTTCCGCCATTAAGGATCGCGCACCGGCAGGATTTCGCCGCCGCGCCCTTGCCGGCCCGCGCATTTGACATAAAGGTCAAAATCGGTCAGTCCATGACTGACACAACTATAAAAAAATATAACAAAACAGAGAGGAGAGAGCATGAAGACCGAGGCGATCGCGCTGGGAATGCTTTGTTTCACCAGTTCTCCGGTCATCGCGGCGGAAGGCGCGGAGCGGTCGAATTCCGGGCCTTCAGGCACCGAGGAGCGGGCGGCCCCGGCTTCCACGAATGCTGGCAGCCCACAATCCGGAGACGCTTCTGCAGGCGATATCGTGGTAACCGCACGCCGCCGCGAAGAACGTCTTCAGGAGGTACCTGTTTCGGTCACGGCAGTCGATGGAGGCACTTTAGCCAAGGCAGGTGTCAACAATACGGCTGACTTGCCGGCCGTCGTGCCGGGCCTCAGGTTTCCTCGCAGCGGCCAAAGCCAGCAGCCTACTATTCGCGGTGTCGGCAATCGTGCTTCCGGCACGGCGAATGAGTCGAGCATCGCGATTTACATCGATGGCTTTTATCAGCCAGACTCGTATGCATCCGCGTTTACGCTGCTCCAGACTCAGCGGATCGAAGTCCTTCGTGGCCCGCAGGGCACGCTCTTCGGCCGCAACTCCACTGGCGGTCTAATCAACATAATTACCGCAGATCCTGGCCGTCAGCTTGAAGGAAACGTCGAGTTGAGGGCAGGCTCGTTCAACGAGTTTTCCGGTAAGGCGTACCTTTCAGGACCGCTCAGTAATTCGGTGGCGGCAGATATCGCGGTCTATGGATACCGCAGCAGCGGTTACATCAAAGACCTCGTCAATGGCGGCAAGATCAATCCTCGGCGCGCATTCGCGGCCCGCTCGAAATGGATCTTCGATATTGGTGATAACACCCGGCTTATCGTGTCCGGTTCGTACATGAATGACAAAGACCCCTCAACTTATGCTTATCAGCCGCTGAATGGCAACACGCGGGGGAAGCTCTTCGGCGCGCCCATTCCGCAAAAGCCCAGGCAGTCGGCGCTGAGCAGTGCCACACCGCCCGCGCTCTTGGTCCGGCAAAGCTTGGCAACGGCTCGCCTCACCCATGATCTCGGCTGGGGGACGCTGTTCGTGGAAGGCAGTTACGGCCACACGATGAACAGATACTCCGCAGACGGGGACGCTTCTACGGCACTGATAGGAGCGTCTGGCGGACATTTTAAGATGGACTACCAAACTGCCGAGGCGAGGCTTGTCTCTTCGGGAACGGGGCCCTTCCAATGGATCGTCGGCGTCTTCGGCTTCCATGCCAAAACGTTTATCGACCCTCTGCGTGTTCCGACATACACGAACCAAGTGCTCACGTCAGCGTCTTTGCTGACTGGCACAGCGCCGGCGCGTTCCCTCGCGGCATTCGCGGAGGTGAACTACGAGATCACACCACACCTTCGCGCGACTCTCGGTGGCCGGTACACTTATGAGAAACGTGGCTATACGGCGCGAAGCGATGTGACCAACTTCCTAACTGGAGTGAAAAGCGTCCAGACAGTGGATCGGGACATCTCCTTCAAACGGTTCACGCCGCGTGCGATCGTTCAATATGTTTTTTCGCGACAGGCGAATGTCTACGCCTCATTCAGCACAGGCTTCAAGAGCGGCGTTTTCAATGCTGGAAGCATCGCCGGGACCAGCGTGGAACCGGAGAAGATCAAGGCGTATGAAGCGGGGATCAAGACCGAGCCGGTAAGAGGATTGATCCTCAATGGCTCTGTATTTCACTATGATTACAACAACCTTCAGGTATCTGCACGCGATCCGCAAGGCGGGCCGTCAATATTCGCGAACGCGGCTCAAGCGAAGATTAGCGGTGGGGAAGTGGAGGCGATCGCATCGCTTGGGCGAGATACCAAGCTGCGGTTTGGAGCCGCGTACCTCGATGCCAAATACAAGAACTTCACTCGTGCGCAGGTCTTTGATCCCAACGCCACTTTGACAGGGAACAATGCGGCGACGCGCGATGTGAGCGGCAATCGCATCCAGCAATCACCGAAGCTGACATTGAGCTCGACGATCGATCATGTCGAGAAGTTCGATGCGGGCGATCTCGGCTCCTCCTTGAGCGTATATTACAGCGATGCGTTTTACTGGGACGCTGCCAACAGAATTTCTCAGAAATCCTACGTTCTGTTGAACGGGGAGATTTCCTGGCGGTTCAAGAACGGCTTGAGATTGGCGGTGTGGGGCGAAAATCTGGCAAATGAAAATGTATTCCTCACTGTCGTGCCATCCGCCAACGGAGACGCCGTTGTCTACGATAGACCAAGACGTGGCGGTGTTTCGGTGAGCTATTCGTTCTGAGCGTCGTCTATTGGAACCTGTGCGCGCGGCCGAGTGCCGCCGCGCCCGGGCTCGGCGCTCCTCGCCTTCCGCAAAGAGTGATGAGCCCACGGAGCTCCGGGCAGTACCGTCTTCGTAGGATACGCAGCTTTCGAGCTGCTTTTTCAAGGAGCTTTTTCGATGACAAAGCCAGATGGCGCGAAGGCGCAAGAGTAGGAATGAAAACGGTATCTTCTGTTGCTGGGAATGCCTGGTACACGGTCTTCATTCTCGCTCTGGCGACATTCCTGTCTTACGTGGATCGCGGTGTAATCGCTGTCGTTGTCCCAAGCCTCAAGGCCGATCTGCATCTGACCGATCTGGAAATCAGCCTGCTGCAAGGTCTATCATTTTCCATTTTCTTCGCGGTGGCTGGCTTGCCGATGGGGAGGCTAGCTGACCGGTGGCATCGTCGGAACCTCATCATCATAGGAATAATCCTATGGAGCGGCATGATGATCTTCTCCGGCTATGCGCAAAGCTTCGGCCAGCTGCTGGTTGCGCGGATGGGTGTTGGCGTTGGTGAGGCGGCGTTAATCCCCGCTGCGGCGTCGATAATAGCCGATCTGTTCGCGCCTACTTCCCGCGGGCGCCCGATGAGCGTCATCGTTGCGGCATCGTCGTTCGGAGCTGCCGGCGCAAGTCTGTTGGGCGGGGCGCTGCTGATCTATCTCGCGCATCATCCCACGAACTTGCTTCCATTCCTCACGCACACTGAAGATTGGCGTACAGCCTTCGTGTTGTTCGGCTTGCCCGGGCCTATCGTCGCGCTGCTACTGCTGACGACGTCCGAGCCGGCACGTGTCAACGCACCTACCGAGACTGCCCCAAGCTTTTTTAAATTTCTCCGGGAAAATCGTTTCGCCCTCGCGTGCGCATACGCCAGTTTTGCGCTCAATTTCATGGTCGGATATGCCACCGCCCTCTGGTCTCCCACGGTGCTGGCCCGGGTCTATGGCGTGTCTGCGGGGCATGCTGGTATCCAGTTCGGCTCGACGCTGCTGCTCACCAATGTGGGGGGTGGCCTGATCAGCGGCTTTATCGGAGACAGTCTCTCCAGACGAGGCGTTCCCGGCGCGCGGATCTGGATGCCTCTTGCGGCGGCGCCGTTGGTGGCGGTGGGCGGGATCATGATGCTGGCCGCATCTTCGGCGACAGCGTATCTCGTGGGTTACAGCATTGCTGGCTTCGGCATCGGTGTCCTGATCGCGAGTAGCTACCCGCTGCTCTTCGAAATGGTGCCGAGTGCCATGCGAGGACAGGGTACGGCGATCTACATGATCGTAGGAAATATCATCGGCATGGGTGCCGGGCCACTGTGCGTGGCGGTACTCACGCAACTGGTTTTCCGTGACGATAAGATGATCTACGCTTCTGTCGGGACGTTAACGCTAGCCTGTTCGATCTTGAGTTTTATGCTCATGCTGCTCCTGCGACCCAGATATCTGAGCTTGCGCAACAGGGTCGCAGCGGAGAGCGACGGCGTATCTCAGGCCTAATATTTCGCCGAGATGTTTGACCGTCCGCTTGCTACCGCTGCGTCTGTTCCTTGAAGCGGCGGCAAGTCCGTGCTGAAGGTCGGGCGGGTGTCCGGAAAAACATGGCCGTTTCGTCAGATGGTCCGTACTTAAGAGTTGACGTTGATCCTGGATGGGGAGTCGGAGCGAAGCGGCGAAGATTACTGGCGCGACGCTACGTATCGTGCGCGACTGGGTCCCGCGCTTCATCGAGGGCGGTCTGACGCTCTGGGCACGCGCAAGGCGCGCGGTCGGACTTAGATCCTGATCGATGAACAGCGCAGCCGACTAGCAGCGGTTGTCGAGGCGGGACCAGTCCCTGCAGCGCACGGCATGTTGCGCTGGCGGCTTGTCGATCTGGCGCAGTGGATCAGGGAAGAGTTCGCGCTCTCTGCCAAGCGTCACACACTCGGACGCGAGTTGCACGCGATGGGCTACCGCAAGCTCTCGGCGCGCCCTGGCCACCGTGGTCAGAGGCCCGGCGACATTGCCTATTTGAAAAAGCTTTGCCTCCCGTCTGCCGCAGATCAGGCGGAAGCTCCCAAGAGGAACGCCGGTAGAGCGGTGGCGGCAGGACGAAGCCCGCGTCGGTCAGCAGACCAAGCTCACCAGACATTGGGCCAGACGCGGCACTCGACCTTCGGCACCCAAGGATCAGCAGCGATCCTCGGCATGGGAATTGTCTTTGAAAATAAGGCACGATACCGAGAGAAAAACCAACGACTTCCTACTGTTGGAACTCGAAAAATCGTTCGGAACGTCTCTCTTCGGGGAGCCGTTCGGCATTCATTGAGATTTCCGGCCTTGCGGGGGGCTCGGAGGCTGGGTATCCTAGAGATACTTTTAGCGGCCCATCCAGAGGGCGAGCGGGCAGAAGGCATCGGATATCGTCCGTTCGCCCATATGCTGTTCAGACCAGCAGGCTTAAGGGGAATTTTCGTCACTAGGCGATTGTAGGTTGAACGTCGAATGCGCCTTCCAAGCGAGATCGAGCAGAGCGATCCCGTCGTCAACGTAGGCCTCTTCTGCAATAATCGAGTTATCGATCCTCCGGAGGCAACTGGACAGCTTCTGCCGCCATGTCGCTGCCATACGGTCGTGTCGTGAAATAATCTTAAGCTCCAGGAGCCTAATACCCTTCCCGCTGCTGCCGCGGCCCCTCTTTGTTTGCGAGTGCCATGTTATTTTCTGAACTTCCGCTGCCGCTTGCGAACGCCTTATCCGAGCGGGGCTATGCCGATCCAACGCCCGTCCAGGCCGCTGTGCTGGAAGTGGAGGCTCGCGGTCGAGATCTGATCGTGTCTGCGCAGACAGGTTCCGGCAAGACGGTCGCGTTCGGCCTTGCAATGGCGGCGGACTTGCTCGGCCCTGAAAGTTCCTCGTCGACGGCAAGTTCGCCGCTGGCCCTCATAATCGCCCCTACCCGCGAGCTTGCGCTTCAGGTCGGGCGTGAGTTGGACTGGCTCTATCGCCAGGCAGGCACAAGCATCGCCACCTGCGTTGGCGGAATGGATGCGGCAAAGGAGCGCCGCGCGCTTCATCATGGCGCGCGCATCGTAGTCGGCACGCCCGGACGTTTGCGTGACCATCTTGAACGAGGAGCACTCGATCTATCTGCCTTACGGGTCGTCGTGCTCGACGAGGCGGATGAGATGCTCGACATGGGCTTTCGCGAGGACCTGGAAGAAATCCTCGACGCTACGCCCAGCGAGCGACGCACGCTCCTGTTCTCGGCAACCATGCCGAAGCCGATCGTGGCCCTCGCCAAGCGTTATCAGCGCGATGCGCTGCGCATCTCCACCGTGACCGAAGATCGAGGCCATGGCGACATCAGCTACCAGGCCATGGCAGTCGCGCCCGCAGACATCGAGCACGCCGTGGTCAACCTGCTTCGCTTCCATGAAGCGGAGACCGCGATGCTGTTCTGCGCCACCCGCGACGCCGTGCGCCACTTGCATGCAAGCTTGGTCGAACGGGGTTTCGCGGCGGTGGCGCTGTCCGGCGAGCACAGCCAGAACGAGCGCAACCGAGCGCTGCAGGCCCTGAGAGACCGCAGGGCGCGCGTCTGCGTGGCGACCGACGTGGCGGCGCGCGGCATCGACCTGCCCAGTCTCAGCCTCGTCGTCCATGTGGAGATACCGCGAGACGCCGAGACGTTGCAGCACCGCTCCGGACGCACTGGCCGCGCCGGAAGAAAGGGGACGGCCGTTCTGATCGTCCCTTATCCTCGACGCAGACGCGTCGAAGCGATGCTTCGCCAGGCTCGCATCCCGATGCAGTGGATCACACCACCCTCCATGCAGGATATCCGTCGCGCCGACAGCGAACGCCTGCTTGCAGCGCTGCTCGCGCCGGTCGAAGTCACTGAGCAGGATCATGAACTCGCAACACAACTGCTGACCCAGCGCAGCGCGCTTGATGTGGCTGCAGCGCTTGTCCACACGTTCCGTGCCCGGTTGCCTGAACCCGAAGAATTGATTGGCAGCGATGCCCCTCGAGAGCCGCGCGCACCCCGTTCCGGGTTTGAGGAGAGTACCTGGTTCCGTCTCAATGTCGGCCGCAGGCACAATGCCGATCCCCGCTGGATTCTCCCGCTGCTGTCTAGGCGTGGGCACGTTGGGCGTGGCGACATCGGCGCTATCCGCATTGCGGCCCAGGAAACACATTTCGAAGTCAAGAGCGCGCTCGCGGCACGGTTCCTGGAAGCGGTGCGGCGTACCAGCAACGACGACGATGAAATCGAGATCCAAGCTCTTGAAGGCAAGCCGCGGGAGGAGGACAGCAACGGCCGGGGAAACAAATCCCGACCGCCCCGCGCCGCAGAGCCTGGCCAGAGTGGCGCTAAGCGCTGGGACGGCGGTGGCTCATCATCGCGCGGCACGGGGAATAAGAAGGGGCCGCGTCATGGGAAGACGGGCAAGCCCAGATGACGCACACTGTCACTTGAAGGTAAGTGCGCTCATTGAGCGGGCGCGCAAACAATGACCGCAGGTCACGGCCTCAGCGTTTGAATGCCGAGGCGAGCGACATCGCGTCTACCGTGAACTTGAACCCGACCACGACGGTATCGTGGATTTGCCGCGTCCGAAACGGCGCACCTGTCTGGTCGGGGTGAAGAATGTACTGAAGGTTGGGCGAGATGCGCACGGCGAGCCCCAGCTGCGCGCCGTAAGCCAGTTCCATCATGTACTCGTCGCGATGCACTCCCGACTTGCCGCCAGCGAACACCCGGGCCGCGTTCATGCGGGCGAGCGCGAGATCGCTGAAGCTCTGCTGGTTGATCATGAAACCCAAGGTGTCCTTGTCGCGGCCCTTGAAAGTGCCGGTCTGGAGCAAGCCGAGTTCGAGGAAGTGCCGCTCTTCGACCCGTCCCGACAGGTTGGTCATTGCCACGCCGAACACCGACAAGCCGCGCTCGCTGGTGGGATCGGGTCGAGTGAGCATCTGATCGAAGCGCAGGTAGATGCCCGAGCGTCCCTTGTGCGTGGCCGCCGCCCGGCCGGAGACGATCGCGATGCCGCCGCGATCGTCCCGCAAGGGATCGCTGAAATCACCGCAATCGAACCAGCCGCCGAGGATGTAGTGGCGCGGCAAGCGGTCGGTCGTGAAATCGGTCCCGTAGCCGACTTCCCAGGGGACGATCACGCCGGTGGCGTTGCGGGTCGAGAAGTTGAAGCCGTTGTCGTTAGGCCGCTTGCGATCGGGGTTGACCTCGTAGACCCCGACGTGGGCGAACACTTCGGGTGTCAGGTTGAGCTTGGCATGGGCCATCCAGCTGGATGCCGGAAAATAGGTGAAATTGCTGTTCTTGAAGACGAACGTGGGGTTGCCGCAGGCCGAGTTGCTCTGGAAGTTGCAATAGAGCGGCGAACTCAGGAAGTGGACGTTCGCCTGGCTGCGCCCTGCCTCGATCGTCAGCGACCCCAGCTTCTGTTCCCAGGTGAGGATCGCGAGGTGGGTGTTCTGGGTGCCGTAAATCTCTTGGACCGAGGTGTTGTTGCCGATGGCGACGGCGGCAAGGTTCTCGCCATGGCGGTTGGTCACCGCCGCATGGATCGTCGCACCGCCGATCCCGGCGATCTTTGCCATGTCGAGATCGGCGCCGACATAGACCTGACCGGCATAGGCGGCATCCCGGCGAAGGCCTCCACTCAGGTTGGTGGCCGCCTCGCCCGTGTAATTGAGCGACAGGGTGATCCCCTGCTCTGCCAGGGGCTGCCACTGGGCGTCCTCAGTCGCTTGCGGCAGCGTCGGAGGTGGTGCGTCCTGCGGCACGGCATTGTCCTGTGCCCGTGCCGACGGCGCGGATAGCGTCAGCACGGACGCCAACCAAGCGGCGGCAAGCCTGCTCGTCTTCATCCTTCGTCTCCCTGTACCCAACGATGCCTATGCGGCTGCAGCTGCCGCGACGGGGCGCTTGAGCACGCCGAGCAGGATCGCGCTGGCGAATGTGCCGGCGACAATCGCGACAGCGTAGGCGACGAGGTGGGTCACGGCGCCGGGGATCGGCAGCACGAACACTCCGCCGTGCGGCACGCGCAATTCGACGCCGGCGGCCATCGAGATCGCCCCGGTCAGCGCCGAGCCGACCATCATCGCCGGTATCACCCGCAACGGATCGCGCGCGGCGAAGGGGATCGCGCCCTCGGTCACGAAGGCCAGGCCCAGCACTGCCGCAGCGCCGCCCGCCTCGCGTTCCTCGGGGGTGAAGCGGCTGGCGAACAGCCGGGTGGCAAGAGCCGCGGCCAGCGGCGGAGTCATCCCCGCGGCCATCGTCGCGGCCATGGGCGTGTACACTTGGCTAGCGATCAGCCCGACGGAGAAGGCGTAGCTCGCCTTGTTGACGGGGCCGCCCATGTCGAATGCCATCATCGCGCCCAGGATCAGGCCGAGCAGGATCGCGCTCGACCCCTGCATCGCTCGCAGCCATTCGGTGAGAAAGCCAAGCAGAGCGGCGACGGGCGTACCGACCGCATAGATCATCGACAAGCCGGTCAGCAAAGTGCCGAGCAGCGGGAGGACCAGCACTGGCTTGAGGCCCTGAAGGTTCTTGGGCAACTGGATCAATCGGTTGAGCCCGGCAACGCCATACCCGGCGATGAACCCAGCGACGATGCCCCCCAGGAACCCGGCGCCGAGATTGGCTGCGATCATGCCGCCGATCATGCCGGGCGCGATGCCGGGCCGGTCCGCGATCGAAAACGCGATGTAGCCGGCCAGGGCAGGCACGATCAGCGCAAAGCCTCCCTTCGCACCGATCTCGAACAGCGCATGGGCGAGCGTGCCTGCGGCGGCGTCCTCGTTGGCGTGAATTCCGCCAAGCGCAAAGGCGAGCGCGATCAGCAGACCGCCGGCGACCACGAAGGGCAGCATGAACGACACGCCCGTCATCAGGTGCTTGTAGGGTCCAGCGCGCTCCTTGGCCGTGGCGGCGGTGCTGGATTGTGCGCTACCGGCCTGCGTCTTCGCTTCCGCCAGCGCTTGCTCGATCAGTTTCGCACCTCCGGTGATCGCCGGCTTGGTGCCGCTTGAGAAGACCCGCTTGCCGGCAAAGCGCGCACGATCCACTTCGCGATCCGCGGCGATGAGCACGACGTCTGCTGCGGCGATCTCCTCGATCGTCAGCGGATTGCCCGCGCCGACCGAGCCTTGCGTCTCGACCCGGATATCGTAGCCGAGTTGACGCGCGCCCTCGGTCAAGCCCTCGGCCGCCATGAAGGTATGGGCAATGCCGGTCGGGCAGGAGGTCACTGCGACGATGCGTCGATGGTCCGCAGCTGCGCTCGCAGGTGCCTCGGGGTTCGAGCCCGTACCCGTCGTGGCGATCGCAGCGTCCGGGTCGGCCAACACTTGTTCGAGCGTCAGATGCCGATGAGGCCGATCCCCGAAACGCAGCGCATTGTCGCTCGGCGCGACCAGCAGCAGGGTGTCGCCTTCGGCGAGCGGCGGCACCGCCTCCTGTCCGGACTGCAC
>Ga0268264_10003095_pt1 | contig 14397 bp, 12 predicted proteins | sample KBSSwiS32_FD_190357 | JGI IMG/M metagenome (GOLD analysis project Ga0268264, IMG submission 190357) | Switchgrass rhizosphere microbial communities from Kellogg Biological Station, Michigan, USA - KBS Switchgrass S3-2 (SPAdes) (version 2) | ecosystem: Host-associated > Plants > Roots >...
CTGGCTGATCTATTTCCTGAAGTGCTTGATCTGTTCCAATCTTGCGAGCGCCTGCTCATGTGTATAATCTTCCTTGGAGAGACTTTCGACCTGTTGATAATTGCCGAACCGGAGACTGGCAACATCTGGTCCTACGGAAATCAGGTTTAACTCTTTACATTGGTTGCATCGGACGATGTGCCAATGCATATCTGGTATGCCGGCTCGTTTTTGAAGAATTTGGGTTTCAAGCGGAGTACCGCATTGGGTGCAAGGCTGCCGCAGCACTTCCACGATGCGCTCGGGCCGCAGAAAACGAGTGACGGCCAGCAGGGTAGTTAAAACATAGCCATAGAGCCAGCGGCTCAGCTGGGTGCGGATGTCGATCCCGACAATAGTGGCCAATTCCTGGAAGGTGTCAACAATAAACTCCCGTTCCTCTGTGTCGAAGCGGATCTTGTTCACCTGCGATAGGGCGGAGGTTAAGATCGTCTTCATCTGTCTTGAAGACTGGCCGGCCCTCCCGGCTTTTTCCAGTTCCTTTGCGCAGTCGTGAAAAAAAGCTGTCAGCGCCTGTGACATCTCATTGCTGGATGGGTTCAAACCCCTTGCCCGCCAAGCAGCTGCTGAAAACAGGTCACGCTCCTGGAATTGGGCGAGCTGTTCAGAAACTGATGGAGATGGCATGGTTATGATTTAGGCGTTAGGAGGGAGAAGATAAGGTATTTTTTGTAAATTAGAGAGCCTATGCCAATTAAAAAACCTTAAATAAACCGTGAAGATCTCTTACAAGGCAAGACCTTTTTACCCGGATGAACAGCGACTTCTCCGGACACTGAAGAATAAGAAAGAAAGGGAGCAAGGAGGAAGGATCAAATTCCACCATTTTCTTGTGGCGGCGGCTTTGGCTGCCGGGTTTGGGTATTTAGCATCCATTAGTCAGAACGGCTGGCAGGGTTTTATTCCAGGCCTGATCACGGTGTTTTCGGTGAGTTTTATAGTATTCATGCCTCGAGAGATGTACAAGCGCAAGAGGAGACATAGGGAATTTCTGGCAGCGCTCAATGGTTTTATCGATCGCGGGACGGTTGCTACGTGTACTATAAGCGCTAAAAGGATAGCTGTTGCCGAAGAATATGAAGATGAGGGCGATATTTTTTTGATTGAGATGGGCCAGGACAATATTCTCTGCTTATGGGACTACGCATATACTCTTCCCAGGAGATTTCCGTGTCTTGACTTTGAGATCTATGAAGAAGACTTCACTAAGCTCCTGGGGAGGATGGTGTACCCCTTAAGCAAGCGCATAGTTCCATTGACCATTGACAAGAAGGCAAAATGGAATTATATGGGTAAGCCGGGTATGCCGGAACATTTGGAGGTAATAAACGCAAACTTCGACCAATTTGTCGAGGAGGTCAACAACTGCAGCCCAACAACAAAATAAATAACCTGGTAATGGCAGGTCAGGCTATTACCTTATGTTGTGCGTTCTACAGCCTTTATGAATTTGACAACGCTGCCATCCATTAATTGCACTATCGCTTTAGGTGAGTTGGACAGGAGGTATGCAGTAGCGATCAGTCCGTTCTCAGACTATTTACAGGATTTGCAAGCGCTGCCTTTAATGCCTGGAAGCTTACAGTGACGAGTGTTATAACCAATGCGCCAACACCTGATGCAATAAATACCCATGCTGATAAGGGGGTCCTGTAATCGTATTGCTGCAGCCAGTTATTTAAATAATACCATGCCAACGGTATGGCAATAAAGCAGGAAATAATTACCAGCCATGCAAACTCTTTTGAGAGCATTTGCCATAAACTGTATATGGACGCACCTAATACTTTGCGCACACCGATCTCTTTTTTGCGCTGTTCTGCCACAAAGGATGTAAGGCCAAATAGACCGAGGCAGGAAATGAAGATGGCTAATATGGTGAAGAAGGTTGCCAGCTTGCCGATGCGCTGTTCTTCCGCAAACTTCTTCGCATATTCCTCGTCATTAAAAAGATAAATGAAAGGCAGGTTGGGGTTGTATTTTTTAAACGCTGCTTCTATTTTAGCCAATGCATCTTTTACCGGCGCACCTTTTTTTATAGCAACCATTACGATATCTAAGGTATGGCTGGTCAGATAAACCGTAGGCGTTACCGGCTTGTAAGGCGATTCCTGGATGATATCTTTCACCACACCAATCACAAGATAATTTTTTCCATCATACTGAATATTCTGCCCGACAATATCTTTCTTCATGCCTATTTGTTTCACGGCTGCTTCATTCAAGATCATAGCTAAACTATCCGTAGCAAAATCTTTGGAGAAATCCCGCCCTTCTTTTAGTTGCCAGCCGATGGTTTTGCCAAAATCTTCCGTCATCAACATAAAACCAAAGCTTGGCGATGTGTTGGGGTTTTTGCCTTCCCAGTTAAAGCCGCTGCGCCATGCACCCAGGTAGGTAGTTCTGTCTGATGCACTTGCCATGTTATCCACCATGCCGGTGGCAAGCAGGTCATTTCTTACTGCATTGTAAAAGTTGGATAAGCCCTGCGTGACCCCGCCGACGGTGATCAGCCCTTCCTTCCTATAATTTATGGGCCTGTTCTTTGCAAACTGGATCTGTTTAAAAACGATGACGGTCCCTATGATCAAGGCGATAGAAAACGTGAATTGCGCCACTACCAGAATTTTCCGGGGCAGTGATGCGTACCTGCCTGCACGGAAGGTGCCTTTCAATACTTTTACAGCTTCAAACTTTGACAAATACAGTGCAGGATAGCTGCCGGAGACCAGGCCGGTGATACCCGTAAATGCCAGTGTGCAAAGCCAGAATGCAGGGCTAAGCCATGGTAGCTGTATATGCTTGGCTGCCAACGAATTGAACAAAGGCAGCAAGAAAATAACCAGGAGGATAGAAAATATAAATGACACGAAAGCTACCAGCACACTTTCGCTTAAAAACTGGCGTATGAGCTGGGTACGCAAGGAGCCCACTGCTTTGCGTATGCCCACTTCTTTTGCACGCTTTTCGCTGCGTGCTGTACTAAGGTTCATAAAATTAATGCAGGCCAGCAGCAGCACAAATACACCGATGATAGAAAACAGCCGCACGAACTGTATGGGGCCTCCGGCGGGTTTGCCATTTTTAAAATCGCTGTACAAATGCCATTTATCCATTGGATACAGGTAAGCAATATCAGGAAGATCTGTCTTATTTCTATGTGCCATCACCACGTTCTTTATCTTCTCTGTCTCTTTATCCATGCTAATGTTGTCAGCCAACTGCGCATAGCACAGCCATGAACGGCTGTACCAATCCGAGGCAGCATCTTTCACCCATTGTTCCGTGGTGACGTATTTTTTCCAGGGCAGGAAATATTTTACTTCGTACAAGGCGCTCAAGGTGCTGTTATCCGGAAAGTCCTTGAACACCCCGGCCACTGTAAAATTGTCTTTGTTATCAAGCTTTATTATTTTGCCCATTGGGTCAGCATCGCCAAACAATGTTTTCGCCATAGAGGTGCTGAGGATAATAGCCGAGGGGTCGATCAGCGCATTGATGTTCCCCTTTTCCATGTTAAGCGAAAACATGGTAGGAAATTTATCTTCTACCCATGGGCCATTGGCTGAAATTATCTTATCGCCTACCGTTAACGCATGCTCCCAGGGCCAGGTGGCCATGGCCACATTTTTAAAATCGCTGCCGTAGTTGCTGCGCAATTCCTCAGCAATAGGCCTGCACACATTGGGCGCTGTGCTTATTGTTTTATCATCGCCCACGGAGTTGATCATTACCTGTGCGAGCTGCCGGTGGTTGGTAAAAGACCTATCGTACGTAATCTCATCCCAGATCCATAAGCCGATCAGCAGGGCCACTGCCATGCCTGCCGCGAGGCCCAGGACGTTTATAGTCGAATACACTTTATTTTTAATAAGATTTCTCCAGGCGATCTTTATATAATTCCTAAACATATAATGGCTGTTTAATTTTTCGGGAACCCATCTTGGCAGGGGTTCACCGGTCAATATTAACAGCTCTGGCCGGGGATGGCGCCCCAAATTATAAGTTGGGCGCTCATTTTTCGCATGATTTTTATACTCTGTCGGGCTTTTGCCGGTGAGTTGCTTAAAAATCCGATTAAAAGTGGTTTTGGAATTGAACCCGGATTCAAAGGCAATGCCCAGGAGGGTGATATGATCATAAGCTGGATCCTGCATTTTTCGGGCGGCGTCGATCACGCGGTATTCATTAATGAAGTCATTAAAGCCTTTTTTGAATACCGTATTAATGATCCGTGATAATTCGTGGGGGGGCAGGTTGAGTTTCTCCGCCAGGGAGCTTAGGCTTAATTCCGGGTCCTGGTGATACTGGTTGGCCTCGATGGCTCTCTTGAGCCAGGCGCCTTTTGCTCTCAGGTCAGCGGGCACGGACGGCTTGGCAGGTGGGGGAGTTTGGGCCATCATCGCGGCCTGGGGTTTTAAGAAGGCCGCCGCTGCCGTCCATATGATAATTAGCGCAAAGAATATATAAAAGGGATAATAAATATGTGCGCTTAATTGATGGCTGTAACCAAAATAATCGGCAGCGGCACAAAATAACCATAAAAACCATAATAGGGCGGTGGCGACCAACAGGCGGCGCAGCCACCGGAACTCAAGAAGTGGCCGGTCCATGAGAACGGGTTGCAACCGCCGGTAAAAGTTTTGGATAAGCTTATTACACAGGCGCAGGTAGGTTATGTTGGAAATAAATATGAGCAGCTGTAATACGGGGTTCAATAGTTGAAAAGTGTGCGCAAGCGCCAGCGCTGTCTGTTCCAACAGCAGAGGGGTGAAATGGAGCAGGTCCCTCCGGCTGAATTTATACTGGGGGCATGTTATTTTCAGCACATAAAAATACATCAGCGGGCCCAGCGCCAGCAAAAACTGCATTGGCAGTCGATCCCAATGGGGCAGATAGGTTTCCAGCCTGATGTCGATGGCCAATACGCGGATCATCCATAGGATCATGGTAACCAGGGCCAGGGCAAGAAACCTATTGGCACTGCGATGGACGGTTTTGGTGAATCCTAAAAGCAAGGCAAAGGTGAGTCCTATAAATATGGCGCCGAGGAAGGCGAGGTCATAGAGATTGATATGGAATGTATAGGAGTTCAATTTTTGATACAGGTTGAGGGCCTTCCCCCTCTTTATACTTCCTCCAAATTAAAAGGCAGCCTGCGAATGCGTTTGCCGGTGAGGTCAAAAATGGCGTTGCACAAAGCGGGGGCAAATGGGGGCAGGCCGGGCTCACCCACGCCGCCGGCGGCTTCGTCATTGTCCATGATGTACACTTCAATATCCGGTGTCTCGTGTATACGGGGCATTTGGTATGTGTCAAAGTTTTTTTCAACCGCCATCCCGTCCTTAAAATGTGTTTCGTGCTTTATCGCGGCACCGAGCCCCATCACAATAGCGCCTTCCACCTGGGCGCGTATAATGTCCGGGTTTACATACCAGCCACAATCTATCACAGCGATGACTTTTTCAATTTTTATCTTACCGTCCGGCCTCTTCGATACTTTTACAATATGGCCTACGGTGCTGCCAAAGCATTGAGTGATGGCTACGCCCCATCCTTGATTCCTGCCGCGCTCTTTCCATCCGCTGACGGTTTCCAACCTGTCTATCAGCGCCTGATAGCGCGTATCGGGCAAATGGGCCTTTCTGAACTCCAGTGGATCTTTTCCAGCTGCATACGCCAGCTCATCAATAAAACTTTCACCTGCAAAGCCTTCGCTATGGGCATTGGGTGCTCGCCACCATATGGTGGGTATGGGCGACTTGACCGTACACCAGCCAAAACTGTAATGAGGGATCGATTGAAGATACCCGTGCAGCAATCCCCCGAAATTGCCATTGTTGTCGGAAGCCGGCCCGGGGTTGTTGTCTTTGTCCGTGCCCTCGCCAAAAGGCTGCGAAGCCGTAATCGCCTGAAAGGCGGATATATTGCCATGGGCATCCAGACCACCCCTGCATGCGAATGCAGAGCCGGTGCGAAAAGGCCCCAGGGTCATATCGTCCTCTCTTGTCCATACGACTTGCACGGGCGCTTTCATTTCTTTTGATATCATTACTGCTTCATACGGATAGTCCGGTATCGTCTTGCGTCCAAAACCGCCTCCGAGAAAAGTCATGTTTACCGTAATGTTCGCGGCCGGCATCTTCATGCGTTCGCTGAGATCTTCTTGTATGGAGACTGCTTCCTGGATTGGCCCCCAAATTTCAATACTTTCATCCCGCACGTCAGCTATGCAATTAAGCGGCTCCATGCAGCTATGGCTCTGGTAAGGTGTTTCATATACAGCCTCCAGTTTTTTGACAGCTTTTGCAAAAGCCGCTTCAAATTTTTTTGCGACGCCCGGTCTTTTTATGTCTTCCAGCATCCGGGCTCTTAGTTTGTCTGAATCAAGGTGCTCAAACCCGTCATCGTCCCAAACCACTTTCAATGCCTTTCGGGCCTGCATTGCGCCCCAAAGGGTGTCGGCCACAACGGCCACGCCCTCGTACCAGGCCCCAAAAACCGGTCGCCTGACCTTAAACACCCGCTTCACACCGGCTATGGCCATGGAGGCGGAGTCGTCAAAGCTCCTGACCTTCCCCCAGAATCGCGGGCTGCGCTCCACCAGGGCGTACAACATGCCCGGCAGCTTTTTATCCAGCCCGAATATAGCGGTACCATTGGATTTTAGCGGTGCGTCCAGCCGGGGCATCGGCTTGCCAATAACGGTATAATCTTTCCTGTCTTTCAATACCACGTTTTGCGGCGGCTGCAGTTTTGCGGCTTCTTCTACCAGCGCCCCATAACCGAGCTTTTTGCCTGAGGGGCGATGTATTACTTCACCGGCTTTGGCATAGCATTCGGTGACCGGCACTTTCCAGCGGGCAGCAGCGGCGGTTATCAGCATTTGCCGTGCGGAAGCTCCCACCAATAAAAGCTGCTTATACCATCCCCGCACGGAGTAACTGCCATCCGGCGCATGCGGGCCAAACTTTTTTGAGTTGGCCGCGGCAGACCTTACGCTGACCTGGTCAAGCGTTACTTCCAGCTCTTCCGCGATCATCTGTGGTATGGCTTGTGAGGTGCCCTGGCCCATCTCGCTACGGTGGTTCATGATGTAAACTTTACCAGACTGATCCACCGAGATCCACGACATCAATTCCGTTCCCGCGCCGGCGCCATTTCCTTGAGAGACATTTACAATACCCTCTTTATTATTCCCGCAACCCGGGAGGGCTATGCCGAGGGTAAGCGCCATGCCTGTCAAGCCCGTCTGCCTGATGAAATTCCGGCGTGACATATTTGTATTTGAACCTGTGCTTCCCATGGCGATAAATTTTATTGATTGGCCAAACGTGCGGCGGTCTTGATAGCTTTGCGTATACGCGGGTAGGTTCCGCATCGGCAAATATGGCCTTGCATGGCATTGTTGATATCCGCATCGGTGGGATTAGGCGTGCGTTTGAGTAATGCGGCAGCCGTCATTATTTGCCCGCTCTGGCAGTAACCGCATTGCGACACCTGCTCGGCAATCCATGCCTTTTGTATGGGGTGTGAATTATCGGAGGATAGTCCTTCGATGGTAGTAATGGGCTGATTCGTCACCATTGATACCGGCAGGGAACAGGAACGCACGGGGTTGCCGTTGAGCTGGACCGTGCAGGCGCCGCACTGGGCGATGCCACATCCATATTTTGTGCCTGTCAGACCCACCAGTTCTCTAATAACCCACAGGAGGGGCACTTGGGGGTCGGCCTCTATGTTATAATCTTTTGAATTGATCGAGAGTTTATATGCGGCCATAGGGGCTCGTGTTTGTTAGATTGTGTCCAATTGGGATGCCAGGTCGATAAAATATTGATTTTTAATTTTTTAGGATGCGCTTGAGCGGGGAGGTTGTTCGATATTGATACAGAGGGTGTATGAAAGTGTTATATCAGGATTAGAAAATAAATCACTCCCCATATTAAAGTGAAGATCGAGCCAAGGACCAATTCAAACTGGTGTTTTTTTGCATCCTTTGCTATGAGTACCCTATACAGAGCGTAGAGGATAAAAATGGGGACGAGCCCAATAGGAAGGAGCATCATGTTTAGGCGATTTTATACGCCATATAAAGATACATAGAAAAACTTTGCTGGAAGTTCAAGGGGCTTTCTTGAAAGTGCGGTCTAATTTGATCGCTTCTTTTAAGAGTTTTTTTATTGGCTTTTCATCAATCTGATCGGGAGTTTGGTATATTTTATAAAAGATTTGCTTGTTGGTGCCATGAGAAAGAAAGCGATCGCTGTCATTTAGTTTGTTCCCATACCAAAAACCTAAAAGAACTCCCTTTTTTATACCTCCTCTTGGAACAGTGGAAGGCCAAATTATGCATATTCCTTTATGGCCATAAAAAAATGGAACATTGTATGATATTTTCTCTCGACAATAATCCGGCAGTGTTTCAATAATTATCTGTCGCAGTACATCGACAATTATTTTTTCGTCTTCAGGAAGTATGGCAAAAAGATCGATAATGTTTCTGATTTTCATTGCAGGTTCAAATTGAGTTCGGACATTCAATTAGGTCTTTTATCTAGTAATTGTGATAATAAGTTCATCAATGAACTGTTGACAGTATGCTTTTTTTGTCTGAATCATCTTTGGTTAATACATACCATGTGTCATCGATATAATAATATTTCTCGCCGGGACCAAGATCGACCATTGGATAATCACCAGTAAGCAGGCTGGATCTGCCAGGAGACATTGATAATCAGGTTGGTTTATTCGGCATCCACGGCGCCTGCTAAACCGGGGTGGGTGGCCGTCATAGGGTAGGTTATCTTTTTTCGATGGCCTGGAACAGGTTCCTCTCCAGCGTATACAATGTACCCTGCCGGCCGTTTTCATTTTGCAAGAAAATAAACCCGAGGTTGTCCTGGGGATAAAAAGAACAAAGCGCATTATAGCCGCCATCATGCCCGCTGTGCCTTATCCATAGGCCTTTTTCCCATGTATTGCTTATTTCCCATCCCAGGCCAACTGAATAATCATAAAAATCACCCCAGGTAGGTTTATGAGAGAGCAATATAGCAAGGTTATTCTCTTTTATGTTTGCTTCAACATAGGCCAGCATATCGTCAACGGTCGATTTTACCGTGAACAGGCCGGGTACTGACCGTTCCATCGGCAATTCCGCCTTCCCTTTATCATCGTAAGGCGTTGCAAACCTTGGGGCATCGGCCGCATCAGTATTTAATTTAGTGTCTTTCATATGCAGTTCACCACCAAAATAATCATTAAAAATCGTGTTAAGCGGTGTGCCGTACACTTTTTCCAGGGCCATACCTAACATAATAAACCCGCCGACAGAGTAATTGCGTTCTATGCCTGGAAGCGTATCTACTACCAGGGATGCAGGTCGTTTATAACCTGCTGCCTGGAATAGCCGTACAGGTAATGCATGAAATCGTTCCATGGCATGGAATCAATGCCTGCTGGATAAGTAATAAAATTAAACTTTCGAAATCCGCCTGTGTGGTTTGCAAGTTGCTTTAAAGTAACAGGACGCCCTTTGTAAGCCAGGTTGGGGTAGCTGCCGGGCAGGTACTTTCGCACATCGTCATCAAGGCTTACTTTTTTATCCGTAACCGCATTCGCCAGCAAAATGGCTATAAATGTTTTGGCGATCGAACCGACCTGGTAGATGGTCCGGCTACCGGGTAACACGCCTGTCCCTTTTGTTATTTCCCCATAATTATAAACATATTTCCGGCCACTTTTATATATGCCTATTGATAGTGATTGCGCCTGCGGGTTATGCATATAGATCATTGCGTAGGTATGCACAGCGGAATCAATGTAATCTCTTAAAGGATTATTATTTAATACCGGTGCAGATGCGGTGGCAGGTTGCTCTATAAATTCATTCAGGCGGCATTGCCTTATCAGGCCATCTTCCAGCCTAAGCTCAAACTTTGCATTTCTGTCCTTTCCTTCCCACGTATAGTATTTTACCGGCCCAAGATCTGCCAGCAAGCTGCTTTTAACAATAGTACCCGTATTTTTCTTTTCGCGGGAAAAATAACCTATACAGTCGTTTTCCGGGAAATAACTTTTAAAAACCTCGTTTTCCAGCAAGTACATGCCCCGAAAATCGTCCCGGTTGTACATAGCTATCATTGAATCATTAATACTATTATACAATGCACCCTGCTTATGCTGGGCGTGGATGGCTAAAGGCCACACGAGCATCATCATGAACTTTGCCAATGTGTGCATGGGTATTTTATCCGGGGCTTTGATCATAAGTAACAATTTCCATCAAAACTATGCGCTTCAATTACAATAAAATTGAACAAGATTAGCATATTTTGCGATAGGCGGCGGGAGAGTAGCCGGTGAAATGCAGAAAACTCCTGCTAAAATGGCTTTGGTCTGCAAACCCACAGGCATAACTGATACCCGTTAGTGAGTCATTGGTATATTTTATTAAACGGACGGCCTTGCTAACTTTAATCTTGCGCAGGTATTCCCCAAGTGTGACAGAAAAATATAATGGGAAGTACTTTGATATATGCACAGGATGGACGCCTGCCACAGCTGATAATTCGTTAAGAGAAGGATTGCTATCCCAGTTATCCATAATATAGCAGTAAACCTTGTTTACCCAACCGGGTACACTGCCGCCTTGCCACCGTTCAGTTTGCCCTATCAGCCTTAACAGCAGCATTTGAATGGATGGTGCAGAAAGCGCATCGCCCGACAGCAACTCCCGGTATATAGTTGTCATTAAAAAGGTTGTTCCCGGGTTTTTGGTTATTGCTGTCCGGATCGCCGCGTCCGTTACGTGATATTCATCAAAGAAGCGGTTTTCAATCTCTATGTTGATATGTTTGGATGACCGGCAGACACCGGTGACCTGGTGCGCTTCACCGGCGCTGTAGTACGTTAACATGCCTGGCAGCCGTTCATAACGCTCATGTTTACGTTCAGCGCAGCCACCGTATAAAACGAAGCTGAGATGTGCATTATCATGGTAATGCAACCGGTTGTTAAAATCATGTTCGTTATATTGAGTTGTGCTGACCAATATGCAAGCTTCATGGCTTAGCACATTAACTTGCCCGCTGTATTGCCCTTTGGTCATTACTTGCATGATGTGGTTTGTTTTAGGGAGCACATCCAAGCGGATGCCATAAACACTACAGGCTGATTCTCAATATTTAATTCTTGAATTCAGGCAAAAAAACGTGCGGTTTTAATACAATGCTGTACGTTTTTTGATTTGACTCAACCAAGCATCTGAACGGGAGTTGAACACCTTTCTAATTTGATTATCAAGGCCTTATGCTAATAATCATTTTTAAAGAGGAGAGCGAAAAATCGAAGAATGATCTAGTATCGTTAGGTATTGGTATTCAATTGTATAGAGACAAAAAAGAGGGCGATTTGCCCTCTTAAAGAAATGTTAAAATCCTTGATGTAGCGAGATCGGTACTTCGTTTGAACACCTGCAAGGTATTTTGACTATTATTGAGTCTGTTATAAATAGCGAAGATGGTTTAAGTGTTTAATCTCTTCCTCTGGCTTCCAAAATATTTCAATGACATAAAATTACAATAACACCTCTTTATTTGAGGGTTTGACCATATTTTGATGAGGTGGCATGGCGGCTTCTTTGCCTCTCCATGTTTCGCTATACAAAATGGCAATTATGTGAATTAGATCGTGATGACCCGGCTGGCAGCCAAAGGGATAAGTCAATATCAGCGGAATCTCGACGCTGATCAAGGGCATCGATCATAGTTCTATTGCTGTAAAAAACCTCGATAGCGCAAAATTGTTCCAGCGAGTGGGCTTCAGATGCTGCGCTGGATCAGCCGCCATCACGCCAAGCCGCATGTCAATATTAGGTTTTATCGTCATTCTAAAAAGTCCTCTTCTGTCATTGCGTTATTTAAGAATACTCCTGTATTATTCCCTGTCGATACAGCATATGATACAGCACGAATAGGATTGGTACTGTCTCCACAAGCGAATATATTGTCCACTGTTGTTTTCTGAAATCCATCTACTTTGATAAGTCCCTGTTCAGTCAATTCACAACCTAAAAATTCGGGGATTTTACAGTGTTGTTCAAAAGGGGGTCTTGAATAGATAGCTTTCAATTCAAAACTTGAGTTGTCTGAAAAAACTATTTCTTCAACTACTCCGTTTTTGTGTTTTAATGAGGTAATTTCCTTTTCAACTATTGAAATATTGTTTCTTTTAATTTCGTCGGTTTGCTCTTGTGTCAATTCCGATCTTCCATTGGTAAATATGGTTAAATCTTTTGTCCAGTTACGAATGAGCCGAGCCAAATGAAATGCGCCATATCCATTTGCCAAAATCCCTGTCTTTTGATTCTTTACTTCATATCCGTGGCAATATGGACAATGAATTACTGTAATTCCCCAACATTCAGAAAATCCCTTAATGTTTGGCATTATATCTTTTAAACCTGTTGCAAAAACGAGTTTTTTAGCTGAAAATAATTTCCCTGATTGAGTTGAAATCTCAAAGCCTTTATCAGTTTTCGTTCCATTAACGGCAAAGTCAGTTAAGAATTTTACTGTATCGTATTTCAACACTTGTTCTTTTGCCTTTTCCGCAATAACGCCTGGTTTTTCTCCGTCTTGCGTAATGAAGTTATGTGAATGAGGTGTTTGCCGGTTGCAAGGTAAACCGCTGTCAATAATTAAAACATTTCTTAATGCTCGTCCCAAAGACATTGCTGCCGAAAGCCCTGCATAGCTTCCGCCAATTATGATTACGTCAAAATGTTTGTTATCTGTCATTTAGTTAAAATTTAAAAATGTGGTGAATGGAAAAGGTAAGTTAAAACTGATAAAGCAAGTTCCCTTGTTTTATTAGTTCTCGTATTAATATTTTTTGTTTCAGTTATTTTTTCTTTTAAATGTGTGTCGATTCCTCAAGTTGCCTATAACAAACAGTATTTGGCGAAGTACCGGTATTTTGTGTTTCCTCAAGCCTGGCTAAAGTTTCAGCCAATGAGCAAAGAGCCAGGGGTTTCCTGTGAACTGTTTTCCAGCACAGCTTTGAATATGGGCTACTCTTTGGTTTTCCATCAGCACCAATTTATTTTATCCCATTTACATTTTCAAAACTGAATTTTGGAACACATCACTTGGCACTTACCAGCTTCATCTTAATTTTCATCATCATGGGGCCAGGCAGTATGCCTGCTAAAATGGAATTAAACCGGTTTTGAAAGCCTATAATTTTCCTTCCTTTTCCGTGTAATAAGAGTTTCACTCCTTCAGCAGCCACTGTTTTTACGGGCGCCGGCTTACTGGATTTTAGCAGATTGGTTTCCCGCATTTCCGGCGAAATAAAAGCTGTTTCTGTAAAACCGGGGGCCAGTGTAGTAACCACTACGCCGGTTCCCTCCAGTTCGGCTGCGAGAGTTTCCGAAAATGCCAAGACAAAGGACTTGGTAGCGGAATACACCGACATGTAAGGGAAAGGCAAATAGGCAATCACTGAAGACACGTTCATGATTCTGCCCGATTTTCGGGCTGCCATATCTTTTGCAAACAATTTGGTAAGGACCACAAGACTGCTGATGTTGAGATCAATCATATTCAGTTCTTCTTCGAGGGAAGTCTCTATAAAATCACCATAGTTGCCAAAGCCGGCATTGTTAATTAAGTGAGAGACTTGATAATTTGCTGACTTGACATCATAAAATAACTGTGCCGCTTGCCCTGGTTTGCCGAGATCTTTAGTTATGTAATGCACGTCAATTTTATGCCTGGAAGACAATTCCTCCTGCATAGCCGCCAATTTATCTTCGCTGCGAGCAGTAAGGATAAGATTGTATTTTAAAGCAGCAAGCTGCTGAGCCATTTCATAGCCGATCCCGGATGATGCTCCGGTTATTAAGATGTATTGTTTCATTTTTATTTATTTTATGAGTGATTAATTATTTTCAATGGAAGTGTAATGAACAATATAAAGAAAGTGAACAATGTTCAATCTGGGAGCAAAAAAAATTACGCCTTATTTAAGATTATCAAAAACTCATCGTATGCATCTGTTACAATGGTTTCAGGATTTTTAATATTCACATTTTTCGTACGGGAACCTATTTCCAGGCTGCACATGCCATGTATACAACTCCATATCAAAAAACAAAACGGTTCCAGTTTATGCCCTTTAAAATGCCCGGCATCCATGCACTGTTTTACCGTAGCCCTTAACACATCAAAGCTTGCTTTCCCTTCATCCCACTCATCTTTTTGGATTGTTTCCAGGAACTCCATAGGTGCTTTAAGAGTAAACATCAGATCGTACATTTCCGGGTTATCCAGGCCAAAATTGATATACACT
>Ga0268264_10003097_pt1 | contig 14394 bp, 14 predicted proteins | sample KBSSwiS32_FD_190357 | JGI IMG/M metagenome (GOLD analysis project Ga0268264, IMG submission 190357) | Switchgrass rhizosphere microbial communities from Kellogg Biological Station, Michigan, USA - KBS Switchgrass S3-2 (SPAdes) (version 2) | ecosystem: Host-associated > Plants > Roots >...
GGAGAGCTGATACGACATTGTTTGGTTCAAATCAATCGCTGTATCACTCGTTGACTGCAGCCGGATTTACTGACCTGGATTCATTCTACAAGCCGAGAGGTTTCATATTTGTTTATAAAAAAGCCAGTACGGATTTCCCTGCAGAGTCAAAATTTACTCCGGGTATTTACGAGAAAATTGTTATGTCGAAAGACTGTCCCTCACCGAATGTCAGCGGAGATTTTACTTCACCCAGATTTGGACCTGCTAAACAATGGAAACAAATTCACTGGAGAGGATCAAGTTTGGAGAATCCAACTTCTGACAGTGCCACGGTACAGGTGATCGGCCTCGATACAGCGGGAAATAAAACAGTGATTTATACATTACCCCTGGGTACGCAGGATTTTGATATCTCTGGTATCAATGCACAAAAATATCCATACGTGCAATTAAAAATGATCACCTCGGATAGCACGAAGGCAACGCCGTATCAATTAAATTACTGGAGACTTAACTATGTTCCCGTTCCCGAAGGAGCGCTCGCGCCAAACATATTCTTATCGGGTAAAGATTCTTTAGAACTGGGCGAGAAAATGCAATTCGGAATTGCATTTAAGAATATCAGCAGGAGTGATTTTGATAGTATGCGAATCACTATGACTATCCTTGACAAAAATAATATCACTCATGTAATTGCACTACCAAGAAAAAAACCACTTATTTCCGGTGACACATTGAAGATCGTATATGATATCGACAGCAAAGATTACCCCGGCATGAACAGGATTTTCATTGATGTGAATCCAAATAATGATCAGCCCGAGGAATATCATTTTAATAATTTCTTATACTATAATTTTTATGTAAGGACGGATAAAACAAATCCGTTGCTTGATGTTACGTTTGACAATATCCATATTCTGAATGAGGATATTGTTTCAGCGCGGCCGCATATTCAAATAAAATTGAAGGACGAAGCAAAATTCCTTCTCCTAAATGATACTGCTCTGTTGAATGTCCAGGTAAGATACCCGGATGGAACATTGCACCCATATTATTTCAATACGGACACCTTGCGATTCACACCGGCAACAAACGGCGGGGACAACACGGCAACTGTCGATTTCTATCCTATATTCACCCAACAATACAATCCCCAGGGAGACGAATATCAACTGATCGTTACCGGAAAAGATAAGAGTGGAAATGCATCGGGTACGACACAGTACACAGTATCATTTAAGATCATCACGAAAGCGATGATTTCAAATATGCTTAATTACCCGAACCCGTTCACCACTTCGACTGCTTTTGTATTTACGATTACGGGCAGTGAAGTGCCACAAAACATAAAGATCCAGATACTCACCATAACCGGGAAAATTGTTCGTGAAATAACCATCGATGAGTTGGGACCTCTGCATGTTGGTCGCAATATCACCGAATTTAAATGGGACGGAACGGATATGTATCATCAACGACTTGCAAATGGAGTGTATTTATATCGCGTAGTCACCAACCTGAACGGAAAATCGTTGGACAAATACAAATCAAAAGACGACAATACCGATCAGTATTTTAATAAAGGTTATGGAAAAATGTATTTGATGCGATGATGACATGAAAAGCAAAATATTTATCGCAACCGCTCAAACGACATAATGAGCCTGACTATACAACCAGTCAAACGATTTCAATATCTGGATAGTGCCAGGGGTTTAGCCGCGTTAAGCGTAATCACCTGGCATTTTTTTACAAGTTTCGTGGATTTTGGAAATGGATCATTCGTCATGAAATCACCATTCCATTTCTTCTGGTATGGCGAAGCCGATGTATTATTTTTCTTTATTCATAGTGGGTTTATTCTTTCTTACTCATATTTAGGCCGACAAAAAACATTTACGGCCAGTACTTACATTCGTTTTTTAATAGAAAGAATATTCAGAATCTACCCGTTGTTTCTTTTTATTCTTATTGCAAGTTTTTTTCTCAGGCATACACTCTACCCGGTAAGCGGCGGCTCATACGTCACCGAGCATTTACGAACATTCTGGCAAAATGATTGCGACTGGGAACTGTTGATAAAGCAATCTATTCTTATTGTCCCGATTCCTGCTGAAGCTAATCTTAGGCTGATTCCGCAGGATTGGACGTTAACAGTAGAAATAATCGTCGGGGCTTTGATACCACTGATGGGACTACTACTGAAAAAAAGTAAATGGATCTATTGGATTACAGTGATTGCCTTGATCAAAATTTTGCACTTCAATACATATATATTCGAGTTTGCTGCCGGCGTTTTTCTTTTTTATCATTGGCCGGATATCACAAGCGCCTGGAGTCGCCTCCCGAAAATGATTAAAGCAATCACCTTGATTTTTGCAGTTGCGTTTTACAGCTGTTTCCTTCGCTTCTCATCACTGTTTGTTCCCGGCAATATTGTATTTACGCCAGGTATTGATAGACTGATCGTGACGATTGGTTGTTGTATATTTTTTTGCGTAATTATAAGTTCATTGACAATTCAAAAAATATTATCACATACCGTTCTCGTTAAAGTAGGAAGAGTCTGTTATAGCATTTATTTAGTACACATGTTATTGCTCATCGCGTTTGGTGACCAATTGTTGCGAATTCTTCACAATATGGTAAGCATGTCTCAAATGGGATATCTGACAATTGCGTTTGCGATTTATATGATATCGACTGTGGGCATCTCATTTTTAACATTTGCATTGATAGAAAAACCATTTAATAAATATGGGAAGTTGGTGGGAAAGAAATGCGAACTATACTTCAACAATAAGTTTGGAGCATTCTTTCAAAAAAAAATGCCCATATAGTTTTTTCGTTTTGAGTTATGATTGAGTTAACTCACGCCGCCATTCAAAAAAAGCCAGGCCAAGTAAAACCAACAAGGTTATCCAGCTAACTATACAAACAGGAAGTAGCCGCTTGTCCGTGAAAGAAAAAATAATCGAATTGCTATTTGCAGACAGAGGAACGGCCATGAATGAAAGAAATTCTTTTTCTATTTCCGCCTGGTGCCCATTCACGGTCGCCGCCCATTTGGGATAATAATTTTGCAATATAATAATGGTGTCTTCAACGTTACAACTCACATCGATTGCTATTCGATTTGGCGAATATGCAGCAATGGTTATTACAGGCGAATCTTCTTTCTTGAGAAAAACAAATGGCTTTTCATTGATTGTCGTTTTCAGATTTGATTCGAAGTACTCCCGCGTATTATTAAAAAAAACGGGGTAGTCACAAAATTCCGGAGTTCCCGGCTGCTTACCATAATAGGCCCAACAACCAATTGATTTGCTCACATTTTCTTTAAGAACATTTTCCTTAATAGGTGTCAATATTGGCACGGGGATTCCTGGCTTCACGTCTGAAAAATATTTTTCAATATCTGCCACACTCTTTTTTTGAACACCTGTGACGGGTAAATTGAGCCATGCAGCGCCTATAAGATCACATAAGATAAACACCGGAAGAACGATGCGTATTGAAATTTTTTTCTGAATAGCAAAGAAGAATATCAATAAGAAACTCAACATGATTGCGGCAATCAGCAACCGGTCATATGGCAGCAAATGGTCGAGCCACCATTTTATCCTGTCTTTAAATGAATATATCAAAGGTCGATTTGTTGAAAGCAATGTTGTCGACGAATGATGTATCAATGTCCATACGATCGCAATTACCGCTACAACGCCAAAGATTCCCAAGACCCTGTTTGCTGGTTTCTGTGATCCTGTTGCAAGCCATTTATCAAGCGGAAAAGATGCAACAAGAATAAATGACAATATCGAAAAAATTCTAAACTCACCATTTGTCCTGATATAGTTTAGAAGCGGGAGCCAGGGATACAACACACTCTTTACAGGCCCTCCAACACTTAGTAGCAACATGATCGCGCCTGAAAAAAGAAAAATTTTTTGCCACCTGTTTTTTTTTGCAAACGATACAACAAGCAATAGCGCGAACCCGATAACCGAAAAATATCCGTTTCGCATCAGCATATTCGCTCCAAAAAAAGCGCTGATGTCATTTCCTGTAATCGCAAAGGGAAAAAGAAATGACAAATAAGAACTTGGCGAGAATCCCGCATAGCCATTCAAATCCTGGTTAACCGCCGCTGACCGATTGATATAAGGCAGCACATCAACATAGGAATATAAAAGAGGAACAATCAATAATGCTACGGCGACAATAAGGATGAAGTTTAATTTTAAGATACCCGCGAATTTTTTCGCATCGATGTTATTTTCTTTCCAGATCGCAGACCCTATAATGATAGCAGCTAAAAAATAAATTGTTGCAAACGGAATCGCAGGATGCCCGCTGGTTATCAAAAAATATAAACTCAATGCGCAGGCGAGTAATCTCCTGTGACTGTATCCATCCTGTAGTTGTAAAAAAGTCCTGACCACAATCGGCAAAAAAGCAGCGCTTGTGATAAAATTAATATGTTGAAGATTCCCGATAAAAAAACCCGAGGCCATATACATCGCCCCCATCAACACACATACTTTCAAAGAGTGCCGGAAATATTTCCCTAACTCATACATGAAAATACCTCCCAGCCAGATGTATAACAACACTTCAATTGTCAGCGTATAGACGTTATATCCAATGAGCCCAAATATCCAGGTCACGGGTTGCCAAAAAGCAAACCCGGGATCTTCATAGAGTGGTAACCCGAAGTTGACGTAAGGATTCCATAATGGTAAGTAACTCGCATGTAAGGAAGCGCTAAAGAAAAATTTATTCGGAAAATTATCAGTAAGCGCGTCATTTTTTAGCGCGAACAAAAAAGAAGATGCTGGTAGATAAGCGACGAAAAGAAATAAACCAAGAAATAAATAATTCAACAGATCGCTTTTTTTTCCCTGGTTCAATTTCATTTGCAATGGTTGTAAAAAAGTTTTATCCCGTGGATTAAGAGCGCCACCTGCTAATATATTTGCCGATTATATCGAACTCTATATTAACGAGCTCCGCGACTCGTACATTGTGAATATTTGTATGTTCATACGTATAAGGAATGATTGCCACTTGAAAACTCTTTTTCCTGACATCGAAAATGGTCAGACTGATCCCATTTAGGCAGATTGATCCTTTTTCGATAACGAGGTGGCTGAACTTTTTCGGAATCTCGAATTGAAATTGCCAACTGCCTTTCAATTCTTTTTTGTTTATGCAGCGCGCAGTGGTATCTACATGACCCTGCACAATGTGACCATCCAACCTGCCATTCAGGATCATTGAACGCTCGAGGTTGACAATCGTCCCCTTTTTCCACGCGGCCAGGTTGGTTTTTTTGAGAGTTTCTTCGATGCTGGTGACACGATGGATATCATTTTTGATTTCTTCGACAGTCAGGCAGGCTCCGTCGTGCGCGACGCTCTGGTCTACTTGGAGCTGGGATGAAATGGACGACGAGATCCAGTAGGTTATATTTGAACCTGACTGCATAACTTCCCTGATTTCGCCTTTTGACTCTATAATTCCGGTAAACATGGCGTAAAAATCGGATTTTTATGAATCTGTTTCAGAATTTCGGTTTTTCATTTTATCTTTGCTGCCCGTAATTCACCAAAGGAGGTATATTAATTATGTTGATCATCGATTCAAAAGATTGCGAAAATATTGACAAAGCGCTCAAGAAGTATAAAAAGAAATTTGAGAAAGCGAAAGTATTGGTTCAATTGAGAGCACGTCAGTCGTATACCAAGCCTTCTATCAAAAGAAGAAGCAAAGTATTGAAAGCGATCTATCGCCAGCAATTGGCGAGCGGAAAGTTCGACGAATAAAAACGAGCTATATTATTTAAATAATTAAAGGCCGTCCTGCTATAGCGGGATGGCCTTTGTCATTTAATTTGATAAATTTGACTAACCAATACCTCTATTTTGAACGAAGCCATCCAACCATTCATTGACTACCTGAAATTTGAAAAGCGATATTCCGAACACACCATCCGCTCGTATCATGATGATTTAGCCAGTTTTTCAGACTTTGCTGCAATTCACTTTAGCAGTATTCATCTGAAAGAAATATCGTCGTCAATGATCCGGAGCTGGCTAGCGGAACTCAAGGAAAATAAAATCAGTTCTAAATCCATCAATCGAAAGATCTCTTCTCTTAAATCTTTCTTTAAATACCAGTTACGGGCGGGAGCATTGACGCAAACTCCGATGAGTAATATCATCAATCCGAAAATCGGAAAACGGCTGCCGGTTTATGTTGAGGAGAAAGATATGGATGTGCTTCTTCATTCCATAGAATTTCCGGATGACTCGCAGGGAAAGACCGATAAACTATTGATTGAAATATTTTACAATACGGGTATGCGATTGAGTGAACTAATTAACTTACGCGAGAGCCAAATTGATTTTAGCAACCGGACAATTAAAGTTTTGGGAAAGGGAAATAAGGAGCGCGTGATCCCTGTCAGCATTCAACTCATTGAACACATAAAAAATTATTTAGGAGATAAGGATCAAGCAAGGTCGACTGAAAATCCATTTCTGCTCGTAAACAAGAAAGGAAAAAAATTATATCCAAAGTATGCGTATCTCACTGTGAAAAAATATTTGGGTAAGATTACGACGATTGATAAAAAAAGTCCGCATGTGCTGCGGCATACTTTTGCAACGCATCTTATGAATGGCGGTGCGGATCTGAATTCAGTGAAGGAATTGCTGGGTCATTCGAGTCTGGCTGCAACTCAGCTGTACACGCACAACAGTATTGGCAAGTTGAAAGATGTGTATAAAAAAAGTCACCCCAAGGCCTAAGATAGATGTCCTTTTTACAAGGAATTTTTACCAAAAATTATTTGGAAAAATACGCATCGGATATTAACTTCATCATAGGTCAAATGTCCAATCATTTGGCGGTTCGTTACAGTTCTTTATTTATTGTTTCACCTGTTAAAATTGCGATGATATGAACGTTAAAATTCAGACTGTGCACTTTGATGCAGATAATAAACTGGTTGATTACGTCACAAAAAAATTAAGCAAATTAAACACGTTTCACGACCGCATAGTTAAGGTTGATGTGTTCCTGAAGCTGGATAATGTAGTTCACACCATTAAAGATAAAATAGCTGAAATAAAAGTCCATGTACCCAGGCAGTACTTCTTTGTAAAATGCTCGTCAAAATCGTTTGAAGAATCTTTTGATAGTGCATTTGATTCGGTGGTGAATCAAATAAAAAGAAAAAAAGAAAAGCAGGTTGCATGAGAAAAAAATTCAAAACCCCGTTTTCCCGGGGTTTTTTTATTTCCTGTTGGTTGATATGAATTTTAAATCGTCTGAATATCTGATAAAAAAACACCCAAAATTTTTGAATTTAACAAATTCGCTTACCTTTGCCTTCCCAAAAAAACGCGTGAATAAAACTTATTCAGTGTGAGTTCTTTAAAATAGTAAGAGAAATAAGAGATCGCCAGAGTAGCTCAGCTGGTAGAGCAGCTGATTTGTAATCAGCTGGTCGGGGGTTCGAGTCCCTTCTCTGGCTCAGTTTTTTGGAACGACTGAGAGCAGGTCAGGGATAGCATTGGGTGGAGTACGGATGATGTGGATATCCCTTTCTTGAATCTATGAGTTGGGCAAGTAGCCAAGTGGCCAACGGCAACAGACTGTAAATCTGTCCTCTTCGGAGTTCGGTGGTTCGAATCCATCCTTGCCCACTTTGTCTGTCGCGCGTGAATCATCAAGCTGTAGACGAGACATTAAGATATAGAGTAGTTCTTATTTTGAAATTCTTTTCTCTGCTTTCGTTGACACTGATCAGCAGCGGATGCAGAACGCGGAAGTAGCTCAGTTGGTAGAGCGACAGCCTTCCAAGCTGTAGGTCGCGGGTTCGAACCTCGTCTTCCGCTCCAGGGTAAATTGGCGACATGGGGTTGTAAATGATCTCCTGTTGCTGACACAGATCTTAAAAATAAATGAGGATGTCTCGCAACTTCATACCAGCCGTTGTAGCTCAGTGGTAGAGCACTTCCTTGGTAAGGAAGAGGTCGTGAGTTCAATTCTCATCAACGGCTCAAAGAAAAGCTAAATACTGAGGTGTTTGGTAGCAATTTTTAAACACAACTAAAAATAGATAACGATGTCAAAAGAGACCTTTAAAAGAGACAAACCCCACGTTAACGTTGGTACCATTGGTCATATCGACCATGGTAAAACCACTTTGACTGCAGCCATTACGACTATTTTGTCAAAGAGAGGTTTGGCAACAGCAAAAAAATATGATGAAATTGATGCTGCTCCCGAAGAAAAAGAGCGCGGTATCACCATCAACACGGCTCACGTAGAATATCAGACGGCAAATCGTCACTATGCGCACGTGGATTGTCCTGGTCACGCTGACTACGTAAAAAATATGATTACGGGTGCTGCCCAGATGGACGGTGCAATCCTTGTTGTTGCCGCTACTGACGGTCCGATGCCTCAAACAAAAGAGCATATCCTGCTCGCACGTCAGGTGGGTGTTCCCCGCATGGTTGTGTTCATGAATAAAGTTGACCTGGTTGATGATCCTGAATTATTGGAACTCGTTGAGATGGAAATTCGCGAATTGCTTTCGTTCTATGGATTCGATGGAGATAACACACCTATCATCAAAGGTTCTGCAACTGGCGCACTTGCCGGCGAAGAAAAATGGGTAAAAGCAATCGATGAACTAATGGATGCGGTTGATACGTATATTCCATTGCCTCCACGCCCGGTTGATCAGCCATTCCTGATGTCAGTGGAAGATGTATTCTCTATCACTGGTCGTGGAACAGTTGCAACTGGCCGTATTGAAAGAGGTCGCATAAAAGTTGGTGAAGCAGTTGAAGTTGTAGGTTTGATTGAAAAAGCGATTTCATCTACCGTAACAGGTGTGGAAATGTTCCGCAAATTGTTGGACGAAGGTGAAGCTGGTGACAATGCGGGTCTGTTGTTGCGCGGTATTGAAAAGAAAGATATCCGTCGTGGCATGGTTATCTGCAAACCAGGAAGCATCACTCCTCACACTGAATTCAAGGGTGAAGTTTATGTATTGAGCAAAGAAGAAGGTGGACGTCACACTCCATTCTTCAACAAATACCGTCCGCAATTCTATTTCCGTACAACTGACGTAACAGGAGAAGTAGAATTGGCAGCCGGAACTGAAATGGTAATGCCTGGCGATAATACGAATTTGAAGGTGAAACTGATCGCTCCGATCGCAATGGAAAAGGGACAAAAATTCTCTATCCGCGAAGGTGGACGTACAGTCGGTGCCGGACAGGTTACTGAAATCATAAAATAAGCCATAAGTACCCTTCCTTTGGCAGGGACTTTATATAGCTTTTCTTATTTTTGCAAAGTACTTGGGCATTTGTCCGGGTACTTTGTTTTTTAGGTTTTCGCCTTATTTTCCCCTGATCCGACATTGCCAAAGCTCATTGCAAGGGATGCCTGGAAGGATGAATAAGGGTCTTTTACGGGCATAGTTCAAAGGTAGAATAGAGGTCTCCAAAACCTTAGATCTGGGTTCGAATCCTAGTGCCCGTGCGAAGCAGATGTGGAAATGTGAAGATGTGGAAATGTGAAAATTTCCATTCTCCACAACGGGTTGACAATTTCCACATTTTCATATTTACACATTTTCACATTTTTCAACTCATGAATAAAATTTCAACCTATTTCAGAGAGTCCTACAAAGAACTGATGGAAAAAGTGACCTGGCCAAACTGGACACAGTTACAGCAATCCACGGTTATTGTATTGGTGGCAACATTGGTAATAACATTGGTTGTCGGGTTCATGGACATCGTTTCAAGTACTATTTTAAAATTCATCTATTCATTATTTTAATGATGGAAACTGCAAATCAAACAACTCAGCCGGAACAGAAGGAAACCAAGTGGTATGTTTTGCGCGTGGTAAGCGGCAAGGAGCGTAAAGTGAAAGAGTATCTCGACAAAGAAATTTCACGAGGCGGATGGGGTGAAATAGTGAAACAGGTATTTCTCCCGGTCGAAAAGGTATATAAAGTTCAGAATGGAAAGAAAGTGATGCGTGAGAGGAACTACTACCCAGGGTATGTGATGATTGAAGTCACTGATGGCAAACTTGGAGACGATCTGAGAGATGCTATCAAGAATACGACTAATGTTATTCATTTCCTCGGAAAAGAAAATCCGATTGCGCTTCGCAAAGCCGAAGTGAATAAAATGCTCGGTAAGATGGATGAAATGGCCGAATCAGGTGGAATCAGCATGAGCGAGCCATTTATCATTGGCGAAACGATAAAGATCATCGAGGGACCATTCAATGATTTCAATGGAATTATTGAAGAAGTAAATGATGAGAAGAAAAAATTAAAAGTAACTGTAAAAATCTTCGGCCGCTCCACACCTGTTGAATTAAACTACATGCAGGTTGAAAAAATAGCTTAAGAAAAACTTCTTTTCTACTTGCGGGTATGCGTTGCCGTTAGAAAAGCGCCTTCGCGAAAAATAAACGAAATTCAAGATAAAACCCTCTGTTTTTGCAGAGGGTTAATATTTTTGACAAGAAAGAATTCTTTGATGTTAATATGCACTTCCTGTTCCTGAATCTGAAGAAGATTCATTGGAAGAAGGAGCTGCCGGCATTTCGACCGGGGCCGATGCTGGAGCTGCCGGTGTTGAAGCTTTTGGCGCGGCCTTTTTTGGAGCGGCTTTTTTCTTAGCAGCTTTTTTCGGAGCGGCTTTTTTTGCAGCTTTCTTTTTCGGCGCAGCTTTCTTTTTCGGTGCGGCTTTCTTTTTAGCTTTTTTAGCTGGAGATTTTTTTGCAGCTTTCTTAGCTTTCTTTGGTGCAGCTTTCTTTTTAGCTACTTTTTTCTTCGCTGCTTTTTTCTTTGACTTTGCCATAATTGGTAGAGAATTTTTTAGTTGTTATAAGAAACAAATGGAGATTGTGGCAAAAAGGTAGTTAGAAAAATTCAAATTGGAAAAAAATTGGATGACAATTTTCGTCGTAATAGCGTGAGAAACGCATCATTGCGTGGGTTCAGCCATCATTTTTGCAATAAAAAAAGCGGTGATTGACGGCAGATGATAAGATAAAAAAATTGCGGAAATCTTTGTATGAAATTAATTTTATCCTACTTTTGCAACCCCAAATAGAAAGTTCTTTTTTTATCTGTCGGTTTAAGAGACAGATTTGGATTTGGGAGTCCGCCAAAGGCGAGACGCTAACACCAAAAAAATAGCAACATGGCAAAAGAAATCACTGGTTATGTCAAGTTGCAGGTCAAAGGCGGTCAGGCAAACCCTGCTCCTCCTATCGGGCCTGCATTGGGTTCAAAGGGTATTAACATCATGGAGTTCTGCAAGCAATTCAATGCAAGAACCCAGACCCAAATGGGAAAAGTTCTCCCGGTTCTCATTACAGTTTATACGGATAAGTCTTTCGAGTTTATTATCAAAACTCCTCCTGCAGCAGTGCAATTACTTGAAGCTGCAAAATTGCAGGGCGGTTCCAAAGAACCAAATCGTAATAAAGTTGGCAAGGTAACCTGGACGCAAGTACAGGCGATTGCTCAGGATAAAATGCCTGATCTCAATTGCTTTACTGTTGAAAGCGCCATGCGCATGGTGGCCGGTACAGCACGGAGCATGGGAATTAATGTGGAAGGAAAAGCTCCGTGGGATAAATAAATCTTAAACCTGAAAAAATTATTACGAAATGGCTCTTACTAAAAAAAGAAAAATAGCTGCCGCCAAAGTGGATAACAAGAAGGCATACTCGCTGAAAGATGCTTCCACATTGGTGAAAGATATTAATACAACAAAATTTGACGCATCAGTTGACCTGCATGTCAGGCTCGGTATTGATCCGAAAAAAGCTGACCAGGCTGTTCGTGGTACAGTGAGCCTGCCTCACGGTACCGGTAAAACGAAAAGAGTGCTGGTGCTTTGCACACCGGATAAAGAAGCGGAAGCAAAAGCATCGGGGGCTGACTACGTGGGTTTGGATGAATTCATCCAAAAAATAGAAGGTGGATGGGTTGATGTAGATGTGATCGTTGCCACTCCTTCTGTGATGCCGAAGATCGGTAAACTTGGTAAGGTGTTGGGACCTCGTAACCTGATGCCGAATCCTAAGACTGGTACGGTGACGAACGACGTGGCGTCCGCAGTAAAAGAAGTAAAAGGCGGAAAAATTGCATTCAAGGTGGATAAAGCCGGAATCATTCATGCATCTATCGGACGTGTGAGTTTTTCTCCGGAAAAAATTACTGAAAACAGCCAGGAATTGCTCAATGCAATTATCAAAGCAAAACCAGCTACTGCAAAAGGCACTTATGTAAAAAGTGTTTTCATGGCGAGTAGTATGAGCCCTGGTATCTCAATCGATACGAAAGCGTTTGTTGTTCACTAAGATCAATGGTTCCGTCCTCACGGATCCACTACATCAGAAGCATTCAAGCATTGGTTGTTGAGGATACAACCGTGACAAAATAAAAGTTATGACAAAAGAAGAAAAAAATGAAGTGATTGAACTGTTGAAAGACAAGTTCTCTCAATATAGCAATTTCTATGTCACCAATACGGAGTCATTAACCGTTGAACAGGTTGGCAAATTGCGCCGCATCTGTTTCGATAAAAAAGTCGAAATGAAAGTTGCGAAAAACACGCTCATCAAAAAAGCATTGGAGAACCTCGATGACAAAAAATATTCGGGTGTTTACCAGGCGCTCAATGGAGTAACTGCGTTGTTGTTCTCTGAGAGCGCAAAGGAACCTGCGGTGATCATCACAACTTTCCGCAAGGAAGGAAACGTGGACAAACCGGTGTTGAAAGCAGCTTTCATCGATGGAGATGTATTCGAAGGTGAAAAAGAATTGAAAGCGTTGACAACATTGAAGAGCAAACAGGATCTTGTTGGAGAAATTATCGGATTGCTCCAATCACCTGCTAAAAATGTTATGAGCGGCCTAAATGCAGGAAGCAAAATCGCGGGTTTGGTAAAAGCACTTGAAGAAAGAGCGGCTAAAGCATAACGCCCAACGCTAAGCGCAGAACGAAACATTAACCGTTCAGCGTTACGTGTTCAGCATAAAAAGCCCAGGCCTGGGGGCAAACAAACAAAGGCAAAATTTTTTTAAACCATCCGCCGGATTCGGAAAGAAAATGAAGGCGGAAAAAATTTACAAACATGGCAGACTTAAAAACAGTTGCAGAACAGTTAGTAAACCTGACTGTAAAAGAAGTAAACGAATTAGCCAAAATTCTAAAAGAAGAATACGGTATTGAACCAGCTGCTGCTGCAGTTGCAGTGGCTGCAGGTCCTGCTGCCGGTGGCGCAGCTCCGGCCGCTGAAGAAAAAACAGCGTTCAATGTTATTTTGAAAAGCCCTGGTGCTAACAAGCTCAACGTTGTAAAGATCGTGAAAGATCTTACAGGGCTTGGACTTAAAGAAGCAAAAGACCTCGTTGACGGTGCTCCAAAACCCGTTAAAGAAGGTGTTAGCAAGGCCGACGCAGATGCATTGGTTGCTAAATTGAAAGAAGCAGGCGCTGAAGTAGAAGTTCAGTAATTATTCTTCGAAAATCTATAGAAACCCCTGCGTATCGCGGGGGTTTTTCTTTTTCTGAAAAGGACCAAGATTTATTGTTTATATCTCTTTATTCAGTACCTTTGCCCTCCGTTTGCTGTAAAGGTTTAAGTATAAAGAAGTTAGCACACATAACTTAATAAAAATCAACTCTTTGAGAATTACAAAAATTCTCTGGGTGATTTTTTGCTTATAGCAATTTGAAGTTAGAACATCTAAAACCGGATTTTATAATATGTCTTCTACAAAGTTGCAAAACAGGGTCAATTTTGGTAAAATCAAACATCTTGCTGAAACACCTGACCTGCTCGAAGTACAGATCCAGTCATTCAAAGAGTTTTTCCAGTTGGAAACTACGCCTGACAAACGAAATATCGAAGGTTTGTTCAAGGTGTTTAAGGAAAACTTTCCGATTACAGATACAAGGAACATTTTCATGTTGGAGTTCCTGGACTATTTCATCGACCCGCCGCGCTACACGATTGAAGAGTGTATGGAGCGTGGGTTGACTTATGCGGTTCCTTTAAAAGCGAAATTACGATTGAGCTGTAACGATGAAGAGCATGTGGATTTCCAGACTATCGTTCAAGATGTGTTCCTGGGTAATATTCCATACATGACTCCGCGCGGCACTTTCGTGATCAACGGTGCTGAACGCGTAGTTGTTTCACAGTTGCATCGTTCACCAGGAGTTTTCTTTGGTCAGTCTATTCACCCGAATGGAACAAAAATTTACTCTGCGAGAGTTATTCCTTTCAAAGGTGCATGGATGGAATTTGCGACAGATATCAACAACGTCATGTTTGCTTA
>Ga0268264_10003106_pt1 | contig 14382 bp, 14 predicted proteins | sample KBSSwiS32_FD_190357 | JGI IMG/M metagenome (GOLD analysis project Ga0268264, IMG submission 190357) | Switchgrass rhizosphere microbial communities from Kellogg Biological Station, Michigan, USA - KBS Switchgrass S3-2 (SPAdes) (version 2) | ecosystem: Host-associated > Plants > Roots >...
ATCCATGCTGATGTTTCTTCTGCCGTGTCGGTGCCACCGGCCGGACCATAAAAAATCCGGTGCTATCAACACCGGATTACTATTATCTGTTTCTTGATTTCTGGTATGACTAAAGACTAACGACTATTTGCGTCGTTCATCCTGATACTTCTGCCCTTGTATTTCTTTCCATCAATGGCGCGTATCATCTGGCTGGCCGAATTGCGGTTTACTTCAATCCAGCTATTCATTTCTTTCATGTCAATTCTTCCCAGTACTTCTTTTTTCAGTTCGCTCATATCGAGAATGAATTGTAAAAAACTGGCTTTATAAAATCCATCCTTTGTACCCAGGTTCACAAATAAACGCATATAATCTCCTCCGTTCCCGTTCCCATAAGATTCGCGCCCGCGGGGCGCTTCCCTGCCGGGGCGGTTAAAATCACGGCCATTACCGCCAACCGGTATACGCTCCCGTGGTTCGCGCAGGCGCTCGCGCACGTTCAGGTCTTCCGCGTTCTCATAGTATTTCAGGAAGCGGTCGAACTCCATCGCAGCCATTCTCTTCAATACATCTTCTTTGCTTACATCGGCAAATTTCTCCTGCAGCATTTCAACATAAGTTTCATAAAAACCATGGCTGATATCGGTCTGCAACAGCTTATCCATGAAATGAAAAAACTGTTTGCGGCAAACATCTTTGCCTCCGGGAATTTCGAGTTTATGAAACGGCACTTTTACCATCCGCTCAATCTGTTTCAAACGGCCAATCTCGCGGCTGTGCACAATGCTCATGCAGATACCGGTATTACCGGCACGGCCGGTACGACCGCTACGGTGCGTGTACACTTCAATATCATCGGGTAACTCAAAATTGATAACATGCGAAATATCCTTTACATCGATGCCGCGGGCGGCCACATCGGTAGCTATCAGCAATTGTAAATGCCGTTCGCGGAAATCGCCCATTACCTTATCGCGCTGCGCCTGGGTAAGGTCGCCGTGCAGTGCATCAATATCGTATCCTTCACGGGTAAGTTTTTCAGCTATCTGCTGGGCATCGGCCTTGGTACGGGTAAAGATAATACCATACATACCAGGGTTAAAATCAATAAGCCTTTTCAGCGTATCATAACGGTGCTGGGCAGACGCAACATAGTACTGGTGGTCAATATTCTTATTGGCCGTGTTCATCTGGCCAACGGTTACTTCCACCGGGTCTTTCATATAACGCTTGCTTACGCGGCGTATTTCGGGCGGCATGGTGGCGCTGAAAAGCCAGGTGCTTTCGCGTTTAGGGGTATTCTTGAGAATAAATTCGATATCATCCTGGAAACCCATGTTCAGCATTTCATCTGCCTCGTCCAGCACCACATATTGAATCTGTTCCAGGTTGATGGCCTTGCGTTCAATAAGATCTATCAATCGACCCGGTGTGGCCACCACAATCTGTACGCCCCTTTTCAGATCACGTATCTGCAGGCCAATAGAGGTGCCACCATACACGGCTACTACATGCACCGCAGGCATATATTTCTTAAATAATTCCAGTTCACTTACAATCTGTAAACAAAGTTCGCGGGTGGGACAAACCACCAGTGCCTGTGGGTATTTAGCAGAAGTGTCAATCAGATCCAACAGTGGTAGTCCAAACGCCGCGGTTTTACCAGTGCCGGTCTGTGCCAGCCCAATGAAGTCGGTAGTACCGCCTAATAATACAGGAATCGCTTTTTCCTGAATCGTGGTGGGATTTACAAATCCCAAATCTGTTACTGCTTTCACCAATCGCTCCTCAATCCCAATCTCTTCGAATGTCATCATATATTTCTCGATAATTTTTGCAAATGTAACATAATTGCCTCCTATAGCCTAATCTAATCGTGTCAGGAAGCACTATTGCTTGCGCCTGCATTCAACAATGATTCGCTTGTTAATGAAGCGTTTCAGCATCCGATAATGAGATGCCCCGATAATTTTTACTATTGGCGTGGTAACAAGCAATGGATTTGCAATTCCAGTATCTTAGTGGCTAAAATAGCCGATAGCGCAGCTATCAGCCCAAAGCTCAAAAAAATGAAACTTGACATACTGGCCATTGGCGTGCATCCCGATGATGTGGAATTAGGTTGCTCGGGCACTTTACTGAATGAAAGCAGGTTGGGTAAAAAAACAGGCATCCTCGATTTAACACAGGGCGAACTGGGTACCCGCGGTACAGTAGCAACACGCTATGAAGAAGCGGCACAATCAGCAAAAATATTAGGTGTGGAAGTTCGGGAGAACCTGAAAATGCGCGATGGTTTTTTTGTGAACGATGAAACTCACCAGCGTTTGTTAATTAGCGCCATCAGAAAATACCAGCCCGAAATTGTATTGGCTAATATTCTGGACGACCGTCATCCGGATCACGGTCGCGCAGGGCACCTGATTGCAGACGCCTGTTTTTTATCGGGCCTGGTAAAAATTGAGACTAAAGATGAAAATGGAAATAGCCAGGATCGCTGGCGTCCCAAACAGGTGCTGCATTATCTGCAGGATTGGTACCACGAGCCTGATTTGCTGGTAGATATCACAGCGGTTTTTGAGCAACGCATGCAATCAATCCTTGCCTATCAGACCCAGTTTCACAGCCGGAAAGCCGGGCCGGAAGAGCCTCAAACTTATATTTCTACACCTGATTTCCTGGAAGCTGTAACCGCCCGCGCAAGATTGATGGGAAAACGCATTGGCGTGAAATATGCGGAAGGATTTGTTACTGAAAAAAAGATTGGTATCCGTAATCTCGATGCGCTGGTATCTATTGAGACTTAAACGGGCCTTTTAAGCCATTCAGTAAGCGTTTTGTCTGCGGTTTGTCATAAAATACCCAATACAAACATAATTTTTCTGTTAATGCATACATTCTGCAGCCGGTTAACCGTTTATTAACCTGCATAGCGTACCTTTGCTGCGTCAAAAAATATTTAAAAAGTCAGATCATGTCAGTCCCCAAATTTGCCCAGGTACAACACTCGTTTCATACCGAGTTAAAGACCCGGATAAACAATTATTTTGAAAAAACAGGTAAATCACAATATGGTAATTTCAGTCTTTTCCTGAAGGCTATTTTACTTATTTCAGCATTTGCATTTTTATACGTGCACCTCGTATTTTTTACGCCAACAATTTTCTGGTCAATAGTGGAATGTGTGTTGCTGGGGGGTATTGTTTCAGCTATAGGGTTTAATATTATGCACGATGGTGCGCACGGCAGCTTCAGCAAAAACAAATACATCAATATGTTTGCTGCCTTTTCATTGAATGTGCTGGGCGGCAGCAGCTTTATGTGGAATGTGAAACACAATATTATTCACCACGCCTATACCAATGTAGACGGCGTTGACGATGATATCGATATTCAGCCCTGGATGCGCATGAGCGGCACGCAAAAAAAATACAAACTGCATAAATTCCAGCATTTCTATTTCTGGATATTGTATTCATTGTTGTATATCCTCTGGATTTTTGTACTGGATTACCAGAAATATTTTAAAGCGAAAGTGGGCAATATGCCGTTGAAAAAAATGACTGCCAGAGACCATTTCGTTTTCTGGGGTTTTAAATTGTTCAACGCATTTCTTTTTGTAGGACTTCCCATTTGGATGCTCGGATTCACATCCTGGATAGTTGGTTTCTTGATTTTTACTTCTTTTGCAGGGCTGGTCTTAAGTTTGGTATTTCAGCTGGCTCATACGGTAGAACATACTTCTTTCCCGATGCCCGATGAAACCAGCGGCAGAATGGACGATGAATGGGCGGTGCACCAGATCAAGACCACTGCTAATTTTGCCACCAGGAACAAATTGGTATCATGGCTGGTGGGTGGTTTGAATTTCCAGATTGAACATCACCTGTTCCCGAAAATCTCGCATATTCATTACCCGCAAATAAGCAAGATTATCAAACAGGCCTGCCAGGAATACGGCGTTGAATACATTGAATACCCAAGAGTGCATTTAGCCATTGCCTCCCACGTTTCTTTTTTGCGTGAGATGGGAAGAAGATAGCATCCTTAATTTATATAAACCCGGAATCATTGTAATTGCGTACAGTGATTCCGGGTTCGTTATTAACCGGGCCCATAGCACGCATATTATTATGATTAAGCAGATAGTAGGTGGTTGATAAAACGAATCTGTTGCTATAATACGCCCAATACAGCTATCCGCATTGCATATCTATCATAACAATCTGTATTCTATACCATATTTTTGCAACTTTAAATACCATAGGGAATGTCTACAGTAAAAATCGGTCTTGTACAAATGAGCTGTACCGCAGATAAAGAAGCGAACCTGCAGAAGGCTGTTTTGAAAATAAAGGAAGCCGCGGCAAAAGGGGCACAAATAGTCTGTTTGCAGGAACTTTTTACATCACTGTATTTCTGCGATGTGGAAGACTATGATAATTTTAAACTGGCGGAGCCTATTCCCGGTCCCTCAACAGAAATTTTAAGCAAAACGGCTGCGGAACTGGGGGTTGTTATCATTGCTTCTTTATTTGAAAAAAGAACACAAGGCATCTATCATAATACCACAGCAGTACTGGATGCCGACGGCCAATACCTGGGTAAATACCGCAAAATGCATATTCCCGATGATCCTGCTTTCTACGAAAAATTTTATTTTACCCCGGGTGATTTGGGCTATAAGGTTTTCAAAACAAAATTTGCCAGTTTTGGGGTGCTGATATGCTGGGACCAGTGGTACCCCGAAGCTGCCCGTATTACGGCGTTGATGGGCGCTGAAATCCTGTTTTATCCAACCGCCATCGGCTGGTCAACCGCACAGGATCTGCCCACCAATACCGAACAATACAATGCCTGGCAAACCATACAACGCAGTCATGCGATAGCCAATGGCATACATGTAGTAAGTGTAAACCGGACCGGTTATGAACAAAATGGTGCCATGAAGTTCTGGGGCGGTTCTTTTATCAGCAATCCATTTGGCACTGTACTCTGCCAGGCTTCGCACGAAGAAGAGGAAGTGATAGTGCAGGAAATTGATACATCCAAAACAGACAGCTACCGTACGCACTGGCCGTTTTTGCGGGATCGGCGGATTGATTCATACCAGCCCATTACCAAACGGTTTATTGACGATGAATAGATAGTTTTATAGTTCTCAGTTCCGGAGTTCATAGTTCTTTAATCATGGCCTGCGGAATTGAAAATAATATAAATAATTGCCAGTAAGAATAAAGAACAAGGAACTATGAGCGCAGCACTAACCGGCACACCAAAAGAAAAAGGCTATTATTTTCCTGCAGAATTTGCCCCCCATACCGCCACCTGGTTATCCTGGCCGCACAAGGAAGCGTCGTGGCCGGGAAAGATGGATACTATTTTTCCTTCGTACGCAAAATTTATCAAAGCGCTTACCGCAGGCGAAAAAGTGTGCATCAATGTGAAAGATGAGATGATGAAAAGTTTTGCTACAGGTCATCTGGAAAAAGAAAAACTGGATTTGAATAAAGTCGAATTCTTTTTTCATCCCACCAACGATGCCTGGTGCAGGGATCATGGCCCTGCTTTTTTAATTAATCCGGCAGCCGAACAAAAAAAAGTAATTGTAGACTGGGGCTACAATGCCTGGGGTAATAAATATCCGCCCTATGATTTAGACGATGTGATACCCACACTGATTGCGAAAAGTTACGGCATACCGGTATACCATCCCGGGATGGTAATGGAAGGCGGATCTGTGGAATTTAACGGAAAAGGAACGCTGCTGACCTCTACGGCCTGCCTGCTGAACAAAAACCGCAATCCCCAGCTGAACCAGGATCAAATAGAAACCTACCTGCGCAGTTATTATGGCGTAGACCAAATACTATGGGTAGACGAGGGTATTGTGGGCGACGATACAGACGGACACATAGACGATACCGTTAGATTTGTTAATGAAGACACTGTAATAACCGTTGTTGAAGAAAATAAAGCCGATGAAAATTATCAACTGCTGCAGCATAACCTTAAACAACTGCAACAAATGCGGTTGCTGAACGGCAAACAATTGAATATTGTTGAGCTGCTCATGCCGGAAGAACTGGTGTATGAAGATCAGCGCCTGCCCTGCTCCTATGCCAATTTTTATATTGCCAATAAATCGGTGATTGTTCCCACGTTCAGGAGTAACCGCGATGATAAAGCATTGCAGGTAATACAAGGCTGTTTCCCCAACAGGCAGGTTATCGGTATTGATTCTACTGATATCATCTGGGGGCTTGGCAGCTTCCATTGCCTGAGCCAGCAGGAACCGGAGGTCTGAAGAATTTATTGATTGCTGATTTATTGATTTCTGATTTTTGTTGATCGCAAATGTGGTTTATGGAGCAAAATGGGTTATCAAAAAATCTCAAAATTCCGCAATCCCCCAATCAGCAATTTCCATATTTCCACATTTTTCATTTCCACATCATTTCCTTATCCATTTCACTTTTTCTTCAATTGCTCCCCGTTTGCTGACCGGGGAAGGCACGGCAATTACACCCACATATAAAAATCCCATCAGCTTGTCAGTGGCATCCAAATCAAAAAATGGTTTGGCGGCTTCATTAAAAGTAACACCGCCGGTGGTCCAGTAACAACCAACATTGTACGCAGTGGCAGTCAGGTACATGTTCTGCACAGCACAGGCTACAGCCGCTATCTCTTCCATTTCAGGAATATTTTTATCGGCATGTCTTTTCATGCCAATAGAAATAATATGCGAAGCGAGCAGGGGTGTTGCCAGCAATTTCTGGTAATTGTCTTCTTTAAAATTATCACCCGCAGCGTTTTTATAAACGGAAGCTTGCAGTCCTGCAAAGGTCTTTAAGCCATCGCCGGTAAATATCGTAAACCGCCAGGGTTCTGTTAGTTTATGCGTAGGGGCAAGGTTGGCATTTTCCAGCATCTGTTGTACAATGCCATCATCCACGTGTTTTCCCGCATCATATTGTTTGGGAAAAGTACTGCGCCGCTCTCGTATAATTTGATTTAACTGATTGGTATCAAAGTTCATAATGTGTATTTAAAGGGGATAAAGATAAGCTTGCAACACAGACAATTTTTAAATTACTGTTAACGTTATTATAAGGTCCGAAACCATTGAAAACCCAAAATCCAGGCTTTATGAATAACCCTTACCTCAATCAGCAGGATTATCTTGCGCAGAAGTTTCGTTATACAGAAGAACATATACAGCAAATGTCGCGGCTGGCACTGTTAAAACTGCAATCCCTGCAGATGGTGCGCAATAACCGCTACCTGGCCGATACAAGGAAACAGGAAATGGAAGATTTTATTCAAACTACTTTATTGAACACTGTGACCAACGACTACGTGCTAAGCGAAGAGGGATTTTATTTCAGTGATTTTTGCAATTAAAACAGTTCATATATCTTCATTAACCAGTATCATCGGCGTTGCACTGGCCGGTCGTTAACAACATTGCTAATCTATTCTCAGTGTGTAAATGCTGCCCCGCCGGACCCGTTTTTCGCGGACCCAGGTTCTGTACAGCCTGCATTAATTGAATTTTAATTATTTATTTCTTCACAGGAACAATCGCTTGAACCTGGCTGCGAATTTTTTTTGTAAAGTGTAAGGCGGTCAGTAACAGTCTACACCTATTTGCAATCCACCGGGCTACCGCCAGCACCTACTATTTTTTTACATCAGCGGGTTGCTTCCCTAACCATTTGTTAAAAGTTTGGAAAAGAATTTGATACAGAGTCACCGGTATCTTATTCTTATGACCATAAAACTTTTACTTCATGACACCTGCACAGAAGTGGCCCCAAGATGGTAGTAAAAAAATTGCCTGGCAGTCGCTGAACGACAAGGATGCTGCAAACAGTTTTGAAATGGAGCGGCAATACCGGGAATTTATCAAGGAAACAATGTGGCAAAAAGAAAGCAGCGAATCATTCCATTCATTTGTAGAAAAAGTGCAGTGGTACCGGGCGCAGTAGTCATTAACGTAAATAGATAGCCCAAACGAATAAAGCCAGCCTGTTCAGGCTGGCTTTTTATTGAACGATATCTTTCCGGCACCATCTTCGTCAGAACGGCTCAGATTTAAATAAACCCTTTTTATCGGGTAAAATGAGATAATTTCAGTTTCATTTTATCAATTGGTTATTTAATATTTTTTCGATGAAATTGTATAATTCCGGAACAAAACTGCTGATGGCATTTTTAACTGCCTGTATTCCGTTGTTGTATACCGTCAACGTATATGCGCAACCGCTTAAGGTTGATGTGGTGGGCCTCAACCATGATCATGTGCACAATATTATGCGCCAGTTTAAAAAAGGAGAGGCCGTTATTGTGGGCATTGCGGAACCCGATCAACAACTGGTTGATCGTTTTAAAAAGCGTTACCAATTGCCGGATTCGCTTTTTTATAAAACCATAACAGATATGTTGCAGCACACCCATCCCGATGCAGCGCTGGCCTACAATGCCATTGCTGATCATATTGCCGTGGTGGAAGCTTGTGCGCCTAAGGGCATTTCTGTAATGGTAGAAAAACCACTTGCAACTACGGTACAGCAGGCAAACCGCATGGCAGCACTGGCCAGGCAATACCACATACAATTGCTTACCAATTATGAAACCACCTGGTACTCCAGTAACCAGCAGGTATTTACAATGGTAAAGGACAGTGCAATAGGCGTTGTTAAAAAAATGGTAGTGCATATGGGCCACCAGGGGCCAAAAGAAATAGGTTGCAGCGCGGACTTTTTAAAATGGCTTACAGACCCGGTAAAAAATGGTGGCGGCGCGGTGATGGATTTTGGCTGCTATGGGGCCAACCTGATGACATGGCTGATGGATGGCAATAAACCTGTTGCTGTTACAGCTATTACCAGGCATATAAAGCCCGCTATCTATCCCTATGTAGACGATGATGCTACCATATTGCTGGAATATGCCAATGGTGCCACCGGCATTATTGAAGCCTCCTGGAACTGGCCCTTTGGCATCAAAGACTGGGAAGTGTTTGGAGAAAAAAGTTATTTGCACGCACTGAATGCATCCAGTTTGGAGCAACGTAACAGGGATACTGTTGGATACTTCAATGTACCGGTGAAGCAGGCAATATATACTGACAATCTTCCTTACCTGGCCGATGTATTGCGCGGTAGAACAAAGCCAGGCAATGATCTTTCTTCCCTGCAGAATAACCTTATTGTAGTGCAGATTCTGGAAGCAGCGAAACAATCTGCGAAAGAAGGACGGAGAATAGTGTTGTGATCCCGGTTAAGGAAAACGGTGGTTAAAGAAAACGGTAGTTTTTAAGAACTACCGTTTTCTTTGATGCTTACGAAGCCGATAATTTATACCTTATAGGTTGCTTCTTATACGCTTTCACTTTTTTGCCATTTTGCATGGCGCTGGTCCAATTGCCACTTTCTTTTATTACTTTAATGCTTGCGTCTTGTAATTCTTTGGGGCCGCTGATGGCTTTTATATCGCTCAGCGCTCCCTGCTGGTCAACAATAAACTGAACTACCACCGTTCCCTGTATATTCTTTTTCACAGCCGCTTCGGGATATTTAAGATGTGAAAGCAGGTATTTGGTCCAACCCTGCTGACCGCCGGGGTAATCGGCTTCATTTTCTACTTTTGTAAAAATGATGTCCCTGGCAGTTGTTGTTTTTGCAGGTATGGTATCTGTAAAAGAATTAATATGGGTAACTGAATCTGCAACAATGGTGGTCCTGTGTGCATCGCCGGGATCATTTTCGGGATGTGCTTTGTAATAATCCTGCAGTTGCTTTAAATTGACCCGTTTTTCTTCCCCGTTTTTCAGGGTTATCAGTGCAAAATTCTGCTTGGTAGAAACGTCCACTGTCTTGATATCGGCTGCGTTTATTTGGGCGATGGCTTCGGGTGAAACGGTATCGGCCAGTGCCGTGCCGGCGGTTGTTTGCAGGTTACCATATTGAACAATGCCTTCCAAAATTTTCCTGGCCACTTTTTCCTGGTTAGCCGGGCTGGTAATAAAGGCAAGATCCTGCTGATTGGTGATATAGCCGCATTCAAGGCAAACAGCCGGACAGGAACTTTTATCGAGCACCACAATGCCGGCTTCCCTTTGCAGTATGGTTTCATTTACCGGGTAGATATTTTTCAGGCTGGTTAAAAGGGTAGATGCCAGCTCAAGGTTGCCTGTATGCGAATTCCGGCCTGAGATATACGCATCGAAACCGGTACGCGATGTTGTTTTTTCTTCGGTTGAATTAACATGGATGGAGACAAACAAATCGGGTTTTGCATTGGAAGCCAGTGTTACCCTGTTTTGCAGATCTTCTTTCAGGTTACTGGCATTGCCTGCAAGCGCATCGCTATTGCGCGTCAGCACAATATTTACGTGGTAGTCTTTAGCCAGTTCTTGTATTTTTTGCGCCAGGCTGAGCGTTATGTTTTTTTCCTGCACGCCCGTTTCGTTTTGGGCACCGGGAAATATGCCGCCATGACCGGGATCGATAACTACGGTAAGCTTCTTCACAGCGTATATAGCAGTGGGTTTTGCCGGGCGCTTGCTGGTAAGTTTTACTGCAAAGGCCGAAACCAGTACCAGTAATAAGGGCAATGCCATAATGCGGCTGATATAACCGCTGCGGCGAATAAGATTTGATTGTGTAATCATAGTAATGCGTCGTTTTATCTGGTTATGAAAGAATGGATGCGTAATGGCCGGTGATTGTTGTTGTATAGCGTGCTGCAGCAATAATTCCGCATACTCATACCGGTTATTACCGGAGACTGCATACGCATCTGCCAGGAATTCGTGAATGGCCCTGAGTTCTTTTTTTATGAGGTGAAAAAAGGGGTTGAACCAGGCAATGCAACAAAGGATTTCCATCAGCAGAACATCGGCGCTGTGTCTTTCTTTAACATGAAACAGCTCGTGCCGGAATATCTGCTGGCTACGGGCATCATCCAGGGTAATCTTCTTGTTCCAGAAGATAGATTTGAAAAACGAAAACGGAGTAGATGGTTCCGATGTATTGAATATTTTGATTTGACCAATTGCTTCAAACGGGTACTTTTTTGTAAGCTTATTAATGTAAACAAGCGAACGGAGCAGGATGCTCAAGCCGGTAATCAAGCCAGCCAGGTAAACAAGGCAAAGACCGTTCTGGATGTTGAGCCAGCTGCTCCAGAAATTGGCCCGGGCATAAATGGTTACAGGCTCTTCCCAACCGGAAACCGAGATTACCTTCAGGGTTTGGATAAGGCCGGTATGTTGCGGGCCATCCCAAAAAAGATGAACCGGAATATTGATAAAAGGTATGATGAACGCTAACAAGGCAACAAGTAAAAGATAGAACCGGTTATAATGATGGAAACGTTTGTTGCGGAGAAACAGGTGATAGTAACCGTACAGGCAAGCGCTAACAGTGATTAGTTTAGCAACAAGGATGAATACTGCCATTATTCTGGTTTTTTAAGTGATTTAATTTGTTGCAGCAGCGCTTCCAGGTCTTCCTGGCTAAGCTTGTTATCTGTCACAAACTGCGATACCAGCCTGGCGGGGGAACCTTCAAAATAGCCTTTTACCAGCTGGTTAATGCTTTTTTTGCCGTATTCAGACTTGCCGATCCTGGGCCGGTATAAATTGTTACGGCCCTGGGTTTCATAGTCTACAAAGCCCTTTTCTACCAGTATTTTAAGAATGGTGGCCACCGTGTTGGAATGGGGTTTGGGTTCGGGGCTGTTTTCCAGGATGTCTTTTAGAAAACCCTGCTGCAGCTTCCATAAAACCTGCATAACCTGTTCTTCTGATTTGGTAAGACTTTTCATTATAACTAAGTATTTAGTTGTGACGTAAATGTATAACTAATTTTTTAGTTACAAAATAAATTTGAATGTTTTTTAAAAAATTTTGCATCTTGGTTTGCGGTAGAAGTGTGCAACGCAACAAGCCCCTATAGCAGTACTGGCGCAGGTTACATGCTTATACTGTTTTTATCGGACCGGCAATTTTATATTTTTTACAGCTGTTCTTAACCGTTTGCAGCAGTAGTTTTTTAGATAAACGCTATGAGTTCTCAACTATAAAATTTATTTTTGTTGCGGTTCTGGACGGATCCGAGGCTTAACAGCCCTTTTGCATATTACCTGCAACTTCCCCCGAACAATACTTGTCCTTAGATCGTTAGTAATCGTACCCACCCTGGTATCAACATTTTTGTATCTTAAGATTATTCATGAGACAGTTAAAAATCGCTACACAGATCACCAATCGCGACTCGCAGGCAGTAGAAAAGTATCTCCAGGAAATTTCCAAAATTTCCATGATCACTCCCGAAGAGGAAACCATACTCGCACAGCGAATCAAGATGGGTGACCAGAGAGCACTGGACAAACTTGTGCAGGCCAATTTACGTTTTGTGGTATCTGTTGCTAAGCAGTACCAGCACCAGGGCCTTTCCCTTAGCGATCTTATTAATGAAGGTAACCTCGGTTTAATCAAGGCCGCTCAGCGTTTTGACGAAACCAAGGGATTTAAATTCATTTCTTATGCCGTTTGGTGGATTCGCCAATCCATTTTACAGGCTTTGGCAGAACAGGGCCGTTTGGTTCGTCTGCCGCAGAACAAAATCGGTACTTATAACAAGGCCAACAAGGCTTATATGGCTTTTGAGCAGGAACATGAAAGAGAGCCTTCTACCGAGGAACTCGCCGAACTACTGGAAATGAGCGAAACGGAAATTAACAATATTTTCCAGAGCAATACCCGTCATACTTCTTTAGACGCTCCTGTACACGAAGCAGAAGACGTAGCAATGGGTGATTTGCTGGAAGGCGGAGATGATACCGATGACGATGTGATGAAAGATTCATTGCGCAGCGAGATTCGCCGGGTGCTGAAATCATTGAGCCCACGGGAAGCTGAAATAGTAAATGCCTATTTTGGACTGGATGGTGAGAATGGCGTTACAATAGAGCAAATTGGCCAGAAATACGATTTGACCAAAGAGCGTATCCGCCAGATTAAAGAAAGGGCCATCAAGCGTTTGCAGAAAGCCCGTTACAGCAATGCGTTAAAAGCTTATTTAGGATAATGGTTTATTCTTATTTTGTTAATGCCTCCATTCGGAGGCATTTTTTTTGATTTTTGCCACAGCGTGCACGGAGGCTTTTCACAGAATGAAAGGAGATTTTCGATGCAGACCATCTGAAAGTTTATAACCTTATTTTACGCTGGCCTGACCTGAGTGATCTCTGTGGTTAATCTGTTGAATTTACGCGGGAAATATTTTTTACTATAGCGTACACTAAGGACACAAGGTCTTCGATAACGGCCGCTGGTCTCGGCCTCACTCAGCATTTACCACTTGCCACTGCTGTTCCAACAAAACTCACGTATGCTTGTTATTACCGCAGACACCCTAATTTTGATCCATGAGACAATGGTTAGCGTTTATCAGCCTGGTCGTTTTAATGAGTTCCTGTGAAAAGGCCATCAATTTTAAACTTGATAGCACACAACCTTCACTGGTAGTGGAAGCGACTATAGAAAATGGTCAGCCCCCCGTAGTGATTCTTTCTTCCAGTTTTGATTATTTCAGTAATATTTCGGCCGAACTGCTGGCCGGGTCTTTTGTGCACAATGCCGTAATCACATTGTCGAATGGTGTCAAAACCCAGCAACTGAAAGAATATTTTTATACCACCCCGGCCAACCTGAAAGTGTATTACTACAGTATTGATTCATCTAACCTGGCAGCAGCTTTTACCGGGGCCTTCAACACCGTGTACACAATGAATATCCAGTCTAACGGAAAAACTTATACAGCCAATACCAGCATTCCGGCACTTGCAAAAAAAGTGGATTCGTTGTGGTGGAAGAAAGCTCCTTATAACCCGGATTCCTCGAAAGTGGTGCTGGTAGCCAAAGCAACCGATCCTCCTGGTTTTGGAAATTATATCCGCTATTTTACAAAGGTGAACAGCGAGCCGTTTTATCCGGGCATGAATTCTGTTTTTGATGACCAGATAATTGACGGAACCACCTATACGCTGGATGTAGACAGGGGTGTGAACCGAAACGAAAAGATCGACATGGAGAATTACGTGTTTTTTAATAAAGGTGATACCATTACGCTCAAGCTAACCAATATCGACAAATCCACGTTTGATTTCTGGCGAACCATGGAATACAGTTACCAAAGTATCGGAAACCCGTTCTCATCACCGACCCGGGTAACCGGCAATATTAATGGTGCGCTGGGTTATTTTGGCGGTTATGCAGCACAGTATACAACCATTATTGTTCCCAAATAATTTTTTGTTCACACAAAATACAGACCGGCTGATAAAGCCAGCGGGTTTGGCTCACAACCTTTATTTTTGATGGCT
>Ga0268264_10003107_pt1 | contig 14381 bp, 15 predicted proteins | sample KBSSwiS32_FD_190357 | JGI IMG/M metagenome (GOLD analysis project Ga0268264, IMG submission 190357) | Switchgrass rhizosphere microbial communities from Kellogg Biological Station, Michigan, USA - KBS Switchgrass S3-2 (SPAdes) (version 2) | ecosystem: Host-associated > Plants > Roots >...
AGCTTCAGCACCACCATCACGCGATCCATCATCGCGCGAACTAATCCCCGTTAATCAAATTAGTTTTTAACCCAGGCGCGAACTTGAAAAAGTATCGCTTTTTTTTTCGTTTGTTTTTTATGCAGAACAGAAATCTAAAGATCGCATTGCAAAGATCAGGACGCTTGAGCGAACCGTCGATAACTTTGCTGAAACGATGCAGCATTAGTTTTGAAACGGGCCTCGGTAAACTGAGGTCGCTGACCGATAATTTTCCGCTCGAGATATTGTTTCTTCGCGATGACGACATACCGCAATATATCGAAGACGGAGTCGCAGACGTCGGTATCGTCGGCGAAAACATTTTATCGGAAAAGCGCTCCGGCGTTGCGAGAGTGGAGAAGCTAGGGTTTGGTAAATGCCGTCTCGCTCTGGCGGTCCCGCGCTCATTCGAGTTTTCGGCGATTCAAGACCTCGACGGAAAACAGATCGCGACGAGCTATCCTCGCATCCTGAATGATTTTCTCGAAAACAACTCCGTTACCGCCGATATCCACACCATTAGCGGATCAGTCGAAATAGCACCAAGCATTGGCCTTGCTGACGCGATCTGCGACCTCGTCAGTTCGGGCAGCACGCTTTTTTCAAATGGCCTGAAAGAAGTGGAAACCGTAATGGAATCAGAGGCTGTATTGGTTTCGCGGCAAGAGCTAACCGATGAACTGAATGAAATTCTTCGCTCGCTACTTTTCCGGATAAGGGCAGTAAATGCCGCGAGCCAAAACAAATATATCCTCCTGAATGCACCCAACGATAAGTTAGCCGAGATCGAACGACTGCTTCCCGGAATGAAAAGCCCGACGGTTATGCCGCTTGCGACAAGCGGCTGGAGTTCGCTCCACTCGGTTATTAACGAGAGCGATTATTGGGACGTAATAGAAAAACTGAAAGCTGCCGGCGCCGAAGGAATTCTTGTCGTTCCGATCGAACAAATGATCCGCTAGGTTTTTTGAAGGAGCAATATGAAAGTGATTCGATATCCGGAACGAGAAGTATGGCAAGAGATCTTACAACGGCCGTTCGCTGATCACGCTTCGATAGAAGCATCGGTGCGTGAAATATTGAACGACGTAAAGCAGGGCGGCGATGAGTGCGTTCGACGTTACACCAGAACTTTCGACAAAGTTGAGATCGACGAGATCGCGGTAAGCGATGAGGAATTTGCGTGCGCCGAAAAACGAATTCCAGACGACCTGAAAGCCGCGATCCAAGCGGCAAAGTCTAATATTGAGAAGTTTCATGCGGGCCAGCGTGAAGATATACGCCAGATCGAAACCACGAAGGGAGTTTTTTGTTGGCGACGGTCCGTCCCGATCGAAAAGGTTGGGCTTTATGTTCCAGCGGGAAGCGCGCCGCTCTTCTCATCCGTTCTGATGCTTGGGCTTCCAGCGCGCCTAGCTGGCTGCGACGAAATTGTTTTATGCTCGCCGCCCGATCAAAACGGATGCGTGGCCGATACGATCCTGTATGCCGCTCAGGTCTGCGGAATTTCGAAGGTGTTCAAGGCAGGAGGTGCACAGGCGATCGGGGCGATGGCGTATGGAACGGAAACAATTCCGCGGGTATATAAAATATTCGGCCCCGGCAATCAGTATGTAACATGCGCAAAGCAGATCGTTTCATCCGACGTGGCAATAGATATGCCGGCGGGTCCGTCCGAAGTTGCCGTCCTGGGGGATGAATCATGCATTCCCGCATTTGTCGCCGCCGATCTGCTATCGCAGGCCGAACACGGGCCAGACAGCCAGGTGATTCTGGTTACGCCAAGCGAGAATGTGATCAGCGAAACCCTCGCCGAGATCGAAAAGCAGATCATTGACCTTCCGCGGCTCTCCATTGTGGAGAGATCGCTTGCGAATTCTAAAGCCATCCTCGTAAAGGATCTGGACGAAGCGATCGCGATGCTGAACGAATACGCCGCCGAGCATTTGATACTTGCCGTCAGGAATCCCGACGCCGCGGCTGAGAAGATAAGGAACGCAGGTTCGGTTTTCCTTGGAAATTATTCGTGTGAAAGCGCGGGGGATTATGCTTCGGGGACTAATCACACACTGCCGACGGCCGGTTTTGCCAGATCGTTCAGCGGAGTGTCCGTAGACAGCTTCGTAAAGAAGATCACTTATCAAAAGCTGACGCCCAGAGGACTCCGCGATCTCGGGCCGACGATCGAGATCATGGCAGCGGCAGAAGGTCTGGATGCCCACAAACGGGCAATTTCTATTCGGCTGGAGGAAATCAATGAAATTTGATCTCGACCGATTGGTTCGCGAAAACATCAGGCGCCTGGCTCCCTATTCTTCAGCTCGAACTGAATTCGCTGGTCAGGCAGAGATATTTCTTGACGCCAATGAAAATGCTTTCGGTTCGCCGCTGGCTGAAAATTACAATCGGTATCCCGATCCTGTACAAGGAGCTGTAAGGAAGAAGGTAGCTGAGAACAACAGTGTGAATGCTACCCAGATATTTGTCGGGAACGGCAGCGATGAGGCGATCGATCTGATGTTTCGGATATTTTGTCGGCCCGGGATCGACAATATTGTCATTTGTCCGCCGACTTACGGAATGTATGCGGTCGCCGCAGGCATTAATGATGTCGAAGTAAAGCCGGCACCTCTGACAGGTGAATTTGATGTTGATCCTGAAAAGATATTCAAAACGATCGACGACAAAACAAGATTGATCTTTCTTTGCTCGCCAAATAACCCGACAGGTAATTCCATTCCTCACGGAAAGATTCTTGAGATCGCAGAAGTTTTTGGTGGGATCGTCGTGGTCGATGAGGCCTATATTCATTTCTCCGATGAGAGTTCGTTGCTCTCCGAGATCGATCGCTATCCGAATCTGGTTGTCCTGCAAACATTTTCAAAGGCATGGGGACTCGCAGGGCTGCGCGTTGGGCTGGCATTCGCAAGTGACGAGATCATTCGGCTATTAGACAGGGTTAAGCCACCATATAACGTAAGCCAGGTGGCACAAGAGCTGGTTCTGGAAGCTTTGGAACTGCGATCAAATGTTGCGGACACAGCGGCCGCAATTGTTAACGAGCGAAAGACGCTTTCAACGGCCCTGTCCCAATTTTCGTTCGTGATCAGAATCTATGATTCTGACGCCAATTTCCTTTTGGTCAAAACTGACAGTGCGAATGAGATCTACAATTTCCTTTTGGAAGAAAAGATAGTGGTGCGAAACCGAAGCAGTGTCGAACTTTGCGAGGGTTGCCTGCGAATAACCGTCGGCACCCCGAAAGAAAATCAGGCCCTGATCAGGGCACTTGAAAAATATGAAGAAAGTATTGTTCATTGACCGCGACGGAACTTTGATCGCCGAGCCCGAGGATTTTCAGGTCGATAGTTTTGCCAAGCTGAAACTCCTTCCGGGTGTTATCACTTACCTCGGCAGGATCGCCGCGGAAACTGACTATGAACTTGTAATGGTTACCAACCAGGACGGGCTAGGGATGGACGCGTTCCCTGAAAGAGACTTTTATCCCGTTCACGATTTCCTGATTCAACTGATGGAAAGCGAAGGGATCAAATTTGCGGACGTATTTATTGATCGGAGCTTCGCGCATGAAAAGAGACCGACGCGCAAACCGAATACGGGAATGCTCACAAAATATCTCGACGGCTGCTATGACCTCGAAAATTCGTTCGTTATAGGTGACCGCGAATCGGATGTCGAACTCGCAAACAATCTCGGCGCGAAAGCAATTTGGATACGGAATTCAGCTTTTCAGATATCGGAGGAGAATCGATCGGCCGGCGTCTTCACCGCAGGATCCTGGTCCGAGATATATCAATTTCTAAAGGTGCCGCCGAGGATCGTATCGCACCGCCGTACCACGAAGGAAACCGATGTTTCGGTCGAACTGAATCTCGATGGGAAAGGCAAGAATGACATCTCCACGGGTATTGCCTTCTTCGATCATATGCTCGAGCAGATCTCGCGGCATGGTTCGATCGACCTGAAAATCACCGTCAAGGGCGACCTTCAGATCGACGAGCATCACACGATCGAGGACGCGGCGATCACGCTTGGCGAAGCATTTTCGCTTGCACTGGTCGATAAACGGGGTATGGAGCGGTATGGATTCACCCTGCCAATGGATGACTGCCTCGCACAGGTTGCAGTGGATTTCGGCGGACGAAACTGGATCGTATGGGACGCCGAATTCAAGCGCGAAAAGATCGGCGAGATGCCTACTGAAATGTTCTTTCATTTTTTTAAGTCGTTTACCGATAAGGCACAGTGCAATTTGAATGTTCAAGCCACAGGCACCAATGAGCATCACAAGATCGAGGCTATCTTTAAAGCATTTGCCAAGGCCGTGAAAATGGCGGTGAAAAGAACAATTGGAGACGCCAGCCTGCCTAGTACGAAAGGCAGCCTGTAAGGCACAATATGAAAGTTGCTATCGTGAAGTACAACGCGGGAAATATTCGATCAGTTACAAACGCGCTCGATCGTCTCGGTGTCGAATCGGTACTGACGGATGAGCCTGGGATCTTAAAGAACGCTGACAAGGTGATCTTTCCAGGGGTGGGCGAAGCCTCTTCGGCAATGAATTATCTCAATGAAAAGCGTTTGACCGAGCCGATAAGGTCGCTGACACAACCGGTTCTGGCGATATGCTTGGGAATGCAGCTTTTGTGTCGATCTTCCGAGGAGAATGATACGGAATGTCTCGGCATCCTGCCATATCGGGTCAAACGCTTTACGGGTACTGATATAAGAATTCCGCAGATCGGATGGAACACTTTATCAAGCCTAAGATCGTCTCTTTTTGATGGTCTTGATGGTGATCCTCACGTTTATTTTGCTAACAGCTATTTTGTGGAATTAGGTGAAAGCACTATTGCGATATCGTCCCACGGCACCGATTTTAGCGCCGCTATTGCCGACAAGAACTTTTATGGCGTTCAATTTCATCCGGAAAAATCAGGTCCGGTCGGAGCGCGGATACTGGAGAATTTTTTGAAGATCGAACAGCCGAATGATTGAACTGATCCCCGCAATCGACTTGATCGATGGCAAATGCGTCCGCCTTTCGCAGGGCGATTTTGCCCGCAAAACCATCTACAGCGAAGATCCACTGGTGATGGCACAAAGATTCGAGGCGGCAGGTTTGAAACGCCTGCATATGGTCGATCTCGATGGTGCAAAAAATGGAACGCCGGGAAATCTTGGAGTCCTGGAAACCGTCGCTGCTAACACCACCCTCTTGATCGATTTCGGCGGCGGTATCAAAACAGATACGGCCATCCGATCCGTGTTCGACGCTGGCGCACAAATCGCAAGCATCGGAAGCGTGGCGGTCAAAGATCCTGAATTGTTTTTCAGCTGGCTCGCCGACTACGGAGGCGAAAGAATCTTGCTCGGTGCTGATGCTCGGAACAAGAAAGTGGCAATCAACGGCTGGCAGACGGATACCGAAACGGAGATCCTTGCGTTTCTGGAAACGTATTTCAAAAAAGGTGTCTCACAGGTTTTCGTGACCGATATTGCAAAGGATGGATTATTGCAAGGCCCGTCGACAGAGTTATACAAGCAGATCCGGGATCTTTTGCCAGAGATGAAGTTGATCGCATCCGGAGGCGTCCGATCATTCGAAGATATCTTTGAATTGGAACAGATAGGATGTGCAGGTGTGATAGTGGGAAAGGCGATCTACGAGGAAACGATGCGGCTCGAAGATCTGGCAGAATTCAGTAGGATCAGGAATGCTGGCTAAAAGAATAATGCCCTGCCTTGATATAAAAGACGGGCGAACCGTAAAAGGAACAAATTTTGTAGATCTGCGCGACGCAGGTGATCCCGTGCTACTCGCTTCGGCATATTGCGAACAGGGAGCGGACGAGCTTGTCTTCCTGGACATTACGGCAACAAATGAACGGAGGAGGACACTCGTTGAACTCGTACTGCGGGTCGCGGCAAAGATCAATATCCCATTCACCGTCGGGGGCGGTATTAATTCGATCGAGGATATTGAGCTTTTGCTAAACGCGGGAGCGGATAAGATCTCTATTAATACGGCGGCACTGGTAAACCCTCTGTTGATCGGCGAAGCGGCGATGCGATTCGGCTCGCAGTGTGTCGTTCTGGCGATTGATGCAAAACATGACGGTAATCAGTGGCGTGTATATTTAAATGGTGGACGAACGGTCACGGAGCGCGATGCCGTTAGTTGGGCCAGACGATGTGTCGATCTTGGGGCTGGCGAGATCCTTTTGACCTCGATCGATGCCGATGGAACAAAGGACGGTTTCGATATTGAACTGACGCGTGCTGTTTCGACCTCGGTTAGCGTGCCGGTAATAGCCTCCGGCGGAGCGGGAAAGGCCGAAGATTTTCTCGAGGTCTTTGAAATTGGAATGGCAGATGCTGCGCTGGCCGCTAGCGTCTTTCATTTTCGAGAGATCGAGATCCCTGGACTTAAACAATATCTCAGTGAACAGTCAATAGAAATTCGCCTTTAACACTTAGTTTATGAAGATCGATTTTAACAAATATGCAGACGGACTTGTTCCCACGATCGTGCAGGATGTACTGACGCAAAAGGTGTTGATGCTGGGTTTCATGAGTCGAGAATCACTCGACCTCACGAAAATTTCCGGGAAGGTTACCTTTTATTCCCGATCACGCAAACGACTTTGGGTGAAAGGGGAAACTAGCGGAAATTTCATGTTCGTTGAAAAACTTTTGGTCGATTGCGATTCGGATACTGTCCTTATCAAAGCCAGGCCTTCCGGACCGGTCTGCCACACGGGAAAGGACACGTGCTTCGATGAAAGGAATGAATCCGAGAATTTTCTGCTGGAATTGGAGGCCGTGATCAAAGACCGAAAGGCTGATCCAAGAAGAAATTCATACACTTCGAAATTGTTTGCCGAGGGACTTAAAAGGATCGCCCAAAAGGTCGGCGAAGAAGCAGTCGAATTAGTTATCGAAGCAAAGGATTCTGACGACGAGAAGTTTAAGAGCGAAGCGGCCGACCTTTTTTATCATTTGCTTGTCCTATTTGCTGAAAAGAATATTGAATTAAAGGACATTCTCGAAACTTTGAGACAGCGTCACCGGTAGGCACGGTATTGTCTTTGTTGGCAATAACAATTCTCTCAGCCAGGTTGACGCAGCACCAACATTTTGGATTATTTTGCATCGCTCGTCATAAGTCTGATATTATGCGTTTACTAAGGTTAACCGCTTTTCCATAAAGTCTTTTAGGTTTGTAACGCCCTTCTCACGGGGAAGGATAAGAAGATGTACAAGGTGACGAAATTGTGTTTGTCGATCTTAATCGCCGCTGTATTTGTAGCGTTGACCGGTAGCCACGCGAGTGGCCAGTCCGATTATTTCAGCAATTGGCCCGCAGGATCCTCGCCGAAAGAGATCGGGAAACGTCTGGCCGAGAATTTTGTAAAGCGCGACTTTGAATATCAGAGCGGGAAACGCCCTTTTGTGATCTATCCGGAAGCATGCGCTTGGTATGGATCATTGAATGTCGCCAAAGAAATAAAAGATGCAGATCTGAAAACTCGCCTTACCGGAAAATTCGATCGCTTTCTGACGCCTGAAGGCGCAAAGGCTATCTCCCCTCAAGCGCATGTCGACTATCGGGTTTTTGGAATTGTTCCGCTCGAGCTTTATAAGCAGACGAAAGATCGTCGCTACCTGGACTTTGGACAAAATCTCGCCGACAAGCAATGGGAAAATCCGACACCTCACGGAACAACGGTGGAAGCCCGCTATTGGATCGACGATATGTATATGATCACGGCGGTTCAGGTTCAGGCATATCGTGCTACGGGCGACAAGAAGTATCTTGAGCGAGCGGCAAAGACAATGGTCGCCTATCTCGATAAACTTCAGCAGCCAAATGGCCTTTTCTTTCATGCACCCGATGCGCAATTCTATTGGGCTCGAGGAAATGGCTGGCAGGCTGCGGGAATGTCGGAGCTTCTCCTCTCACTTCCAAAGAATCACCCCCTTCGCCCCCGCATTTTGCAGAGTTACAACAAGATGATGGAGTCGCTTCTGAAATATCAGGGTGAAGAGGGCATATGGCACCAACTACTTGATCATCCGGAATCGTGGGCAGAAACATCCGGCACGGGCATGTTCACATTTGCAATGGTTACCGGCGTGAAAAATGGATGGCTGCCGAAGAAAACCTATGGTCCCGCTGCGCGAAAAGCGTGGCTTGGCCTGGTAAAGCACATTGACGCCAACGCAAACGTGATGGACGTGTGCGAAGGCACCAACAAAGGCTTCTCTGTCCAATATTATCTCGATCGAAAGAGGCTTACCGGTGATCTTCATGGACAGGCCGCATCGCTCTGGAGCGCAATGGCGTTGCTTCGTTAGAAATTCCTAAAAGATTAGAAACGTACCTACAGGAAGACAATCACCAAGCTCACAAAGCGCGGAAAAAGCTATCGAATCGCCGAATATTCAGCATTCGATAGCTTGATCTGGTGACGCCTGACGCGTCAAAAAAACTATTTCCAGCAGGGCGAACTCGAAAATTCCGTGTATTGATCGAACCGCTGTTCGTAAACCTTGGCGTATTCCTCAATGTTTCGCCTGATCTTGTTAAAGACGAAGCAATAGAAATTTTCCTTGCTGATCCGTTCTTTTAGAAAGAGCATTGCATTGACTTCGCTCCAGTATTCGCGGCTCTCCCAGATCTCAACCGGCGTTCCGCCCATCTGATTTGCAAGATCGACCAGCTTTTTGTCCTGTATGTCGCGGCCGTTCTTCAAAAAGATCGACGTGTATTCAGGCATCAACTTATTTTGAAGCTGAAGAAAGGTCCGGTTAGCCTTTGACGTCTGGTTCACATGACCGAATTCATGCGACATCTTCGTCGCGGCCAGGAGTTTACCGCTGATGGAATAAGACGTATCTTCGGCCGACAATGAATTCATCACCGGGTAATAAATAGGATCGGGATAACCCCTGTCCAGGTCGTCACCGAGCGTTATCGTCGCACCGACAAATTTGCCATTTTCGTCCCAAAGATATTTATCCGTCCCGGCCCCCTTGCCCTTTTTATCTGAGACCACGAGGGTCAATATGAATTCCTTATTATTGGCGTAAGTATCCCATTGCTGGCGCCCGAAATCCGTCGAAAGCAACTCTGTTTTCCACTTTTCAAAGCGGTCCTGATATTTGACGGGAACGTCCAACTTTATGCCGCCATCGGTCGGGGTTTTTATTACGGTGCCGGCAAGGTCGACATCGGAATCCTCAAATGCTCGAATGCTGTCGTAAGGGATAAGGTAGTGGGAAAAGTCGAACGGATGGAAACCCGCGACCCAGACAATATTGCAACCGACCGCTCCCCCGCGCGATCCGATATCCCGGGAGAAGAACCGAACTGGGGCGACGCCGCAAATGACAAAAACAAGGAGTAAAGGAAATACGAGACGCCGAAGTTTCATCGAAAAACCCTCCACTTTTACGTTGTCAATTTATCAATAGGATGTTTGAACTCGAGGTCTCACGTTATACCAAGCCTTACTAAAATGTCAAGATTATTGAGTAAACCGTCGCGTTAATCCGACCACGGCGCGGGTTTGCGGACCCAGCGGTGCTTTTTCAATTCTCCGATCAGATCCTCCGGCAGCGGGCCGCGATCGCTTGCAGCGATATTTGATTCGACGTGTGTAGTTTTTCGCATTCCGGGGATGATCGTGCTGACAACCGGATCACTCAGAATAAACCGTAAAGCGAGATCCGGCATTGACGAACCGCTGGGAATAAGAGGCTTTAGCTCTTCCGCCCGGTCGATGCTAGGAACCAGATTTTCTTTCGCGAAATACCTGCTCCGCCAGTCATCTTCCGGAAAAGTTGTTTCTTTGGTCATTGTTCCGGTTAGCGTTCCCTCGTCAAACGGAACCCGGGCGATAACGGCGACATCCATCTCCGCACAGGCAGGAAACAGATCGTCCTCGGGGTTTTGATCAAAGATATTGTAAATAACCTGGACGGCGTCGATCTTGCCGCTTCTTACCGCCTTGACCCCATTCCATGGTTCCCAACGATTTATTGAAATACCGCAAGCATCGATAAGCCCCTGGCCCTTCAGGTCGCTGAGCTTATTCGACCAGGTGTCGTCATCGGCCCAGTCGTCATTCCAAGTATGCAGTTGGAGCAGGTCAAAGCTCTCGACACCGGCATTCTTGAGGCTCTTGTGTACAAACTCTTCAATATGATCCGGCGGGTAACATTCTTCCAGTCCGTACTCGGACGACGACGGCCATTCCATATTCTTCGGCGGAACCTTGGTCGCCGTGTAGAGTTTCTTTCCCTGATTCGCACGAAGAAGCTGTCCAAGCAGATCTTCACTCCGGCCGTCGCCGTAAACAAAAGCCGTATCGAAAAAATTGCAGCCGAGATCGACCGAACGCTGCAACGCAGCCAGCGACTCCTCATCGTTCGAACCAGACCAACCGCCCATTCCCCACATGCCATAACCGATATCGCTAACCTGCCAACCGGTCCTTCCGAATTTTCTGTATTGCATAAATTAAAAAGACTAAAAAGTACGACGAAAAGATTAAAACAAATGACAGAAAGAGTAAAAAATGCGGCAAAAACGATAAAAAAAGTCATTATTTCTATAGAAAACGGCAATATTTCTATAGAAAAACTCAATATTTTTATAGAAAAAACCAATATTTTTATAGAAAAAGCCATTATTTCTATAAAAACACTCAACATTTTTATAGAAAAACTCATCATTTCTATAGAAAAAGCCATTATTTCTATAGAAAAAACCAATATTTCTATAGAAAAAATGAAAAAACTTACAGTTTTTCTGGCTCTATTACATCATATATTTCCCGCAAATCATTGTCTTTACAGCGATTATGGTTAAATAACACTTTTTGTCAGCCCACAAGCGGCATCGACCGCGTTCTTCTGGTCCCCTGGCAAGCTTCTGATTGGCAAGGACGTTAATACGCCCTTTACAATCCCCCGCGAACCCTGACCACGCCGTAAACGGGCGTGGCTATTTGCCCTTCGGGATTTGATTATCGCAGGGATCGCCGGCCGGCCCGATGACCGTTGCAAAAACACGCGTTTAGGTACGTCGTTATTCGGAGCCCCGATTAAGGCTCGGCGTTGTTTGGTTCCATCGAATTTCTGGATTGAGCGGGTTTTAGCTGGGGGAATTCATGAAAATCATTTTGTCGATTGGTTTGATTCTTCTCATTTGTGTTTCGGGCATTCTTGACACGAAAGGCTTTCGAAACACTACAACAAATCCCCGCGACACGGACGAAGACAAGGTCGTGGAGATAGTCCGGCAATATTGTTTTCTCGTAAGTGAAGGTCGGTATCAAGAGATTCCGAAGATCACTGCACCTCCTCCGCGCGTATACTTCACGCTCCCGAATGAAAGAAAGATCGATAGAAAGAGCAGCTCCTCCGAAACCAAAAAAACAGTTCAGCCAAGTGCAAACCCGCCGATAATGGGAGGCTCAGTTGGTGGAGACGAGGCATTGAATCAATTGTATCTGAAGATGATAAATGTCGAAACATCGCAGTTATTTAATAAGAACTCAGTTTACATAAAAGAAATAGTTGGGGTTACGATCAGGAGAGAATACGCGTCAGTCGTAGTCGCAGTCGGCTCGCAAAAAAGCGCCAGTTACGCCGGAAAGGAGGAATTTCTACTCGTATTCCGTGATGGCAGTTGGAAAGTATTTTACGAACGACAATTTAGTGAATTGAATGCGAAAACCGATCCGTGGCCTCCGAATTTCTAGGTTGCTACAACCAGGATACGTCTGCAGTCCACGCATAACGTCGGTAGTTTCACTTCATTTCTTCTGTTTGCTTTTCAGAGCGATCTTGATCGCATTCTCGGCCAGGGGTTTTATCAGCTCGTAGCCTTTTGCATTCGGATGGAGGCCGTCGTTGGCGATCTCAGCTTTTAGAAATCCTTTGTCATCAGCCATTGCCGTAAAATAATCGAGATAAACAAAGCCTCGCTCGGCGCAGAAATTCTTGATCCAGGTGTTTAGAGCAAGTATCTGCGCGGGGGGACGCTGGATGGTTCTGATGATCGCCTTGCCGGATTTGTCCGTATTGTAATCGCTGACTGGCATCACAGACGCAAGAATGACGTTGATGCCATTCGCCCGGGCAAGCTCCGCCATAGACGCAAGATTTCCCTCGATCGCTTCTAATGTCATCGGGCCCGTATTCGCTGAAATATCATTTGTGCCGGCCAGAATTACGACCACCTTCGGCTTCAGATCGATCACATCGGGGCGGAAACGCAGTAGCATCTGCGAAGTCGTCTGTCCGCTGATGCCGCGGTTAACATAAGGCTGATTTGGGAAATATTCGTTCAACTTCCATCCGTCCGTGATCGAATCACCCATAAAAACGACCCGCTTCTCGTCTTTCGCCGGTGGAGCGAGTTTTGTGTTCGCCTCGCGATAGCGGGCATAGTTTGCAAAATCGTTATAACGCGCCTGAAGGCGGTCGGCACGCTGCTTTTCAGCGGCGGCATCAAGCGGTGTGGGCGATGGTGTTTGTGCCGTCGTCGCGATCGCTAAAATCACAGCAAGAAGTAGTAACAGGATCGAATTTCTCATTATTAACATTCTCCTCTGAACAATTGATTGGAGAGCGCGCAACGCACTCGACCTTCCGCGATAATCACTCCGCCGCGGTTGTAGGAAAATTTCTCAGCCTCGTAATTTAACATAAACACGCTGATTTTAGATTTGACTAAACAAACTTTTATCGAATCCTTCGGCTTTAACGTCCCACGAACCATCGACAGGAAATCCCGGAGCATGCGTCCTCGGGCTTCCCTTCCATCCGTTCGCCATCAAGGCGATCGCATAAAGCAATCCACCATTTCCCGGGAGATAGAGCGGCAGATTTGCGCGTTGGTAGTTATGGCCGTTTTGCAGGTAATGATTCTTCGATGTGCCCAGCATAAGGGCGTCGATCGCGATCACTGGTTCTCCGAGTCGGGCCGCGGTCATCGCCGTCATCGGATAATCCCAACCCCACGTTTCCGTCCAGTCCCATTCTTTCATCACCTTTTTAAGGGTGCGGCGCATCGTCTCGCGATCGACCTTATCACCGCTCAAGATCCCCAACGCGCCAAGCATCGACGGATGATCTTTGTTTCGTTCCGTAAATGTCTGCGGACAATTTTCATGTGCGAGATAAACGCCCCCAGCGAGAGGAAGACGCGAGAGTTTTTTAACAATGTCGTCCCAACTAGAATTGCGCCCGAGGCCCATTCGTTCTCGCCATTTATTTGCCGTCTTTAGCCCGTAATTCCAATATTCGAGTTCGAACGTCGGGTTCCAAGTTTCGCGCGGCGGATGATTCTCCTGGGCGGGAATTACCGGAGGCCCGAGAATGTACCGATCTTTCGCTTTATCAAAATAAGCGTAAGATGCCATGAATTCGGCCGTCTCATTAACAACCGATCGGTATTTCTTTAACGTTGCTGCCGTCGGTCGCGAGAGATATGCCAGCTCTGCATAAAATATCGGATGCGGCTGCTGCCAGATAAGAAGCGGTCCGATCGGCGACGGACTGTCACGTCCATCGGGCGATGTCATCTTCGGCCAACGAGCTCCCGCATATCCTTGCTGCTGCGCCCTTTCACGCGCACTCGGAAGAATGCGGTCGTAATAATCCAAACTTTTTTCGAGGAGCGGAAAGCGATTCCACAATGCGAAATGGGCCGCGTGCCACCAATGCATTTCGAGGTGAAATTTCCCGTACCAGCTATTACACGTCAATCCCGTTTCCTGCGGCGGCGTCGAGCCGGAACACTGTATCGCCGTCAGATATTGCGAAAGTACTATCCGTCGCTCGAGCTCTTTCGCCCGCGGGTCTTTGCTCTCTGCCAGTTCGATCGCCGCGCCTCTTGTCCAAAATTCTTTCCAATGCAGTTCACTTGCCGCAAAGGTCGCGGCCGTGTTGGGTATTGATCCCTGCAAAGGCGGCGCCGACGAAAACGAAATCGTTACATCAAGCCGGTTTCCGTTGGTCGGGACAAGCAGATAATGATGCTGACTCTCGGCCACGAGCTTGCCGCGTCCCGTCCAGCGAATACCGATAGCGTTTTCATCCTGGTCCAACTTGTGATGGATAAGGGCCCGCCCGGTAAACGACACAGCGATCTCCGAAGTGTGTTTATCCGTTGAATTCCAATCGGCCGCCTGCATCGTCGGTGATCCGTACGGAAAAGCTATGCGAAGCGACAGCCTGCCCGCCCGGAGAAGCTCTGATTCAACGCTAACACCAAGTGCGTCAAAATTGGGGTGGACCGCGGTTCGAACGATAATCCTATC
>Ga0268264_10003108_pt1 | contig 14377 bp, 15 predicted proteins | sample KBSSwiS32_FD_190357 | JGI IMG/M metagenome (GOLD analysis project Ga0268264, IMG submission 190357) | Switchgrass rhizosphere microbial communities from Kellogg Biological Station, Michigan, USA - KBS Switchgrass S3-2 (SPAdes) (version 2) | ecosystem: Host-associated > Plants > Roots >...
CGTCGGCCAACAGTTCGGGCAGGTCTTCGGCGGTGAAACCTTCCTCAATATGGTTCGCTCCATTTCTGTAAACGAAAACCTCCATGAAACCGTCACTCTGTTTATTATCGTCGTTGCTCATAGTTCAAGAAATATTACCTGAATTTCCTTTGTTCATCGAACTCGCGTGGTGGACAAATGCTACGTTTCATTCTGCACTCCGGAACTGGTTAATTGAGGAGCAACAAGTAGACCGCTTACACAAAACGAAGGCCGGGTGGGAAAAAGACTTCGCGCGGTAAAAGGCGGATTACGTTATTACGGGTTGATAGAGAATAGAGGATAGTCGATATTATTAGGCATGATTGATTCCCCGAGTTTACGGGTTGAACACGTAAGTAAACGATTTGGTGAATTTACAGCGGTCGATGATCTGAGTTTTGAGGTCCGGCCGGGGCGCGTTTTTGGGTTTCTTGGTCCAAATGGGGCGGGGAAGACCACGACGATACGGATGATCGTGGGGATCACTGCGCCGGATTCAGGAACGGTTGAGCTGTTCGGCCAGCATATGTCAGCGGAAATGCAGGACCGGATCGGGTATCTGCCGGAGGAACGCGGGCTTTATAAAAAGATGAAGATCGTCGATCAGCTCCGGTATTTCGCCGCGCTTAAGAATGTGTCCGGTGCGGAAGCCGATAAGCGGATCGACTTTTGGCTCGACCGAATGAAATTGAGCGAGTGGAAAAGCAAAAAGACGACCGACCTCTCAAAGGGAATGCAGCAAAAGATACAGTTTATCTCGACGGTGCTGCATGACCCAGACCTGCTGATCCTTGACGAGCCGTTTTCCGGACTCGACCCGGTCAATGTTGAATTTATGATCGAAGTGCTGGCCGAATTTAAGACGAAGGAAAAGACCATCATGTTTTCTACCCACCAGATGGAAACCGCCGAACGCCTCTGCAACGACATTCTTTTGATCAACAAATCCAAAAAAGTGATCGGCGGAAGTTTGCGGGAAGTAAAAGAGAGCTATGGAACGAACTTGATCGCATTGCGGATGACAGGTGGAGAGAGCGTTTTGGATGACAAGTCGATCGTGACAAAGGCGATCGTGCATGCTGACGAGATAGAAGTGCACCTGACTGACGGAGCCGATCCGCAACTTTTGTTGCGTCGCCTGGTCGAAGGCGGCAGTACGATTTCGAAATTCGAAGAAATTGAACCAAGTCTGAATGACATATTCATTGAAAAGGTTTCTGGGTAGGTCGAAGGAATCGAAAGAGATGCGAAAATTTCTAGCCGTCGTAAAACATGAATACAAGAAGATCGTTTTAAAGTGGGCGTTCCTGATCGGGACATTGCTGCTGCCGCTGATCGCGTCTTTGTTCGCTGTGGTGCCGGCTATTATTTTTTCGTTGAAGGGTGAGCCGACGCGGATCGCCATCGTAGATGCAAGCGGGAGAATAGCGCCGAGGATCGAACGAAACCTGACGGCAGAAAAGATCACGGCAAAAGCTGAAAAGTCGGCGCGGGATTCGATGTCGAATGTCAGCCTGACGCAACAGGACCAGATAAAACGCGGCTCGGAACAGATGGGCAGTTTTTTTGTTTTCAGCAATTTCGATCCGATAGGGCTATCACTCGAGGATATCCGCGGCGATCTGATGGGAAAGATCTCGCAGGGCGTGCTTGACGGCTATCTGATCGTTCCGGAAAATTACGGATCGGCAGACGCGATCTTTGAATTTCGATCGCGGAAGGCCGGAGATTTCGTGAGCGGCGGTTCGTTTCGCGATGCGGTCAACGATGCGGTACGATCGCAGCGACTCGCCGACGCCAAAATAAGTGAAGAAACGCTTCGCGAGCTTAGCCAGAATGTGAATTTCGACGAAAAGGGCCTCGATGAAAAAGGGGCTGAACGGGACAGTGACGGTGTGATGGCGGCTTCATTCGTGATCGGCTTAATGATCTATATCACGCTGGCCATCTACGGACAAGCGATAATGGCGGCGGTCGTCGAGGAAAAAGAAACGAGGATCGCGGAGATACTTTTCTCGTCGGCGCGACCGTTCACATTGATGCTGGGGAAACTTGTAGGCGTAGGGCTTGCCGGGCTGACCCAGTTGGGAATCTGGATCGGCTCGGTTCTTGTCATACTTGCAGTGATCACTTCACAAACGGGTATCGCAGAACTTCTGCCGAAAATGCCGGTCATCACTCCGTTGATGGTCGTATGTTTTTTCGTATTTTTCATAATTGGATATTTTATTTACGCTTCGATCTTCGCGTTGATCGGGTCGATGGTGACAACGGTGCAGGAAGGCGGACAGTTTGCGTTTCCGCCGATCATGTTAATGCTGATCGGATTTTATTTTAGCTTTGTCGTTATCCGTGATCCGAATTCGAGCCTGTCGTTCTGGGTGTCGATCGCACCGTTTCTCGCCCCGATCACGATGCCAGTGAGAATACTGGCAGAGATGCCGCCATTTTGGCAGATAGCGCTCTCAGTACTCGTTAACGGGGCAGCGATCGTAGGGCTCGTATGGTTGGCAGCGAGAGTTTATCGAACAGGAATGCTGATGTATGGGAAGCGGGCAACGATACCCGAAGTTTGGAAGTGGATTCGTGCAAGTTGATATTTGTTGCTGGCTTGCTCTAAACGATGTATGAGTATCGAGATCGAGAAAAAGTATCGCTTAACCGCCGAGCAGGTTTCGTATCTGGAGGATGAACTCGCGAATGTAGCAGCGAATTTTGTAGGAGAAGAGTTTGAGGAAAATATGATCTACGGCGGTGGAGTCCTGGATGAGAGGAATGCGATATTACGTATCCGAACTACTAATGACAGAGCTATATTGACCTACAAACAGCGGATCGAAAATGATTCGGACATCAAGCACCAGATAGAGCACGAATCAGAATTCGAAAACGTCACTGAACTTCGCGAGATCGTCGAGAATCTCGGATTTATGCCACGCTTAGTTTACGAAAAAAGGCGAAAGACCTGGCGTCTGCGAGAAGTCGAGATCGTCCTGGATACATTGCCGTTCGGAGAGTTTATGGAGATCGAAGGTTCGATCACCGCGATAAAAGAAGCTGAGATGATACTTGATATTGAAGGGTTTGTGGCTGAAAGTGAAACGTATCCGCGACTTACGGCACGGTTGGGTACGAAGGTTGGCAACGTGATCGAATCACGCTTTCCGGCGGACAACTAGTTTTTGTTCACAAGCTCCAGGATGGTAGGGATCAGCTGGTCCGGCTCGAAAGGTTTTGTGCTGTACCGGTGAAATCCGGCCTCAACAGCGCGCTGCCTGCTTTCGGATGATGCAAAAGCGCTGAGTGCGAGCGCCGGTACGTTCCCCCCGTTTTCCTCGGGCAGTTCGCGTATGCGCCCGATCATCGAGTAGCCGTCCTCGTCGGGCATCGCAAGATCGGAGATCACAAGGTCGGGGCGACCTTCTGGCGACCGGATCAGCATATCGATCGCAACTCGCGCCAGGTCAGTGCTCTTTACGATCGCACCATTTTGCTCCAGGAAAAGCTGAAGAACTTCGCGCGAATCCGGATCGTCCTCGACAAGGATGATCCTGATGCCTTCGAGCGGACGTTCCCTGCCGTTGTGCGAGTCCGGCTGCGAGACGACAACCGGCAGACCCTTCGATGCCGACAATGGAATGGTTACCGTAAATTTTGACCCCATGCCCGGTCCTTTACTTTCGGCGACCACACTGCCGCCGTGTTTCCCGACCAGAATGTTTACGATCGACAAACCCAGCCCCAGGCCGTTGCGGCTTTCTTCATTGGCGGGATCCGCCTGGGAAAACTGCCGAAAGATGTTTGGCAGCGAATGCTGAGAGATGCCCTTTCCACTGTCCTGAACGGTTGCGACACCTACGTCATCGCCCGTTTTGACATTGACCGAAACTTTTCCGCCGTCGGGTGTGTACTTTAAAGCGTTAGAAATAAGATTCGTGAAGACCTGCTGCAACCGTCCGGCGTCTGCGAAGACATTTATGTTGTCGCTGTCGGCCGAAAACTCGAATGTCAGATTACGAGATTCCGCGATCGGCTTTTGAGCATTGAATGACACCTTTACAACCTCGTAAAGATTCGTCGGACGAAACTCGAGCCGTATCTTGCCGGAGGCGACGCGGGCAGAATCGACGAGGTCATTTATCAGTTTTGTTTGGACCCGGGCGCTCCGCTCGATCGTTTCGAGAGCATTTCTCCGCGTCTCTTCGTCGACGGTCTTGGTTAAAAGGATCTTTGACCAACCGAGAATCGCATTAAGCGGCGAACGGAGTTCGTGAGAAACGAAAGCGAGAAAAAGATCTTTGGCTCGATTGGCTTCGACTGCCTCATCGCGGGCGCGACGTTCGCGATCGTACACGAGAGACAGTTCCTCGGCCTCGAGCTTTTCTTCGGTGATCCTTCGCACCACGCTGGTCATTTTTTCGGGCTTGCCGCTTCCATCGAGAAATGATTTTCCCTCAGCGGCGATCCACTCAACCCTGCCATCGGCACTGATAACCCGATATTCTTCAGAGTAGCGCGTACCATGGCGGTGGGCTTTTTTAAGCGAAGCAGAAACCCGGTCGCGGTCGTCCGGATGGACGGCATTTATGAAACGGTCGTAGGTCAGCTTGTCGTAAGCCGGAACCTCGAACATCTCATTGCACTTTGGCGTGGAGTAGATCTTGTCTTTTGCCAAGTCCCAAAACCAGAGGCCAATATCAGCATTCTCCGCCGCAAATAAAAGCTCTTCGATCTCCTCCTTGTAATATTCGACCCTGTTCTCGCGATCGGTAATTTTCTGAGCAAGGAAGTAGATGCTTCCTGTTTCGTGCGAGGGGGCGGGAATCAGGCTCAACTCGACAATAATTTTCTTATCGGAACTGATGCGGAAATCGAGAAGGACTTTTGATTTACGTCCTGCTACGGCATCGGCGATAGCGGCCTCAAGCACCTTTGCGGTGTTTTCCGAGGATTGCCAAAATACCGTCTCGGAAAAGATCTGTCCCTTCAGCAGCGATGGATCGGCGCTCGTTTTTTCGAAAATACTTCCATCAAGCTCGATGACCCGCCCGCGGCGATCAAGAGCCCCGTAAAAATCAAACGCGTTGTGCAGGAGCATTCGCGTTTCCGTGCGATCGAAAACGGCCGGGTAGGTTTCTTCGGTTTGCTGTGAGCCAGGGCTGTCCATAACACTATGTCGAAACGGCTTCTAGAATAACATTTCGACGCAAAATTGATTCAAGTAAGCGAAAAAACCCCGCTGCAAAAACCCGCAGCGAGGTCGGGCGGGAGTTCCCGAAAGGAACCATCGCCGAAAAGTAACTCGGGAGTCCCCGGCGCTACGCAACTGTACGTTCGCTAACCAAGCGAGAAATAAAAACTATTGCCGCAACAATGAGAAGAGCATGCAGCAAGCCGCCAAATGTCTGGCCAAAAATCATTCCCATTAACCACAGAACAAGTAAAACAACGACCAGCCATTCGATTATCATTCCTCCCCTCCTGTTCTTGAGAACTCACCTATTGTGTATCCGCGATGGGTATGTCAACTCTCGTGCCAAACCGGCGAAGTACTGTCATTGTGGTGGTTTAGGTTCATTTGACCGCCAAGCTGACGTAGCGGCGGGCACGGCTTCGTATCGAACCAATACAATTTTGAGAGGAAAGTTGACCGTTTTTAAGTTGTCGGAGAATACGATGGGGCCTTTGTATTGAAACAATGCAAACGTCCGTTTGCGGAAAGTCCAAAAAGTCGACTCATTATAAGTAACGACAATAGTTTAGCAATGCTGGCATAACGTTTGCGATGAACTAGCATATCGTGGACGATCGGCTTTTATAGAGGGGTGCATTCAGGGGATTCGAGACGGGAGATCTGGTGTATTGCATAGAAGTTGCGAACCAATCCGGATCTGCACCCTAGCCAAGCACGTTACCACCAACAAAAAGTGTCTGATTTTGATACAATGGATTTTATCCATTGAATTTTAGAGTGAATCAAAAATTATGGCTTTCAAGGCATTGGTCGTCGATGACGACAAAGTAACACTGGAACTTCTGACTTACCAGCTGACGGCAGAAGGCTTCGAAACCGTTTCCGCCGAAAACGGCACTGCCGGTCTCGAATACGTTCGCGAAAGCGATTTCGACATAATTCTCACCGATCTTAACCTGCCGGACATGAGTGGGATCGAAATGGTTCGGCAGTCGAAACAGATATCCTCCCAGACGGAGATCATTATGGTCACGGGCTTTGGATCGACCGAGAAGGCGATCGAAGCAACCAAGGCGGGGGCGTTTCACTATGTCGAGAAACCGATCGATTTCGACGAGCTGTTCCTATTGGTGCAGAAAGCGGTCGAGCGTAAGCAGCAGACGCGCGAGATCCAGGAGTTGCGCGGAAAACTTGCGAGCCGCACTTCGTACGAAGGTGTGATAGGTGGTGCGCGCTCAATGCAGAACATTTACGAGATCATCGAAAATGTTGCCCAATCGGACGCGAGCATCTTGATCCTGGGCGAATCCGGCACGGGTAAGGAAGTTATTGCCAATGCCATCCATTACAAGAGCCGGCGCGCGACCAAGCCTTTCATTAAAGTGAATTGCTCGGCCCTGCCAAAAGACCTGATCGAATCGCAGCTTTTCGGACACGTCAAAGGTTCGTTCACCGGAGCGAATTCGGACAAGGTCGGTTACATCGGACAAGCAAACGGCGGCAGCCTTCTTCTCGACGAGATCGGGGAAATGCCGATAGACCTTCAGCCGAAGCTGCTGCGCGTGCTGCAGGAAAAAGTTTATTACCGCGTCGGCAGCGATAAGCCGCAAGAAGCGGATTTTCGGCTGATCACTTCGACGAATCGTTCGCCTTTTGAAGCCATTAAGGAGGGAGCGTTGCGCGAGGACCTCTACTATCGCATTAATACGATAGAAATTACGATACCCCCGCTTCGGGAGCGAATGGAAGACGTGCCGATGCTTGCCGAGCATTTTCTTCAAGTGTATGCGGAGAAGTATAAGAGTCCCGTGCTCCGATTTGCCCAGGCGGCGTACGATCAAATGCTTAACTACTCGTGGCGTGGGAATGTGCGAGAACTGGAGCACGTTATCGAACGCGCTGTATTGCTTAGCAAAGGTGGGGCGATCGAGTATTTGAACGTGCCGACAGACAGTGCAGCGACTGCTCCTGCTCAACACTTTACGGCTGCGGCGACGGCACTCGGACGAGAGCCGGTGTTCGAATCGAATGCGACCGAGACTACCCATCGCGTTGAGGCAGCAGAGGAGGCAAACGGTACCGCCGAGTCCGCCGGGTCGACGATCTATGAAGAATTCGGAAGGATGATCGTGGATCACCTACCAGAACCGGCTGAAGGTGCGGAACTCAAAGATGTTTTCAACGAGATCGAGAACGGCGTGGTTGTGGCGGCCCTGAAAAGAACTAAGGGGAACAAGCAGGCGGCCGCCAATCTTCTTGGGCTGTATCGTCCGAGATTATACGGAATGATCAAGCGGCATAAGATCGACAGCAAGTCTTAGTCGATCGGTTGCATTTTCCGCATACTCAAGGTGCAAAAACGACGAGTGAGAGTGGTTCATAGGGATTGTAGTTTGGGCGAATTGAGAGTAAAAGAAGATATACGGTTTCTGCGTAAAGTCTAAGTAGGTAAAGGAGAGATGTATGGGAATCATTTGGCAGTTGATCGTCGGACTCATTGTTGGTGTGCTCGCACGGTTTTTGCTTCCCGGAAAGGAGAATTTCCCTGAGGGACCTCTGGGTTGGCTTCTTACAGCGCTCCTGGGAATCATTGGAGCGTGGCTTGGCACATTCGTTGGGCAGCTCCTTCCATGGACCAGAGATGGCTATACAGCGCTGGATCATGTGTCGATCCTGGGAGCGATCCTTCTGCTTCTAGTCCTAAGATTGGTAATGGGAGCGAAGAATTCGGCAGCATAATCTGGATATTTTTTTGGCGGGGCCTTGCGAACAGAACGCGAGGTCCCCTTTTTTTTGATACCGGTCTGGCCCGAACAAAAGAGAGGAAGGAAATGAAGTATCTCGGCTTGGTTGGATTTCTGATCTATTTTGGGGCTCTAGCCGCTCCCGTACCGGCTTTTGCACAGCGCGAGACATATACGGGAACTGTCGTTAGTTACGGCAGTGGATTCAACACGCGCACAACGACAAATACGTTTACATTGAACATCAACGGCGTCACTTCTGATGCGCAAGCCAACCGTCTTCTCGCCCTGCTGCAGGAGGGCGGCCAGGATGTCCTGCTTCGCGAATTGAAGAGGGAGAACCTTGGTAATTTTTCGGTTGGCAGCCGTCTCGGACGCACGATCAACGGTGTGCGGGAAACGATGGAGGGCACCAAGAAACGTATCTTTATCGTTTTTGAGCGCTGGATGAATTTTGGAGAGATCCGCGGAGGATATCGCTCGATCGATTATCCGTTCGGCGTCATCGAATTATACGTTGACCCACTAACGGGCAAAGGCAACGGAACCTATATCGCGGCGGCAAAGATCCGTTGGACCCATGATAAGAAATCCGGTCAGTATCAAATAGAGATCGAGAATTTCGCGACGTTTCCAGCGAAGCTAATGGGTGTTACCTTGCGGGGTGGGCGAAGGGGTTAGCTCTCGGGCGGGAGTTCCATTTTTACCAGCCCGTCAAATTCGACATTGTAGCCAACGCCCTTGGTCGGCACGGACATCTCTTCCTCAGTCTTACCTTCTGAGTTTGCGATCCCGACGCTCGCAAAATAGCACGACGCCCCATGCTCTTTGGCGTGACGAACGAGCGTTTCAAAAGATCCCTGACCCTCTTCAAATCGACCACGGCCGGGATACATTCCGGTTCGTACAACAAAGAAAGCAAGCTCGCCGTCCTTGCTCGCAACGATCTGCGGTTCGGTTGCGATATCGGCTGCGACATCTGCTGAATTTACAACCCAGCCGTCCTGCTCCAGTTGCTTAAACACAATTTCAATACCAAAAGCGTGTATGTCCGCCGGTGTCATCAGTTCACGTTCGTCCATTATTTGAATTATCGCGTGCCCAATGACATTCGGCAATCCGCGCGATTTCCTTGCGCGGAAAAGCCCGGCGGGGAGAGTTCGCGCGCCGGGCCAAAATTATCAAATCGACAACAGTCATCAGCGAAGCCGGCCACATTCGCGTCGACGACGCTCGAGCTCCCAATCGCAACGTTGGTTGCGGCGGCGGTCCCTTTCGCGGCATCGTTTCCACTCCCGCTTTGCCTCATCGCGGCAGCGCGAACGTGGGCTGTATTCGCCGTTCAGATTGAAATTGACGATCCCGCCGACAGCAGCTGTGGAGCGGGGAGCGGCGTTCGCAGGCATTAATGCCACGGACAGCAGCATCAGGTACATTACGAAAATAGCGATGAATTGATTTCTGTTGGTCATAACTCTCCTTACAATCTCCTTCGAGCAGAATTTATTTTCGGTCCCGACACGCAACCGGCGAGCAGATCTGAACTGAAACGACTGCAACCGGACGGATCCAACGCTTTAGACGACCGAGGTCGGTGTGAAGTCTTTGTTTTTCGCTGCGACCTTAAAAAAGTTTTTTCGCTTTTTCATACAAGACGCATGAAATGTTTTTCAGTGTTCGTCTTATGTATTCGGTTGATGATCTGAAACGCGGAGGCACGGAGCAGGTGGTTTTTCACACGAACTGGGTTTTGGAAGGGGTCCTTAAGGAGGCGCCGTTAAACGTTTGGAATATGGAGCTTTTTCGGGAGCAGGATGGTCAGCCGCTCTCATACTTTCTTCTTAACGTTGAGATCGACGATGACCCACAGCTATGGCGGCTGCTCGACGAACGATTGCACGGGCCGCTCGAATACTTCGATCGCCTGATCCTCGTGGACAACGGTCCCTCGTCGCCACACCACGCGCTGCATCAGCACGTATACACATTTCGAAAACCCTGGCTGTTTTCGCTTGAGCGGAAATACACAACCAAGACGTGGAAGAAACCGGTTCTAGGGATAGCGTTCGAAAAGACGGCCTTGAACAAGGCGGCTGTCGATCATATTCAGCGACTCGGCGTTTATTAAATATATAGCTCCGCAGCGGGAACTTGCTGGGCAGGTGTGTTCCCGCACAGCTACGGCTTCGATTTGCTCCATCGAAGCCGTATGTTTTTGTGTCTTGCGTTGTTGCCTCGCCTTTGAACTGCAATACGCCCCCATAATTGTTGAAAAGAAAGGTGGATCTTGCTCGCGAACCTGAACGAAACACACTAAAAAACCTATTATTTCTATAGAAAAACTCAATATTTTTATAAAAAAAACCAATATTTCTATAAAAAAACTCATTATTTCTATAAAAAAACTCATTATTTCTATAGAAAAAACCAATATTTTTATAGAAAAAGTCATTATTTCTATAGAAAAAGCCAATATTTCTATAAAAAAACTCATTATTTCTATAAAAAAACTCATTATTTCTATAGAAAAACCCAATATTTTTATAGAAAAAGTCCCTAAAACTATAGAAAGTCCCCGTGTTTTCTTTGGATAAAAATCGAAAGACCCGGCGTTTTTGCCCAACACGCTTTAACTCCTGATATTGGTCGGTCCGGTCGGTGGCGCATCGACTTTCTACCGATTTCCCGTTATTCAATTTGCAACTATCCGGCAATAAGAGCATCCTAAGAGCATCAGTCCTTCTCTTGCATCTTGGGATGCGCTCGTCAAAGACGGTTTCTTGGATTAGTCAGAGAGCAGGTTTTTTAATCACAGAAGTCGCTCTTGAAGTTTTTTGAGCATCCGAAACCGACCCTTCGTTGCTGACCGTTTCTAGCGAAGACCATTCGATTCGACACTTCTCCAGACATTCCCATACAAGGGAAAAGGTAAATAAGTTTATGTCAACGAAACTCTACGTAGGAAATCTTTCATTCAACACATCAACGCAGGATCTGGAAACAATGTTTGCAGAAGCAGGCACAGTTACATCGGCAAATATTATCGAGGACCGCGAAACCGGCCGCTCGCGCGGATTCGCATTCGTCGAAATGTCGAGTGCAGAGGAAGCGCAGAAGGCGATCGCCTCGCTCGACGGCAAAGAGATCGACGGCCGCAATCTGAAGGTTAACGAAGCTAAACCCCGCGAAGACCGCGGTGGAAGCGGCGGCGGACGCGGCAACGGCGGCGGCGGCGGCGGACGCAACTCATACGGCGGCGGATCGCGCTGGTAAGCAGCTACTAAGCTCAATAATAGCCTCCTGCCGGGAAACGGGCCGGAGGCATTATTTATTTACAGATCTAATTCGGACAACAACAAACTCAGGGAATTTACGCTAGAGATGAAAGAAGAATTAATAGAATTGGCAGGTACGGTGATCGATAAGCAGCCCAATGCTTTTTTCAAAGTGCAGATAAACGATAGCGAACATATTGTTCTGGCGACGATATCAGGCAGAATGCGCCGCAACCGGATACGGATACTTATGGGAGACCGGGTCGACGTCGAACTGTCACCATACGACCTCACGAAGGGCCGGATCACATATCGTCATAAATAAACAGCAAACCTCTGATCGCAGAATAGATCTTTCGGTCTAAGCACATTGACTTGCTGCCGGAAAGGGAACACGATCAGAGGTGAATCGAGCCTCGCTTACTCTTTTTTCAGCCTCTCCGAATACGTCGGATCAATCCTGAATTACACAGCCAGTTACAAATTCGAGAGCGATTTTGCTTTCGATTGACGGACAGCCCGAACTGTTCGTGCGGATCGGCGTCGGTTGCACAACAAAAGGAGACGAGAATGACGGACAAATTAAACATTATCGAAACGATAGCCAAGCTCGACAAGTTTTCAACTTTTTCACGCCTTTTAGGAACTTCTGGGGCGAATGCGGTATTTAGCGGAACAGGACCGTTCACGGTATTTGTACCGACGAACGACGCTTTTGGAAAGATCCCGGATTCTTTAATGAACGAGCTCTTGAATGAAACGGGCCAGGTGAAGCTAAAGGCTTTGCTTTCGTATCACATCCTGCCGACCAAGATCGACGCGGTTAACCTGGCAACCGTTAAAACCGCAACTGCGGTTTCGGGACAGGACCTCGTGTTCACTGATAACGGTGGGATCAAGGTCAATAAATCGAACGTTCAGGCACGAAATATCGAAGCGACAAATGGCGTGATCCACGCCCTGGATACGATATTGACCGCCCCTGCCGCCGCCGCGGCTGGTGTGGGCAATAGCATCTTGTAAAAACATTACCGTGGACGTGAGCCTTGTCATAATCACCCGTGACTTGCTTTGTTTTTGTCCGCGGTAGTCAATACAGAAGGCCTTCGTCTCATGCGAGACGAGGCCTTTTTCATTATGTTAAGCCCAACCAAACGCGAATTAGAGACTGAATCAGATCAATACATTTCTTGATCGAGCGAACTTCTGGCGGTTGAGTGTTTAAGGACCAGCACTGCCTTGTTTTAGAACATTAATGCTATTTGGTCTGGTAGTTGCACGCTAATCAATCAAGGATCAGCCGTGTGTGGGGTACCGCACGAATGAATTTGGCAAATTATGGTCAAATCAAGTGGCCCCGGTGAGGGGGCGATCCGATCATGCTGTTAGCCGGCATGATCTTTAAGAAACAAGATCACCCGAAAAAGGAGGCCTAAAATAAAATGGTCGACGATAAACTTTTACGCGATGAGGCCGAGCGAGCGGCCAATTACGAAGCGATAAAATCGAATGTTAAATCCGAGGTCGGTGGCGGGATCATCGCCGGGGCTGATCGGCCAACAGTCTCGCAAGCCGAGTATGTCGAGAGTGTTGCCGGAAACATGCGAGAGCGAGCGATCAGCGAGGTCGAAGAAACCCACAGAGAAGTACAACGTGGCCGAGCCGCGGCTAGGGTTTCACAGGTTGTGGATTATTTTTTCTTTTTGATCTACGGCCTGCTTGCTATTCGGCTGCTGCTCGAACTATTTGCCGCACGCGAAAGTGCAGGGTTTGTCCAGTTTGTTAAGACGGTGACTAATCCGATCTATGCGCCGTTTCGCGGGATCGTGCCAAGCCCGACAACTCCGGAAGGATTTACTCTGGCTCTGCCAATCGTTGTGGCTTTGGTCGCTTATGTCTTGTTGCATATCGCGATCAATGGATTGCTAAGGATTGCGGCACATCGGAAGGTGGAGATCTAGGAAAAGTTTTGTTTTTGAGATCTTAGTGTTCGACGCTTAGTGCGGCAACACTTTGTTCGAGGATCTCGGTGATCTCTTTTGGAGATGCTGATCGGTCGAAACGGATAGGCGAACCAAAGACTATCCGGACCGATCCGGGCGGAGCATGCAAACGCTGCCCGCGTGCTTTTAGTTCGTAGAGACCTTCGATCGAGATCGGTACGATGTCCGCCTCAAGTCCGCCTGCCAGGATCCCGACACCGCTCCGGAAGTTTTGTAAATGGCCGTCCTTCGTAAGCTCGCCCTCGGGAAAGATCAAAATATTATAACCACGGTCCATTGCCTCGCCGGCGAATGAAAAACTCTGGCGAAACGCACTTCGTCGCGGCAGTGGAAAGGTGTTGAAAAGCGCAACGACCAGCCAATATTGAAGGAATTGGCGAATCTTCAGCAATACTGGTGTACCCGGCGGCGGATGTCGATAACCCATGAGCCTTTCGCCGTCCATTGCAATAGCGAGCCGCCGCAAAAACCGCCCAGGGAGCGCCGACATGATCAGTCCCGGATCGACATAGGTAACATGATTCGAGGCGAAGACAACAGGTCCCTTCAATTGATCCAGATTTTCAAGGCCGCGACGATCGACACGACACAAAATTAGCGTGATCGGAAACGTCATAAGATAGTAAAAGACGATCCGAATCCATGACACCGGAAAACGAAGAGGCCAAAGCGGATACGAAAATCTTTTTCGATTGTTCGTCAGACCATTTTCGCCGCGGACGATTTGTTCGAGGTCGCCGACTGTAGTTGAATCGGTTAGAAGTCCTTCGTCAAGATCGATCTGGTAGCGGTCTTCGATCGCGCTTAGTAGCTCAACCCGCGAAAGCGAATCAAGATTCAGATCTTTGCTTAGTTCGGCGTTCGGCTGGATCACTCTGAAAGCGGTTTTGCTAAAACGCCTGATGATTCCGCCGAGAACAGAGGAAGACGGGTCGGTGAATTGAACGCCTTCTTTCAGTTTTCGCAGGATAACGTCGGCAACCTCGCTCTTTCGGATCTTTTGCGTCGACGTTCGGGGAAAGTCAGCCTCCGGCCATTCTATCCAGTGCCGAATGTGCTGGAATGGGGCGAGTGTCTGATTTGCTCTTGCCACTGCCGCCGGGGCATCACCACCGGCTCGTAATATTATTGCGGCCGCGG
>Ga0268264_10003111_pt1 | contig 14374 bp, 7 predicted proteins | sample KBSSwiS32_FD_190357 | JGI IMG/M metagenome (GOLD analysis project Ga0268264, IMG submission 190357) | Switchgrass rhizosphere microbial communities from Kellogg Biological Station, Michigan, USA - KBS Switchgrass S3-2 (SPAdes) (version 2) | ecosystem: Host-associated > Plants > Roots >...
TGGACAAAAACAGATAAACCTGAATTATTGTATTCTTTATAATTAATAGTTGTGTTGGTTTGTGGCACCTGGCAAATAATTTCCATTCTTCTTAATGAATCCGGATTAAAATAAAAAGCAAAAGGAGATTGCAACAAAAGAAATGCAACAATCAGGAAACCAATAATCACCGGATAATAAATAACTTCTCTTCTTTTTTTAATCAACCAAATAAAACAAGTTAATAGAGTGACTAATAAAAAAATTATTCCCACGGGACGTGAGAAAATTGTGAGCAATAATAATATTGTACACATCCACCATCTTTCATTTTGACCTTTATATAAAATGCAATAAAAAAAATAGAGCTCAATTACTGTGAAACTTGCGTGCAGGCTTTCGGTGTATAAAAAAAAATTCCACTTTTGAAGAGGGAAGCAAACCAGATAAAAGATCAAGCTAATATAAGCGACTTTTTTATCTCTGGTTAAATCAACCAGTATTTTGTATACGCAACATCCTGCTATGAAACAAAATAAAATTTGTATCACGGCCACACCTTGTAAATTCAGAGAGAACCGAATAAAAAATGAAACTATGACTGAGAATACTATATAAAAAATACTGAAAAATTCAGTTCTTAATTTCTGGCCATTTAAAATCCGTTGTGCATCCTCAATATATTTCATAGCTTCCCCATGAGTGTTTATGCCATATCTATTTAAAATGCATGCACAAAAAAATAAATAAGCAATTGCGGTAATCATTACTTTTTTTTCCGTTAGCAGATTGTACAGCCCTTTTAATCCGCTATTTAAAAAAAAAAATCGCATAACCTTAAGAGGATTTACATTTAGTATGAATCAGGTAGTTGATATGCATATACCATTCTTTGAATAAGATAGTGATTATCATTGAACAGTCAGCCCCTCCCGGAGTTATAAATAATCCTTGAGAATGACTTTATACTATCGCATAAGATACATTTTGCCGTATCCTTTTGTAAAATATTTATCGGTATTATCATTCTCAGCTTTATACTTGTCTAATGATTTACCATTTAAATTAGTAAGCACGCGGTAAAGGTAAACTCCATTAGCAAGACGTTGTCCATACATATCGGTACCATCCCATTTGAATTCCGTAATGTTACGGCCCACATGTAGCGGGCCTAATTCATCTGACGTTATTTCTCTTACAATTTTGCCGGTAATTGTTAGGATTTGAATCCGGATATTTTGAGGTGGCTGCGTGCCTGTTATTGTAAACACAAACGCCGTTGAGGTAGTAAATGGATTTGGATAATTAAGCAAATTAGAGATCATCGGTTTGCTGATTATTCTAAAGCTTACACGATATTGCAATTCGCCTGCGGTGTTGCCAGAGGCATCTTTACCTGAAACGATTAATTGATATTCCGTATCATCTCCCGGTAAGGCCGGCGTGAAATCGATCGTGGCTGTGTTTTCGCCGGAGGTTAAATTTGCCGGGGTGAATCTCAAGGTGTCATTATCAAACTCATAGGAATGTAGGCTTCCGTCAGGATATTCAATCTGCACTTTTATGAGCGACGTATCATTTAACGCAAGGTATTTACTGTCATCTTTTAATTTGATAAGAATATGTGGCCTCGCAGAAACGATATCCCTGTTTAAAATATGAATGCCATCAAAAGTTACATCAAGCAATGGATTATAATAATCTCCCTTTACAAAAAAATTAAGGAATAAAAAATTATTAAAATGATACTGTTCGGGCTGATCATTGTCAGGATTAAAATCAACATTCAATGTATTAGGGCCGACGAAATTTTTTGTATCAATATCATATTTAAACAATATTGTATCGCCACTTATCAATGGCTTTTGTCTCGGCAATAATATCGGATGAGAAACATTGTTTTTATCAATCACCACAGCTTTAATTTGCATGCTGTCAAAAGCAAATGGACTTATATTTTTAAATGCAATGCCAAAGCTTAATTTTTCACCCACCTCAAGTGTATCCTTTTTTGTTAAGAAAAGACCCGGCGTTAATGCTCCTTCCGGAGCAGGTTCATAATTTACCCTCCAATACCCCAGTTGGTATGGAGTAAGCGTTACAGAATCAATGTTGCGCATCTTCAATTGTACAAAAGGATACTGACTTGCATTTATAGATGAAATATCCACATCCTGAATATTCTTATTTACAGTAAATAATAATGTGCCGGCTCCACTATTTGTTATACCCATAATATCTACAGTAGGGTTATCTTTTGAGTTTGCTTCTTCACTTGTTCCTCTCCAATGCATCTGTTTCCATGATTTTGCGGGGCCAAACTGAGGCGAAGTGATGTAACCTACAGTATCAGGGGTTGCGTAATCTTTACCCAGTTTAATTTTATCCAATATACCCTGCGAAAAAGTAAATTCGGGACCAAAATCGGGAAGGTTTTTCCGATAAATAAATATGAAAGATCTCGGCCTGTAAAAAGAATCGATCAATGCAAATCCCTGGGATAACAAACGATGGTAAAGTGTATTATTGGCTCCAAAAAAAGTGGTATCGGCTTGCCAGTCTGCCGCGTATGTGTTGCTTGAGGGATCTGTTCCGGATGTATTTCTAACTACAACTATGGCATTGTCAGGAATTATGTCCAGGAAATCCATAGCTTTTTTTCTTTTATTTCTATCCAGTATATTGAATTGAAAATTGTTTATACGGTCAGCGCCACAAACCGGGTCACTTCCATATAATCCTTCAGTACCTCCCTCAACGTTCACCCATGGCAGCAGGCTAACGGAATCAAAAACATTAATAATAATATTAGAAATACCACATACACTTTTTGCAAGATCACTGCCATTAATTGTTACTAAAAAATCAGTGGCATCTTTGGCTGCCGATGGAAATACACCATTTGTTACAAGTATGCTGTTGAGAACTGAAGAAAATTTCCACTTCCGGTTTGATTCCAGACTTACATCAACAGTGTCTGATTTAAGGTGCTGAAAATAATGAGATTGATTGGCGCCCGGCGAACTGTTACTCAAATAAATAAACGAAGAATTGTTCCAATGATATTCTGTACCGGTTGCAGGTACAGGAGCAACTCTCCAATAATAAACAGTGCTATCTACGTAAGTAATCGAAGGATCAAATTCAATTGAGCCACCGGCAGATGTGACTGTCTTTGAAATTTTTTGAGAAGAATTGAAAAGCTCAGTAGTGTCCAGCTCCATCACGTACTGTTTGCTCGAGCTAAAAGGGTTTGCCGTTGAAGCAATTAATTTTTGATTATTAATCGTTATGATTGCGTAGTTATATGGATATGCCGGAGTCACTTCATCTTCATAAATATAAATGTCTTTTGTAATACTGTTATTGGTTTCAGATATTTCTGAAATATCATTATCAGCGTCAACGGTAACGGTTATCTTGTTTATTCCTTTATCGCGGGTGCTAATTATCGGTATTGTGAGTCGGAGCGAATCAATATTAAAAATTGCAGCAATCTTGCTGTGGTAGATAATTTCAGTAACTCCAGTTGTTGGGTATGTACGCTTTACTTCAACTGTGATCGAATCTTGTACAGCTTTACCCAAGTTGAACATCTTTACATCCAATATAAATTTATCCTCGTGAACAGATATGAATGCCGGGTTAATTCTCACAAATTGATCTTCAATCGCATAATCAGGTTTTGAGTGAGCATTTATTTTCAAAGCGGGGTCGCCATGTAAATTGATTTCTTCCATATGAAGCCGGGTAAAAAAATCGAGTCCCGGCGAAGCCCCACCTAACTTTTCAATAGTGTTTTTTATGTCAGTTCCTATTGCTCCGCCATAATTAGTCACGCCAATGTTTTTATACAATTCATTATTATAATTGTTTAAAAACGGCGGAATGCCAAGATGACTGCTGGCAAGAAATCCTATGCTTCCCCGTTGATCAGCCAATACATATTTTTCGGAAAGAGAAGTATTTCCGTTTAATCTGGTAGCATCATAAATATAATTATTGCCGGCAGTGCAGCCGCTTACATTAAAAAACGGATACTTACCCTGATTTTGATAACTTTCGGGGCTACTTAAATTAAATTCTAAAGTATTGGCAGATGAGTGGCCAAAATACCCCACTATGCTGATACCCTCGTTAAACAATTGTCCAATTCTATTACTTGCTATTATTTGAACTGCTGCCGCAGATGATTTTGAAAAAGTTTCCACATGGCCACCATAAAAAGTGTCCTGTATAGTTTTTTTATATTGATCCATATAAAAGTTGAAGAGGAAATTTTCTGAGCTGTCTTTACCACCTATAACGTTCACTATATTTTTCATCCACGCTTTATCCGCAACTGTTTGAGACGTTGATGCCTGAGCCGCTTCGTACTGCTTCATCTTTTCAAGATAATTGGCAACCTCGCCCCCATTAACTGCAGAGAGTCTTCCAACAGGTATGCCTGGAACGATGCTGCCATAATTTGAAACCAGGGATACATCTGAGGCAGGATTACCAAAGGTTGGCACTAGGTCAATTTTTTCTGAAAGTGGATTATTTTCGTTTACCCTATACTGATCATAAGTAACCCCTTTGCCAATAAGAAATATAAACTGAGGCGCAGCAACAAAGGTGTTTTTAGCATACTGCACAAAATCTTTCACAGCAAGTGGATGCTTTTTAATTCCGAATGCAAACTGGTCAGTTAACTGATCAATGTCGAAAACTTTGGCGTTAAAACTGCCGCCAGCCGCTGAAGCCCTGTAAGCTCTGTATTGATCTACATAGTTAATGCCTGAGCCATTGTTAAATAAAGAGGCATTGCTTACAATAATATAATTTGCCTGGTTTGTAGCATCGCCATAGTTTGAAAAATTTCTTTGCGCTAAGCTGGTAACCTGTTTTATATTGGAAGGCTCCTCATTTACTAAAACAAATCTGCGCAATGGATCAGCGGAAGGCGGCAAAACTATTCTCACGGTTCCTGGTGTTGATATATCTCCGGTATACCTTCTGCCCGAATTGAGATCCATTAGAACAGGGGCAACAGTGCCATAATTAAAGTTATCAATCACCAGGTAATTTCCTGTAGCCGTTGCAGGCAATTCAAAATAAAAGGTCTTTTTATTATTGAAATTAAATTTGCTTGGATATTTTACTTCCAGAGATGAAACCACTATTCTATCCGTGGATACAGTTGAAGTAGTGGCTACATTCACAAGAAAATAATCGGGGCTCGAAAAATTAGAAAGGGGAACATTAATTTCTTTTTTTAGATACGAATAGTATGACATCGCTTCGTCAATAACAACTGCATTATAAAGTTTTACTTTTATGTTACGATTATTTGACGCATTACCTGCTGCAGTAATTTTAAAGGTGGCTGGCGGTCCTGACGAATATAAATAAAGACTGTCCATCTTGACGGTTAAACCAGCGCCGGGAAATATATCAGTGCTCGTATATCCTTCTCCAATATCATACGAAGATGAATACACATTAAGGCCGACAAGAATAGCGTAGCCCGGGTTAAGCACGTTCTTATAATAAGTGCCCAATGTATTCATGAAATAAGGCTCGGCTGGTAAAACGTTGGCGGCTACATTATTTGATGTGTTTGTAAACCGCAGATTTGTGCCTGATGAATTGACCGTTAAAAAATAAGCAGCTGTGTCAGTTTCAAGGCTCCAATGATCTGACAACTGGTAATCTGGATTGCGATATAATTTCGTATCCTTTTTGCCATCATTCATTATACCCCAAAATTCTATATAATCTGAAGAGCCCAACAGACCTGTAGGCAAAGAAGTATAAATCATTACCTCCTCACCATTTCTCCAAAGTTGAAATTGTTCCGCCGGAGTATTTGCCAGTCCAAGGGTAGATAGTGCTGATTGAGGTATCCTATACAAACCCGTACTGCCTATTTTAAATTTATAATAGGTTTTATTATAATCAATCCAACTGTTATTGTAGGGTTGCGAAAAACAAGTAACCGATAGAATAATAAAACAAAGCAGTAATAGTTTTCTCATATCTAAACTTCTTATTGTTCTTCTTTCTTTTGTAAATCAAATCTCAAAGAAAATATATGCGAGTATAATGGGTTTGATTGGTTAGCAAGGTTTGAAAACGCATAATCTATACTTACATTTTTTATTTTAAAACCAGCACCAAGACTCGGCTGATATATCCATACTCTTTTTTGATTTGTTGTATCGCCATCAGCGAGGGCTTTTTGAAAATTATAAATCCCGGCTCTCACAAAAAACACATCTTTTATAGCAGCCTCAAGCCCAACATGTGGATCAACACTGATCGGATTACCACTTATTACTGTATTTCTACGGCCATCAAAAGTAAAATCAAGGTCAGCTTCTGTTAGCAGGTTCACGGCTTGACCGAGGCGAAAGTTATATGCTCCACCTATTACAACTCTTGGCGCAGTAAGCTCAGTAGATTTTACCGGAATGTCGTTTTTAGTAAGATATAAAACTTCCTTCTCTCTTTCAGTAAAAGTAAATGACCAGGCATTAAAAGTTGTAGTAACATCTTTTGCCACCACACCAAAGCTCCATCTATTCCGCTCTATCCTAAAACCTATATCAACGCCAAATCCCCAGGCGGTGGCAAATTTGCCTACTTTACGATGAATAATTTTTGCATTGGCTCCAAAACTTATTTTGTTTGAATCCTCGTCCTTTACTTTTTGAGCAAATGAAAATAAAAAGGCATAATCCGCTGAGGAAAATGTACTAACATTATCATAATTTATACTGCCATCCGGCTCTACCAAAAAAAGAGTATTTGGAATATCATCAACAGCAAAACGCAATACAGACAAACCCAATGTTCTCTTATTCTCGTTTACTGGTATTGCCACACTGCCATAATCATATTTCGCAATGTTTGAAAAGTAACTGGCATACATAAGATTTACTGAAGGGTTGTTCTGCACTCCGGTTAAACCCGCAGGATTCCAGTAACCAGCAGTTCCGTCTTTTACAGATGCCGCCTGTGCTCCGCCCATGGCCAGGCCTCTTGCACCTGCGCCTATGTTTAAAAATTCATTGGAGTATTTTCTAAATTGAGCTGAACCAGATAAGCTAAACAAGCAGAAGCATAGTAGGAAAAACAGAAGATGGATTATTTTCATATTTTCACTGTGATCAGGTAATATATATAACGTAATGTTTAAAGGTAATATTGCCGCTAACCCTTTTAGCCGTTAGTCGTAAAGGCTTTCAAAATTAAGGTATTAAAAGATGTTGAATAATTTTTGTAAAAATGAATATTAGTAGGACAAAATGCATTTGTAAAAGGCTGCACTTATTGAAGTTGTTCTGAGCATTTCTGGTTACGATTTCTATTATAACTTGCAGGCCAAAAAAATCAAAACAGTAATACAATCCGGATTAATGAAAAATCTAATTGAAGAATTAAAGTGGCGTGGCCTTATACAGGATATTATGCCAGGGACTGAAGAACAATTAAACGAGGAGATGACCACTGGCTATGTAGGTTTTGACCCTACATCAGATAGCTTACACATTGGCAGTCTTATGCCCATTATTTTATTGGTTCACTTACAAAAATACGGGCACAAACCTATTGCACTGGTGGGAGGAGCTACAGGCATGGTAGGAGATCCTTCGGGAAAAAGTGAAGAAAGGAATTTACTGAGTGAAGATATTTTGCAACATAATCTTGCCTGTATAAAAACTCAATTGCAAAAATTTCTTGATTTCAGTGAGGACAAATCCAATGCCGCAGAAATGGTAAATAATTATGATTGGTTTAAAGAAATAACTTTCCTGGAATTTATAAGAGATGTGGGTAAGCATATCTCTATAAATTATATGATGGCAAAAGACAGTGTAAAAAAAAGAATCGAAGCAGAAAGCGGAATGAGCTTTACTGAATTTACTTATCAGTTAGTACAAGGTTATGATTTTTACTGGCTGTTTAAAAATAAGAACTGCAAACTGCAAATGGGTGGCAGCGATCAGTGGGGCAACATTGTAACAGGCACAGAATTAATTCGTAGAAAAGCAGGTGATGAAGCATTTGCATTTACCTGCCCTTTAATGACAAAAACCGATGGCGGAAAATTTGGAAAAACAGAAAAAGGAAATATATGGTTAGATGCAAAAAAAACATCGCCTTATCAATTTTACCAATTCTGGCTAAATACAGCCGATAGTGATGCAGAGAAATATTTAAAGGTGTTCACATTTTTAAGCAAAGATGAAATAGATGACTTAATCACTAAACACAAAGGCAATGAGCACAAAAGAATTTTGCAAAAAAAACTGGCTGAAGAATTAACCTGCTTTGTACATGGCAAAGACGATTATGAGTTTGCATTAAACGCTTCGCAAATTTTATTTAGTGACGATACCGCAACTATCTTAAAAAATTTGAATGAAGAACAATTACTTCACGTGATGGAAGGTGTGCCTACCGTTGGGTTTGATAAAGAGCAGTTAATTGCCGGGATAGATATTGTTTCATTTTTAGCAAACACCAAAATATTTCCAAGCAAAGGAGAAGCAAGAAAAATGATAGAAGGAGGCGGTGTGAGTATTAATAAAGAAAGGGTTGATGCCGTAGAGTTTATTGTTACCAGCAAACTTTTATTGAATGAAAAATTTCTGCTTATTCAAAAAGGAAGAAGAAACTATTACTTGGTAATCGTTTCCTAAATAATCGCATTCTAAAAGTTTCAGAAAGGACATCATGAAGTGATTTCAAACGGCCTTATTTGTAATTGCTCCATACATATCCGCGTCAGGTAAAAACTTCCTTTCTTTCAGCAGATATCCATTTCCTTTTTCACAAAAATGAACAATTATGTTTTCAATGCTTATGGGATTGCCTTCGGGTATATCGGCGATATTATTATGCCTTATAGCATGGCCGTCTATAATTATCACCAAGCCGCTGCCTACTGCTTCCATTTTATTTCCTCCTGTTATCAGCATACCTGTATCTTCTCCTAAACCAATTCCAACACAGGAAGGGTTGGTGGCTATGGCCTGTGCCAATCTTCCAAATCTTCCTCTCTTTTCAAAATGGCTGTCGAAAATTACATCGTCCATAAAGCCAAGACCGGTGGTAATTTTTACCTCGCCTTTTAAATGAGCCATGGTTGCATTGCCTTCATAAATCATTGTATTGCTCATGGCCATTGCCCCTGCAGAAGTGCCCGCAATAACAAAATTTTCTTCGGCATTATATCTTTCTAATGCAATTTGCAATAATTCTGTACCTCCAAAAGTGGCAGATAAACGCAATTGGTTTCCGCCGCTGAACATCACGGCATCACAGGCTTTCATACGTTCAATGTAGGTTTCATCCATGGCATCGGCACGGTTACGGATGGGCATTATACCAACATCTGTGCAGCCTATCTTACCAAAGGCATTCAAATAATTTTCACCAACTTCATAAGGAATCATAGATGCAGTAGTAATTACTTCCATCCGTATATTCGGGCCGCCGGCCTCTTCAATTATTCTGCGCAAAATACCCAATTCAAAAAAATTCAGATTGCTCCGAACCACTTCCTCTTTTTCCACTTCAACGCCTTTATCTTCTGCTCCTCCAATGGCAAAAAGCTTTCCCTGGGGATGTTGCATGAATTTTAATTTGGTAAAACAGCAATGATTTAATAAGCATTTAACAGCCTATATTGTAATTATTTTTTGCACGCATTGCTGTAAAAAAACTATCTATAAACAAAAGTAACGGAATTGAATAAGATAGAATTGTGATGGATAGTGATTTTTTTTTGATAATTAATTTTTGCTATCTTCCAATTTATGTAATCCCCTTTTTATAAAAGTGAATTTTCATAAAAATCATTGCCCATTTATTTTTTAATACTGATGTATGAAGATAATAGAAGTTAGAGTTTTAAGAGGTCCCAACTACTGGAGCGTAAGAAGGCCAAAACTTATTCAAATGAAGATTGACCTGGAGGAAATGGAAGAAAGACCTTCTAATAAAATACCGGGGTTTAAAGACAATCTGCAAAAATTATTACCAGGCTTATATGAACATCGTTGCAGTGAATTAAAACCCGGAGGTTTTTTATCAAGAGTAGAAGAAGGCACATGGATGGGACATATTATTGAGCATGTAGCATTGGAGTTACAAACCATCGCTGGTATGGATATGGGCTTCGGCCGCACAAGAGGCACCAGCAAAAACGGCGAATATTTTGTTGTGTTTGATTATATGGAAGAAGAAGCCGGCGTATATGCCGCCAGGGCTGCCTTTAGATTGGTACAAGCTCTTGCTAATGGTGAAGAGTATAAACTGGAAGAGGATATTCAGCAACTTAGAGAAATAAGAGAAGCTACCCGTTTAGGTCCGTCAACAGGTTGTATTGTTGACGAAGCGGTTAAACGCGGAATTCCTTTTATAAGATTAAATAAGCAAAGCCTTGTTCAGCTTGGATATGGAATGCATCAAAAAAGAATCAGGGCAACGGTAGCGAGTAGTACTTCAAGCATAGCTGTAGATATTGCAGGTGATAAAGAAGAGACTAAAAACTTATTAAGTGCAGCCGAAATTCCTGTACCCAAAGGAACAATTATTTACAGTGATGAAAATGTTCAGCATGCTATAAACCGGGTAGAGTTTCCATTTGTTATAAAACCAGTGGACGGTAATCATGGTAAAGGTGCAACTACAAACATCACTACACCAGAGCAGGCGGAAAGAGCTCTGGAGGCTGCAAGAAAATTCAGCCGAAATGTGATATGCGAAAAGTATATAACAGGTTTTGATTTTAGAGTTTTGGTGATCAACTATAAATTTATATGCGCTGCATTACGTACTCCTGCATCAGTTACCGGCGATGGAGAACATACTATACAATGGTTGGTTGATGAAACTAATAAAGACAGCCGAAGAGGTTTTGGACATGAGAAAGTTTTGACCCAGATAAAAATTGATGAGTTTACACAAAAGATGTTAGATGATAAAGGATATACATTACAAACAATTCCGGCAAAAGGTGAGTTGGTTATTTTAAAGCCCACTGCCAATCTTTCCACAGGCGGAACCTCTACAGATGTTACAGATGATGTACACGATGTAAATATTTTTATGGCAGAGAGGATTGCAAAAATTATTGGTTTAGATATTTGCGGTATTGATATTATGGCTTCTGATTTACGAACACCTCTTTCAGAAAATGGAGGAGCGGTACTTGAAGTAAATGCAGCACCTGGCTTTCGAATGCATGTTGAACCTTCTGAAGGATTACCGAGGAATGTGGCAGAGCCATTAATAGATATGCTTTATCCGAAAGGCACAACCGGACGAATTCCTATCATCGCTATCACCGGCACAAATGGAAAAACAACTACCAGCAGGCTCACAGCACACATTTGCAAAACTGCCGGTTATAAAGTGGGCTTTACTACTTCCGATGGCGTGTATATTCAAAACCAGTTAATGATGAAAGGTGATTGTACAGGACCAAAAAGCGCTGAGTTTGTTTTGAAAGATCCCACTATTGATTTCGCCGTTCTTGAATCTGCAAGAGGAGGAATTCTAAAGAGCGGACTCGCATTTTCAAATTGTGATATTGCTATTATTACCAATGTAACTGCAGATCATATTGGTCTTGCCGGAATAGAAACTCTTGAACAAATGGCAAAAGTAAAAGCAGTTTTAGCTGAAACCGTATTTAAACACGGCTTTGCTATTTTAAATGCAGATGATGACCTGGTGTATGCAATGAGAAAAAATCTTGAATGCAATATTGCTTTATTTAGCATGGATGAAAATAATAAACGGATAATACAGCATTGTAAAAAAGGTGGCATGGCTGCGGTATTTGAAAATGGTTATGTAACTATAATGAAAGGGAGTTGGAAAGTTAGGGTTGAAAAGGTGAATGACATCCCTATAACATATGGCGGCAAAGCAACTCATAATATAATGAATACATTGCCGGCAATACTGGCCTGTTATCTTTTCCGCAATATCAAAGTGGAAGATGTAAGATTGGCACTACACACTTTTATTCCCTCGCCTTTGCAAACACCGGGAAGATTAAATCTTTTCCAGTTTAAGAATTTTAAGTTCTTAGTTGATTTTGCCCACAACCCTGCAGGGCTGCAACTGTTGTGTGACTTCATAAATAAATTTGAGGAAACGCCAAGAGTGGGTATCATTAGTGGCACCGGTGATAGACGAGATGAAGACATTCGTGAGATAGGAAGAATATCCGCAAAAAATTTTGATGAAATAATTATTCGCCAGGATAAAAATTTACGCGGAAGAACCGCTGATGAAATAATTAATCTCTTGGTAGAAGGCATCAATGAGAGTAAGACAGGAGAAATTCCGATAACTATCCTGCCTAACGAAAGGGATGCTATTATACATGCTTATAAGAATGCGAAGCCAGGTTCCTTTATTACCATTATGTGCGATGTAATACCCGATGCTTTGGCTTATATTAAAAGCTTGAAAGAGGAAGAAGAGAACTTGATTTTAAAAGGATAATTCCTTCACAATTGAGTTTGAAAACTTATTGTATAACCTTACTTTTGCACTCCGATTTGTCCCATAGTATAAAGGTAGTACGACAGATTTTGATTCTGTTTGTCGAGGTTCGAATCCTCGTGGGACAACTTAAGCTATCATTTAACTGTTTGAAGTAAATCCCTTTCGGAAAACCTGTTACCTTACCGTAGCGTTGACGTTTAAGGCCGTTCAGAAAATAAAAAACTTCTGCAGGGTTAGTGCAGAAGTTTGACGAAGACAAGCTTCATAAATCAATTAATTTCTGGGTTTGCGATTCTTTACAAAAGATATTTGGAATGCCTGCTTTTAAGGCTGGTTTTCTTTGGACAATAATTTTTTGCAGGATCAGGATAGAAAAATAGAAGTTGACTGATATCGGATTTTTTATTGGTTTTCATGGATTTGGGAAACGGGCTCTTTTCAAGGGATTTGGATATTTTGATTAATGTTTGTTGAACACCAATCAACTTCTGACATAAAGATACATCCGATGTTAAAACTACGCAAGCGGATAACCACCCGTTTATATCAGTACGGTTTATACCGTGCAAATAGTAATTGCACCTTCGCCTATACTGTAAGTTTACGGATTTGGCTTTGGTATTTTTGCTTCAAATGGGCGAGCCCTGAGATAATGGAAACATTTAACTTTCATAAACTGAAAGGTTGTAAATAAGATCAGCATCGTGAAAATTAACTTGCTGATTGCCTGGCAATTTTACTTTTGAATTCGTGAAGGTTTTTCAATTGAAATGTTGCAGAATTATCCGTGTTTATTCTCTTAGCTTGTATATTTCCGGCTGAATCAATTATCCCGGAAAGCTTATTGTAAAGGGCCTGCGCCCGTTTTCCCGCATTCTTATGGTGAAAACCGTTCCTTTTAATTTCACTGTTTATAAAATGTACATAAACCGGGTTAACATTATCCTTAAGTGTAAATTTCAGGCAAACTGAAGTGGGTTTTTTTATAAATTCCTGTTTCACTTTGACATCCGAAATTGCCCTGGATCCACTCGTTAGTAAATCAACCTTAATTAATTCAGCGAATTTAATAATGGTTGGCGGAGATTTATCCGGGATTATGATTCTATGATTTTTTTTGTCGATCGTAATTGATGAAGAATCACTGATTAAATAAAATAAAACAAACAAAGAAGTTAAAACTAAACCGGAAATTATAGTCCACATAGGTTAACGCATTTAATTTTTAGGATTAGCTATTTTTTAAATAGCATAAATCTTGCCCATCTAATAATTCTTTCTCTATAACGATTTTTAAATAACAATATTTTCTTTCTCCTACTAAATCTTACAAGACGTGATGATAAGTTTAATCACACGCATATTTCTGCGTATTAAATTATCTTAGCCCCGCCTCTTTCTTTCGATATGTTTTCAACTAAGTTTTCTTGTTAAGCTGTCCACGAAGCTTTTGGTGATATTTTTGATAATCTAATTTTGTAATTTAGACCATCGAACATGACATACTTTAAAGCATTTGATAAAAAGAAACACTTCGCCTGGATGGAAAAGTGCCTGCTTTGCTGGGAGGCTGCTGAGCAATGCATTTCTGAATGTATTACCACCGGCAAAAATTTAAGTTGCTGTAATATTTGCAGAGACTGTGCAGAAATGTGCGGCTTATGTATAAAATTTGAAGCGCAACAATCAACTTTTTTTGGGCAATTATGCCTCGTTTGTGCCGATATGTGCGAAGCTTGTGCGGTGGAATGTGATAAATATTCCGAGGATAGTGTTGCTTGTAAAAATTGTGCTGCAGCTTGCAGAGCATGTGCCGCAGCGTGTAGAGAAACTGCAAGCAAAAGTGAAAAAGAGGCAAATCAATAATCTTTCGAGATAT
>Ga0268264_10003117_pt1 | contig 14365 bp, 13 predicted proteins | sample KBSSwiS32_FD_190357 | JGI IMG/M metagenome (GOLD analysis project Ga0268264, IMG submission 190357) | Switchgrass rhizosphere microbial communities from Kellogg Biological Station, Michigan, USA - KBS Switchgrass S3-2 (SPAdes) (version 2) | ecosystem: Host-associated > Plants > Roots >...
GCAGCGCGCGAACGCGTCGAGCGGCAGCACGGCGCGCACGATCGCGACGCCGGCGAGCGCGCGCCGCCAGCGCGCGGCGTCGTCGTCGCTGCCGTCGGCCGCCGGCGCGCCGAGCTGGTTGAGGAGAACGACGACCGGCTTGCCGATCCAGCCGAGGAGCTCCATCTCGGGCGCGACGTAGGCCGCCGCCTCGGGCGACTGCGAAGCATCGACGAGATAGAGCAGCACGTCGGCGTCGTCGCGGAGGTTGCGCACCGCCTGCTGGCTCGACCAGAAGGCGCGGTCGCGCCAGCGGTCCCACGCCTCGCTGAGGAAGCGCACGATCGGCCGCTCGGCGGCACGCAGCCGCCGGACGAGGCGCACGGTGTCGCCGAAGCCGGGCGTGTCCCACAGGCACAGCCGCTCGCCGGCTGCGGTCTCGACGAGGGTGTGGACCTCGTTGAACTCGGTGACGTGCGGCGCATCGCGCACCTCGCCGATGTCGCGCGCGAGCAGCGTCCGTGCGAGCGTCGTCTTGCCGACGTTGGTGTGCGAGACGAGGCTGAGCGCGACGCTGCAGCGCGCGCGGTCGTCGGCAGCGAGCGCGCTCATGGCGCGACCGCGGCGGCCGGCGTCGCGAACGCCGTCTCGACCTCGACCGCAGCCGCAGCGCCGTCGCCTTCGAGCTCGACGATCGCCGGCGCGCAGCCGATCGCCGCGCCCCAGGCGCGCCAGGCGTCGCGGCGCTCGCGGACGCGATCGCCGACGCTCGCGAAGCGGCGCACGAACGCGCTCGCGTCGACGACGACCGCGAGCGGCGTGCCCGGCACCGCTGCGACGAGCGTGCGCACGAAGCGCCCCTGGTTCTCGAGCTCGGGCGTCGCGCCGAGGTCGAACAGCGCGACGGCGTGCGTGCACTCCGGGTCGACAGCCGGCGCGGCGTCGTCCTCGCGGCCGAAGCCGACCGTCGCCGCGAACTCGATCGCGACGCGCGGCCCGAGCGCGGCGGCGAGCAGCGCCTGCAGGCCGAGCGTCGCACGCGGCGTCGGCACGCTGCCGTACGGATGGACCGAGACCCGCGCCGGGCCGCCCTTGCGCAACCGCAGCAGCCGCTGGAAGTAGGGGCTGTCGAGCGGCAGTCGGAAGCGACGCGTGCGCAGCGCAGCCAACGCGGCGCAGCCGAGCGCGAGCAGCGCGCGCGGCACGATCACGACGCCGGCGAGCGTCAGCGCGATCAGGTGCAGCCACGGTGCCGCCGGTGCACCGCTGGCGGCGCTGCCGTGCGCCGCGCGCATCGCGGCGAACGCGGTCTGGTCGGGCAGCGCGATCCCTGCGACGCGCGCCGCCGGAGCGAACGCGGTCGTGACGACGGCGTGCGCCGCCGGCGGCTCGAGGAACGTGCTCTCCCAGACGGCGCGGTAGTCGAGGACGAGCCCGCGCGCGTACATGCCGGCGACGACGCCGAGCGCGAGCGCGGCGGCACCGGCGTGCAGCGCGGTCTCGGCGCGCAGCGCGGCGAGACGCTTGCCGCGCTCGAGCCAGAGCCGCGCGAACTCGCGCAGCGCCGGTGCGCTGCCGCCCGCGGCTGCGCGCGGCAGCCAGCGGCGGCTGCGCAGCAGCGCTTCGGTGGCGCGCACGAGCGGACCCGGCCGCGACGGCTTGCGGCGCAGCACGCGCACCAGCGGCCAGGCGAGCAGGAACGCGTAGACCGCGACGTTCCAGAGCAGGACGCCCCAGAGCGGCGGCGCGAGCAGGTTGATGCGCTGGCCGCCGCCGACCGCGTCGGCGGCGACGCCGATCGCGAACGCGACGATCGCGACGGCGACGATCCAGCCGCGCCTCGACGCCGGCTCGCGCGCGATCCGCTCGACGATCGCTTCGCGCGGGCCGAGCCGCTGCAACGCGTGGCGGGCGCGGCCGGCGACGAACGCATCGGCGGGCGCGTCGGCGGCGACCGCTTCGAGGGCGACGCGGTCGGCCCAGGCGCGGTCGTCGTCGCTCCACGCCGGCGGCTGCGGCCGCGCCGTCTCGAACGCCTCGAGGCAGGTGACTACGCGGGCGTGGCGCTCGTCCATCGCTGCAGCCCGCCGATCGGTCGAACGCGTCGCGCCGCTACGCCAGCGCGCGCGCGATCAGGATCTTCTGCACGTCGCTCGTTCCCTCGTAGATCTGGCAGACGCGGACGTCGCGCCAGATGCGCTCGACCGGGAAGTCGCGGACGTAGCCATAACCGCCGTGGATCTGGATGGCGTCGCTGCAGACGCGCTCGGCCATCTCGCTGGCGACGAGCTTGCCCATCGCCGCTTCCTTGAGGCACGGCCTGCCGGCGTCCTTCAGGCTCGCCGCGTGGTGGACGAGCTGGCGCGCGGATTCGATGCGCGTCGCCATCTCGGCGAGACGGAACTGCACCGCCTGGTGCTCGAAGATGGGCTTGCCGAACGCGACGCGCTCCCTGGCGTAGGCGAGCGCGGCGTCGAACGCGGCGCGCGCCATGCCGATCGCCTGCGCGCCGATGCCGATGCGGCCGCCCTCGAGGCCGGAGAGCGCGATCTTCAGCCCCTGCCCTTCCTCGCCGAGCAGGTTCTCCGCCGGCACCCGGCAGCGCTCGAGGACGATCTGCGCCGTGTCGCTCGCGTGCTGGCCCGTCTTCTCCTCGAGCCGCGCGACCGTGTAGCCCGGCGTCGACGTCGGCACGACGAAGGCGCTGATGCCGCGCTTGCCCGCGCTCCTGTCGGTCACCGCCATGACGATCGCGACGTCGCCGTTCTTGCCGCTCGTGATGAACTGCTTGACGCCGTCGAGCACGTAGGCGTCGCCGTCGCGCACCGCGGTCGTCTTCAGGCCGCCCGCCTCCGAGCCGACGTGCGGCTCGGTGAGGCAGAACGCGCCGAGCATCGCGCCGCGCGCGAGCGGCTTCAGCCAGCGCTCCTTCTGCGCGTCGTTCGCATAGGCCATCAGGATCGAGCAGACCGGGCAGTTGTTGACGCTGACGATCGTCGAGGTCGCACCGTCGCCGGCGGCGATCTCCTCGAGGATGACCGCGAGCGCGAGGTAGTCGAGCCCAGCGCCGTCGTACTCCGCCGGCACCGCGACGCCGTAGCAGCCGAGCGCGGCAAGGCCCTGCAGCTCGTCCTTCGGGAAGTGCGCATCGCGGTCCCACGCCGCGGCGTTCGGCGCGATGCGGTCCTGCACGTAGGCGCGGACAGCGTCCTGCACCGCGCGGTGGTCGTCGTCGAGGATCATCGCTTCGCTCCCGGTGCACGAACCAGCAGCGTCCCGGTCGCCGCAAGCAGCAGCCGATCGCCGGCACGCGCATCGCCGGCGAGCAGCGTCAGCCAGCCGGCGAGGCTCTCCTTCCACGACACGCCGGTGACGGTCCAGCGCAGGTGGACGTCCTCGTCGGCGTAGACAGGGCCGCGAAACGTGAGCTCGAAGCCGAGGCCGAGGCCGAGACGCGGCCGGCCGTCGGCAGCCGGCTCGGCGAAGTGCGTCGCGGTCATCGCCATCAGCACGCTGCCAAGCTGCGTGCCCGATGCGATCAGGGCGCGGTAGCCGGCCGCGCGCGCGGCGGCGACGTCGTGGTGCAGCGGGTTGTGGTCGCCGACCGTCGTCGCGAAGTCGCGAATCGCGTCGGCGCTCAGGCGCGTGCGCCGCGCGAACGTCTCGCCGACGTTCGCGAGCGGCTTGCCGGCGGCGGCTTCGGCGGCCATCACGCGCGCTCGACCAGCGCGAGCCGTGCGGCGAGCCAGGCGAAGAGTCCGGCGCCGGCGACGTTGAGCAGGCGCGCCCCCGTGCGATTCGCCCGCCAGCGCCGCAACGGCGCGACGAGCAAGACGAACGCGACGAGGAACAGCGCGCCCTGGACGACGAACCAGGCGCCGAGGAAGAGGAACGCGAGCAGCTTGTCGGGCGCGTCGCTCGCGATGAACTGCGGCAGGAGCGCGAGAAAGAAGATCGCGACCTTCGGATTGAGGACGTTGGTGACGAGCCCTTGCGCGAAGAGGCGCGCGGCGCCCGGGCTCGCGGCCGCGCGCTCCGCGTCGACCGAGAGCGTTTCGCCCGCACGCAGGCCGTCGCGCAGCATCCCGAACGCGAGCCAGAGCAGATACGCGGCGCCGGCCCACTTGACTGCGGCGAACGCTGCCGCCGACGCTGCGAGCAGCGCGGCGAGGCCGAACGCGGCGACGAGCGTGTGGACGATGCAGCCGGCGGCGACGCCGAGCGCTGCGGCGATGCCGCCGACGACGCCGTGGCGGAGCGTCCGCGTCAGCACGAGCATCATGTCGACTCCCGGCGTCGCGTTGACGACGAGCACCGTCAGCGCGAAGACGCCGAGCGAATGCGTGCCGAGGATGCTGGCGTCGCTCATGAAATCACGACGTCGGCGCTGAGCAGGAGCGAGCGCGGAATCGTCAGCCCCAGCGCCTTCGCCGTGCCGAGATGGAGGGACAGCTCGAACTTCGTCGCCTGCTCGACCGGCAGGTCGCCCGGACGCGCGCCCTTCAGGATGCGATCGACGTATCCCGCCGCACGGCGCAGCAGATCGTTCAGGTTGGCACCGTACGCCATCAGGCCTCCGTCCTCGACGAACACACGCGACGTATACACCGCGGGCAGGCGCATCTTCTCAGCGAACTCGAGAATGCTCTTGCGCTCGGTGAAGAAGCTGGCGAGCGGCAGCACGGTGAATGCGCCCGCCCCCGCGCGAACGATCTCGCCGAAGGCGCGATCGAGGTCGGCGGCGTCGCGTGCCTCGATCGGCTTCAGCTGCATCCCCAACGCACGCGCCGCGACCTCGGCCGACTTCAGCATGTCGGTGTACGTCCGCCCGGGCGCAGGGTGCCAGAGCACCGCGACGCGCGACAGCTTCGGCGCCGCCTGCTTGAGCAGCTCGAGCCGTTTGCCGACAAGGTCGGCGCCCGCGTTCGAGAGCCCGGTCACGTTGCCGCCTGGGCGCGCGAGGCTCGCGACGAGGCCGTCGGTGACCGGATCGGCGGCGCCCGCGAACACGATCGGGATCGTCGACGACGCGCGCATCGCCGCCTGCGCCGCGGGAGTGCTCGGGGCGACGATCACGTCGACCTTGAGCGTGACGAGCTCGGCGGCGAGGCCGGCGAGGCGATCGATGTTGCCCGCGGCATCGCGATGTTCGACGACGACGTTGCGGCCTTCGACCCAGCCGAGCTCGTGCAACCCGCGGGCAAAGCCGCCGACGGGAGCAGGACCGCTGGCGTCGGCGGCCCTGCTGAGCGACAGCACGCCGATCCGCGCCGTCCTCGCCGCCGGCCGTGCACGGACGATCGATCCGCCCCCGAGCGCGACGAGCGCCGCGATCGACTCGCGCCGATTCACGATCACGCCGGGCAACGGCACGATGGCGAGCGACCCGGACTAGAGCATCTCGAGCGCGAGCGCCGTCGCTTCGCCGCCGCCGATGCAGAGCGCCGCGATCCCCTTCTTCCTGCCGTGCTTCTTCAGCGCGCCGAGCAGCGTGACGACGATGCGCGCACCGCTCGCGCCGATCGGATGGCCGAGCGCGACCGCGCCGCCGTGGACGTTGACGATGTCGTGCGCGAGCTTGAACTCTTCCATCGCCGCCATCGTCACCGCCGCGAACGCCTCGTTGACCTCCCAGAGGTCGACGTCCTTGACGTTCCAGCCGGTCTTCTTCAGCACCTTCTGGATCGCGCCGATCGGCGCCGTCGTGAACCAGTTCGGCGCCTGCGCGTGCACGCTCGTGCCGACGATGCGCGCGATGGGCTTGGCGCCAAGGCGCTTCGCGGTCGACTCGCGCATCAGGACGAGCGCGGCGGCGCCGTCGGAGATGCTCGACGACGTCGCCGCGGTGATCGAGCCGTCCTTCTTGAACGCGGGCTTCAGGCCCGGGATCTTGTCGAGCTTGGCCTTGAACGGCTGCTCGTCGAGCTTGATGATCGTGTCGCCGGCCTTGCCCGGAACCGTCACCGGCGCGATCTCCCACGCGAAGCTGCCGTCCTCGTTGGCCTTCTTCGAGCGCTCGGTCGAGCTGATCGCGAACTGGTCCATCGCCTCGCGCGAGAAGCTGTACTTGGCGACGCACTCCTCGGCGAAGACGCCCATCGCGCGGCCGCGCTCGTACGCGTCCTCGAGGCCGTCGATCGCCATGTGGTCGTAGAGCTGGGCCGCGCCGTAGCGCACGCCCTTCCTCGCGAAGACGAGGTGCGGCGCGTTGGTCATGCTCTCCATGCCGCCGGCGACGACGACGTCGGCGCTCTCGGCCTTGAGCATGTCGTGCGCGAACATCATCGCGCGCATCCCCGAGCCGCACATCTTCGAGAGCGTCACCGCGCCGGCCGACTGCGGCAGTCCGGCGCCGAGCGCCGCCTGGCGCGCCGGCGCCTGGCCCTGGCCCGCCATCAGGCAGTTGCCCATCAGCACCTCGTCGATGGCGTCGCCGGCGACGCCGGCACGCTCGACCGCGGCCTTGATCGCGACGCTGCCGAGCTGGTGCGCGGCGAGCGCGCTGAAGTCGCCGAGCATGCCGCCGATCGGCGTGCGCGCTGCGGAAACGATGACGATGGATTCGGCCATGGGGAAACCTCCTTCGGAATTCATGCGGCGGCGCTCGGCTGGGGGCGCTGCCGCCGCGCCTCGAAGCGCTTCTGCGCCTCGTACGGGAAGACATCATGCACGTAGCCGGCCAGGATTTCCTGCTTGTGGCCTTGCCAGAACGTCGGCTCGAGCAGGTCGCCGTGGTGCGCGAGGAAGACCTCGCGGATCGCCGGATCGCCGAGCAGGAACGGCGCGAACGTCTCGGGGAAGACGTCGCGCGGGCCGACCCTGTACCAGACCTCGCCCGAGAGCTCGTCTTCCTCGTTGCGCGCCTCGGGGATCTTCCTGAAGTTGCAGTCGGTCAGGTACTCGATCTCGTCGTAGTCGTAGAACACGACCCTGCTGTGGCGGGTGACGCCGAAGTTCTTGTACAGCATGTCGCCCGGGAAGATGTTGGCGCGCACGAGGTCCTTGATCGCGTTGCCGTACTCGATGACGACTGTCGCGCGCTGGGCGGGAGTCGCCTCCTGCAGGTAGATGTTGAGCGGGATCATGCGACGCTCGATGTAGACGTGGCGGATGACAAGCGTGTCGCGCTCGACCTCGAGCAGGCTCGGGCAGTGCTCGCGCAGCTCGGCGACGAGCTCGTCGTCGAAGCGCGCCAGCGGCAGCGCGACGTCGCTGTACTCGAGCGTGTCGGCCATCCTGCCGACGCGGTCGTGCTGCTTGACGAGCAGGTACTTCGCCTGGACCTGCTCGCGCGTCGTCTCCTTCGGCGGCGGAAAGTGGTCCTTGATCACCTTGAAGACGTACGGAAAGCTCGGCAGGTCGAAGACGAGCATCACCATGCCCTTGATGCCGGGTGCGATGCGGAACTTGTCCGACGAGTGCCGCATGTGCATCAGCAGGTCGCGGTAGAACAGGCTCTTGCCCTGCTTCTGCAGGCCGAGGGCGCTGAACAGCTCGGAGTTGGGCTTTCGCGGCATCAGCGAGCGCAGGAAGTGGACGTACGCCGACGGCACTTCCATCGTGACCATGAAGTAGGCGCGCGCGAAGCTGAAGACGAGCTCGAGATCGTCCTCGCCGAACAGCGCAGCGTCGATGACGAGGCCACCGCGCCCGCCGTGCAGGATCGGCAGCGCGAACGGCGTCTCGAGGTAGCCGTTGACGATCTTGCCGACGATGTACGCGCCCTTGTTGCGGAAGAAGAGCGACGACAGCACCTGGATCTGGAAGTTCGCCTGCATCCGGAAGTCGCCGAGCTGCTCGTCGACCGCCGCCATCACCGCGGCGACGTCCCGACCGAGGTCTTCGAACTCGCGATCGAGCTGAAAATTCGTGACGACGCGATGCCAGGTCTCGACCAGCGACGCCCGCGTCGGGTAATAGGCGCGGTATGTCGGCAGCGCCGCCGGCTCGTCGTTCTCGAGGTGCTCGGTCGCGACCGCCGAGCGCACGAAGAGGACGTCGTTGTGGAAGTAGCTGCGGTGCAGGATCTTGGTCGTCACCGAGTTGAAGAACGTCTCGGCGCACTCGGGCTGGTAGTGGTTGATCAAGAGTCCGATGTAGTGGAGCTTGACCTGCTGCCAGACCTCGATCGGCAGCGTCGACGCCGCGAATTCGCTCTGCAGCCGCTCGGTCGCCTCGGCGACGCGGCGCGCGTAGTACTCGATCCGCTGCGCCTGCGCGCGTTGCTGGCCGTGCCAGTCGGCCGCCTCGAAGCGAGCCTTCGCCTCGACGCTCGCCTGGCGGAACAGCCGGTAGTGGCGATCGAAGCCATCGAGCATCGCGCGTGCGATCGCGAACGCGCGCGTGTCGGTGAGCGCCGCCGGAAACGCCGCGACGCCCGCGCTCATGCCTTCGTCCTCGCGCGGGCGCGCAGCGCCTGGCGCGCCGAGCCTTCCTGGGCGACGACCTCATCGAGCGTCGCCTGCAGCTCGGTGAGCCGTGCCTCGAGCTGGGCGCGCTGGCGCGCGAGGACGTCGACGAAGCGGCGCAGCTGCGCGTCGGTGTCGCGCCGCGTCTCGTACATGTCGACCAGCTCCTTGATCTCGGCGAGCCTGAGGCCGAGCCGCTTGCCGCGCAGCGTCAGCGTCAGTCGGGCGCGGTCGCCGGCGCTGTAGACGCGGTTCCTGCCGGCGCGCGCCGGGCGCAGCAGGCCGCAGTCCTCGTAGAAGCGGATCGCGCGCGTCGTCAGGCCGAACTCGCGCGCCAGCTCGCCGATCGAGTACGTCGGCGTTGCGGCGGCGGCGCCGCGGGGGCTTGTCCGGTGCGCGACGACGGCTCGGGACATGACCAACTACACTCGAGTTGACGTTTACGTAAAGTGCGCGGAGTCTAATGGAAGCGGCCCGATGAACGCTCTCGAGAGCCAGCTCGACTACTGCCTCGGCACGGCGACGCCCGAGCCGGGCCGCGCGTTCGAGGTCGCCCCGGGCGTCCTCTGGGCTCGGATGCGGCTGCCGTTCCGGCTCGATCACATCAACGTCTGGCTGCTGCGCGACGCGATCGTCGCCGGCCCGGGAGAGCCGGCGCGCGAGGGCTGGAGCATCGTCGACTGCGGCATCGACGACGCCGGAACGCGCGCGGCGTGGCAGGAGCTGTTCGCGACGGCGCTCGGCGGCCTGCCGGTGCTGCGCGTCATCGTCACCCACATGCACCCCGACCACATCGGCTGCGCGCACTGGCTGTGCGAGCGCTGGGAGTCGCGCCTGTGGATCAGCGCGACCGACTACGGCGTCGCGCGCACGGCGACGCGCGCCAGCGCCGGCTTCGGCGGCCCGCTCTCCGCAGCGTTCATGGCGCAGCACGGCATGGCGGCCGACCGCGAGAAGGTCGGCGGCGTCGCCGCGCGCAGCAACTACTACAAGAGCCTCGTCCCCGACGTCCCGGCCTCGTACCGACGCCTCCTCGGCGGCGGTCGCGTCGCGATCGGCAGCGGCGCGGCGCGCGCCGACTGGACGTGCCACGCCGGCTACGGCCACGCCCCCGAGCACATCGCGCTGCACTGCGAGAGCCGCGACGTCCTCATCAGCGGCGACATGGTGCTGCCGCGCATCTCGACCAACGTCAGCGTCGTCGACGTCGAGCCCGAGGCCGACCCGCTGACGCTCTACCTCGACTCGATCGAGCGGATGCGCGCGATCGACCCCGGCGTGCTCGTCCTGCCGTCGCACGGGCTGCCGTTCAAAGGCCTGCACACGCGGATCGGCCAGCTGCAGGCGCACCACGCCGAGCGCTTCGCCGAGACGCTCGAGGCGTGCGCCGAGCAGCCGCTGAGCGCGTTCGAGCTCGTTCCGGTGCTCTTCACGCGCGCGCTCGACCTCCACCAGATGACGTTCGCGATCGGCGAGTCGATCGCCCACCTGCACGCGCTCTGGTACGCCGGCAAGCTCGGGCGCGAGGTCGGCAGCGACGGCGTGATCCGCTTCCGGACCGTCTGAGCCGGCGCGGCGGACCGCTGCCGCCGCACGATTGCCCGCCTCGACACTGCCGCCTCTGCGGCGGATGATCGCCGTCGACCGACGGCGAGGAGGTGCGGAGCGTGAAGACTCTCGATCGGTTCACCGCTGCGGCTTGCCGGCGCCGCGCACTGCTCGCGCTCGCCGCGGCCGCTTCGGCGCTGCCCACCGCGGCTTTCGCGCAAGTCACCGCGACGAAACGCCGGGTCGGCTTCCTCAGCGCCGAATCACCGTCGGATGCGCATCAGCGGCAACGGCTCGAGCTGCTGCAGTCGGCGCTGGTCGCGCTCGGCTACGCCGGAGGCCGCAACATCGCGTACGAAGCGCGCTGGGCCGAGGGGCGCTACGAGCGGCTGCCGGCGCTCGCCGCGGAGCTCGTCGCCGCCAAGGTGGAAGTGATCGTGACGTCGGGTTCGAAGGCGACGGTCGCTGCGCACCGCACGACGTCGACCGTCCCGATCGTCATGGGATCGACGGGCGATCCGGTCGGCTGGGGGCTCACGACGAACCTCGCGCATCCGAGCGGCAACGTCACCGGCTCGACGAACTTCAGCGGCGAGCTCGCACCCAAACAGCTCGAGCTGCTGAAGCAGGCCGCGCCGCGCACGCTGCGCACCGCGTACCTGATCAACCCAGCGGATCGGCCGCCGTGGCTGCCCGCGGTCCACGAAAGCGCGCGGGCGCTGAACCTCGGGGTCCAGGTCGTCGAGGCCGCGACTGCGGAGGAGCTCGAGCCGGCGTTGGCGCGCATCCGCGCCACGTGCGAGGCGGTGATCGTCCAGAGCGACACGCTGTTCGGGGTGAACGCGCGCGCGATCGCACAGCTCGCAATCGCCCATCGGCTCGCTTCGGCGTCTTCGCTCGCCTACTACGCCGACGCAGGCGGACTGATCACCTACGGGCCGGATCAGCTCGAAGGTTATCGCCGCGCCGCGACGTACGTCGACAAGCTGCTGAAGGGCGCGAAGCCCGGCGACCTCGCGATCCAGGGCCCGACGGTGTTCGAGCGCGTCGTCAATCTGCGCACCGCGCATGCGCTCGGGCTCCAGATTCCGCGCGCGATGATCGTCTGGGCACAACGCGTCATCGAATGACGCCGAGCGGCGAGCGGCGCTTCATTCGTCGCTGCCGTGACGCTCTGCGCTTCGCAACGCGCGGCGATGCGCGCGGTAGTCGGGAACGACCGACTCGACGATGCGCCAGAAGCGCGGACCATGGTTCATCTCGCGCAGATGCGCGAGCTCGTGCACGACGACGTAGTCGATCGTCGCGAGCGGATGCTCGATGAGCCGCCAGTGCAGGCGCACCGAGCCGTCGGCGCTCGCGCTGCCCCAGCGCGTCGCCGCCGAGGAAAGCGAGATGCGGCGCACGCGCACGCCGAGCCGCGCCGCGAAGTGCGCCGCGCGCTCGGCGAAGACGCGGGCGGCGGCGCGCTTCAGCCAGACCTGCACCGCCTCGCGGATGCGGTCAGCGGAAGCGCCGCGCGGCAGCGCGACGACGAGACGGCGCGGGCCGCCGACCGGCGCGATGGCAAGCGTGGCGCCGGCGACCGGCGCCGCGGGGTCGAGGATCACGACGAGCTTGGCGCCGAGGTAGTCGACCGCGACGCGGTCGCGCCAGACGACTCGTGCGGCGAGCGCCCGCGCGGCGCGGTCGCGCTGCTCGACCAGACGCGCGACGATCCAGCGCCGCTTCTCGTGCACCGCCTCGTCGATCTCGCGCAACGGCACGCGGGACGCGGCGCGCACCGTGAGGCCGTCGGCATCGACGACGAAGCCGATGCTGCGCCGGCGGACGCGAACGAGGCGAAACGCGATGCGACGGCCGTCGAGCACCGCCTCGCGCGTCGCCTCGCGGTGGCGCCACGGCGTGTCGACGACGGGCGCCGCGCTCGCCGGGTCGTTTGGCGCCGTCGATGGCGGCAATGCCCTCGACGAGCGCGGCGGTCCAACGGGCGAAGGCGGCGGCGCGACGGGCTCGAGCGAATCGAACAGCCCGAGCTGCAGCGCGTCGACGATCCGCCGCAGGCCGCGGCGCAGGCCGAGGCTCATCACGCCAGCGCCGGCGCGCTGCGCTCGCCGACGTAAGCGTCGGGGTCGAGGCGACGCATCTCGGCCTCGATCCAGCGCTCGACCTCGCGCATCAGCTCGTCGGCGCTGCGGCCAGCGGACTCGATCGGCTCGCCGATGGAGATGTCGATCACGCCGGGGCGGAGCAGGAAGCTCTTGCGCGGCCAGCAGCGCGCCGACGTCACCGCGATCGGCACGACCGGGCGGCCGGTCTCGATCGCGAGGCGGGTGCCGCCGTGCTTGTACGTGCCCTGGCTGCCGCGCGGAGTGCGCGTCCCCTCAGGGAACATGATCACCCAGTTGCCCTGCGCCATGTAGCGCCGGCCCTGCTCGGCAACCTTCGCCCACGCCTCGGCGCGCTTGCTGCGGTCGATGTGGATCAGGTCCATCCGCGCCATCGTCCAGCCGAAGAACGGCACGTACAGCAGCTCGCGCTTGAAGACGTAGCACAGCGGCCGCGGCATCAGGGTCGGGAACGCGAACGTCTCCCACGTCGACTGGTGCTTGGGCAGCAGGATCACCGGCGTCCCCGGCAGGTGCTCGCGACCCTGGACGCGCGAGCGCACGCCGCAGAGGGCGCGCGCGCCCCAGATCGCGACGCGCAGCCAGACGATGACGAACCAGTACAGCCGCTCGCCGCGCACGAAGATCGAGACGAGGAGACAGAGGATCGCCCACGGGATGACCGTGACGACCAGGAAGACGACGAAGATCGCCGAGCGGACGGCGGCGAGCGCGCTTGTCATCGGTCGAACGGCAGGAAGACCGAGTCGCCGGCGTCGTGGTCGCCGCGCGCCTGCCGCTCGCGCTGGATCAGCTGCTGCGCGAACGACGCGAGGTCGGCGTGGAACACCGCGTACGGCACCGCCTTCTTGATCGCGCGCAGCGCCGCGTCGTCGAGCCGCGCGCCCTTGCCGGTGCGGACGAGATGCGGCGCGCAGCCGGCGGCGACCGCGGCCTCGAGGTCGCGCAGCGAGTCGCCGACCGCGTACGTCTCGTGCATCGCGACGCCGTAGCGCTCGCCGATCGTCTGCAGCATCCCGGGGCGGGGCTTGCGGCACGAGCAGCCGTCGTCGGGGCCGTGCGGACAGAAGAACACCGCGTCGATGCGGCCACCCACGGCGGCGAGCGCGCGGTTCATCTTGGCGTGGATCGCGTTCATCGTCGCGAGGTCGAAGAGGCCCCGCGCGATCCCCGACTGGTTGGTCGCCACCACCGTGTGCCAGCCGGCGTGGTTGAGCCGCGCGATCGCCTCCAGGGAGCCGGCGATCGGCACCCACTCGTCGGGCGACTTGACGAAGTCGTCGCGGTCCTCGTTGATGGTGCCGTCGCGGTCGAGGATGATGAGTTTCATCGTCGGGGCCTAGCTCGCCATCATCCCGAGCTCGGCGACCTGGTTCATGTACGCGCGCGCATGCTGCAGCAGCGTGATGCGGTTGTCGCGGATTCGAGCGTCGTCGGTGTTGACGAGCACGCGATCGAAGAATGCTCGCACCGGCTCGTGAAGCGGCGTCAGCGCGGAGAGCGACTCGGCATACTGACCCCTTTCTCGGAGGCTGAGCGAATGCTCCCCGATCGAGCCCAGCGCGCTGTAGAGCGCCCGCTCCTCGTCCTGCTGAAACAGATCGGGATTGGCCTGCTCTTTGAGCGTTCGCGGCGAGATGCCCCTCGGCACCTCGGCACCAGACTTGCTGAGGATGTTTGTGATTCGCTTGTTGGCAGCCGCGAGCTCGCGTCCTTCTGCAGTTGCAATAAAGCGATCCGCGGCACGTGCAATCGGCGTCAACTCTGAAAGTGGCGAGCCGTCACCCCAGTAGTCCAGCACGGCATCGATCGCTCTCGGTGCAAGACCCTGATCGACAAAGTAGCCCCTGGCGCGTTCCTTGACGAAGTTGACCGGCTCGGGCATTGAAGTCTTCGCGAACTCGGCCGGCAGCGTCGCGATTGCGGCGGTGAACAGCTCGACGAGCGAGAGCGGCAGCGCGCGCTCGACCAGCAGCCGCACGATGCCGAGCGCATTGCGGCGCAGCGCGAACGGATCCTTGTCCCCGGTCGGCCGCTCGCCGACGGCGAACAGGCTCGCGATCGTGTCGAGCTTGTCGGCGAGCGCGACGGCGACGCCGACGTCGCTTCGCGGCAGCGCGTCGCCCGAGAAGCGCGGCCGATAGTGGTCTTCGATGGCGTACGCGACCGTATCGCCCTCGTCCTGGGCGAGGGCGTAGTAGCGCCCCATCGTGCCCTGCAGCTCGGGGAACTCGCCGACCATGTCGGTCACGAGGTCGGCCTTGGCGAGGAGCGCGGCGCGGTCGGCGAGCGCGACGTCGG
>Ga0268264_10003118_pt1 | contig 14364 bp, 15 predicted proteins | sample KBSSwiS32_FD_190357 | JGI IMG/M metagenome (GOLD analysis project Ga0268264, IMG submission 190357) | Switchgrass rhizosphere microbial communities from Kellogg Biological Station, Michigan, USA - KBS Switchgrass S3-2 (SPAdes) (version 2) | ecosystem: Host-associated > Plants > Roots >...
CCTTGGCCACACCGACGATCCGATCGAAGCGGGCTACAACTCGGTTTACATCTGGAAGGCGGCGGTGGAGAAGGCCGGCACCTTCGATGTTCCAGCAGTGGTCGCGGCGGCCAAGGGTCTCAAGCTCGACACCCCGGAAGGTCCCCTAACGGTTTCGGATTGGAACCACCACGTGTACAAGACGGCCCGCATCGGTGAGGTCACGTCCGATGGGCTTATCAAGGAGGTATGGAACTCGGGTACGCCGATCGAACCCGATCCATGTCTCGACAACGCAGAGTGGGCCAAGGGATTGGCCGACGGTGAGGCACGAGCGGAGTGCGACGCCGCCAAGGCAGGGAAGTAGCCCTGTTCTTGGCCAACCCGTAAGCGATGGGGTGCCACTCGGTCTTCACCGGGTGGCACCCCTGCTAACCGTTCCAAGTGTCTCGGGGAAGCGAGCAACCCATGGAAACCATCCTCAATCAGTTGTTCATCGGGCTCAGCCAAGCATCGATTCTGTTGCTGATCGCATTGGGCCTGACCTTCACGTTTGGGCAGATGGGCGTGATCAACATGGCTCACGGTGAGTTGATCATGGCCGGGGCCTATACGCCGTACGTGCTGCAATCGCAGATCGGTCTGTTTGCCGGCATGGCCGGCCTGGCCTTTGCGGTGTCCCTTCCGGTCGCGTTCATCGTGGCGGGAGTCATCGGGGCGGCGATGGAACGCTTGCTGCTACGACGCATGACCGGTCGGCCACTCGACACGCTCCTGGTCACCTTCGGTGTGGCACTCATGCTCCAGCAGTTCGCCAAGGACAGATTCGGACCTCAGCCGGTGGACGTGAAGACCCCCACCTGGTTGCAGGGGAACGTCACGGTGCTGGGAGTCACGATGACCGACACCCGTTTGTTCATCATCGGGCTGGTGGTGGTCGTGATGGCCGCCGTGTGGGTGTTTCTCGGTCGCCTGCCTCAGGGTCGCCGAATGCGGGCCGTAATGCAGAACCGCGACTTAGCGGCGATCAGCGGGTTGCACACCGGCCGGGTCGACTCCACGACCTTCTTCATCGGTTCGGGCCTGGCCGGTATTGCCGGCGTGGCCGTTTCGTTGATCGGCTCCGTGAGCTTCAACATGGGATCGGCCTATCTGGTGGACGCTTTCCTGGTCGTGATTGTGGGAGGCCTCGGCAAGCTGCGAGGCGCGGTGGTGGCCGCATTGGCCATCGGGATCTTCAACTCCTATGTCGAGTACGAGACATCGGCGACCATGGGCAAAGCGCTGGTGTTCGCGCTGGTGATCGTGTTCCTGCAATTTCGTCCCAACGGAATCGTGTCGTTCCGCACCCGGGGACTCACGTCATGACGACCGTGGACGCGCAGAGCGAGACGGCGCAAAGCGATTTGCCTCCGGAAACAGAAGCGGTGCGCGGCAGCCCCATGGCCCGATTGGCTCCCGGTGCCGACAATCCATGGGTCGGCCGTTTGATCTTTGTGGCTTTCGCGGTGGGCTTATGGCTGCTTCCGGTGATAGTCACCGACCCCACGAGGGTGCGGGAATGGGCCCAGTACCTCTGTTACGCCATGATCGCGGTGGGGGTCGACATCGTGTGGGGCTACGGCGGCATGCTGGCCCTCGGTCAGGGCGTGTTCTTTGGTCTCGGTGCCTACTGCATGGGCATGTACCTCACGCTGGAGAACGTGCCCGCGGGTTCCAAGCTCCCATCGTTCATGTCGCTCTACGGCAACTACCATGCCCTCCCTTGGCTGTGGCGTCCCTTCCAGAACTTCTGGGTGGCGGCGGCCCTGTCGGTGTTGGTGCCCATCGTGGCGGCTGCCCTGCTGGGATTGCTGGTGTTTCGCCGCCGGGTGCGTGGTCCGTACTTCGCTCTGCTCACCCAGGCCACCGCGTTGGTGTTTTCGTTGATCTTGATCGGCAACCTGCCGCTTACCGCCGGTTTCAACGGGCTGACCGGCTTCAATCAGATCTTCGGCCGGAGCAAGTACGAGGCCGATACCAACGAGTGGCTCTACCACATCAGCGCCATCGGACTCATGGTGGTGGTTGGCGTGGCCTTGTGGATCGTCCACAGCCGTTACGGCAAGTTGTTAGTGGCTACGCGCGACAGCGAGGATCGGGTGAGGTTCCTCGGCTACGACCCGGCCCTGGTGAAGACCGTTGCCTTCGCCATCTCTGCCGGCATGGCCGGGCTGGCGGGCGCGTTCGCCGCGCCGGTCATCGGCATTGTGGCGCCGAACCAGTTCACCGTTTTGCCATCGATCCTCATGGTGTGTTGGGTGGCGGTTGGAGGTCGTGGGACCCTCTGGGGCGCCGTGGTCGGGGCGCTGCTCATCAACTGGGGCGGGACTCGCGTGAGCGAGGCCCGGCCCGACGACTGGACGTACATCCAGGGCTTGGTGTTCGTGGTCGTGTTGGCGTGGGCGCCCGGCGGACTCATGGGCCTGGGCAGGTCGGTGCTCAACAAAGTCCGTCAACTATCGGATCGATCACCCAAGGACTCCGGCGCAGCGGTCTCGGCGCCCACGCCCACGGCCCTCGACGGCTTGGAGCCGGCCCAATGACCGCGCTGTTGGAGTTGCAGGGCATCAACGTCACCTTCGACGGGTTCAAGGCCATCCAGGGAGTGGACCTCTCGGTGGAGTCCGGCGAGTTGCGGTTTCTGATCGGCCCCAATGGTGCCGGCAAGACGACGCTCATCGATGTGGTGACCGGGCTCACCCGACCGACGAGCGGCACCGTCCACTTCGATGGGGTCGACATCACCAACAAGCGCGAGTACCAGCGAGTGCGTCGCGGTATCGGGCGCAGCTTCCAGACACCGACGGTGTTCGAGTCACTGACCACGCTGGAGAACCTTGATCTGGCGGCCACATTTCGACGGCGGATGATCACCTTGCTGCGTCGGTGCCGATCCGTGAGCGACGCGGTGGCCACCACGTTGGAGCGGATCGGATTGACCAAGGTGGCCAATCGTCCCGCCGCCGCGCTCAGTCACGGGCAGAAGCAATGGTTGGAAATAGGGATGTTGCTGGTGCAGTCGCCCAAGTTGCTGTTGCTGGATGAGCCGGTGGCCGGCATGAGCCCGCAAGAGCGTCTCGACACCGGCGCGTTGCTGCAGGAGTTGGCCGGCGATCACACCATCGTGGTGGTAGAGCACGACATGGCGTTTCTCCGGCGGTTCGCTAGCGGCGTGACCGTGCTGCATGAGGGCAAGGTGCTCTCGCAGGGAACAGTGGAACAGGTGCAGGCCGATCCGACCGTTCGGGAGGTCTATTTGGGCCGGTCGCGCGATGAGCGTTCCGGTGCGATCATCGATCGGGAGGAGCCTTCCTCGTGAATCTCGAGGTCAATGACGTACACGTGGCATATGGCCGCACCGAGGTGTTGTTCGGTGTGTCGCTGGACGTGCCCGACGGATCGCTGGTGTGCCTCATGGGTCGCAACGGTGTGGGGAAGACCACGCTGCTGAACGCCGTCATGGGATTGCTTCCGCTGAAGTCGGGCAGCGTGCTCCTCGACGGATCCGACTTGGGCTCGATGGCGCCCTATCAGCGAGCGAGACGCGGGATCGGCTACGTGCCGCAGGGCCATCAGGTGTTCCCGCAGCTGACCACCCGGGAGAATCTCGACGTGGTGTTGGAGCGCAAGTCTTCGACACGCGACACATCGGCGCTCAACGACGCGCTCGACGTCTTTCCGGCCCTGCGCAAGTTGCTCGATCGTCCGGCCGGGTTGCTTTCCGGCGGTCAGGCGCAGCAACTGGCCATCGCCCGAGCGTTGGTGACGCGTCCTCGTCTGCTGGTGCTCGACGAACCCACCGAAGGCATCCAGCCTTCGATCATCTTGGAGATCGAAGACGCCATCGCCGAGCTGCATCGGTCTACCGGTATGTCGATCCTGCTGGTCGAGCAGTACGTCGAGTTCGCCCTGCGGTTGGCTGAGCGGTATGCGGTGATGGACGGCGGCGTGATCATGCATGAGGGCAACGCCGCCGACGCCGACTTGGCGAACTTCGCCGAAATGCTCACGGTGTAGGAGAGGTATCGGTGCAACTGAGTATCCACGAACAGGAACGGCTCATGGTGTCGTTGGCCGCCATGGTGGCGCGCGATCGCTGGGCGCGAGGGGTGAAGCTGAACTACCCGGAGGCGGTCGCCCTGCTCACCTCGTTCGTGTTGGAAGGAGCTCGCGACGGCCGGCAGGTGGCCGAGCTGATGGACGCCGGCCGGCGGGTGTTGACGCGCGCCGATGTGATGGACGGTATCGCCGACATGATCCCCGAGGTTCAGGTCGAGGCCACCTTTCCCGACGGGACCAAGCTCGTCACGATCCACCAGCCCATCACATGATCCCCGGCGAGATCATCTACGACGCCGAGCCCGTGATAATCCTCGCCGGTCGGTCGGTGATCACGGTCTCGGTGGTGAACACCGGAGATCGACCCATCCAGGTCGGATCGCACTATCACTTCGCCGAGGCTAACCACGCGCTGGCGTTCGATCGGCTGGTTGCCCGAGGCTGTCGACTGGCGATCCCGGCCGGCACCTCGGTGCGGTTCGAGCCGGGGATCGAACGGGAGGTCGATCTGGTGGGGTTGGCCGGTCGGCGAGTGGTGGCAGGGTTGCGCGGCGAGGTGTCCGGCCCGCTCGATGAGGTCGTGTGATGGAAATGGATCGGCGACGATACGGCGCGCTCTATGGGCCCACCGCCGGCGACCGCATCCGATTGGCCGATACCGATCTGCTTATCGAGGTCACCGAAGACCGTTGCGGGGGAGGCGATGAGGCGGTGTTCGGCGGGGGCAAGGTGATCCGCGAATCGATGGGTCAAGCCGCCGCTAGCCGGGCGCAGGGAACCCCCGATCTGGTGATCACCGGAGCGGTGATCCTGGATCACTGGGGCGTGATCAAGGCCGATGTGGGGGTGCGGGACGGACGCATCGTCGCCATCGGCAAGGCCGGCAATCCCGACACCATGGACGGTGTGCATCCGGCTCTGGTGCTCGGCCCGAGTACCGAGATCCTGGCCGGCAACGGCAAGGTGCTCACCGCCGGTGCCGTGGACAGCCATGTGCACCTCATCTGCCCCGAGATCATCTCCGAAGCGCTCGGTTCCGGGACTACCACGCTTATCGGGGGAGGGACCGGGCCGGCGGAAGGAACCAAGGCCACTACCGTGACGCCGGGATCCTGGAACCTCGGGTTGATGCTGCAGGCCCTCGACATCTGGCCAGTGAACATCGCCCTCCTGGGCAAGGGCAACACGGTCTCCGAAGAGGGATTGCGGGAGCAGCTTGCCGGTGGTGCTTCGGGTTTCAAACTGCATGAGGATTGGGGCACCACTCCGGCCGCCATAGACGCCTGCTTGCGCATCTGCGACGAGCAGGGAGTGCAAGCGGCGATCCACACCGACACCCTCAATGAGGCCGGGTACGTTCAGTCGACCCTTGATGCGATCGCCGGCCGGACCATCCACACCTACCACACCGAAGGTGCTGGCGGCGGCCACGCTCCCGACATCATCACGGTCTGTACTCAGCCGAACGTGCTGCCATCGTCCACGAATCCCACCCGGCCACACACCGTGAACACCGTCGACGAGCATCTCGACATGCTGATGGTGTGTCATCACCTCAATCCCACCATCCCGGAGGACTTGGCCTTCGCCGAGAGCCGGATCCGGCCTTCGACGATCGCAGCGGAAGACATCCTCCACGATCTCGGCGCGATCTCGATGATCGGCTCGGATTCACAAGCGATGGGTCGGGTGGGAGAGGTGGTGCTACGAACGTGGCAAACCGCCCACGTGATGAAGGCTCGGCGCGGCTGGCTACCGGGCGACACCCGGGCCGACAATCACCGGGCCCGCCGCTACGTGGCCAAGTACACGATCTGCCCCGCGGTGGCCCACGGGCTGCAGGCCGAAGTCGGGTCGGTGGAGGTGGGAAAGCTGGCCGATCTGGTCCTGTGGGATCCCGCTTTCTTCGGGGTGCGACCGCATGTGGTCGTCAAGGGTGGGTTCATCGCATGGGCCCAGATGGGCGACGCCAACGCTTCGATTCCCACACCCCAGCCGGTGATGGCGCGCCCCATGTTCGGCGCGGCCCCCAAAGCGGCGGCGGCCACCAGCGTGAACTTCGTGGCTCCGCTGGCCTTGGACAGCGGCGACCTGGCCGCGCGCCTGGGGTTGAGCAAGCGCCTCGTGCCCGTGGCCAACTGTCGAGCCTTCACCAAGGACGACATGATCGAAAACACCGCCCGACCCGATGTGAGGGTCGACGCCGACACGTTCGCCGTCACCATCGACGGTGACCTGGTGGAGAGCGCGCCCGCTACCCACTTGCCGATGGCCCAGCGTTACTTCCTGTTCTGACATGAGCACCGCATTGGCCCTGATGCTGCTGGCCGACGGTCGCTTTCCCGCGGGCGGCCATGCCCATTCCGCGGGGGTGGAGGCGGCGGTGGCGGACGGCCGAGTGGTCGACGAGCAAACCTTGGAGTGTTTCGTGGAGGGCCGGTTACGCACCTATGGCCTGAGCGAGGCGTCTATGGCCGCGGCCTCAGTGCGGCGGCTCGCGGGCTGCGTCTCGTCGGCGCAGTGGCGAGCCTCGCTGGCCGAGCTCGACGGGGAGGCGGACGCTCGGATCCTCGCCCAGCCTTTGCGGGCGGCGTCGCGGCGCTTGGGGCGCCAACTGGTACGGGCCGCGGCGCGCTGTTGGCCCGACAGCTTGCTGGCGGAGGCGGTGGACCAGCGGGCCGACGGTCTGCACCAGCCCGTGGCGCTCGGCGCGGTGGCCGTGGTGGTGGGTGCCGATGCCCACGAGGTGGCCCTCCTGAGCCTTCACCACGGGGCGACCACGCCGTGCCAGGCCGGAATCCGCCTTTTGGGACTCGATCCCTTCGGCGTGGCGGCCGTCGTCGCCCGTCTCGCTACGAATATAGAAGCACTGGCTGAGTGGGCGGTCGCCGCGGCCGAAGGTCCGTTGTTCGACCTGCCGGCCGGCACGGGCCCGCTCCTTGAGATAGCCGCCGTGGAGCACCACGGCTGGAACAGTCGATTGTTCGTAACCTGAGTGAGGAGAACGGTTTCATGGGTGCAGTTCACGAACACGAACACCATCATCGGCACCGCGTCGCCGGTTCGGCGCTGCGTGTAGGTATCGGAGGCCCGGTAGGTACCGGGAAGACGGAGCTGGTGGCCTGCCTGTGCCGGGCGTTGAGCGAGGAGTTGTCGATGGTGGTGGTCACCAACGACATCTTCACCACCGAGGATGCCGAGATACTGCACCGGCGTGCGGTGCTGGATCCGAAGCGGATCGTGGCCGTGCAGACAGGTTGCTGTCCTCATACGGCCATCCGCGACGACATCAGCGAGAACCTGGACGCCATCGAGTCATTGGAGAGCGAGTTCCGGCCCGACCTGGTGCTGGTGGAGTCGGGCGGCGACAATCTCACGGCCACCTTCAGCCGGGCCTTGGTCGATGTTCAACTTTTCGTGATCGACGTGGCTGGGGGCGACAAGGTTCCTCGAAAAGGGGGCCCGGGCATTACCAACTCCGACCTTCTGGTGATCAACAAGACCGACCTGGCCCCCCACGTTGGCGCGGACGTGTCGATCATGGAGTCCGATGCCCGTCGCCTGCGGGGCGAGCGGCCCGTGCTGCTCACCTCCCTGCGCGAAGATCCGTCGGCCGCGGGGATCGCGGCGTTCATCGTCGGCCACCTCAAGTTGAACCAGCCGGTCTAGTGCGGGCCCGGGCCGCGGTGGTGGCCGAGCGAGTCGGTGGCGTCGATCGGTGCACCACCTTGCGATCCGACCCGCCGCTCACGTTGCGCGCCTGCGGCCCAGGCGAGGTTCGGTTGGTGGGCAGCGCGGCGGGGCCCATCGGAGGCGACGAGCTGCATCTGGCGATCGACGTCGGTAGGGATGCGTCGCTTTCGATTTCGTCGGTGGCGGCGTCGATGGTGCACCCGTCGCCGGTGCCGTCGCCATCGTCATTCACCATCCGGGCTGCGGTGGCTGGAGATCTGCGATGGGTACCCGAGCCCACGGTGCTGGTGCGCAGCTGCGATCACCGGAGCGCCGTCATGGTGGACCTGGAGGCTGACGCCACGTTGGTGTGGGCCGAGGAGGTGATGCTGGGCCGGTGGTGCGAACCCTCCGGCTCGCTGTCCCAGCGGATGCGCATCGACCGTGCGGGTAGCCCGCTGGTCCGCGCCGATCTGACCCTCGGGCCTCTCTGGCCGGGTTCTCAGGGACCGGCGGGGGTCGGCGACGCGTTGGCCGTCGCCACCGTCGTAGTGGTGGGCCCGGATGCCCGGGACCTCGCTCTGCCCGAATTCGAGGGCGTGAACGCGGCGGTGCTTCGGATGGCCGACGATGCCGCGGTGGTGAGCGCCGTGGCCAGCCGTCCCGGCCAGTGCCGCCGGCTCACCTCCGAAGTCCTTCGTCGATGCTGCTCCGGCGCGCGCCCGGTCTAGAACTTCAGCGGCTTGAACACGCTGTTGCCGGCGGCGGCACCCTGATACTGACGTAGCTCCATGTTCAGCCCATCGCTGACTCGGATCGAGCGGTGGTAGTGGTTGCGGTACGTGCCGCCGTCCCCGGTCCGCAACTCGTGCGCTAGCGGTGTCAGCGCTGGCTATCGATCAGCAGCGCCTTGGTCACGGAGCCGAACCGGCCGAGCCGATCGTGCATCACGCCCTCGCTGATGCCGTGACCGCCGGTATCGATGCGTACCACCGACGCGATGCGAATGGTCTCGCCGACCGGAGGGCGCGTGAGGTTCATGCACAGGTCGGCGTTTACCACCTGGTACCGGTCCATCGGCAGCAGGCCGCCACCGGTCATCACCAGGTCGGCCGCTACCGCGGCCCGAGTGGCCGGGCGCGTGGTTTCGCCCTCCACGAACCAGTCTCCGAGTCGGATCCAACACACCCCTCGTCCCGGCGCCCAGCTCTCCCACGCTATTTCCAGCGACTTGAGGAACGGGCTGGTGCCGAGCGGTGACGGCGCCGACGATTGCGGTGGCTCGGTGGGCGCGGGGTCCTCGGGCCAGATCGACGGGAGGTCGCCGGTGAGTACCACGTCGTCGGTCCGCATCCGGAGCGCCTGGCCCCGGCTGTAGGGCTTGTCGTCGACCAACACGGTTACGTCCACCACCTGGATCCGTTTGCCGTCGCGGGCCACGCCGGTGTCGACACGGGTGGGTCCGAGCGGCGTGGCCCGAGTGAGGTCCACCGTGAGCCTGGCGAGGTGCATCGGAACCGCCGTCGGCACCGCCTCCACCGCCCGAGCCACCAAGCCGGCGAGCGTCGCACCGTGTTGCACCGTGGTCGACCACGGGGGTGTGGCAATGCCGCTGGGGATGATGAGTGATCCGTCGACGGAGTGGTAAGGCGTCACCGTCGAAGTCTGCACGGTGGACTCCTCCGGGCGATGTACTAGGGATCCCGAAGATATGGTGCCCCGAACAACGATGTCGAGCGTGGGAGTGCTACTGGTGGATATCGAGCGAGTGGGAGTTGTCGGTGCCGGGCTGATGGGTTCGGGAATTGCGGAAGTCTGTGCCCGAGCCAATCTCGACGTGGTGGTGTGCGAGGTCAACGAAGCGGCGCTCGACCGCGGGCGCGCCCGGGTCGAGACATCCCTCGGTCGAGCGGTGTCGGCCGGGAAGCTGTCCGACGTCGAGCGTGACAAGATCCTCGAGGGCCTGCGCTTCACCACCGACATGGGCCTGTTCGCCGATCGCCAGATCGTGATCGAGGCGGTCATCGAATCCGAAGCAGAGAAGTTGGCGGTCTTCCGTCGCCTCGACGAGGTGGTGGTGGCCGACGATGCCATCCTGGCCAGCAACACCTCGTCGATCCCGATCATGAAGCTGGCGATGGCCACTCGCCGCCCCGACCATGTGGTGGGCATCCACTTCTTCAACCCGGCCCCGGTGTTGAGACTGGTGGAGCTAATCCCGTCGCTCCTCACCGACGACGCCACCACCGATCGAGCCGAGACCTTCGTGGCCCAAGCGCTCGACAAGCGGGTGGTTCGGTCGCAGGACCGGGCCGGGTTCGTGGTAAACGCGCTGCTCATTCCCTACCTGCTGTCGTCGATCCGGATGCTGGAGTCGGGCTTTGCTACCGCAGAAGACATCGACGCCGGCATGGTGCTCGGTTGTGCCCATCCGATGGGTCCGCTGGCCTTGGCCGACCTCATCGGCCTCGATACCACCATCGCCGTGGCCCAGTCGTTGTACGAGGAGTTCAAGGAACAGCTGTACGCACCACCCCCGCTGCTGAGCCGCATGGTCGAGGCCGGCCTACTGGGTCGGAAAACGAAGCGCGGCTTCTATCAGTACAACCGTTAGATCGAAGGGATCCGCCATGCGTGTTGGTGCGTCACTACAAAGTGGTTATCCGAAGATGGAGGCTCGTCGAGGAGCTCGTTGGATGGTGGAGCGGGCCCGGGCGGCCAACCAAGCCGGTCTGGACTCGTTGTTCGTGGGCGATCACCACAGCACCGGCACGTACTACCAGAACGTTCCCATCATGGGTCGGCTGCTGGCCGAGTGGGACGAGCGGCCGGCGGGCACCCTGTTCCTGTTGCCTTTGTGGCATCCCGTGCTGGTGGCCGAACAGATAGGCACGCTGGCCTCGATCGCGCAGGGACCTTTCATCATGCAGTGCGCCATCGGCGGCGGTGACGAGCAGTTCGACGCGTTTGGCGTCTCACTGAAGGAGCGACCGTCGCGTTTCGAAGCGGCGCTCGACGTTGTTCGGCGGTTGTGTGCGGGTGACAAGGTCAGCACGGAGGGACCGTTCGTCATCTCGGGTGCTCGCTTCAAGCCGATACCTCCCCAACCGCTTGAGGTATGGATCGGGGCCCGGGCTCCCGCGGCCGTCGATCGCGCGGCCCGGTTGGGCGACGCGTTCCTGATCGGGCCGGAGGCCACCGTGGCCGAGGTGAAATCGCTGGTCGCTACCTACCGCGAGGCCTGCGAGCGCCATGGCCGAGCCCCCGGCCCGATTGCGGTACGACGGGACGTGCATCTGGCCGACACCCAAGAGGCGGCTCGCGCCCTCGGTGAGCCGGCCGTGGCCAGCGACCATCGTGGATTCGATCCGTCGGTGTTCGCCATCGGCACCGTGGAATCGATCACTGAGCAGTTCGCCGAACTCGGCCGCCTGGGCTGCAGCGAGGTGCTGATTCGTCATTTCGTCCCCAATCAGGACGCGGTGTTGCGGTCGTTCGAGCTCCTGGGCGATGTTCGACGCGCTGTTCGCTAGCGGCATCGCTCACGAGAGACCAAGTGGTAAACGCCGCCTCGTCAAAGCCCCCGATGGTCAGCTGGCGCGCAGCCAGAGGCTGAACCGGAGGATCGGCAGAAACCCCATGCGCTCGAAGCCCGGGCGACTGTCGTCGCTGGTGTACGCCAAGGCCGGGAGGCTCGGGTCGTCGCTCACCCTGGCCCACACCAGCGCCGCCCAAGCGCCCCGACGTCGGGCGTTCGGCAGGGTGGCCGCCAGCGCCAGATTGTTCACGCCGTCGGCCACGTGGTTGCACGACACCGCCACCACGTCGCCGTCGACCTCGGCCAACCGGAATGTCAACGGGCTGTCCAACAGCTTGGGACTGATCATCGAACCCTCGGGCGCGCCGCGCAGGTAGCTCATGTTGAACCCCTCGATCGCCACTCGTTCGACCTCGGCCAGATCGGCGGTGCTCACCGCCTGCCGCACCACGACGCCGGGCTTGCTCTCGAATACCACCGGGCCGGGGCTGCGGGCCACGAACGCCGGATGACCCACCAGCGCCCATCCGCGGGCCGTGAGATCGGGTGACGGCCAGGCCGACAGCAGCATGGCCGGCCGGCCGTTCATGTCACGGAAGAAGTCTTCGATCTCGGAGAGCAGCGGGTCGTCGAGGCCGGTGAGCGGGCGGTGCAGCACGGCCTGGTTGTAATAGGGGACGGACCCCCCGGTGTCGGCCAGGCTCACTCCGGTGCCGCGCTGGACTCGGCCCCCGCCGGCCTTCGCCGCCAGTTCGTTCAGCGCGGCCTGGTTGTGGAGGAAGCGACGCAACGTGGTGTCGCCCAGCGGCGTGTCGGGCAGCCAACCGTTCTCCATTGGTCGATCGTTCACCGCTCCTCCTGCCGCTTACGTCAGCGCGCCTACTACGTAGTCGATACAGGCCGTCAGCGCCTGCACGTCGTCGGGCTCCACTGCCGGGAACATGCCGATGCGCAGCTGGTTGCGTCCGAGCTTGCGGTAGCTCTCGGTATCGACGATGCCGTTGGCCCGCAAGACCTTGGCGATCGTGTTGGCGTCGACCGTGTCGGCGATGTCGATGGTGCCGACCACGGCGGAACGCTGGGACGGATCGGACACGAACGGCGTGGCGTAGGCAGAGGCCTCGGCCCAGCCGTAGAGGCTGGACGACGACTTCGTGGTTCGAGAAACGCACCACGGCAGCCCTCCGTTGGCCAGCATCCACTGCAGCTGCTCGTTGAACAGGAACAAGGTGGCGAGCGCCGGAGTGTTGTAGGTCTGGTCAAGCCGGGAGTTGTCGAGGGCGATTTTCAGATCCAGTGACGCCGGTATCCAACGATCCGACGCGGCGATTCGCTCGATGCGCTCCACCGCGGCGGGGGAGCAGGCGGCAATCCAGAGGCCACCATCGGCCGCGAAACACTTCTGCGGGGCGAAGTAGTAGGCGTCGACCTCCGACGGCTCCCACGGCAGCCCTCCGGCCCCGCTGGTGGCGTCGACCAACACCAACTGGCCATCGCTGGCGCGTCCGATGCGGCGCAGGTCCATCGCCACTCCGGTGGACGTCTCGTTGTGGGTGAGGGCGTAGGAATCCACATCGGGTTCGACGCGGCCGCTGGGGTAGGTGCCCGGCTCGCTGGCAATCACCACGGGATCGTTGAGGTGCGGAGCGGCGGCGGCGGCTTCGGCGAACTTCGACGAGAACTCGCCGAAGGTGAGGTGCTGGCTGCGCTGCTCGATGAGCCCGAAGGTGGCGGCATCCCAGAACACGGTGGTGCCGCCGTTGCCGAGGATCACCTCCCAGCCGTCCGGCAGGCGGAACAAGTCGCGCAGCCCGGAACGCAGCGAGCCCACCACCGACCGCACCGGTGCCTGCCGGTGCGAGGTGCCGAGCAATGAGGTTCCGGTGGCCGCGAGGGACGCCAGCGACTCGGGACGAATCTTGGAGGGGCCGCATCCGAATCGGCCATCGCTCGGGAGAAGCTCGGCCGGAATGCGAATTTGATCGGGGGGCGACGAATTCACTGTGCGAGCATGTCACGCGTGAGCCGTCGAGTCGCTGCCCGAATTGCTGCCATAGCCCCCTCCGCCACCCTGGCCGTCGATGCCAAGGCCAAGGCCCTCAAAGCCCAGGGGGAAGACGTCATCGGCTTCGGTGCGGGGGAACCCGACTTCCCCACGCCCGACTACATCGTGGAGGCGGCGATCGCCGCCTGCCGCAAGGTGTCCAACCACCGGTACACACCGGCGGCCGGCCTCCCCGAGCTTCGGGAAGCCATCGCGGTGAAAACCAAGCGTGACTCGGGGGTCGACGTGTCGGCCGGTCAGGTGCTGGTCACCAACGGAGGCAAGCACGCGGTGTACGCCACGTTCCAAACCCTGCTCGACCCGGGCGACGAGGTGATCTGTCCGGCTCCTTACTGGACCACCTACCCCGAAACGATCGCCTTGGCCGGTGGTACCACCGTGGTGATCGCCACCGACGCCGCCAGCGGCTTTCGGGTCACCGTTGAGCAGTTGGAAGCGGCGCGCACCGAGCGCACCAAGGCACTCCTGTTCGTGTCGCCCGACAACCCGTCGGGGGCGGTGTACCCGCCCGAAGAGGTAGAAGCCATCGGTCGTTGGGCGCTCGAGCACGGGGTGTGGGTGGTCACCGACGAGATCTACGAGCACCTCACCTACGGCGACCATCGCTTCACCTCGATGCCGGCCCTGGTTCCCGAACTGGCCGACACCTGTGTGATCGTCAACGGGGTGGCCAAGACCTACGCCATGACGGGGTGGCGCGTCGGTTGGATGATCGGCCCCACCGATGTCATCGCCGCCGCCACCAACCTCCAGTCGCACTCCACCTCGAACGTGAGCAACGTGGCCCAGGCCGCCGCGCTGGCCGCGGTGAGCGGCGACCTGTCGGCCGTTCACGAGATGCGCACCGCGTTCGCCCGGCGGGGTGCCACCATGGCCAAGCTGTTGTCGGCCATCCCCGGGGTCACCTGCCTCGAGCCTCAGGGCGCCTTCTACTGCTTCCCGTCGTTCGAAGGGGTACTCGGTCGGGCCATCCACGGTGTCGTGCCCAACGACACATTGGAGCTGGCGG
>Ga0268264_10003119_pt1 | contig 14362 bp, 5 predicted proteins | sample KBSSwiS32_FD_190357 | JGI IMG/M metagenome (GOLD analysis project Ga0268264, IMG submission 190357) | Switchgrass rhizosphere microbial communities from Kellogg Biological Station, Michigan, USA - KBS Switchgrass S3-2 (SPAdes) (version 2) | ecosystem: Host-associated > Plants > Roots >...
ACCTGGGCTAAACTTTACTTCATACGCCAGGGATTCTATTGCATTGGCCAGGTATACCAGCGGCGCGTTCCAGTTAATGGCTATTTCATTGGAAGCATATGAACAATCAGTGTCTGAATAAGCCGTTTCCGGTTCTGTAAAATCATAATGACATTTATCCTGCATGCCGGGATTAGGTCCTCCTGCCATTAAACCCGGCACCGGGTCTGCAATACCATCTGCCACCGAAGGCCGGTGATGCGGGTGCATGGTAGATCGTGTGCCCATACCTGTTACAAAGCAATAACCGGTTGCATTGCGGCCCAGTATATAATCAAGATTGGTCAGCGCCGCGTCGGTATATTTTTTATCTTTTGAGATAAAATAAGCATTTATTAAAACAATGCCCTGGTTGGCGGCGTTACTGTTGCTTCCCCAGTTAAAATCTTTTTTTGTGCGGCCCATCACTGTTTGAAAAGCATTTTCCTTTACCGGCAGCAGGTAAGCGTCTGCAAACTGCAACAGCCTGTCTTTGACATGCGCAATATCGGCCGACAAATCTTTTGGCAGGGTTTGCGCGGTTCGCAGCAATGTATAATAGCCCAGCATCCGCACATTACCCCAGGATGGCAGCACCATAGTGTCGTTTATTCTTTGGTTGATGACTGTGCGGTATTGTTTGTCTTTTGCTATGGTATATAATTCCGCCGCCGCCCAAAACCATTCATCTTCAAAACTGCGATCACCGTAACCACCTGTTGTAATTTTTGGTTCGTACAATGCATTAACGGAATCCTGGTTGTATGCCAGCCGGGGATTGGCCATTGCCCATTGCCACGCTTTTTTTGCAGCATGTAAACAACTGTCAGAAAGACCCGGCAACTGCCCGGACATGTTTTTTACGATGCGGCTGCATTGCGCCATTACCGCGGCAAAATCGAGTGTAGCAGCCGTGCCTTTTTGTACTACATACCTGGGCAATTTGGTTACGCCCGGCATTACCATACCATCAAAAGACGCATTGGTGCATTTGTTGTATACCCCGCCATCATATGGATCCTGCATACTAAGCATCCATCGGAGGTTATACAAAACTTCATTCAGGATATCAGGCACAGCATCTTTACTCTCCGGGATATTGGTTTGCAAGCTGTCGAAATAAGGCGAAAAATCTTCATAGGCAGATAACAGGGTACCCACACTGATACCGGAGTTGACCACATATTTATTATAATCACCTGCATCGTACCAGCCGCCCGGTGTGGCTATCACTGTGCCCGCAGGTCTTTTATCTGAGGCAGCAGAAGGGTGAACAAAAACAATATTATCGGGGTGCCCGGCTGGCCGGGCCCATTTACCTGCATAGGCTGCTTCCAGTGGCATAGAAGCCCGCATGTAATAATATCCTTTCAGTGCAGCAATTGCCACCGCATGGTTGGCATTGTTTCCAATGTAAAAAGGATAAGAGGGAGGAAGACCGGGCACAGCTATTGAATAAGTTCCCGCCATGTGAAAAACACTGAAGTCGGCCATACGGGTGCTGAGCGAAGAATTGGCCGATTGCCTTAGCTGGCTCAACCGGCCGGTGAATACCGTATCTTTTTTTACAGTGGAAATAATATAAAAATCATCGGCGGGCACAGCCGCCGCAATGATGGCTATTTTGGGCGCATTTACGTAATAGCCCAGTTGGTTTATCCTGATGGCATTCGTGCCAGGCTGGGCATTACAAACAATAACGCCGTATAGCAGGCAGGCAACCATCATGGTATTTTTCATTGTGAGGGATTTACATTTTAAAGACAGTTCATGTTTGGTTGTACCCAAATTATGCGCTGCAAAAAACATGTGCCGGTCAAAAAAATCATTTTGCCGTAATCGTCACCGATGCAGAACTGAGTCCTTCAGCATTTGCTTTTAAAGAAATGCTGCCGGGTTTGCCATTCGGCGCTATAACGGCAAGGCACATACCATTAAAAGCTTTCCGGCTGTTTGCTTTAAAAGATTCCATGCTTACAGGGCTGCCATTGTCTACACCAGCTATAGCAGCATTGCCCTGCAATTCAAATTTTATAAGATGGTCTGCGTCCGGAACCATGTTACCATTCTTATCTACCACTTTTACGGTAACAAAACACAAATCGTTGCCGCCGGCATGGACAATATTTCTGTCGGCTGATACTACAAGCTTTGCTGCCGGCCCAGCCGTATGGATTGTTTTCTCCAGCACCGTTTTGCCATTTTTCCTGGATACCGCTTTTATTGTACCGGGTTCATAGGGTACACGCCACATGACGTGCAGGTCATCGCCCATTTTCTTTTTCGTGCCGAGTGATTTACCATTCAGGAAAAGCTCTGCTTCGTCTGCATTGTTGTAATAGGCCCATACATCTACGGTTTGACCTGCTTTCCAGTTCCAATGCGGAAAAATATGCAATACGGGTTTACTGGTAAACAAACTCTGGTAGAGGTAATATACATCTTTTGGAAAACCCGCCAGGTCTATAATGCCAAAATAGGAACTGCGCGCCGGCCAGGGATAAGGTGTTGGCTCACCGATATAATCAAATCCCGTCCATATATACATGCCGCTGGCAAAATTATATTTAAGGAGTTCTTTCAGGGTTTCTTCGTGCGTAGAACCCCAGGGCGCGGAGCAATTATCGTAGGCCGAACAGCTAAGATCGGCATTGGCGTCTGTTACCGGCTTATCCCACCGCGAAGGCCAGCGGCGTATACTGTCGGAAGGCATATCATAATGTCCTCTTGTTTGCAAGGCGGAAACCGTTTCGGTAGCAATAAACTTCTGACCTGGAAATTTTTCGGGAAAGGTTTTAAAATCGCGGTGATGGTAATTAAATCCAACCAGGTCCAATGCCCCCGATCTGTAAATAGCATTGCGTGGTTGCGGATCATTCATTGCAGAAGTAATGGGCCTGGTGCTGTCGAGTGTTTTGATAATGGCGGCCAGTTCGCGCGCAATAACAAGACCAGATGAGTCCGCACCATCCCGGCCCGACCATTGTTCGGGTATTTCGTTGCCAATACTCCAGATAAAAACCGACGGGTGATTGCGATCGCGCAGCACCTGGTCTTCCAAATCTTTTTTATGCCATTCATCCCAGTTAAGGTGATAGTCGTATTTATTCTTTTGTTTTTTCCACATATCAAAAGCTTCATCCATTACAATAAAGCCCATCTTATCGCACAAATCAAGCAGCTCCGGTGCAGGTGGATTGTGTGAGGTACGAATACCATTGCAACCCATTCCTTTTAATATTTCCAGTTGTCTCTCCAGCGCCCTGGTATTAATCGCCGTACCCAGGCAACCCAGATCGTGGTGATCGCAAACGCCTATTATTTTCAGTGATTTTCCATTCAGGAAAAAACCATTGTTTGCATCAAAATTAAAATAGCGGATACCGAAGATTGTGGTATAGGTGTCAACAATTTTTCCGTTTGCCTGCAATGTGGTTACCGCCTTGTACAAATGCGGGTGCTCAACAGACCATAGCATTGGCCTGGTTACGGTTAAATGCTGCAAAAGGGCAGTCACCTCATTGGCATTGAAGCTCTGGTCGCTGGTGGTGCTATTTACCAGCTTTTGCATGTCATCATAAATGCTTGTTTTTACCATTAGTCTGGCGGCAGTTGCATTGCTATTATTGATGGTTGTTTTGATGTTTACGCCTGCAGATTGTTCCGTTACCGCGGCAGTGGTAATACTGGTGCCCCAGTGATCAACAAAAATAGTATTGGTAGTTACCAGCCACACATTCCGGTAGATACCAGATCCGCTGTACCAGCGCGAATTGGGCTGCTGGCTGTTGTCAACTTTTACAGCTATGATATTAGCCTGATTATCAAATTTCAGGTAGGGTGTAAGGTTATACCGGAAAGAAATAAACCCGTTTGGACGGATACCCAGTGAATGACCGTTGATAAATACTTCGCTGTTGCAGTAAACGCCATCAAAATCAATAAAAATATTTTTGCCTTTCGATGTGGGGGGTAGTGTAAATGTTTTCCGGTACCAGCCAATGCCACCACGCAAAGCGCCGCCGCCGGTACCCGTGGGGCTGGTGGAATCAAAAGGCAGTTCTATGCTCCAGTCGTGCGGCAATTGCACATGGCGCCAGGCAGCATCATTAAAATTTTCAACGGCCGCATCGTTTGCTTCGCCCAGGTAAAATTTCCAGTCTGTATTAAATGATGCGGTACCGGGATTTTTCTGCGCCATTGCAGCGAAACCAATGGTTGCGCAATAGGTGAGCAGGAGCAATTTTATACTATTTTTTTTCATTTTACAGATAGTTGCAGATGTCGCGTTGCCATAGCGGCAATCAATGGGATATTTTTCCTGCTAAAGTAATTAAGTGTGCTGGTTAATGACACAATAGCCGGCACTTTATTGTTTTGCCTTAAAAAAAAGAATGGTTTCATTGTTACGGGCCACTGCAAAGATGGTTTTGTTACCAATCGTTTTGATGGCTTTAATATCGCGCACTTCACCCGTTGACATAAAACCTGACTGGGAGGGGGCAAGCGCTTGTACATTATTGTTTTCGTAGAACAACACAGATCCATAGCCGGCATCGTACCGCCCTTCATAGGGCAAGACGCCATAAAAATTACCAGCCGCCAGAACAGCCGTTGCCCGATTGGCATTGGTATATGCGTTGCAAAACGCAAAAACGGGATACCATTGTAATTGCATGGGCAGTTTAGAAATGGTATACTTTCCGTGGCCGTTATTTAGCAGGAGAGAAGAACTAAGGGTGCTGGCGGTAAGTTTTTTTGTATTGTGTAATTTATCTCCGAATATTTCTTCAACCGTTTGCCCTGCAAGACTGCTATAATCAACATACTTCTTACGCATGAGCGCCGGCAACTGTTTTTCCAATTCTTCTTTACCGAGGAATGTATAATACTTCCCGTTTTTTTCTGTTGCCAGTATTTGGTCGGTTGAGCCGTTATTGTCTATATCACCCACGAATAATTGAAGCGGGTATTTTTCGCTGGCATGGAGTTTGGAATTCTCTCCCCAATTGCCGGCCAGGAGGTCGTCATAGCCATCGTTATTGATATCTGCCGCGAAGATCGTGGTCCATAAACCATTTGTATTTTGCAAACCTGCAGTGGCTGTGCGATTAACGAGTATGCCCTGCTCATTGATAAAAACAGTAATGGGCATCCATTCACCGGTTACTACCAGATCCGGCCAGCCGTCTTTGTTCATGTCTGTCCATAGGGCATCGGTCACCATTCCAATTTTGTGAAGGCCGGGAGCTATTGATTCGTCTGCCACGGAGAAATGGCCCTTTCCGTCATTCAATAAAATATACGAATCCGGAATGTCTCCGTACCTGCCGGCTACTACCCTTCCGCCGACAAACAGGTCCTGATCGCCATCATGATCGAAATCGGCCGCAACCGCCACCGATTTACTGCCCGTAAATTTTGGCAGCGATGCTGATTTGGTAAAATTTCCATTACCGTTGTTAAGGTATAACCTGTCAAATAAGAGCGAATCGGGCGTTGTCCATTCATTGCCGCCGCTTACCACATACAGGTCCTTGTCTCCATCGCCATCCGCATCGAAAAACAAAGCGTTTACGTCTTCATAAGCGGCGTCGGTTAAAAATAATGATTGACAGGTAGCTATAAATTTTCCCGCTGTAGTTTGCAGAAATAAATATCCGGGTTGTCCTTTTGCGCCACACACATAAAAATCTTCCAGGCCATCAGCATTAATATCGGCAACGGCAAGCTTTGGTCCCTGCGTAGAAACCATGTGTGGAATAAATGCCTGTTCATTAAAATCTGTAAAATTATTTTCCTGGTGTTTATAGGGTAGCTGGATAATACCGGTAATATCTGTAAACAATTGCTGGCCAGCAACGCTATCGGATGGTAAGTACAACCTGCTCTCTTCTATCGCATTTTTATAAGACACCGTTATCCGCTGATCTGCTTTTACATGCGTAAAAGATTGCGACTTACCATTTGGCCAAAGCACCTGCAGCAAATCAATTACTGAATCTGCACCGGTTCCAAAATGAATGTATTGGAGGGAAGCGCTTTCAAATCCTTTGCCGGCATTCAGATAATCTACCTGGCTCCGGCCTTTTGATTGAAGCACTACTTTCGCACCTATGGAAAAAGGGTTTAAACTGTCTCCCTTTAGTTGCAACTCCAGGTAATGGTTTTTCAACTGTTGAATGCTATTGTTCCGGTACAAAGCAGCTGGTTCATTGATATTGTTGATGACAATATCCAGGTCGCCATCATTGTCAAGATCAGCATAAGCCGCGCCGTTTGAAAAGCCCGCGTGATTAAATCCCCAGTCGTTTGTTTTATCAATAAACTTCAGGCTGTCTGTTCCTTTAAAAATATAATTGCTGAGTTTTCCTTCGGGCATTTTACCAATGGCTGTCAGGTCGGAAGCCCTGCTTGTATCGTGGGCTGTTCTGCTGGAATAAAACTTTATAAAATCCAAATCATTGGGACGGCGCAAAATACCATTACTTACAAAAAGGTCTTTTATTCCGTCGTTGTCAAAGTCTGCTGCCAGCGGACTCCAACTCCAATCGGTTGCGGCTATACCTGCATACAGGGCAATATCACTGAATTTTTTTCCAGCACCGGTATTTAATTGCAGGCAGTTACGCGCATACTGGTGATAGTAGCCAAAATTAAATTTGAAATCATAAATATCAAGGGGATCATCACCGCCGGAAGATTTCAATATTTTCTCATCTGCCGGCAGCATATCCAATGTGATAATATCCTGCCATCCGTCATTGTTCATATCAGCGATAGCGCTGCCCATAGAAAAACGGCTTTCATGTCCAAATGCCGTGCGGTTTATTTCCGAAAAACTGCCATTGCGGTTATTGATATAGCAGTAATCGTTTTCATGAAAATCATTACTCACATAAATATCATCCCAGCCATCGTTGTTCAAATCAGCTACCGATACATTCAACCCATAGCCAACAATGCTGCTGTAAATACCAGCTTCCGTGGTTACTTCTGTAAATTTTCTGCCGTTGGCTGTGAGATCGTTCCTGAAAAGCTTATCCCCGCTTTTCTCATCTGTTATATGCCGGATAGAGGAATCACCATAACTTTTATTTGAATGAACGGAATGGTTCACCAGGAACATGTCCAAATCGCCATCATGGTCATAGTCAAAGAAAACCGCCTGGGTGTTGAACCCTTCTATGTCCAGTCCATACTGGCGCGATTCTTCACTGAATAATATTCCACCGGCGCCGGTCTTATTACCGGTCTTTGTGCTGTGATTAATAAAGAGCTCGTTTTTCCCCTGCAAATTTTTATAACCGCCAACTTCCGATACATAAATATCAAGCAGTCCATCATTGTTTACATCGGCCAGCGTAACGCCGGTTTTCCAGTTGCCTTTTCCCTGTACACCGGCTTTACCGGTGATATCTTCAAATTGAAAATTTCCTTTGTTAAGATATAGTTTGTTACTGCCCTGGTTAGACGTAAAATAAATATCGGGCAGGCCATCGTTGTTGATGTCACCAATGGCCACTCCGCCACCGTTATAATAATAGAGATAATCTAAAATATTCAGGGTATCCGTATCCGTTAGCCTGTTTTCAAATTGGATGCCGGTTTGCCCGGCGGGCAAAGAGGTAAAAAGTGTTACCGCTTCTGTATTGGTTTTGCAGGCCGAAAATAAGACGCTGATGCCGAAGCAGTATAATAAGTAGTTAAAATTCATTTATTAATAAACAAAACTGTTTACCTCACCCCTGCCACTTCCAAAAGGAGAACGGTCAGATAGAAAGATTACACAAAGACCTTTTAATGAATAACGCATGCCAGGCAACAACGCAATTCATGGTCAGACGCGGGCGTCTGACCATGAATTGCGTTTAAATATTTCCTTTCTTCAGCTCTGTTATTGCAAAATCTGCTGCTCTTGCTGTTAATGCCATATATGTCAGGGATGGATTCTGGCAGGCGCTCGATACCATCGCCGCACCATCAGTTACAAAAACATTTTTTGCATCCCATACCTGGTTCCGGCCATTGAGCACCGAGGTTTTAGGATCCCTGCCCATACGGGCACTGCCCATTTCGTGAATGCCCTGGCCGATATTATAGTCCTTGTCCCAGGTTGTAATATTTTTTACACCTGCTGCCTCAAACATTGCCACCAGTTCTTTTACAATATCTTTACGCATTTTCAATTCATTCTCTTTCAAACCTGCATCCATTGTAAGTACGGGCAAACCCCATTTATCTTTCACTGTTTTATTAAGCGTTATTTTATTATCGTGATAGGGCAATATTTCTCCAAAGCCGGTGGCGCCAATGCTCCATCCGCCTGGTTCGGTGAGCGCGTCTTTGAAATCGCCGCCCACGCTCATTTCGGCTATATCGCGGCTCCATCCGTCCCGGCTGGCGCTTCCCTGGTAACCATATCCGCGGAGGAAATCTCTTTTATCTCCATATAAATTCGCAAACCGGGTAATGTAAAAACCATTGGCGCGACGTCCATAATAATATTTGTCCTCATACCCGTCCACGGTTCCCTGCGCACCCAGCATGTAATGATGGTCCATGATATTATGGCCTAATTCGCCGCTGCTGCTGCCTAATCCATCGGGCCATATATCGGTAGCAGAATTCATCAATACCCAGGCGCTGTTTAATGCGGAAGCATTTAAGAAAAGGATTTTTGAATGAAATTCGTAGGTTTTGTTGTTCTCTGCATCCAGCACTTCCACACCGGTAGCTTTTTTTGTATTCTTGTCGTATATAATTTTTGTAACGATGCTCCAGGGGCGAACGGTTAAATTACCGGTGGCCCGGGCGGCGGGCAATGTTGATGACTGGGTGCTAAAATATCCACCGAAGGGGCAGCCTTCCCAACAACGGTTCCTGAACTGGCACTGGGTTCTGCCCGGTATGGCCTGCGTAAGATTGGCTACGCGGCCGATTATCATCTTTCGTGAATCCTTATACGCAGATTTAATTCTTGCTGCAATATCTTTTTCAACGCAATTCAAATCCATAGGAGGCAAAAAATGTCCATCCGGTAAATGCGCCAGGCCTTCTTTTGAACCACTGATGCCCGCAAACTTTTCTACATACTCGTACCAGGGCGCCAGATCATTGTAGCGGATGGGCCAGTCGACTGCAATACCATCTTTTGCGTTGGCTTCAAAATCCATATCACTTAAGCGGTAACTCTGCCGGCCCCATAAAATTGAGCGGCCACCCAGCTGGTAGCTTCGCCACCACGCAAAGGGTTGTGTTTGCACATACGGAGATTCCTTTTCATTTACCCATGAATCAAGAATGGCTTCCTGCGCCGCAGTTCCATACATCGCCCAATCTCTGGAGATCACCGGGTTATCGATTTTATATTGCAATGGCGCAGTTCCGCGATGCTGAAAATCCCAGGGGTCCTTGCTGGCCGATGCATAATCTTTGATATGCTCATGCGGGCGGCCACGTTCCAGCATTAAAACTTTTAATCCTTTTTCAGTTAATTCTTTTGCGGCCCAGCCGCCACTGATACCCGATCCTATCACAATGGCATCGTAGGTATTTTGTTCAGTTGCTTTGTTGTTCAGATAAAGTGAATCGCCTGGCATGGTTTTCTGTTAACGTGATTAAATGATATTCAAGTTTACAATTCTTTTTATGCTTTGAAGCAATAAGCTATAAGCTGATAGGCGCTGATAATAAAAATTAATCTATTTCAACCGTTCGATTTCAATTTTGCGATAGTAAATTTCAGCGCCTTCTGACTGGATGATTATTCTTCCTTTTGTTATACTTGGGTCAGTTGCTTCATTGACTATTTTACCATTTACTATATGGGTAAGCCTGCCATTGCCGGCGATGACTTCAATACGGTTCCATTCACCCCTTGGTTTCTCAGCATCTATTTTCTTTTTTGAACTGGCAAAATCTTTTGGGGCTGTTCGTATACCATCTACTACAATAGTTGTGCTGTCTACCATCCAGAAATCGCCAATATCAGTTTCCTGAATCTGGCATTCGATACTTTTTGGCCACACGGTATCTTTGGTTAGCTGCACAAAATATAAAATACCATTGTCTCTTTTGGTGGTATCTGCATCACGGGGTGGATATTTTTTGGTTCCCCATTTACATTCTACCACCAGGTGAAAATTTCCGTATTCCTGTTCAGTGCACAGGTAGCCAAACTCTTTACCTGAAATGTGCAGCAACCCATTTTCAATGGCAAATACTTTTTCCGGATCGTTGTTTTTTCCTTTAGATTGTAAAAAGCTATGCCAGCCGTTAAAGTCTTTACCGTTAAACAAGGACTGTATATTTTTTTGGGCATGCAATGCTGTCGCGCATGAGTAACTTAGCAGCAGACAACCAATCCATATCTTTTTCATATGCAATCGTTTTAGCGCGGAAACCATTTATTCTCTACGTATATTTTTGGCGCCTCGTTATTCATGGCAAATATGGTAAGTGTTTTCTTTGCTGTTTTCAGCGCCATAATGTCACGCACCTGGCCTTTTACCAATATACCACTTTCTTGCTCATTTATCGTGGTAAAATTGCCTTTACCATCACCTTTTAACAAAACACCATAGCTGGCGTCATAGATGCCTACCTCCGGTTTACTCTGGTAAAAATTACCTCCCAGCAAGATGTCCTGCCTCCCATCCCCATCATAATCGCTCACCCCTATCCCATACATTACCGAGAGCTGCGCCTCCACCGGTAACGGTTTTAGCGTAAACCTCCCCTTCCCGTCATTCATCAGCACACTGCTACGGAACTCTTTCGCTTCCAGCTTCAATGCCTTGTCTAACTGCTCCTTTGTAAATATATCCTCTATCGTTTGTTCCTTGTAATTCTCATACTTTAAATACTTCTTCTTTAAATAAGGCAACTCGCCCACTAAATCATGACGCAGGGCCATCGGGTACGCTTTCTCTCCATTGTAACAGGTTATCACCTGCTCCACGCTCCCGTTATCATCAAAATCACTCACATACATCCGTACCGGTTTCTGATCACTGCATTTAAACCGCGAGTTCAGTCCATGGTTCCCCGCTACTATATCCGGGTAACCGTCTCCATCTATATCCGCTATCGCCAGCCGGTTCCACCAACCGCTGCTATTACTCAACCCCGCTTCTGCCGTCACCTCCTTTAACTGTTGTTTGTTCTCGTTGTGGAATATCCGGATGGGCATGTACTCGCCCGTTACCACCAGATCCATTTTGCCATCACGATCATAATCAAACCATTTGGCATCCGTTATCATTCCCGCTGTCTTTAATACCGGGCATACCTGTTCGGTCACATCGCTAAAAATGCCCTTGCCATTGTTCTGCAGTATATAACCTTTACACGGATAACCATATTTAAACGGCTGCAATCTTACTCCCACAAACAAATCCAGGTCACCGTCACCATCATAGTCGGCTGCCGTTACGCATGAAGCGCTCTCAAACACCTGCGCCGAAGGCAATAGCTGTGGCGACCTGCTAAAATTACCACGCCCATCATTGATGTACAGCCGGCTTATCAGATCCGTTGAGTTCGTCGAGAATTCATTGCCACCACTGCATACAAACAAATCTTTGTCTCCATCACCGTCTGCATCAAAAAATAAACAATCCGTATCCTCGCTGCCCCTGTCTTTTTCCAGCAACGCTTCATTGCTTTTCTTAAAGCTTCCATCCCCGTTCTGGATATACAGTGCCCCTGGTTGATCTTTGGCCCCGCAGATATAAAAATCTTCCAACCCATCTTTGTTCACATCTCCCTTGCACATCCGCGGACCTTCGGTGCTCAGCATGTGAAAAATCAGTTTGTCACGGTCAAAGTCTGAGAACTCGTTCTCCTTGTGCACAAAATCAATCCCGTAGTTGCTATCGCCTGACCGGAAGACAGTTCTGTGTTCCAGGTCCCCGGTTCCGGCTTTCGGGTTCCCAGCAGAACCACTATGTACTGTGTACTCAGAACTTTCCTTCGAACTATCCGCCTCAGCTTGTTTTAAGATTATCGTTGTATTGGTTTTTACGTCCTTCAGTGTTTGTCTCCTTCCATCGTTCCATACCACTTCCACTGAATCTATCTTTTCTGTTTTTCCCAATCCAAAGTTTAAACGGCTGTCTACCGTTGACTCAAAGCCCCGCATCGGCATCTCTTCCTGGTAAGACAACGTATGATTGTAATGCACTGTTACCTGGCTGCCGATGCCATAGCGGTTCTTGCCCGCTCCCTGCAGCACTACCTTTAAAAATTTATTCTCCGGATGCTGCTGTACGCTCTGGTTGCGGTACACAAATGCCGGCATGTTCACATTGTTCACCACCAAATCCAAATCCCCGTCATTGTCCAGGTCCGCATACGCACTCCCGTTAGAAAATCCAGGTGCGTCCAATCCCCATTCTGCAGCCCGGTTCGTAAACGTTAAATCCCCATTGTTACAATACGCATAGTTCGATATCGGATTGGACGGCATCAAATCGATCAGTGTCTTATAATTTCTTGTATTCTTGTTGGCTACTATGCCGTTCATGATCTCGGGGTTGGATATATACTGGATATAGTCTTCATTGGTTAAATCTTTGTAGATGCCATTGGCGATAAAAATGTCTTTGTAACCATCATTGTTTAAATCGGTGATAAGCGCGCCCCAGCTCCAGTCTGTAGCGGCTACACCGGCTAATCTTCCAATTTCGCTAAAGGTATTGTTACCATTGTTTAACTGAAGCGTGTTGCGGGTAAACTGGTTAAAATAATCATACTTTAAATCCAATTGATACTTATCCCAATTCTCAAAAGTGGTATTTACCTTAATACGGGCTTCTTTCTCCGGCAGCATTTCGGTAACAAAGATATCCGGGCGGCCATCGTTATTAATATCAGCCATATCTGCGCCCATAGATGCATTGCTGATGCTGTGCATCTGGCTCTCCAGCGATTCGGTGAAAGTGCCATCTTTATTATTGATGTATAAATAATCGCGTTCAAAAAAATCATTGGAAACATAAATGTCCTGCCATCCATCGCCATTTACATCTCCAACGGTAACGCCCAATCCAAAACCGATTACGCTTCCGTAAATGCCTGCCTGGGCGCTGATGTCTGTAAAATGGCCGCCATCGTTCCGGTAAAATTTGTGGCCGCCCAAAGAATCGCGGATATTGCGCTCATTGTGCTGCAGGTTAAAACTGCCGATGGGTTTAAAGGAATTGTTCAGCAGGAATAGGTCCAGGTCTCCGTCATGATCATAGTCGAAAAAGGCGGCATGGGTAGAATAACCTTTATCTGCCAGCCCATATTCTGCTGCCCTTTCGGTAAAAGTCAGGTCTCCGTTATTAATGTACAATTCATTCTGTTTGTTATCGTTTTTGATATCGCCGCTGTTACAAACATAGATATCCAGCAGGCCGTCACCGTTTACGTCTGCCATACTAACCCCGGTAGACCATTTTGCTTTTTTTAATATGCCGGCTTTTTCGGTGATGTCTTCGAACTTGAAATTCCCTTTATTCAGGTATAATTTATTGGGCAGCATATTGGCTGTAAAAAAAATATCCACCAGCCCGTCATTATTAATATCACCCAGTGCCACACCGCTACCATTGTAAAAATTTCTATAGGTAAAAATATTAAACTGATCATCGTATGCCAGTTTATTGATAAAATTGATATTGGTAGAATCCTGCGGCAATGTCTCAAAAAGTTTGGTTTCTTTTCTCGCCGGCTGGGTGCAGGCCGTCAGTACGAACAGTACAGGCAACAGCAATTTACCCACGCTCACGATCAAACGCCATCTGTAAAACCCCTTCTTTCTCATCTTATTTTTTTAGCTTTTGTTCAATTAGCAGGTCTGAATAATCAACTTTTACCATGCGGTCGTCAAATTTGCCAATGGTAATTCTCCGGTTACCATCTACTTTTACAAAAATGGTTCCCCGCTTTTCATTTGCTATAGTAATAAAATCATTGCCGCCCGGGTACCATCTTTTATACAGCTGCAATACATCGGGCAACAAACTGTCTGACTGCTGTGCTTTATTCCAGGGCGCCCATGCATCATATTCAAAGCTTGCCCACATACTGAAGATTTTGTCTTCGTAAAAGTCAGGGTAAAAATTCATGGAAGCCGGATATTTTAGATCTTTATCGATTTTATATAAAACACTGGTGTTATTACTTCCGTTGGTAAACACCCCTTTTTTATTCAGATCCCAGCAATGCCCGTAACAAGCCTTGCTGGTCATTCGCGACTCATCCCCGTGGTGGTTCCACGCGAACGGGTCCGCGCCGTCCGCATCTTGATAGTACCATCCGGGACCGTCCGCGTCAACCCCCTTTTCACGCCACG
>Ga0268264_10003123_pt1 | contig 14351 bp, 17 predicted proteins | sample KBSSwiS32_FD_190357 | JGI IMG/M metagenome (GOLD analysis project Ga0268264, IMG submission 190357) | Switchgrass rhizosphere microbial communities from Kellogg Biological Station, Michigan, USA - KBS Switchgrass S3-2 (SPAdes) (version 2) | ecosystem: Host-associated > Plants > Roots >...
GTAGCGGTCGTAGTTGTCGCCGACCGTGCCGACCGGGACCTTGAAGTCCATCTCCGGGTAGGCGAGGTAGTCGAAGGCCTTGCGCAGGTCCCAGGGCTCGCCGGCGGCGCGCAGCAGCGGCCCGGTCACGCCCAGCTCCAGCAGCCGCTCGCGCGAGACGACCCCGGTGTTCTTGGTGCGCGAGAGGAAGACCTCGTTGCGGTCGAGCAGCGCCTGATACTGGCCGACCCGCACCGGCATGTCGCGGACGAACTCGCGCAGCTTCGCCTCGAAGCCGAGCGGAATGTCCTCGATCACGCCGCCGACCTGGAAGTAGCGGGTGTGCATCCGCTGCCCCGCCGCCATCTCGAAGAGGTCGAGGATGCGGTCGCGCTCGCGGAAGCAGTACCAGAGCATCGAGATCGCGCCGAGGTCGAGCGCCGTCGTCCCCAGCCAGACGAGGTGAGAGTGGATGCGGTTGAGCTCGAGGAAGATCGTCCGCAGGTACTTGGCCCGCGGCGGGATCTCGAGCTCGATCAGCCGCTCGACCGCGCCGCAGAACGCCTCCATCTGGAAGAAGTAGGAGACGTAGTCCATCCGCTCGACGAAGGGGATGACCTTCCAGTAGCTCTTGTCCTCGCAGGACTTTTCGATCCCGGTGTGGACGTAGCCGATCACCGGCTTGAGGTCGCGCACGACCTCGCCTTCGAGGTCGACGACAAGGCGGAGCACCCCGTGCGTCGCCGGGTGGTGCGGCCCGATGTTGACTGTCATCACCTCGGTGCTGCGGTCCTCGATCAGCTCAGCCATATTGCCGCTCGTTGTAGGTGAAGGTCACTGGCTCGCCGCCGATCGGGAAGTCACGGCGCTGCGGCCAGCCCACGTAGTCGTCCGGCATGAGGATGCGCGTCAGGTTTGGGTGGCCGCGGAAGACGATCCCGAAGAAGTCGAAGGCTTCGCGCTCCTGGAACTCGGCGGTGGGGAAGAGCTCGACGCAGGAGTCGATCTCCGGCAGGGCGTCCTCGCCCGGGTCCGCCAGCAGCGCCTTCACCCGAATCCGCTCGACCCGGTCGCGGTTGAGCAGCTCGTAGTGGACGGCGAAGCGTGGCTCGGCCGGCAGGTAGTCGGCGGCGTGCAGGCTGGAGAGGAAGTCGTAGCGCTGCCCGGGCGCCTCGCGCAGCCAGGCGAGCACGGCGAGCGTGTGCGTCGGGTCGATCGAGAGCACCGCCCGCTCCTGGGCGAAGCCGGTGTCGACCACGGCGCCGGGGTGCGCGGCCTCGATCTCCCCCCGGATCAGCTCGAGTCCGGGGGCGTCAGGCACCGATCAGCTCCCTTGCGCTTTCGTACGCGGCCGCCGCCTCGGCGCTCGGTTCGCTGCGCGGTCCGCCCCGCGCCCACTCCTCGGTGCCGTGCGCGCCGTAGCGGGCGCGCCAGCCCTGGTCCGGGTTGCCCTGGATCTTGCGCTGCAGCTTGGTGAAGCCGTAGAGGACCGCCTCCGGCCGCGGTGGGCAGCCGGGGATGTGCAGGTCGATCGGCATGAACTTGTCCGCCCCCTGGACGACGGCGTAGTTGGAGAACATGCCGCCGCTGGAGGAGCAGGCGCCCATCGAGATCGCCCACTTCGGCTCCAGCATCTGGTCGTATAGGCGACGGACGACCGGCGCCATCTTTATCGAGACCCGGCCCGAGAGGATGATCATGTCGGCCTGCCGCGGCGAGGCCCGCAGCGCCTCGGCGCCGAAGCGGGCGAGGTCGTAGCGGGCGGTGACGAGCGAGATCGGCGCCTCGATCGCGCAGCAGGCGAGGCCGAAGGTGAGTGGGAAGATCGAGTTCGAGCGCGCCCAGCCGAGCAACTTCTCGAAGTTGGTCATTACGACCTTCTCCTCGACGTAGCGCTCCAGCTCCTCGCCCTCGAGGTCGCCGCGCAGCATGTCGCGAGCGCGCAGCTGGCGCTGGCGCATCGTCTGTCGCTCTACCTCCAATCGAGCGCACCCTTTCGCCAGACGTAGACGAAGGCGACCAGCAGCAGGGCGACGAAGGTGACCAGCTCGCCGAGCACGAAAACGCTGTCGGCGCCCTTGAGGATGACGCCGATCGGATAGAGGAAGACGACCTCTATGTCGAAGAGGATGAAGAGCATCGCGACGAGGTAGAAGCTGACGCCGAAGCGCAGCCCGTGGGAGGACTCGACCGGGATGCCCGACTCGTAGGGCTCGAGCTGCCGCCGACTCGCCGCCGTCGGGCGCTTCGGGCGCTTCGGTCCGACGACGTGGTTGAGCATTGCGAAGGCGCCTCCGACGACGATGCCGAGGAAGGCGAAGACGAGAATGGGCAGGTAGCTCTTCAGCACTGCACGGCGAGTTATATACCCACCTTGTAACACATTGCTACATAGTGATTTTCCGCATCAACAAGCCGAATCCCGACCCTCTTGGAGGAAATGCCCCGTGGTCGCCGTCCACCTCGTCGTAGGCTGCGCTGTGATAGGGCTGAACCTCGTCGCCTTCGTCGTCGGCGGCATCGCCTGGTACCGCGACAGGCCCTCGATTCCCTTCTGGTATCTGCTGCGCGCGGCCCAGGCCGCGGTCTTCCTGCAGGCCATGTTGGGCGGCCTGCTCGTCTTCACCGGCCACAAGCCCGACGACGACCTGCACTACCTCTACGGCATCCTGCCCCTCGTCGTCTCGCTGATCGCCGAGGCGGCCCGAACCGGGGCCGCCGAACGCGAGCTCGGCGACGTCGACCTCGAAGCCCTCCCGGAAGCCGACCAGCAGTCCCTCGCCCTGGCGATCGTCCGCCGCGAGATGGGAATCATGGCCGTCAGCTGCGGCGTCATCCTCTTCCTCGCCCTGCGCGCCGCCGGTACCAGCGGCGCGTTTTAGCTTCGTTGAAGCCTTTTATGCGCGATGCGCGTACAAGGCTTCAATCGCGCGTAGCGACACGGTCCAAGCCCAGCTGGATTGCCGCGAGGGCAGCGAAGACGATGCCGGTGGCGAAGGAGCGATTCCTCCACCGCGCGGGTAGCAGTAGCGAGGAGGCGCATTCGATGCCGAAGATGTTCCGGGTTGACTCCAGCGCGATCGCCAAGATCGGCTACGACGTGAAGGCGAAAGAGGCCTACGTCGAGTTCCGCGAATCCGGCGGCATCTACGCCTACAGCGGCGTGCCGCTGGAAGTCTTCGCCGAACTCGCCAGGGCCGACTCCAAGGGCCGCTTCGTCAGCGAGGTGATCAAGCGGTACCCGTTTAGGAAGCTGCAGCGCCGAGCTTAGGCCAGCGGCCGGTACTCCCCACCATGGAAGATCAGCGGGTCGCCCTCGCCGGCGGCCAGGTCGCGCACTTCGCCGGTGACGATCACGTGGTCGCCGGCGGCGACCACGTCGCGCAGCTCGCAGGCGATCCAGATCAGGGCGTCGTCGATCGCCGGGATGCCGTCGCGCTCGCCCCAGGCGACCCCCTGCCACTTCTCCGCCACCGGGGCCTTGGTCGCGAAGCTGCGGGCGAGCTCCTCCTGGCCCGCGTGCAGGACGCTGACGCCGAAGTGGTTGGCGGCCTGGACGGCGAGCAGGGTGCGCGAGCCGCGGTCGAGGCAGGCGAGCATCAGCATCGGCTCGATCGAGAGCGAGCAGACCGCGTTGGCCGTCGCTCCCGCCGGGCCCTCCGGCCCGTTGGCGCTGACGACCGTCACCCCGGTGGGCAGCATCGCCATCGCGGCGCGGAAACGGTCGGGGTCGGGCGGACTCATGGCTGGACGGGACAATATGATGCCGCCGCGTGCGCCCAGCACTGATCACAGCCATGGCCGTGCTCGCGGTCCTCGGCCTTGCCGCCTGTGGCTTTGGCAAGGAAGGGGTCTCGGTGTCCGAAGGCAGCCCCGACCACGCGGGGGCCGTCCTCTTCGCCACCCACTGCTCCGGCTGCCACACGCTGAGCGCCGCCGGCACGCAGGGCACCGGCAACCGCGGCCTGCGCACGCAGGGTCCCAACCTCAACCAGCGAACCGAGAGCTATGAAGACGCTCTCTTCGCGATCCAGAACGGCGGTTTCTCGGGCGCGATCATGCCCCAGAACATCGTCGTCGGCAAGGAAGCCGAAGCCGTCGCCCGCTTCGTCACCAAGTACGCCGGCACAGAAGCCGAAGAATCGCCCCGTCCCGGCGCCCAGCCGGCGCCCTAACCGCCAGGGGACATGCTCGACCTGAAGCTGATCCGCTCCGACCCCGAGCGGGTCAAGGCGGCGCTGGCGCGCCGCGGCGCCGCCGAGCAGGTCGACGAGCTGCTCGCCCTCGACGCCCGCCGGCGAGAGCTCCTGCCCGAGATCGAGGGTGCGCAGGCCGAGCGCAAGTCGCTCTCCAAGCTGATCGGCGAGGCCAAGCAGCGCGGCGAGGACGCCGCGGAGGAGATGAGCGCCGTCCAGGGCCTGAAGGAGAAGATCGAGGCCGGCAAGGCTGAGCTCGAGAAGGTCGAGGACGACCTCGACCGGATCGGCCGCGCCCTGCCCAACCTGCCCGATCCCGACGCCCCCGACGGGATGACCGAGGAGGACGCCGTCGTCCTGCGCGAGGAGGGCGAGCTGCCGAGCTTCGACTTCGAGCCGCGCGACCACCTCGAGATCGGCACCGAGCTGGGCCTGATCGACATGGAGGCGGGGGCGAGGCTCTCCGGCTCGCGCTTCGCCTACGTCAAGGGCGACCTCGTGCTGCTCGAGATGGCGCTGGTCCGCTTCGCCCTCGACCTCGTGCGCGGCGAGGGCCACGAGCCCGTCGTGCCGCCGGTGCTGGTCCGCGAAGAGGCCCTCTACGGCACAGGCTTCCTGCCCGGCGACCGTGACCAGATCTATGAGATCCCCAAGGACGACCTCTTCCTCGTCGGCACCTCCGAGGTCTCGCTCGCCAGCCTCCACGCCGACGAGATCCTCGACGCCGAGCGGCTGCCGATCCGCTACGCCGGCTTCTCGACCTGCTTCCGCCGCGAGGCCGGCGCCGCCGGCCGCGACACCCGGGGCATCTTCCGCGTCCACCAGTTCGACAAGGTCGAGATGTTCTCGTTCGTCGAGCCCTCGCGGTCGGCCGACGAGCACGAGCGGCTGCTGGCGATCGAGGAGCGCATCCTCACCGAGCTGGAGATCCCCTACCGGGTCGTCAACGTCGCCGCCGGCGACCTCGGCGCGCCCGCCGCGAAGAAGTACGACTGCGAGGCTTGGATCCCGAGCCAGGGCCGCTACCGCGAGCTGACCTCCTGCTCGAACACGACCGATTACCAGGCACGGCGCCTCAGTTGTAGGTATCGGGCCGCCGGCGCCGAATCACCACAGGCGGTGCACACACTCAACGGCACCGCGGTGGCTGTGGGGAGAACGATGATCGCGCTGATCGAGAATCGCCAAGAGCGAGACGGCGGATTCACGCTACCCACTATTTTGCATTCGTACGGGGCGCCTGAGAGGATCGGGCCGTGAGCTCCGGAGTCAGGGATGCGAAGCGGGTCGTCCTCTGCGACGACCACGAGATCGTCCGCGAGGCGATCAAGGCGCGGATGGCGAACTCGAGCACGGTCGAGATCGTCGGCGAGGCCAGCAACGGCCGCGACGTCGTCGACGTCGTCAAGAACCTCGAACCCGACGTCGTGATCATCGACGTCGAGCTGCCCAAGCGGGATGGGATCGAGGCGACCAAGGAGGTGCTGAAGGAGCGGCCGCGGACGAAGGTGATCATCTTCACCGCCCACGCCCAGCCCGACCTGCTCGCCCTGGCGCTGCGCGCCGGCGCCTCCGGCTACGTGCTCAAGTCGGCCCCGGCCGAGGACATCGCCCGTGCGGTGAAAGCGGTGACCGGCGGCGGCACCTTCCTCGGCGGCGACTTCGCCGGCGGCAAGCCGTCGGAGGTCGAGAAGCTGCTCACCCTCTCGCCCCGCGAGCGCCAGATCCTCGAGCTGCTCGCCGAGGGGCTGCGGGTGAAAGAGATCGCCGAGCGCCTCCAGCTCAGCCCGGCGACCGTGCACACCCACGTGCGCAACGCGATCGCCAAGCTCGAGGTCGACACCCGCACCGAGGCGGTGGCGCTGGCTGTGAAGTTCAGCTATCTGGGCGCCGGCGGCAAGGCCTAGCCGTCGGAGTCGCCCTCGGCGGTGGGCCGCAGCTCCAGCGCGCAGCCGTTGATGCAGTAGCGCTGTCCGCCCCGATCTGCCGGCCCGTCGTCGAAGACGTGGCCGAGGTGGGCGTCGCAGTGCTTGCAGACGACCTCCGTGCGGCGCATGAAGAGGCTGTTGTCCGGTCGCAGCTCGACGTGCTCGAGGTTGGCCGGCTCGGTGAAGCTGGGCCAGCCGGTGCCGGAGTCGAACTTCGTGTCCGAGGAGAACAGCTCGGTGCCGCAGCAGACGCAGTGGTACATGCCCTCCGTTTTCTCGTCCCAGTGAGGGCCGGTGAAGGCGCGCTCGGTGCCTGCCCTGCGCGTCACCTCGTACTGCTCGGGCGTCAGCTGCTCGCGCCACTCGGCGTCGGTCTTCTCGATCTTGGTCGTCATCTCGCTCCTTTCTCTCCGTGAAAACAGAGTACGCGCCGGGTATTACGCGCTCATGACGCGCAAGACCGCGATCGCCCGACTGGGCATGGCCTTCGCTCTTCTGATCGCCGCGACTCCGGTCTCGGCAGGCGCCGCCGTACGAGCATCCTCCCTGGGTTGTCCAGGGCAGGGAAGCGCCGCAGCACCCGCCGCGTCCCAGGAGCGAGCCATGTTCTGTCTCGTCAACCGCGCCCGCCACTCCCGCGGCCTCGGCTCCCTGCAAAGGCTCGCGGCGCTCGACCGGGCCGCCGCCCACAAGTCTCGCGACGTGCTGCGCTGCGACGAATTCAGCCACGAAGCCTGCGGCCGCCCCTTCACCTACTGGATGAGCCGCTTCGGCTATCAGGGCTGTCTCGAGGGGGAGAACCTCGCCTGGGGAACCGGCCGCTACGCGACGCCTCGCGCGATCTTCAGGATGTGGATGCGCTCCCCCGGCCACCGGGAAAACATCCTCGGTCCCTACCAGGACACCGGGCTTGGGCTGCGTCTGGGGACCCTGGAAGGGTTCCACGGCTCCCACGTCTGGACCGAGGAGTTCGGCGGCCGGGAATGTTGAGGGGGCGGGTCGCGCCTAGGATCTGCGCGTGCTCGATGCCTTTTACGAAGCCAGGGGAGATCTCTTCGTTGCGACAGAGCTGACCCGGGGGCCGTGGGACCCGGGATCGCAGCACGCCGGGCCGCCGTCGGGGCTGCTGGGGCGGGAGGTCGAGCGGCTCGTCGACTCCGACGAGTTCCAGGTGGGGCGGGTCGTCTTCGAGATCCTGCGGCCGGTGCCGATCGGCGAGGTGAGGATCGCCTCGCGGGTGCTGCGGCCGGGCAGGAAGGTGCAGCTGGTCGAGGCCTCGCTCTTGGGCGAGGGCGGCGAGCTGATGCGGGCGACCGCCTGGCTGCTGCGCAGGAGCGAGCTCGAGCTACCGGCGGACGCCGTCGACGATTCGCCGGCCCCGCAGGGGCCGGCCGAAGGCTGGGTGCCCGAGTTCTTCCCCACCGGCCACGACGTCGGCTACCAGTCGGCTATGGAGTGGAAAGCGGTGGCCGGCAGCTTCCTCGAGCCGGGGCCGGCGACGGTCTGGATGCGGATGCGCGAGCCGCTCGTCGCCGGCGAGGAGCCGACGCCGCTGCAGCGCGCGCTGATCGCCGCCGACGTCGGCAACGGAATCAGCGCCGTCCTCGACTACCGCGAGTACGTCTTCATCAACGTCGACCTCACTGTCCACTTCGAGCGCATGCCCGAGGGAGAGTGGGTCTGCGTCGACGCCGTCACCCGCCCGCGGCCGACCGGCATCGGCACCGCCGAGTCCGTGCTCTGGGACGAACGCGGCCGAATCGGCCGCGCCGCCCAGTCGCTCGTCATTGCCCGCCGCTGAGTCTCCGAACAGCCGGTCGTAACGCTTTTTCCATGGATTCCATGGAAAAAGCGTTACGACCGGGATGTGTGGGTCATTCGGTGGCGAATACGGGACGGGCGCGCGGCGCGACCGCGAACGCGATCGCCGTCGCCGAGACGAGGGCGATCGCCGCCGCCATCAGGAACGCGCCCTCGTAGCTGCTCAGGGCGGCAGCGGCGCCTGCGAGGGGCGCCCCGAGGCCGATCCCGCCATCGAAGAATGCGGTGAAGGTGCCGAGTGCCGCGCCTCTGCGGGTGTCGGGGACGCTGCCGACGACGACCAGCGAGAGCGACGGGTAGAGGAGCGAGAACGCGGCGCCCATCGCCAGGGCCCCGGCCAGCGCCGCCGGAAGGCTCATCGCGAAGGCGATCGTCGCCAGGCCGCCCGCCTCGACGACCGCCGCGACCGTCGCCACCCGGGTCGGCCCGACCCGGTCGGGCAGGTCGCCGCCGATCAGGCGGGTGAGGACGACCATCGTCGCGAAGGCGCCGAAGACCGTCGCCCCATGGCCGAGCCCGCGCGCGTCGAGGTGGAGGACGACGAAGGCAGCGATCGTCGCGTAACCGATGGCGGCAAGGGCGAGGGCCGCTCCGGGCAGCACCGCCTCACGCGCGATCAGGCGGCGATCGGCTTCCTCCGGGTGGGGCGTGGCGTGGAACGGGTCGGGCAGGCGCGCCGCGACCAGGGCGCCGAGCAGGGGCGCGCCGCCGGCGAACAGCCAGACCCACGTGTAGCCGCAGTCGTTGAGGAGCACCTGGCCGATCAGCGGCCCGATGCTCAGTCCCGCCCAGACCGAGAGGCCGTAGAGACCGATGATCCGGCCCCGGCGGCCCGGCGGCGCCAGGTCGACGACCCAGGCGGAGCTGGCGGTGAAGACGGCGCCCTCGCCGGCGCCGAGCACGAGGCGCGCGGCGATCAGGCCGGCGACGCCGAGCGGCAGCAGGTACATGAAACCGCCGAGGGCGACGAGGATCGAGCCGAGCAGGACGGTCGGCTTGCGCCCGCGGTGGTCGGCGAGGCGGCCGGCGACGGGACGCAGCAGCAGACCGGTTATCGCGTAGGAGCCGACCACGATCCCGACCGCGACGTTGCCGGCGTCGAGCGGACCGTGCACGTACCGGGGCAGGACGGGGAGCACCGCCCCGACGGCGACGAGACCGAGGAAGGTGACCGCGAAGACCCCGGCGAAGGCGACGCCGGGACGTGGCACCGATGGAAGCTGGTCCTCGGCTGCACTCACGTCAGCAGCCCCCCCAGGTCGTCGAGGACGTAATCGGGCGGAGGTTCGACCGCCGCCGCCTCCTCGCGAGTGCAGGCCCCGCTGAGGACGAGGACCCCGGGCAGCCCGGCACGCTGGGCGCCGACTATGTCCGAGGCGATCCGGTCGCCGACCATCGCCACCCGCTCGGCGTCGGGGATCAGGGCCCGCGCCCGCTCGAAGAGGTGCGGTTCCGGCTTGCCGCCGATCTCGGCCTTCTTTTCCGAGGCTGTCTCGACGGCGGCGAGCACGGCGCCGGTTCCCGGCCAGGGGCCGTCGGGCATCGGCAGCGTCGGGTCGCGGCTGGTGGCGAAGAGAGCCGCACCGTGCCGGATGGCCATCGTCGCGGCGAGCAGCTCGGCGTAGTCGAAATCGCGATGGCCGGAGACGAGCACCGCGTCGGCCTCGCGGGCCCCCTCGCCGTCGAGCAGCTCCAGGCCCGCCTCGGCTGCCGCCTTCTTCAGGCCCGGCGCGCCGATTACGAAGGCGCCCGCCCCGGCGCCGACCCGATCCACGGCGAGTCGCGCCGTCGTCACCCCGGCGGTCACGACCCGCTCGTCGGCAACCTCGACGCCCGCCAGGCGCAGCCGCTCCGCATAGGTCGCCGGCGGCCGTCCCGGGTTGTTGGTGACGAAGACGAGCTCCTTGCCCTCCTGGATCAGCGCCTGCAGCGCTTCGACGGCTCCCGCCACCGGCTCCCGCCCGATCCAGACGACCCCGTCGAGGTCGATCAGGAAACCGTCGAATTGGTCTGCCACCGTCATGCCGGCGCAGTATCCACACTCTCGATACGGTGCGACCTGGTGACCAACTCCAACGGCCAGGTCGTCATTGCCGCGGGCGTCTCCCGCCGCTTCGGCGAGGGCGCCGCCGCGGTCGACGCTCTGGTCGACGTCAGCACCGGCTTCGAGCGCGGCCGCTTCACCGCGATCATGGGCCCGTCGGGCTCGGGCAAGTCGACCCTGATGCACATCCTCGCCGGCCTCGACCAGCCGACCTCGGGCACCGTTGTCCTCGACGGCGAGGAGATCACGGCGCTCGACGACAGCGCGCTGACGAAGCTGCGCCGCGAGAAGCTCGGTTTCGTCTTCCAGTTCTTCAACCTGCTGCCGGTGCTGACCGCCGAGGAGAACCTCGTGCTGCCGCTATCGATCGCCGGACGCAAGCCCGACGAGGCCTGGGTCGACCGGCTGGTCCGCACCGTCGGCCTCGAGGACCGGCGCAGCCACCGGCCGGCCGAGCTCTCAGGCGGCCAGCAGCAGCGCGTCGCCGTCGCCCGCGCCCTCGTCTCCAAACCGTCTGTCGTCTTCGCCGACGAGCCAACCGGCAACCTCGACTCGAAAGCGAGCGGTGAGGTGCTGGAGCTGCTGCGAGGCGCGGTCGACGAGTTCGGCCAGACGGTGATCATGGTCACCCACGACCCCGCGGCAGCCGCACACGCCGACCGTCTGATCACCCTCCGCGACGGCCGCATCGTCCATGACGACGTACCCGGCTCGACCGACGACGTGATCGAGCTGTTGAAGCAGGTTGGCTAGGCTCGCCCTCAAGAGCCTCTGGGCGCGTCGTGTCCGCGCCCTCGGCACCACGCTCGCCGTCGTCATCGGCGTCGCCTTCGTCGCCGGCTCCTACGTTCTCACCGACACGATCTTCGCCGCCTTCGACGAAATCTTCAGCGATTCGCTGAAAGGCACCAGCGTCGTCGTCACGGCGAAGAACCCGGTCGAACAGGAAAACGGCGAAATCCCGACGATCGGCGCCTCGCTGCTGCCGAGCGTCCAGAAGACGGCGGGGGTGAGGCTCGCCGCAGGCGCGATCTTCACCCCGGGCGGTTTCTTCGATGCCGAAGGCGAGAAGATCGGCAACAAATTCGCTCCCAAGTTCATCTCCTCGACGCTGCCCGACGGGCTCGAGTCGCTCACTTACGTCGACGGGCACCAGCCGCGCGGCCCGAGCGAAGCCTCGATCGACGAAGCGGCGGCGAACGGGTCGGATCTCTCGCTCGGCGAAACGATCGAGATCGTCGGCCAGGGCCGTGTTCGTCAGTTCCGCCTGGTCGGCTTCACCCGTCTCGGCAGCGCCTCCTTCGGCGGCGCCAGCATCGCCCAGGTGACCTTGCCGGTCGCCCAGCGCCTCACGCACAAGGTCGGCCGCTTCGACCAGATCTCGGTTGCGGCTGAGGACGGGGTCTCGTCGGACCTGCTGAAGCGACGCATCGAGGGCGAGATGCCCGCAAACGTCAGGGTCGAGACGGCCAAGGAAAACGCCGATCGCGGCTCCGAAGAGATCCGCGACAACCTCGGCTTCCTCACCACCGTCCTGCTCGTCTTCGGTTTCATCGCCGTCTTCGTCGGCGCCTTCCTGATCTTCAACACCTTCTCGATCACGGTCACCCAGCGAGTCTCCGAGTTCGGACTCCTGCGCACGCTCGGTGCCTCCCGGCGCCAGATCCTCGGCTCGGTCATGACCGAGGCTGTCGCGATCGGGCTGCTCGGCGCCATGCTTGGAATCGGCGGCGGATTCCTGATGGCGAAGCTGCTGAATGCGCTGTTCAAGGCGATCGGCTTGGACCTGCCTACGACGAGCCTCGTGATGGAGACGCGCACGATCGTCGTCTGCCTGCTCGTCGGAACGGTCGTCACCCTCGTCTCCTCGCTCGTCCCGGCGCTTCGCTCCACCCGTGTGCCGCCGATCGCCGCCCTGCACGCCGTCTCCGCCCCGCCGGGGCGCCGGCGCCGCGCCCTCTTCGCCGGACTCTCGGCGCTGCTCGGCCTGGCCGGCCTGGCGATGCTGCTGCTGGGCCTCTTCGGGAGCGGCAGCGCCGGGACCAAGGCGGGGCTGATGGGGGCCGGGGCGGTGGCGATCTTCCTCGGCGTCTCGTTCTTCAGCCCCCATCTCGTACCACCGCTGGCGACTGTCGCCGGCTGGCCGCTGGAACGGCTGCGCCACCTGATCGGCCGCCTCGCCCGCGAGAACGCGCAACGCAACCCGAGCCGCACTGCGGTCACCGCTGCCGCCTTGATGATCGGCTTGGCGCTGGTCACGTTCGTGACCGTGTTCTCGGCCGGCCTGAAGAGCTCGGTCGCCCAGGTCATCGACGAAAACTTCGAGGGCGGCCTGGTGATCCAGAACAGCGACGGCTTCTCTCCGATTCCCGCCGGCGCCGCGCGCGCGGCGCGGGTCGTCCCCGGCGTCGAATCGGTTGCGACCGTACGCGCGACCGAAGGGAAGTTGTTTGGCGCCGGCGGTAACACGCGGATCACCGCGGCCACGCCGAATGTCGGCGATGCCGTCGACGTCGAATGGAAGCTGGGCGGTCCACAGGTCCTGCGCCGGCTGAGCGACAACCAGGCGGTCGTTTCGGATTCGTTTGCCTCCTCCTACGACCTCTCCGTCGGCGACCGTTTCCGAATGCTCAGCCAGACAGGTGCGCGACCGCAGTTCGAAGTCGTCGGCGCCTTCGACTCGAAACTCGGCATCTTCGGCAGCGTGATGGTCACTCAGGCCGCCCTGGCTCGCTACTTCGACCAGACGCAGGACCTGATCGATTTCGTCATCGCCGAACCGGACGCCGATCCGGCGACCCTGCAGGCGCTGTTGACCCAGGGCGCCGAACGGGCGTTTCCCACAGCGGAAGTCCTCAACCAGCAGGAACTGAAGGAAACCCGCGAAGACCAGATCGACCAGCTGGTGCGCTTCTTCAACGTGCTGCTCGCGCTCGCCGTCATCGTCTCGCTCTTCGGCATCGCCAACACGCTGGCGCTCTCGATCCACGAGCGGACCCGCGAGCTGGGAATGGTCCGCGCGATCGGCATGTCGCGAAGTCAGGTACGAACGATGATCCGCTACGAGGCGGTGATAACGGCGCTGATCGGCGCGATCCTCGGCATGGTCCTCGGTGTGATCTTCGCGGCGTTGATCGCGCAGCCACTCGAGGACGAAGGCTTCACCGTCTCGTATCCGATCGTCTCCCTGGTCGTACTGCTGATCTTGGCCGCTCTCGCCGGCGTGATCGCCGCGATCCCGCCGGCCCGCCGTGCCTCGCGACTCGACGTGCTCGAGTCCCTGCAGTACGAGTGAGCTAGCCGCGGCGCAGCAGTCGCTTGACGGCGTCCATCAGCTCCTCGGTCAGCTCTTCTTGCTCGCCGCGTTCGGCGCCGGCGACGCAGTGCGCCGCATGGTCGGAGAGCAGCTCGAGCGCGACCTTGTCGAGCGCCGCCTGGATCGCGGTCACCTGGGTGACGACGTCGATGCAGTAGCGGTCGTCCTCGACCATGCCCGCCACTCCGCGCACTTGTCCCTCGATCCGCCGCAGGCGCTTCAGCACCGCCTCCTTGTCGTCCGTATAGCCGCGCGTTGACTTGCGATCGGTAGTCGCCACCATCACAGTCTCTCATACCCCTAGGGGGTACTAGGCGAGGGCCATGCGCAGAGCGCCGGCCGCTTCCAACATCGCGGCGCGGGCGCTGGGGCAGATCGCCGTCAGGTTGGCGAAGCCGTGGATCAGCCCCGGGTGGCGCTGCAGCGCCACCTTTACTCCCGCCTCGCGCATTCGCCCGGCGTAGGTCTCGCCCTCGTCGCGCAGGGGGTCGAAGCCGGCGGTCGCGACGTAGGCCGGGGGGAGGCCGGAGACGTCCTTGGCCCGCATCATCGAGACGCGCGGGTCCTCGTGGTCGCATCCGTCCGGCAGGTAGTGGGCCTCGAACCACTCCATGTCGTCGCGGGTGAGCAGGAACCCCTCGGCGAACGTCTCGCGCGACTCCTGCCCACCGGTTGCGTCGGTCGGCGGGTAGAGCAGGAACTGCATGGCGGGCTGCGGGCCACCCCCGTCCCGCGCCTGCAGGCAGACCGCCGCCGAGAGGTTGGCGCCGGCGCTGTCGCCGCCGACCGCGATCCGCTCCGGGTCGACCCCGAGGTCGCCGGCATGCTCGGCTGCCCACTCGAAAGCGGCGACGGCGTCTTCCACCGGCGCCGGGAAAGGGTGCTCGGGGGCGAGCCTGTAGTCGATCGACAGCACCCGGCAGTCGCCGTGCTCGGCGAGGAAGCGACAGACCCCGTCGTGGGTGTCGAGATCGCCGATCACCCAGCCGCCGCCGTGGTAGTAGACGAGCAGCGGCTGCGGTGGCGGGGGGGAATCCAGAGCCACGTAGAGGCGGCGCCGATCCGGG
>Ga0268264_10003129_pt1 | contig 14342 bp, 22 predicted proteins | sample KBSSwiS32_FD_190357 | JGI IMG/M metagenome (GOLD analysis project Ga0268264, IMG submission 190357) | Switchgrass rhizosphere microbial communities from Kellogg Biological Station, Michigan, USA - KBS Switchgrass S3-2 (SPAdes) (version 2) | ecosystem: Host-associated > Plants > Roots >...
GACATCATCGGGGGAGGTCGCTGCCCGGTGGTGGACACGTGGTGGCAGACCGAGACCGGGGCGATCATGATCAGCCCGCTGCCCGGTGCTACCACCACCAAGCCGGGATCGGCCACGTTCCCGCTGCCCGGTATCGGGGCCGAAGTGGTCGACGATGCCGGTCACCCCGTGAAGCGGGGCGGCGGATATCTCACGCTCACGCAGCCGTGGCCCTCGATGTTGCGAGGCATCTGGGGTGATCCCGATCGGTATAGGGACACCTATTGGAGCCGGTTCGAGGGCCGGTACTTCGCCGGTGACGGTGCCAAGCTCGACGATGACGGCTACTTCTGGCTGCTGGGCCGGGTGGACGACGTGATGAACGTGTCGGGCCACCGCATCTCCACCACCGAGGTGGAATCGGCGTTGGTCTCGCATCCCTCGGTGGCCGAGGCGGCGGTGGTGGGAGCCAACGACGCCACCACCGGGCAGGCCATCATCGCGTTCGTGACCTTGCGAGGAGTAGCTCAGGGCGATGCCGCCCACGGGGAGGACTTGCGCAGTCACGTGGCCACCGAGATCGGCGCCATCGCCAAGCCGAAGCTCATCGTGTTCACGCCGGATCTTCCCAAGACCCGCTCCGGCAAGATCATGCGCCGCCTCTTGCGCGACGTGGCCGAGGGCCGGGCCCTTGGTGATACCACCACGTTGGCCGACCCCGCCGTGGTCGCGGAGATTCGAGAGCGAGCCGCCGCCTCACCTCAGGAGGATTGAGCTGAGCGAATCCGGTGGAACCTGGACCTGGCGCGATGGTCCTCGCTCGGGCCGAGCCGTGGTGTTCGACGTCGACGGCGTGCTGTCGGACGCCGCGGCCCGTCAGCGGTTCCTGGACGGGTCGATGGGCAAGCGCGACTGGAACGCGTTCTTCGCTGCCAGCGGCGACGATCCTGCCATTCACGAGGTCCACACGCTGCTGTCGTTGCTAGATCGGTCGCTGGCCGTGGTGTTGCTCACTGCTCGGCCCGACCGGGTGCAGAGCGAGACCCTGGCGTGGCTCGAGCGCTACGACGTTCGCTGGGATCTGCTGGTGATGCGGCCGGCTCGGGATCCTCGTTCGGCGGCCGACTTCAAGGCCGATGCGCTGGCCGCCCTTCGTGCTTCGAGTTTAGAACCGGAGCTGGCCTTCGAGGATGACCGGCGCAACGCCGAGATGTTCCGGGCCGCCGGCGTCCCCTGCGTGTACATCCACTCGGGCTACTACGACTCGTGACACGGTGCTGGCCCATGAGCCGGGCGGTGGTTACTTGGTGGCCTCTTCGTGGTGGGGCTGACCCAGCTTCACGATGTCGTCGTAGAGGTCCTTCACCTGATGGAACACGGCCGCGTTGGCATCCACGTAGCGGCGGGTGAGCATCATCTTCATCACGGCATCGTGGATCTCGATCCCGGGATAGGCCACGATGCCCCGCCGGTCGGCGTGGAGGAAGCCGGGGGCGAACACGAAGGCCGGTGGGTATTCCTTGAGCTCCTTGCCATCGGCGTCGTGAGTGGGCTTGCCCGACACCAGGTCGGCAACGCTGGGCGCAAGCGAGGCGACCGTCACCTGCTGCGCCGCGGTATCGAAGGCATCGACCGACGACTGCAGGCCATTGGCTGACACCGGAGTGATCGGATCCACCATGTCGGAACTGTTCGACGCGGGCGGGGCCGAACTTGAGTGAAATTCTCGAACGAGTCCTTAAAGCCGGTGGCGCCGCGCCGAAGGGAGGGGTGTTTCGGCGGCCCGGGCCCCTAGTCGCGGAAGTTGTTGAACTGGAGCGGGATGCCCAGGTCGGCTTCCTTCAGCTTGGCCATCACCGCCTGCAGGTCGTCGCGCTTCTTGCCCGTGACTCGAACCTGATCGCCCTGAGTCTGCGACGACACGCCTTTCAGGCCCATCTCTTTGATGAGCTTGTTCACCTCTTTGGCCTTGTCGGTGGAGATTCCGGCCTGCATGGTCACCGACTGGCGCACCCGAGCCTGTGAGGCCTCCTCGATCTTTCCCCAGTCGAGGCCCTTGAGCGACACGCCGCGCTTCACCAGTTTTTCTTCGAGCACCTGGCGCACGGCGGCCAGGCGATCCTCCGACGAAGAGCTCAGCTTCATGGCCAGCCCGTCCAGCTCGATCGAGGAGTCGGTGTTCTTGAAGTCGAAACGGGTGCCCAGCTCCCGGCTGGCCTGGTCCACGGCGTTACGAACCTCTTGGTTGTCCACTTCGGAGACGACATCGAACGACGGCATGACTCCACATTAGGTTCGGCGTCGCCGCAAAGTGGCCGCTACATTGGTCGGCCCTGGGTCAGTGCCCGAGTGGCCAAAGGGAGCTGACTGTAAATCAGCCGGCACAGCCTACGGAGGTTCGAATCCTTCCTGGCCCACGCTGCATGTCCGTGGCTCCCCGTCGGGGAGCCACGGCGCTACAGCAGCCGCTGCATCACCGCCACGTCGAGCCAACGGTTGAACTTTCGGCCCACTTCCTGCTCGGTGCCCACCAGGCGGAAGCCGCACGCCCGGTGGAGCGCCAGCGAGGCCGCCCGGGTGGCCTCGATCCGGGCCATCACGGCGTGGAAGCCGCTGGCCGCCGCGATGTCGCACACCTCGGAAAGCATCCGGCGCCCGATCCCTTGCCCGTGGTGGTCTCGGTGCACGTAGACCGAATCCTCCACAGTGGTGCGGTACGCCGCCCGCTCCTTGTACGGCGACAGCGAGGCGAAGCCCAGCACGGTGTCGCCTTCCTCGGCCACCACCGCCGCGAACGCCCCAGACCGGGCCGAGAGCCAGTCCTCCTGCTCGGCCAGCGAGCGGGGCACGAGATCGAAGGTGGCCGTGGAGGTCTGCACCTCGAGGTTGTAGATGGCCCGGATGGCCTGAGCGTCGTGAACGGTGGCCAGGCGCAGCTGCACCCTGGCAGGGTACGCAGCCGCTACCTCGGACTGGTTGATATGACGGGCGAGTGGTTGGCCGACACCGGCGCCGTCACCCCCGTGGGGGCGGCCTCGATGAGTGAGATCTCGGCGCCGATCTGCTCCACCCGGGCCCACGACACCACTTCAGGATCTTCGGTGAGGAAGATCACCTGTGGGTTGCCGGCCCAGCGGCCGAGGAGGGCCAGCAGCGCCGGCTTGAGCGCCGGGTCCACGTCACGGAAGGGATCGTCCAAGATCAGGGGATAGCTCTCGCGAACCGGTCCCAGGCGACGGGCGGCGCTCAGCCGGCCGGCCAACGAGTGGGCCAGGCTGGAGCCGAGCACGGTTCGCAGCGAGGCGAAGGCCGGCCCGTTGGCCTGCTCCAACTCGCGGTCGAGGAGGGCCGCCGTCATGATCTCGTCGCGATGCTCGAGCGCCCACCCCACGTCGTGGGCCCCCACCAGCTGACGCCAGCTGGTGATGGCCTTGCGATGGAGGTCGGCGGCATTGGTCAGGCGCTTGCGGGTGGTGGCGCTGGACAGCATCCCGTTCACCCGTTGCAGGTGGAACCCGAGGTACGACTGGGCGCCGGCGGCCTCGAGGGCCTCGGCCTCGGCCTCTTCGGCGGCCTTCACCGCCCGCTTGGTCATGGCCACTTTTCCGATGGAGGTGGCCGTAAGTCCAAGCGGAATCAGGGCCAAGGGCAGGGCCACGATGGCCAGCGGTATGGAGCTGACGGCGGTTACCGCCCCGAGCCGGGTCCCGAGTTTGTGGTACCGATCCATTCGGACGGTGGCCAGCTCCAGGCGGCGGTGGCTCAGCTCCACCGCTTCCACCGCCTCGCTCTCGGCCAGGGTCGTGGTCACGGCCTCGGCCTCGGCTCCGAGCGCCCGTTCGGTTCGAAACACATTCTCCGCCGTGCCCCACAGCACCTTCTGGTCGATGTGGGCCAGCTCGGTGATGCGCGGGTCGTGATGGCCCGGAATGGCCAGCTCGGACGGTCGCACTCGGAGGCGGTCTCGGGCTTCCAACGTGCTCAGGCCGGCCCGGGCCAGGAGGTCAACCTCGCCTCCCACCGAGAACTCGTGCGTCACATCGGCGTCGGTGGCGATCTCGACCACCCGGTGACGAGCTCCTCGGGGCCGCACCACCGCCAGCTGGCGGTTGGCGCCGTCCCGTACGACCAGGTGGACGCCGCTACGTTCTCCGGCCCACGCCCCGAACAGTTCATTGGTGAGGCTGTCGCGTTCCGTTGACGAGAGGCCGGCCACGACGGTGAGTCGTGGGTGCAGCTCGAGAGCGAACGTACCTGAGCCCACCTCGATGATGACCCGCTGGCATTTCACAGTCCGTGGTGTCGTCCAACCACGCAGAGTGCTTGAGCGGTTCCTGAGCAATTTGACTCATTTTGCTGACTACCGTGCCCTCGGGCTGGCGGTAGGGGTTCCCGGGTCCCGTGGGTTCTCGTTGGGTGGGATCGGGCGGGGGTGGCTATGCTCTCGGGCTGGTCTGCGGCCTTGCCGCGCACCTGCCCTCTTAGCTCAGTCGGCAGAGCACAGCCATGGTAAGGCTGGTGTCGTGGGTTCGATTCCCACAGAGGGCTCCGCCCCAGCGGCACCACAGGGCGGCGTAGCTCAGTTGGTTAGAGCACACGGCTCATAATCGTGTGGTCGTCGGTTCGAATCCGACCGCCGCTACCAGTACCGTCCACAAGTTCTAACAGCAAGACATCAACCACTCCGCCTCCGATCCGTCGGCCGTCGAAAGGCACGAAGCGCAATGAGCAAGGCAAAGTTTGAGCGTAATAAGCCTCACGTGAATATTGGCACGATGGGTCATATTGATCATGGGAAGACTACGTTGACGGCGGCGATTTCTAAGACGTTGGCGGGTAAGGGGTTGGCGAATTATACGCCGTTTGATCAGATTGATAAGGCTCCGGAGGAGAAGCAGCGGGGTATTACGATTTCGATTGCTCATATTGAGTATGAGACGGAGAAGCGTCATTACGCGCATGTGGATATGCCGGGTCATGCTGATTACATTAAGAATATGATTACGGGTGCGGCGCAGGTGGATGGGGCGATTTTGGTGGTGGCGGCTACTGATGGGCCGATGCCTCAGACCCGGGAGCATGTGTTGTTGGCTCGGCAGGTGGGGGTGCCGTACATCGTGGTGGCGTTGAATAAGGCTGACGCGGTGGATGATGAGGAGTTGTTGGAGTTGGTGGAGTTGGAGGTGCGGGAGCTGTTGAATGAGTACGAGTTCCCGGGGGATGACACGCCGGTGGTGCGGGTGTCGGCGTTGAAGGCGCTGGATGGGGATGAGGCGTGGCAGGAAAAGATTATGGAGTTGATGACGGCGGTGGATGAGTACATCCCGGAGCCGGAGCGGGATTTGGATAAGCCGTTTTTGATGCCGGTGGAGGATGTGTTCACGATTACTGGTCGGGGCACGGTGGTGACGGGGAAGGTGGAGCAGGGGATTGTTCACACCGGTGATGAGGTGGAGATCGTCGGGTTGCGGGATACGCAAAAGACGGTGTGTACCGGGGTGGAGATGTTCCGGAAGTTGTTGGATCAGGGTCAGGCGGGGGACAACATCGGGGCGTTGTTGCGGGGGACGAAGAAAGAGGATGTGGAGCGGGGTCAGGTGTTGTGTAAGCCGGGTTCGATTACGCCGCACACTGATTTTGAGGGTCAGGTGTATGTGTTGAACAAGGATGAGGGTGGTCGGCATAAGCCGTTCTTCAATAATTACCGTCCCCAGTTTTTCTTTCGGACGACCGATGTGACGGGAACGGTGAATTTGCCGGAGGGTACGGAGATGGTGATGCCGGGGGACAATGTGGCCATGACCGTGCAGTTGGGGAAACCGATTGCTATGGACGAGGGTCTGCGGTTCGCTATTCGTGAGGGTGGTCGCACCGTGGGTGCTGGCCGTGTTACCAAGATCCTGAAATGAGCAACTAAAAAATGGCGCAGAGCATCCGCATCCGGCTGAGGGCCTATGACCATGAGGTCCTCGACCAGTCCACCAAGAAGATCGTCGAGACGGTCACCCGCACCCAGGCCAGCATCCGTGGGCCGATCCCGTTGCCCACCGACAAGCACCGGTACACCGTGATCCGTGGACCCTTCAAGGACAAGGACTCCCGGGAGCACTTCGAGATGCGGGTGCACAAGCGCCTCATCGACATCGTCGACCCCAACGCCAAGACCATCGATTCCCTCCAGCGCATCGAGCTGCCGGCCGGCGTCGATATCGAGATCAAGCTCCAAAACGCCTGACCCCGCCGTACTGACGCGGGTTATGCAGGGAAAACCCTGCGCAAGGCGCGCGAGAAGGCCCGCTTGGCGCCGCTGAGCAGGCTCGTCTAGTGTTGTTCGCTCGTGCCGCCGGGCTTGTCTCGGTGTGCCGACGCAATCGATGTCCGGGTGGGCCCGCGTGCGGGAACTGCCCGGCAAAACTTCAATCTCACGCCTCGCCCGGCTTGCCGAGCGAGGCGTTTGCGTGAGTCCGAAAAGGATGTCCAATGGCAAGCAAAGCCATCGTTGGAGAAAAGGTAGGGATGACGCAGGTCTGGGACGACCAGAACCGCGTCGTGCCCGTGACCGTGCTCAAGGTGGCCCCTGCGCGGGTGGTGCAGGTGAAGACGTCTGATCGTGACGGCTACACCGCCCTACAGGTCACCTACGGCATCAAGGACGCTCGCAAGCTGACCAAGCCCGAGGCCGGTCACTTCGCCAAGGCGGGCGTGGCCCCCGGCGTGCGGCTGGTGGAGTTGCGGTTGGACTCGATCGATGGCTTCGAAGTGGGCCAGGAGATCGGTGCCGACGTGTTCGAGGCCGGCCAGCGAGTGGACGTGACGGCGGTAAGCCGAGGCAAGGGCTTCGCCGGCGGGATGAAGCGTCACAACTTCTCCGGTCAGGGCGCCAGCCACGGTAACCACAAGCATCATCGGGCCCCCGGCTCGGTGGGCGCGTGCTCGTTCCCGGGTCGGGTGTTCAAAGGAACCCGCATGGCCGGGCACATGGGCGCCGAGCAGGTCACCACTTTGAATCTCGAAGTGGTGCAGGCCGACGCCGAGCGCCACCTGCTCCTGATCAAGGGAGCCGTGCCGGGTGGCCGGGGCAACATCGTGATCATCCGCAACGCGGTGAAGGGGAAGTGAGCTGATGCCGTCGATCGCCCTTCGTTCCACGGCCGGCGCCGAAGTCGGCACCGTCGAACTGCCCGACGAGGTCTTCGGACGTCAACCGAACGTGCCGCTGTTGCACCAAGTGGTCACCGCCCAGTTGGCCGCTCGCCGTTCGGGCACCCAATCCACCAAGACCCGCGCCGAAGTGCGCGGTGGTGGTCGCAAGCCCTACAAGCAAAAGGGCACGGGCAACGCTCGCCAGGGCTCCATCCGGGCCCCTCATTTCACCGGCGGCGGCATTGCCCTCGGCCCCAAGCCGCGTAAGTACAACCAACGCACCCCCAAGAAGATGATCAAGGCCGCATTGTTCTCCGCCCTGTCCGATCGGGCCTCCGAGGGCAAGGTCGTGGTGGTCGATCAGTGGAGCTTTGACGTTCCGAAGACCCGCGATGGCAAGGCCGCACTGGCCGCTCTCGGCCTGACCGACGCCAAGGTGTTGGTGGTGCTGGAGCGCGACGGCGGCGAAGTAGCTGCCCTCAGCTTTCGCAATCTTCCCCTCGTTCAGCTCATCGAGGTGGGCGAGCTGAACGCCTACGACGTGTTGGTGAACGACTACGTGGTGTTCACCCAGGAAACTGTGCCCACGGGTGTTGCTGTGCCCACTGGTCTTCCGGCCGCCAAGGCCGCCGCGAGTGAGGAAGTCGACGAATGAAGGATCCCCGCGACGTCATCCTGTCGCCGGTGGTGAGCGAGAAGAGCTACTCGCTCATGGACTCGGGCGTGTACACGTTCAAGGTTCACCCGACGGCCAGCAAGCCTGAGATCACCGACGCCGTGGAAGCCATCTTCGGCGTGACGGTGTTGAAGGTGAACACCCTCAACCGCAACGGCAAGGTCACCCGTGCCCGCAAGTCCAACCGGAACGGTCGCAAGGCCGACAGCAAGCGGGCGATGGTGACGCTGAAGGCCGGCGACCGCATCGATCTGTTCGAGAGCTGAGGCTGATTCCCGATGGCACTTCGCAAGCGCAAGCCAACTTCCGCCGGTCGCCGGTTCCAGACCGTTTCCGACTTCGCCGAGGTCACCAAGGCCCGTCCGGAAAAGACGCTGGTCGTCAAGCAGCACTCCACCGGCGGCCGCAACAACTCCGGCAAGATCACCGCTCGTCACCGCGGCCAGGGCAACAAGCAGCTCTACCGCATCATTGACTTCAAGCGGAACAAGGACGGCATCAAGGCCAAGGTGGCCGCGGTGGAATACGACCCCAACCGCACCTGCCGCATCCTCCTCCTCCATTACTTGGACGGCGAGAAGCGCTACATCTTGGCGCCGCGGGGCGTGCAGGTGGGCGACTTCCTGGAATCGGGCAAGGGATCCGAGATCCGCCCCGGCAACGCCCTGCCGCTGCGGTTCATCCCGGTTGGTACCACGATCCACAACGTGGAGCTGCGCCCCGGAGCCGGCGGCAAAATGGCCCGCTCGGCTGGCAACAGCGTGCAGCTGGTGGCCAAAGAGGGTGACTTCGCCACGTTGCGCCTGCCCTCCACCGAGATGCGGCGAGTGTCGATCGATTGCCGGGCCACCATCGGTGAGGTCGGCAACTCCGAGCACGAGCTGATCAAGATCGGCAAGGCCGGTCGTAACCGCTGGAAGGGCGTTCGCCCCCAGACCCGTGGTGTGGCCATGAACCCTGTGGACCATCCGCTCGGCGGTGGCGAGGGCAAGTCGTCCGGTGGTCGTCCGCCGGTGTCGCCATGGGGCAAGCCCGAAGGCCGCACACGCAACAAGAACAAGCCGTCGCAGCAACTCATCGTTCGTCGCCGTCGTACCGGCCGCGGGCGCCGGTAAGGAGCGCACGAAATCATGGGTCGCAGTCTGAAAAAAGGTCCGTTCGTCGACGAGCATCTGCTCAAGAAGGTCGACACCCTGAACGAGGCCAACGAAAAGAAGGTCATCAAGACCTGGAGCCGTCGCTCCACGATCATCCCCGAGATGGTCGGTCACACCGTGGCCGTGCACGATGGCCGAAAGCACGTACCGGTGTACGTCACCGAATCGATGGTCGGTCACAAGCTGGGCGAGTTCGCCCCCACTCGTACCTTCCGCTTCCACGCCGGGCAAGAGAAAAACGCCAAGGGCCGGAGGTAGCCATGAGCGAGAAGCGAGAGACGAAGCGAGCTCGCCGAGCGGAGGCGCATCAGCACAGCCATGTGGAGCCTCGCAGCGACCATAAGCAGCATCGAGCGAGCGGAGCGAGCCGATGACTGGGCCCAAGACCAATGAGGGCGCCCGCTCGGTGCTCGACGACACCGGTACCCGCTCGGTTGCTCGCTACGTGCGAGTGTCGAGCTCCAAAGCACGTGAGGTGCTCGACCAGATTCGCGGGCTCGACGTGCGCTCCGCCGACGAGGTGCTGCAGTTCCTCGAGCGTGACGTGGCCATCGTGGTTCGCAAGTGCCTGGCCTCGGCGGTGGCCAACGCCGAGCACAACGACAACCTCACCAGCGAAGAGCTGTACGTGTCGGCTTGCTTCGCCGACGAGGGCCCCACGCTGAAGCGCTTCCGTCCCCGCGCCCGGGGCCGCGCCGCTCGCATTCGCAAGCGCACCACCCACATCACGGTGTTGGTCAAGCGGTACTCCGATGAGCAACTCGAGCAGCGTCGCCGCGCCGAGGAGGCCCGTCCCGCTTCGACCCGTACCCGCCGCACCGCGGCGGCCCAGGCATCGTCTCGGGCTCAGCGGGTGGCCAAGAGCCGCAAGGCCGCCGCCCGAGCGGCCGGTCACGAGGATCACGACCACGAGGGTCATGACCACGATCACGATCATGATCACGAAGCCCATGAGCACGAGCACGAGCACGAGGGCGAAGCCCACGTGCACGACCATGAACACGACGACGGCGAGCACGACCACGAGCACGACGACGCGGTCGAGAACATCGGCGACGAGATCGACGAGCTCGACGCCGACGACGAGGGCGTTGAGGCAGCCGACGACGAGGCAGACCAAGTCGAAGACGCCGAGGACTCAGTCGCCGAGCCTGAGGGCACGGACGCAGAGGACGGAGACAAGTAATGGGTCAGAAGGTCAATCCCTACGGCTTCCGCTTGGGTGTCACCACCGACTGGAAGAGCCGTTGGTTCTCCGATCGCGATTACCAGACCTACCTCATCGAGGACTGGAAGATCCGCGACATGATCATGACGAAGCTCGAGAACGCGGCCATCAGCCGCATCGAGATCGAGCGGACCCGAGACAAGTTGCGCGTCGACATCCACACCGCCCGTCCGGGCATCGTGATCGGTCGTCGGGGCGCCCAGGCCGACGAGCTTCGCTCCATCCTCACCAAGCTCACCGGTAACCCCAAGGTGCAGCTCAACATCGTGGAGATCAAGCAGCCGGAGCTCGACGCCGCCTTGATCGCCCAGGGTGTGGCCGATCAGCTGGCCAACCGGATCGCCTTCCGCCGTGCCATGAAGCGGGCGGTGCAGAACGCCCAGAAGGCCGGAGTGCTCGGCATCCGGGTGCAGTGCTCGGGGCGTCTCGGCGGGGCCGAGATGAGCCGCACCGAGTGGTACCGCGAGGGCCGGGTGCCGTTGCACACCCTGCGGGCCGACATCGACTACGGCTTCCGTGAGGCCAAGACCACCTACGGCCGCATTGGCGTGAAGGTGTGGATCTACCGGGGCGACATCCTTCCGTACAAGAGCTCGACCGCCGACAAGATCAGCGCCGAGGCCGCCATGGCGGTGGGTGAAACCAGTGGTCAGGGCGCTCCCCGCAAAGTGGTGTCGTCGGCCGCTCGCCGCCCGGTGGCCGCCAGTGACGAGCCGTTGGAAGAGGCAGTGCCGTTGATCAAGGAAGCGGATCCGGAGTTGGAGAAGTTGTTGGCGGAAGAAGAAGAGATCGCCCGCAACATCCGCACCTCCACCGAAGCTCCGCACTTCCGGAAGAACGAGGACTGACCGATCATGTTGATGCCTCGCAAAGTGAAGCACCGCAAGCAACAGCGCGGTCGCATGTCCGGCGTATCGAAGGGTGGCAACGAGCTGGCCTTCGGTGAGTACGGGATCCAGGCCCTCGAACCGGGTTGGATCACCGCCCGTCAGATTGAAGCGGCCCGTATCGCCATGACCCGCCACATCAAGCGTGGCGGCAAGGTTTGGATCAACATCTTCCCGGACAAGCCCGTCACCCAGAAGCCGGCGGAAACCCGGATGGGCTCAGGCAAAGGCAACCCCGAGCATTGGGTGGCCGTGGTCCGACCCGGTCGCGTGATGTTCGAGCTGAACTACCCGACGCCCGACATCGCCCGGGCCGCTCTCGAGCGGGCGATCCAGAAGCTGCCGATCAAGGCACGAGTCATCTCCCGTGAGGAAACGATCTGATGAAGGCCTCCGAGATCAAAGAACTGAACGACGCCGACCTGCTCCAGTCCCTGGCCGACACCAAAGACGACCTGTTCAAGATGCGGTTCTCGTTGGCCACCGGCCAGCAGGAGAACACCGCCCGAATCCCCGCGGTGCGCCGTGACATCGCCCGCATCGAAACGGAACTGCGCGCCCGTGAGATTCGCGCTGCCGAGGCACTGGAGGCCAGCAAGTGAGCGACGAGACAGCCACAAGCGAGAACCCAACCGAGCCGAATCGCATCCCGCGCAAGACCCGCGACGGGGTGGTCATCTCCAGCAAGATGGACAAGACCGCGGTGGTAGCCGTGATCGAGCGGGTTCGCCATCCCAAGTACGGCAAGACGATGCAGCGCACCAAGCGCCTCTATGCCCACGATGAGACCAACGATGCCCAGATCGGCGACCGGGTGAGGGTCATGGAGACCCGCCCCCTGTCGAAGCTCAAGCGGTGGCGGCTGGTCGAAGTGCTGGAAAGGGCCAAGTAATGATCCAGCAGGAATCGCGACTTCGGGTCGCCGACAACTCCGGAGCCAAAGAAGTGCTCTGCATCAAGGTGTTGGGCGGCACGCGCCGTCGCTATGCCTCGATCGGCGACATCTTCGTGGCCACCGTGAAAGACGCCATCCCCGGCGCGGCCGTGAAGAAGGGCGACGTCGTGAAGTGCGTGGTGGTGCGGGTGAAGAAAGAGAAGCGCCGTCCCGATGGCAGCTACATCCGCTTCGACGAAAACGCGGCCGTCCTCATCAAGGACGACCAGACCCCGCGCGGTACTCGCATCTTCGGCCCGGTGGGTCGCGAGCTGCGCGACAAGAAGTTCATGCGCATCGTGTCGCTGGCTCCGGAGGTGCTCTGACATGAAGATCGTCAAGGGCGACCGGGTGGTCGTCCTCAAGGGGAAAGACAAGGGCGTTGAAGGCCAAGTGCTGGTAGTTCTGCCGAAGGCCAACAAGGTGATCGTGGAGGGTGTGAACGTCGCCAAGCGTCACAGCAAGCCCAACCGCGTGAACCAAGAAGGCGGCATCATCAACAAGAACATGCCGATCGACGCCTCCAACGTGGCGGTGGTCGGGACCAAGGGCCGTCCCGCCCGGGTGGGTTTCGAGATGCGCAACGGCAAGAAAGTGCGTATCGATCGCAAGACGGGAAGTGACATCTGATGTCGACCGCCACTGCCACGACCACCGAGATCCCTCGGCTCAAGGCGCGCTACCTCAAAGAGGTCAAGGCTCAACTGCGAGAGCAGCTCAACCTGGCCAACGTGATGGAAGTGCCCACGTTCGAAAAGATCGTGATCAACATGGGTGTCGGTCGAGCAGCCCAGCAGGCCTCGCTGCTCGACGCCGCCGTGCGCGACCTGGAGCAGATCTCGGGTCAGAAGCCCATGATCACCAAAGCCAACAAGTCGATCGCCAGCTTCAAGCTGCGTGAAGGCCAGCCCATCGGCTGCAAGGTCACCTTGCGCGGCAACCGCATGTGGGAGTTCCTCGACCGGCTTGTGGCCTTGGCCATCCCCCGTATTCGTGACTTTCGCGGCTTGCCCGCCAACTCGTTCGACGGTCGTGGCAACTACACGTTCGGCGTAACCGAACAGTTGATCTTTCCGGAGATCGATTACGACAAGGTGGATCAGCCTCGCGGTATGGACATCACCATCGTGACCACCGCCCGTACCAACGCCGAAGGCAAGGCCCTCCTTGATGCCTTCGGCTTTCCGTTCAAGCGTGAAGGGCAGAACTGAGCCATGGCCAAGAAGGCACTCATCGAGAAGTCGCTGCGCAAGCCCAAGTTCAAAGTCCGGGCGTACACGCGCTGCAAGCGCTGTGGTCGGCCCAAAGCAGTGTTCCGCAAGTTCGGGCTCTGCCGTATCTGCCTGCGCACGATGGTTCACCAGGGTGAGATTCCCGGTGTGACCAAGGCCAGCTGGTGATCGGGGAGGTGGCGTAACCAATGACAATGACCGACCCCATCGCCGACATGCTCACTCGCATCCGCAATGCCAACGTGGTTTTGCATGACGAAGTGAAGATGCCGTCGTCCAAACAGAAGGTGGCGCTGGCCGAGATCCTCCGCAAGGAGGGCTACATCGAAGGCTTCAGCGTCGCTCCTTCCCCCACCGGTCCCGGTGAGGTGCTCATCATCCAGATGAAGTACGCCGCCGATCGCAGCCGGACCATTCTCGGCCTGCGCCGGGTGTCCAAGCCCGGCCTGCGGGTGTACACCAAGGTCGACCATGTGCCCCGCGTCTACGGCGGCCTGGGTGTGGCCGTGCTGTCAACGAGTCAAGGCCTCATGACCGACCGTGAAGCGCGCAAGCGCAAAATGGGCGGCGAAGTCCTGTGTTACGTCTGGTGACCATGATGAGCGAGAAGCACAAGACGAAGCGAGCTGGCCGAGCGGAGGCGCATCGGCAGAGCGAAGTGGAGCATCGCAGCGACCATCAGCAGTCGGGCGACGCAGGAGCCCGAGGTCTTCAATGAGCAGAATCGGAAAAGCCCCCATCACCGTTCCCTCCGGCGTCGAAGTCACGGTGGGTGAGGGAACCATCAGTGTCAAGGGCCCCAAGGGCGTCTTGAGCCGCGACGTGGTGAGCCCCATCACCGTTCGCCAAGAGGGCGACACCTTGCTGGTGGAGCGTCCCAACGACGAGCGCCTGTCGAAGAGCCTCCACGGTCTCACCCGCACGCTGGTGGCCAACATGGTCACCGGTGTGACCACCGGGTTTCAGAAGGAGCTCGAGATCGTTGGCGTGGGTTACCGGGCCGAAGCGCAGGGCGGCCAGGCCATCCGTCTGGCCCTCGGCTTTTCGCATCCGGTCAACGTGCAAGCTCCCGATGGCATCGAGTTCGAAGTGCCGCAACCGACGCG
>Ga0268264_10003131_pt1 | contig 14340 bp, 13 predicted proteins | sample KBSSwiS32_FD_190357 | JGI IMG/M metagenome (GOLD analysis project Ga0268264, IMG submission 190357) | Switchgrass rhizosphere microbial communities from Kellogg Biological Station, Michigan, USA - KBS Switchgrass S3-2 (SPAdes) (version 2) | ecosystem: Host-associated > Plants > Roots >...
TGTGCCCATGAACGACCACGAAGCCGTGATCGGCCTCGTCGGCCAGGAACGGCTCGCGGATCCAGCGCAAGTCCGCCTGGCGCTGCTGGTCGAGCGCGATGCCCGGGCGTATTCCGGCGTGGACCAACAGGTAATCGCCGAAGCGGCAGGTGTCGGCGAAGGTTTCGAGAAAATCGACGTGGGATTGCGGGATTGCGGCCCGGATCGCCGGCAGCGCGTCGTTGGCGCTGCTTGTGCGGATGGCCTCGGCGTCAGCGCCATAGCTTTCAAGACACTGGCGGCCCCCGAAGCGAAGCCAGCCCGGAATCAGCGCTGTCTCGCCGGCGAGGATGCGCAGCAGGACTTCTTCGTGGTTGCCGAGAAGAAAAATCGGCCGGATCGGCGGGCGGCTATAGGTGCGCAGCAGCTCAACGACCTGGGCGGAGCTCGGCCCACGATCGATCAGGTCGCCGAGGAAAACGAGCAAGAGGTCCTTGACCGGCCGCTCCCCGATGTCGCGGTAAATCCCCTCGAGCAGCGCTTCGAGCAGATCGAGCCGTCCATGGACGTCGCCGATGACGTAGGCGCGCTTCTTCGGCGGTCCGCTCGGGGCGGTCGAAGAGCGAGAACGGCCAAACATCGCGATATCAACTCCGGGAGGCGACAAGTTTTCCGAGAGCGGCGCGATATGCGTCAATTACGACAGTTTCGCCAAACCGATCTTCGACCAGGCGCCGCGAGGCGGCGCCCATTGCGGCGCGTTCGCTGTCCGTGAGATCGGCCAGCCTCGACATGGCTTGCGCCAGCGACCCAGGATCGCGCTCGTTACAGCGGAACCCGTTGATCCCCTCTTCGACCACCTCGCGGCAGCCCGGGACGTTGGTTGCGATCAGCGGCCGCGCCATCGCCGCCGCTTCGAGCAGGGCGCGCGACATGCCCTCCCGATAGGACGGCAGTACGACGGCCGTCGCTCGCTCGATGGTCGGCCGGACATCGTCGGCGGTTCCGAGGTAATCCACGATCCCTTCGCTAACCCATTGATCGAGCTCGTCGCGACTGATGGCAGTGCGATTGCCTTCATCGATCGGTCCAAGCAGCTGACACCGCACGTCCGGGCGCTGGTGGCGCACCAGCCGCGCCGCCGCCGCGAACTCCCGCACGCCCTTGTCCCCGAGCAACCGGCCAATCAACAAGAAGGTGACGGGCCCAGGCGGCAGTGCGGTCGGTGTGAACCGGTCGAGGTCGACGCCGGAACCCGGCAGGAGCCCCGCCTGCTCAGGGCGAACTATTCGGCGGTCGATGAATTCGGCGCGGTCGGCCGCATTGTGGAAAAACACCATGCCGGCACGACGCAGCGCCAGGCGATAAAGGCTAGTCACGAGCAGGAGCAGCGGTCCGCGCTTGATGAACGCCGTACCGAGCCCGCTGATGTTGGCGATCGCCGGAATGCCGAGGCGGCCAGACGCAAGGCTGCCGTAAATGTTCGGTTTGATTGTAAATCCCAAGTAAGCGACGGGCCGCAACCTGCTTAATATTCGATGATATTCCCGCGATAGGCCAAAATCGGCGAGCGGATTGAGCCCCGAGCGCTGGAGTTTGACCTCAATCCGCTCGACCCCGAGCTTGGCCAGGCGCTCGTCGGCTGCCGAATCGCCTGGAGCAACGACGACCGGCTCATATCCGTCCGCCTGCAACGCCCGGACCAGTCCGGTGCGAAAATTGACGATATTCCACGAACTGTTCGCGGCGAGGACAACCCGTCCCGGCACCGGCCTCAGGCGCTAAGCAGCTGAAAGTGCGGGATGGCGACGTCGAACGCGGTCCCGTCCTCGTCGACCATGCGATAGCTGCCACTCATATTTCCGTTCGGCGTGTCGAGCGGGCAGCCCGAGACATAGTCGAAGCTTGCGCCCGGAGCGATCAGCGGCATCTCGCCGACCACACCCTCGCCGACCACTTCGTGGACGGTGCCGCGGCCGTCGACGATGGTCCAACTGCGCGACAGCAATTGCACCGCGACGTCGCCGCCATTCTCAATCCGCACGTGATAAGACCAGAACCAGCGGCTGGTCGACGGGTCCGACTGTTCGGCGAGGTAGCTGACCGCGACCCGCACCGCGACCCCGCGGGTCACCGCGACGTTGGGGAACAGCATGGCGATCGCGTCGATAGTCACCGCTTCACCTAGGCGAGTCCAGCGGCGCGGCGCAACCGGTCCGCGAGCCGGAATCGCGCCTCGACGATGGGCTTTGCGCGATCGGTCAATAAATCGCGTTCGACGAAGTGGCCGGTAAGCGCGAGGCCCTGGAGGATTTCCGGCCACGTCGCCTTGCCGCCCTTGCGGACGAACGCCGGCAACGCGAGCAGTTTGCCGGCATAGGGCTCGGCTTCCGCAGCGCTCACCGCCCGGCCCGATTTCGGGCTGACTGCGACCAGGTCGTCGTTCGTCCCGGTGATCGCGCACCGGTCGAGGTCGAGACCGAAGCCCAGCTCCGCCAGCATCAGCAATTCGTACCGGACCAGAGCCGCGCCCCAGCCGGCCGCCGATGGCGCCGCCTCGATCGCGGACAACAGGCCGTCGAGCGCCTCGTACAATTGCGGATAGGGCTGGCCTTCGGGCAGCGCGCTCGCGGTGAGCACAGTCACCCACTCGATTGCCGCCGCCGGCAGCGGCTCGGACAGCAATTGCCCGCGGCTGTGGACCAATTCGATGGTCGCTTGCGGCAGCTGCGTCTCGGTTCTGGCCGACAGATGCGCCTGGACGACATTGCCGGCGATCAAGACCGGGCGCATCCGCCGTCCGCGCGCGCCGCGGACGTAGGCGGCGACGAGGCCCTGCTCCGGCGTCATGATCCGCACCACCGCGCCATGCTCGCCATGAGTGCGCAGCGCACAGACGATCGCGGCGGTGTCGGCGCGCATCACCCGGCCGGATGAAAGTAATCGTACAGCTGGCGCGCCGTCGCCCGGCTGATCCCTGGGGCCTTTTCAAGGTCCTCTAGCGCCGCGCCCTTGACCGCCCGCGCCGTGCCGAAATGCATCAACAGCGCCCGCTTGCGGTTGGGGCCGATGCCGGGGACGTCGTCGAGCGTCGAGGTGGTCAGGCTCTTCGCCCGCTTCGCCCGGTGCGTGCCGATGGCGAACCGGTGTGCCTCGTCGCGCAGCCGCTGCAGGTAGAAGAGCAACGCTGAATTGGGCGGCAGGGTGATTTCGCGCCCGCCCGGAAGGTGAAACACCTCGCGGCCCTCGCGGCCGTGATGCGGTCCCTTGGCCACGCCGACCACCGGCACGTCGTGCACGCCGGCATTCTCCATGATTTCGCACACGGCATTCAATTGGCCCTTGCCGCCATCGATCAGGACGAGGTCCGGCCATTCCCCGCTCTGCCGGTCGGGATCGTCCTTTTCGAGCCGGGCGAAGCGCCGTTCGAGAACCTCCTTCATCATCCCGAAGTCGTCATCGGTCTGGGCCGACTTGATGTTGAACTTCCGATAGCTGTTCTTGCGGAAGCCCTCGGGCCCGGCGACGATCATCGCGCCCGTCGCGTTGGTGCCCATGATGTGGCTGTTGTCGTAGACCTCGATCCGCTTGGGCACATCGCCAAGCTCGAATGTATCCGCCAATTCGCGCAGGATCTTGGTCTGCGTCGTGGTTTCCGCCAAGCGGCGGTCGAGCGCTTCCTCCGCATTGCGCCGCGCCTGCTCCATCAGCTTGCGGCGGTCGCCGCGCTTCGGCACCTCGAGCGCGACCTTGCGCTCGGCCCGCTCGGACAGTGCTTCCTCGAGCAACGCCGCATCCGGCAATTCCCGGTCGACCAATATCCGCCGCGGCGGCGGCATGTCCTCGTAGAATTGGACAAGAAAGCTCGACAGCACCTCGGCTTCCGGCACATCGTTGGTGTGTGCCGGGAAGAAGGCGCGGTGCCCCCAATTCTGCCCGCCGCGGATGAAGAAAGCCTGGATCGACATCGTCCCACCCTTGCAGGCGAGGGCGAAGACGTCGGCGTCCCCGAGCCCCTCGGCATGCACCGTCTGGCTGCCCTGGATGTAGGTCAGCGCCCGCAACCGGTCGCGATAAACCGCGGCCAGTTCGTAGTCCTGCTTGTCAGCCGCTGCCGCCATCTGTTTCGACAGGCGCGTCTGAACGCCGATCGACTTGCCGGCGAGGAACTCCTTGGCCTCGCCGACCAGCTCGTCATACTCCCCAGCCTCGATCCGCCCGACGCACGGCGCCGAACAGCGCTTGATTTGGTAGAGCAGGCACGGCCGCGACCGGTTTTCGAAAAAGCTGTCGGAACAGCTTCTTAGCAGGAACAGCTTCTGCAGCGCGTTGAGCGTCCGGGTGACCGACCCGGCGCTTGCGAACGGGCCGTAATATTGCCCTTTGATCCGCCGCGCGCCGCGATGCTTCTGGACCCGGGGGAAGGCATGATCCTCGCGCAGCAGGATGAACGGGAAGCTTTTGTCGTCGCGCAGCAGCACGTTGTAGGCCGGACGGAAGCGCTTGATCAGCTGGGCCTCGAGCAGCAGCGCCTCGGCCTCGGTCCGCGTCGTGACGATGGTCATCGACCGGGTCTGGGCGACCATCCGCTGGAGCCGCTTGGGCAGCTTGTTGACCTGGGTGTAGCTGGTCACCCGGTTGCGCAGCACCCGCGCCTTGCCGACGTAGAGCACGTCGCCGCGCGCATCCTGCATCCGGTAGACCCCCGGCCTGCGCGGCAGGGTCTTCAGCACTTCGCGGATTGCGGCGACCCCCGCATCGAGGTCGGGCTGCCCATCGCCGCGCACGGCATAGGACGCCTGATCCTCGTTGAAGCGGTTGGCGGCTCCGGGCTGGTCGGGACGGTCGGCCTTGCTCACGCAAGGCGATCTAAGGCGTGCGACCGCCGTTTGCCACCAGTCGCTTCCCGGTGACGGCGGAAGGGTTTATCAATCACCGATGTCCTGCCAGTCGCCAGTCCAATGAGTGTCGCCTTCCGCCGCGAGAGCGACGAGGAGCATCTCGAGCCCAAGTTCGAGTTGCCGATCCCGCCCGGGCCGAACCTGGTGACTGAGCGCGGCTACGCGTTGATCAAGGCGCGGCACGACGCGATCGAAGCGCAGCTTGAAAGCGAGCTTGGCGAGGAGGAACGCAAGAAGGTGCTGCGCGACGCGCGCTATTGGCGGCACCAGCTGGCCAGCGCCCAAATCGCTCCGGTCCCCGACGGGTCCAAGGTTGCCATCGGCACGCGCGTGACCATCGATCGCGCCGGCAAGACTCAATCGCTGGAGGTCGTCGGCCATGACGAGGCCGACCCGGGCGCCGACAAGATCGCCTTCTCCGCGCCGCTGGCGCGCGCTTTGTTGGAAGCCGAAGTGGGCGAGGAGGTTGAGTTCCCCGGCCCGGGCCAGATCGTCCGGGTGCGCGCGATTACCATCGCCTAAGCGGCGGCCCGCGCCTCTTCTTCCTCGGCGAGCATCCATTCGACTGCGGCGCGAGCGTGGATGACAGTTGTATCGTAGACCGGCAGGACGTTGGCCTTGACGTCGACTGCCAGCACCAGCTCGGTGCAACCCAGCACGACCGCCTGGACTTTGCGCTTGCCAAGCTCGGTAATCAGCGTCTTCAATTTGCGCTGGCTGTCGCGCACGACGCGGCCGGCGGCGAGTTCGTCGAAGATGATCCGGTCGACCTCGGCGATCCATTCCGGCTCGACCGGGACGAGGTTGATCCCACGCCCTTCCAGCCGGCTGCGGACATGCGGCTCGGTCATGGTGAAGCGGGTCCCGAGCAACGCCACGCGGGTACGGCCGTCCGCGACCAGTTGGTCGGCGGTCGCGTCGCCGATGTGGAGCATCGGCACGCCGATATTGGCCGCGACCGCGTCATAGACCTTGTGGCCGGTGTTCGAGGTGATGATCACGCCTTCCGCGCCGCTCGCCTGCAGCCGTTTCGCGGCCTCGAGCGTCACTTTCGCCACGCCGTCCCAGTCGCCCGACAACTCCATTGCCGCAAACGGGGCCAGGTCGAGGCTCTCGATGCACAACCGCGCGCTGTGCAAGCCGCCCAGCCGCCGGGCGACGCCCTTGTTGATATGCTCGTAATAGAGCGCGGTGGACGACCAGCTCGTGCCGCCAACGATCCCCAGCTTGCGCAATGTAATGACCCCTTCCGCCCGGACCGGCGGAATGGAATCGCGCCGATTAACCGCCGTTTTCAACCAACCGCAGCGATTCTGGCAACCCGTAAACGCTTGGTTTACCGCAAAATTAATCCGAAAAAGCGGTGAGACGTTCACCCCAGCGCCTTGACGATCTCCTCGACCATCTTCTTGGCGTCGGCCAGCAGCATCATCGTGTTGTCGCGGTAGAACAATTCGTTGTCGACGCCGGCATAGCCGACCCCGCCCATCGAGCGCTTCACGAACAGCACCGTCCGCGCCTTTTCGACGTCCAGCACCGGCATGCCGTAGATCGGCGAACTCTTGTCGGTCTTGGCCGCCGGGTTGGTGACATCGTTGGCGCCGATAACGAAGGCGACGTCGGTCTGGGCGAACTCGCTATTGATGTCCTCGAGTTCGAACACCTCGTCATAGGGGACGTTGGCCTCGGCCAGCAGCACGTTCATGTGCCCGGGCATGCGCCCGGCGACCGGGTGGATCGCATATTTGACCCGCACCCCTTCAGCCTTGAGCTTGTCGCCCATTTCCTTAAGCGCATGCTGCGCCTGGCTGACCGCCATGCCGTAGCCGGGGACGATGATCACCTGGTCGGCCTGCTTCATCAGGAACGCCGCGTCCTCGGCCGAACCGCGCTTGAACGCGCGATCGATGACCTCGCCGCCGCCCGCCGCGGCGCCGTCGGTACCGAAGCCGCCGGCGATGACCGAAATGAAGCTGCGGTTCATCGCCCGGCACATGATGTAGCTGAGGATCGCGCCCGAAGAGCCGACGAGGGCACCCGTAATGATCATCGCGCTGTTGTGGAGCGTGAACCCCATCGCCGCCGCGGCCCAGCCCGAGTAGCTGTTGAGCATCGAGATCACGACCGGCATGTCGGCCCCGCCGATCGGGATGATCAGCAGGAAGCCGATCGCGAAGCTCAGACCCATGACGGTGAAGAACACCCACGGGCTCTGGTCCATTGTGAAGTAGGCAATCAGGCCGAGGATCGCGGCCAGCGTGGCGAGGTTGATCACGTGCCGCAGCGGCAGCAGGATCGGCTTGCCCGACATGTTGCCGTTCAATTTCAGGAAGGCGATGACCGAGCCCGAGAAGGTGATCGCGCCGATCGCGACGCCCAGGCCCATCTCGATCCGGCTGACGGGCAGGATGTTGATGATCGACGGGCCGTAGATCGGCGTGATCCGCACCGCGATCCCGAAGGCTTCGGGGTTAAGGAAAGCTGCCGCGCCGACGAGCACCGCCGCCATGCCGACGAGGCTGTGGAACGCCGCGACCAGCTGCGGCATCGCCGTCATCTGAATCTTGCGGGCGGTGATCAGGCCGATGCCGCCGCCAATCGCTATGGCAGCAAAGATCAATCCGAGTGTCGACCAGTCCTCGAGGAAAGGTTTCTGTTCACACGAGAAGTTCGGATTGCACGCACCTTTGGCCGCCACTTGAGAAAGATGAGTCAGCAGCGTCGTCACGACGGCAATCGCCATACCGATTATGCCGGTTCGGTTTCCACGTCGGCTGCTTTCGGGGCTGGATAGCCCTCTCAACGCGAGGATGAAACAGACGCCCGCGATCAAATACGCGATTAGGATCCAGGCTGGCTGCGCGTGTGAAGCTTCCCCTTGCAAGGAACGAAGGAGTGCGGCGTCAGGCATCCTTGCGCTCTTTCTTCTTGTACATCGCCAGCATTCGCGCCGTGACGGCAAAGCCGCCGAAGATATTCACGCTCGCCAGCGCGACCGCGAGCAGGCCGAGCCATTTCGAGCTCGCGCTTCCGGCCGCGGCCGCGGCGATCAACGCGCCGACCACGATCACCGAGGAAATGGCGTTAGTGACACTCATCAGCGGCGTGTGCAGCGCCGGGGTTACCGACCACACGACGTAATAGCCGACGAAACAGGCAAGCACGAAAATCGACAGGATCGAGATGAAGTCCATCAGCCTCTCCGGGTGAGTCCGCGGGGGCTTTGTGGCCGGTCGGCCCGATGCTGTCGAGTGCCGAAAGCGGCGGATCTCCGCATCGTTAAATCGAACGCGGTTAGCGAATTAATAACCTTTCCGCGCGCATGCGTGATGCGCAACTGGGAAGGGACCGCGCGCTCGTGTCGAAGCGCCAGACAGTCGGAAGTGAAGCGCGGCCGTGGAAGCTGCTGCTGTGGACGGCTGTCGCCGGCCTGCTGCTCGGCCTGATCTTCGCCGAGGCCGAGCGGCTGCCGCGGACCGCCCGCAACAGCCTCCATTGGCACAAGGCGAGCGGCGACATCGTGCTCGTCAAGATCGACAGCGAGTCCTTGCGCAAGGTCGGCCGATGGCCGTGGCCCCGCCGCTATCACGCCGACATGACGGATCGCCTGACCGCCGCGGGCGCCAAGCGGATCTTCTTCGACATGAGCTTCTTCGGCGCCACGGACGCGCAGGACGACCGGGCCCTGGCGGAATCGTTGAAACGCTCGGGCCGCGTGATCCTTGCGGCGCGCACTCGCTCCGGGCCGCAGGGCGGCGCGGACCAGGAAGACTTGCCGCTCTCAATTCTGGCGGATGCCGCTGACGGCATCGGTTCCATCAGCTGGCGCTACGACTTCCAGCAAGCAGTGACCGGTATTCCTTATGCCGCCAAGGCCGGCCAGAAGACTTACCCGTCCTTCGCCGCGCTCCTGTCGGGGCACGGCGGCGCCGCCAATACGACCTTCACGCCGGATTATTCGCTCGATCCCAATTCGATCCCGACCCTGCCGGCCAAGAGCGTGCTGGACGGGACCTTCGATCGCCGGCTGGTCGCCGGCAAGGACGTGGTGATCGGCGCGACGGCCGAGGAACTCAATGACCAGTTCTTTGTCCCGGGCATGGGGCGCATGGGCGGCGCTTATGTTCACATCATTGGTGCCGAAACGTTGAAGGGCGGTCGGCCGGTTGACCTGGGCATGATCCCGCTGTTCTTGCTCGCACTGGCCGCCGGCGCACTCGCCGTGACCCGCCGCGACGGCCGGCATCAGGCCGTGATCCTGGTGGCGGCTGCAATTACCGTAACCTTGGGCCCGGCACTCCCAGAGATGTATCACGTCTATCTCGACGGCCTGGCGGGCCTGTTCGTGATCATGATTATCTCGTTCGTCCTCGGCTGGCGCCGCTACCGGGCGCGTGGCCTGGTCAACCAGATCTCGAACTTGCCCAACCTCAACGCGCTGCGCGACAACCGCGACGGCAAGAAGCAGGCACTGATCGCCACCCGAATCCTCAACTACGAGGAAATTGTCGCGACCCTGCCGCCGAATAGCGAGCGACAGTTGATCGACCAGATCGTGTCGCGCCTGGCGGTCGGCGCGCCCAACCGTACACTTTATCAGGGCGACGGAGGCATCTTCGCCTGGTTCGAAGATTCGCGGACGCCGATCGGCAACCATCTCGACGCGCTCTACTCGTTGTTCCGGAACCCAGCGCGCGTCGGGGGCCTGTCGCTCGACCTCGCGGTTGCCTTTGGCGTCGAAGTCGGCAGCAGCCGGTCGCTTCCCAACCGGCTTGCCAGCGCCCTGGTCGCCGCCGAGGAAGCCGCGCACGACGGCCTCAAGTGGAAATATCACGACCCCGACAGCCTTCAGGAAGCATCGTGGAAGCTGTCGATCCTCAGCGAGCTCGATGCGGCGATCGACCGCGGCGAGGTGTGGGTCGCCTATCAGCCCAAGCTCGATATCGCCTCCGGCCGGATCATCGGCGCGGAAGCGCTCGCGCGCTGGACCCACCCGGAAAAGGGACCGATCGCCGCGTCCGAATTCGTCGCCGCTGCCGAGCAGCACGACCGGATCGGCAAGCTCACGGACTTCGTGCTCGAAAAGGCAATTGCCGGCGCAGTGGCGATCAACAAGCGCGGGCATGACTTCGATATTGCCGTGAATCTCTCGGCCCGGCTGTTGGCGGACAAGGGCATCACGCTCCGCGTCGCCGCTTTGTTGGCGCGGCACGGGCTCGACCCCCAGCACCTCACGCTCGAGCTTACCGAGACCGCAGCCCTGGCCGACAATGGCGAGAGCCTCGAGATGATCACGCGTCTGCGCGAACTCGGCGTCCGCATTTCGATCGACGATTACGGCACCGGCCTATCGACCCTGGAATATCTGAAGAAGATTCCGGCGAACGAGATCAAGATCGACCAGAGTTTCGTCAAAGGGATGGCCGACAACCGCTCGGACCGGCTGATGGTGCAGTCGACGATCGGCCTCGCCCACTCGCTCGGCCGCAAGGTTGTCGCCGAGGGCGTCGAGCAGCATGAACTCCTCGACCTCCTGGTCGAGATGGAGTGCGACGTCGCTCAGGGCTTTGCCATCGGCCGCCCAATGAGCCTCGAGAGCCTGGCCAAGCGCCTCTCGTCCGAGCGCAAGCGCCAGATCGCCTAGGTACCCCGCGCCAGGCCTCGCCGGCGCTTTCACGAACCGTTGATCCTAACCTGCATCAGGCGACGTTTGTAATCGTTTGCTAACCATATTTCTTAAGGTTAACGTTCCCGAGTCGAATCGACTTTCAACTTGGGGGGACGACCATGAAAAAGACCAAAGCGACCCGCGGCTTTCTCAGCTGGCTGCTCGGCGGCGGATGGGCCGGCGGCGGCGTTGGCGGCTGATCGGCTAACGGAACTTCCGCGCGGGACTCCCCGCGGGCCAGCTTGATCGCAAGTTCATCCAATCTGGGCGCTTCGGCGCCGGTATGGTTAATTGTTTGCTAACCATATCGATTAAGGTTAATGTCCTTCGCATCTGCCGAATCATTTTTTGCATTCAGGGGACGTGAGATGAAAAAGACGAAAGCGACCCGCGGCTTTCTCAGCTGGCTGCTTGGCGGCGGCTGGTGTGGCGGCGGAGTGGGCGGCTAACTTAGCCCCCGCCCGAGCAATCGGGTATTAAATTCAAAGCGTTACTGAGCGCTCGCCGCTAGGCGGGCGCTTTTGTTTTGTGCTTGACCGAGAGCGATTCCCATCGGCTAGCCCGGCCTGTCAGCGTCCGCTAATCGGCCGCCATGTTAAGCCAAACGAGAGACCTTCTGCCGATTCGCGCGAGTTGCGCTAACTCGATTGCGGCCGGCGAATGAGCGCCGAATCCGTCCGCGCCTGGATCGCGGAGCATGCGCCCGAGCTAACCATCATCGAGGCCCAGGGTACCACCGCGACGGTCGACACCGCGGCGGCGGAGCTGGGCGTCGAGCCGGGACAGATCGCCAAGACGCTCGCCGTGCGCGCTGGCGACCATCTCTTTCTGCTGGTCACACGCGGCAACGCTCGGCTCGACAACCGCAAGTGCAAGAATGAGCTCGGGGCCCGGCCGCGGATGCTCGGGCCTGAAGAGGCATTGGAGGCCACCGGCCATCCTGTGGGTGGAGTCTGCCCGTTCGGGTTAAAGCAGCCCCTTCCCGTCTACGTCGACATAACGCTGCGGGCGTTCGACACCGTTTATCCGGCCGGCGGATCGCGTAACACGTCGATCGCAATGGCGCCGGAGCGCTTGTTCGACCTGGCCGGCGAGCGCTGGGTCGACCTCTGTACCCTACCCGAAGCGGGCGGGACTTAGCTCCGCGACGGTGACACCGGCGACGGGCCAGGGCGTGCCGGCGATGAGCGATTCAACAACGGCGGCTATTGCTGGCGACGTCTGCAGCCCAAACCCGCCCTGCCCCGCCAGCCAGAAGAAGCCATCGGCACCGGGCGCGAAGCCGACGACCGGATGGCGGTCGGGCGCGAAGGTGCGGAGGCCCGCCCATTTGCTGTGGATGCGATCGACATTGAGCGTCGTCCGCTCCTCGATCCGCCACGCGGCGAGCGCGATGTCTTCTTCGTCGGGCTGAGCGTCGCACGGGTCGCTCTGGCCTTCGTCCATCGGCGAGGCGAACAGCCGCCCGCTCTCCGGCGCGAAATAAAGCTCCTCCCCGACCGTCTTGGCGAAGGGCAGGCGGTCGAGCAGCGTGCCCGGCGGCGCGTCGAACGTGATGATCGTCCGGCGTTTGGGCGCGAGGCCGATTGCCGGCACGCCCGCCAGCGCCGCAAACTGGTCGGCCCAGGAACCGGCGGCGTTGATGAGGATCGGCGCGGAGTAGGTCTCGCCGTGCTCAGTCGTCACGTCCCAGCCGGGGCGAATGGCCGCGGCCCGCGCACCCGCGACCAGCGTTCCGCCATTGGCGCGAAGCTGGCGCAGATTGCCTTGCAGCAGCGCATGCGGATCGAGGCGGATGGCGTGACTATCGACCAGTCCGTGCTGCGCGTCATCCTTCAGCAGCGGGCACATCGCGTGGACTGCGCCCGCGTCGAGCCGTTCCAGCTCCGCGAACTGCGCGATTTCGGCTTCGAGCGAATCGAGCTCAGCGCGTTCGTCGTCGCGGGCGAAGATCAGAACGGGCATGGGATGACCGAGGGCGTCGAAGCCAGCGGGCGGTTGCTCGACGAACGCGCGGCTGGCGAGCGTCAATTCCCGCACCAGCCGGTCGCCGAGGAAGTAATGGAGCATCGTCGCGCTGCGTCCCGAAGAGTGATAGCCGACCTGCTCCTCGGCCTCGAGCACGGTGACCTTGGCATGGCGGGATAGTGCTGCGGCCGCGGACAGGCCCGCGATCCCGCCGCCAATCACCAGGATGTCGCTGGTTTGGGCCACCGTCAGGCGGCGGTCAGCCGCTCGTGCACGACCTGGCCGCTGTGCGTCAGGCGGATGCCCTTCACAATCTCATCATCGTCCGGGAATACCGGTCGCGCCTGCTCCTTGTCCCAGAAGGCGCTGAGGAAATTGTAGAGGTTGCGCGCGAACAGGGCGGACGAGTCCGCAGCCAGGCTCCGCGCGAGGTTGGCCGCGCCAATGATCGTCACGCCATGCTTCGCCACTTGCTGGCCGGAGACGGTGCCCTCGACGTTGCCGCCGGCCTCGGCCGCGAGATCGACGACCACGCTGCCCGGCCGCATGGTCGCCAGCTGTGCGTCGCTGATCAGCCGCGGCGCCGGCTTCCCCGGGATCAGCGCCGTGGTGACGACGATGTCCTGCTTGGCGATGTGGCCGGACACCAATTCGGCCTGCGCCTTCTGATATTCCGCCGACATTTCCGTCGCATAGCCGCCCGATCCCTCGCCTTCGATGCCGGCGACATTCTCCACGAAAATCGGTTTGGCGCCGAGCGACTGGATCTGCTCCCTGGTCGCGGAGCGGACGTCGGTCGCGCTGACCTGCGCGCCGAGGCGCTTGGCGGTCGCGATCGCCTGCAGGCCAGCGACGCCCACGCCCATCACGAACACCTTGGCCGGGCTCACCGTGCCGGCCGCGGTCATCATCATCGGGAAGGCGCGCCCATAGGCATCGGCCGCCTCGATCACCGCCTTGTAGCCGGCGAGGTTCGACTGCGACGACAAGATGTCCATCGACTGCGCCCGCGTAATGCGCGGCATCCACTCCATCGCCAGCGAGTCGATCCCGGCCTTGGCATAGCCGTTGATCGCGTCGCGCCGGCGCGTCGGGTCGAGCGCGCCGACCAGCAACGCGCCCGCGTCCGCACCCTTCAGATCCGCCGCGTCCGGGCCGTTGATGCACAGGATGATGCCTGCGCCCTTGAGGACGTCGGCCCGCGAGCCGAGTTTCGCCCCCGCTGCCTCGAAATCCGCGTCGGGAACGGACGCCCCTTCGCCGGCGCCGCGCTCGACCGCGACGTCCGCGCCAAGCCCGACGAACTTCTTCACGGTCTCCGGGATCGCGGCGACGCGCGTTTCGCCTTCGGCCGCCTCCTTCAGGACCGCAATTTTCATCAATGGCGGGGGGCTAAGATGAACAGGACGATGATGCCGATCACGAAGCAGGCGGCAGCACCGATCGCCAGCAATTTCGTGAAGCGAAGATAATCATGGACGTGGACCGCGGTCTCTCCGGTCGGCGGGTTCGTCAGCAAAGATTCGTCGTCGGCCATGCCAATCCCCTTCGATTCCGCCCGTCCATAACAAGGCGCGCCAGTGCGCCCAAGCCCCCGCTTCAATCGCCGCCCTTTAAGCGAGCCTTTACTCCTCGCGCGTACAAGCGCGCGACAAGGAGCCCATGATGGCGGAAGAACGCGCTCGTTCCCTATTGCTGTTGGATGCCGATGCCGATGAGCGCCGGTTGATCTCGGCGATCGCCACCCGCGCCGGCTGGAGCGCGGTCGGCGCGGCCGACGCCGATATGGCCCTGGCCCTGCTGCAGGGCCCGCATGGCCGCGAA